>ENA-UPSA01000064-UPSA01000064.1-bioreactor-metagenome-genome-assembly--contig:-NODE-64-length-163132-cov-9.761217_pt1 | contig 163132 bp, 145 predicted proteins | sample MGYA00238183_ERZ773288 | MGnify/ENA primary metagenome ERZ773288 (study PRJEB29028, sample SAMN07631243) | bioreactor metagenome | isolation source: Switchgrass digestor | place: USA: Dartmouth... | reverse complement strand
GAATAGCTCAGTTGGCTAGAGCGTCAGCCTTCCAAGCTGAATGTCGCGGGTTCGAGTCCCGTTTCCCGCTCCAGGTTATGTTTAGGAGCCCATGTAGCTCAGCAGGCAGAGCACATCCATGGTAAGGATGGGGTCGCCGGTTCGATTCCGGCCGTGGGCTCCAGTCTTTTAGCCTCGCTAGGCGCCTCTGTCTATGGCGCTGTTTTGTTGTACCGCCGCCTGTCTTGCGGCCGGCTAGGCCGCCTGGTGTCCTACTTCGGGTATCCTCGGGTATCCGCGGTCGGCACGTTTACGTGTCAGCGGCGGCAGGTCGGGACCTCGGTGGTTGGTGGCTCTGTGCCAAGCGCGCTGCCGGCCCGCGACACCACACAGGGTTTGCCGGGCTTGCGGGACCTTAGGGAAACCGAGGGCGTGTGCAAGTGCCTGCGGGGCCGCAACCATTTCCTGCCTTCGGACAGCCGCCAGTCTGCGTGTGCGTCCGGCTGGCGCCAGTGCGTTATTGACATGCCTGGCGCGGTATGCTAGATTCTAGGAGTGACGTACCAGGGGGTGTAGGGAAGTGCGCGAGGGCATCACTCTTGAGTGCACCAAATGCAAGCAGAGGAACTACCGAACCGAGAAGAACAAGCGGAACGACCCCGACCGAATTGAGCTAAAGAAGTACTGCAAGTTCTGCCGCACTCACACTGTCCACAAGGAGACCCGGTAAGGGGCGACGTCCCTGCTTTCCTCCTCGCGTTTCGCGGCTGTGCGGAGGAGAGGGCGCGCGGTGACAGGCGTCAGGCGCGACGTAGCGGGCGTCATGTCCGGCGCGGAAACGGGTGAAAGCGGCTGACGCTGGGCGGATTTGGCGCTCGTTTCGCGGATCCGGTGCAGCTAGGCAGCATGGGGTCGGGTGATCCGTTAGGCATTCGCCGGCTTGTCGGGGCGCCCGTGTTCGGGCCGGCGGGCGACGAAGGGACGAGGAAGGGAGCGGTTATGCAGATCAAAGACAGGCTTGGCCGCATCGGGAAGTTCCTTCGAGAGGTCAGGGCCGAAATGAGGAAGGTATCATGGCCCGATCGAAAGGAACTTGTGTCTTCGACCGTGGTCGTGGTCACCGTGGTTGTAGTGGCCAGCGCGTTCATCGGTCTCATCGATTTCTTGTTTTCGCAGGGTCTGGCGCTGTTCATTCGATAGTGCGCGATAAAACTTCAGTAGGGGGTGGAGGGCTGCGCGGTCGTTAGGCGATGCAGCCCCTCGTGAGGTGGAGGAAAGAGAGATAACCCGGTCTGCTGAAGGAGAACTCGCTGCTTCTTTAGAGGAAGGCCCGCCGCGCCAGGAGGCGGGGGCCGGCGACCACGGGACGGGGCCCGGTGAGCAGGCAACTGGCTCTGGCAACAGGCCCTCGGAGCCTGAGAATCCCGATAAGAAATGGTACGTGATCCACACTTACTCAGGTTACGAGAACAAGGTCAAGGCCAACCTCGAGCGGCGGGTCAAGACCATGGAGAAGGAAGACAAGATCTTCCGGGTCCTTGTCCCGACTGAAGAGGAGTACGAGTTCAAGGACGGCAAGAAAAAGGTCATAAAAAAGAAGATCTTCCCGGGGTACGTGCTCGTCGAGATGGTGATGGAGGACGACTCCTGGTACGTTGTCCGAAATACCCCGGGTGTGACCGGGTTTGTGGGCTCGGGCTCGAGGCCGGTCCCGCTCCAGGAGACGGAGATGCACGACATACTCAGACGCATCGGTGTCGAGGAGGCCCGGCCAAGGATCGACTTCTCGGTCGGAGAGGGCGTGCGCGTGATCTCCGGTCCGTTCCAGCATTTCTCCGGGATCATCGAGGAAATCCAGCCAGATAAGGGAAAGGCCCGGGTGCTCGTGTCGATGTTCGGTCGCGACACGCCAGTGGAACTAGACTTCAGCCAGATCGAGAAGCTATAGGAGCCCAGGGCAACCGCGGGGCAGGCACCGTAAGATTGAATGCCCACACGTGGTCGGCCTAGCTGGTGTCACCCGGACGTCATCGGGGTCAAACCCATGTCACGTGTTGGGATCGCGTAGGAGGGACATGTCTCATGGCCAAGAAAAAGGTCGCGGCGATCGTTAAGCTGCAAATACCCGCCGGCAAGGCCACGGCTGCGCCACCGGTTGGACCAGCGCTCGCGCAGCACAGCGTGAACATCATGGAGTTCGTGCGCTCGTTCAATGAAAAGACCGCGGCGCAGGCTGGCACGATCATACCGGTGGAGATCACCGTGTACGAGGACAGATCGTTCACGTACGTGCTCAAGACGCCTCCGGCCTCCTTCCTCATCAGAAAGGCCGCGGGCATCGAGAAGGGCTCCGGGAAACCCAATAGGGAGAAAGTGGCGAAGCTTACCCGCGCCCAGCTGCGTGAGATAGCTGAGCTCAAGATGAAGGATCTGAACGCCACCACCATTGAGGCAGCGGAGCGGATGATCGCCGGGACGGCGCGGAGCATGGGCGTGGAGATAGAGGCGTAGGGCTTGAGGCATCGCGTCTCAGCTCCGTCTCGGCTCCTGAGATGGTCGTGGCAAGGTCACAGCTCGTCAAGGCGCGCTGGAATCCGGCGCGCCAAGGCTCAAAGACCGGCCATGACAGGCGAGAGGAGCGGTCTTCGCGAGAAGATTTCAGTGGGAGGAGCAATCCGCTTGTACCACAAGGAGGTTTAGGTTATGGCAAAACGTGGCAAGAGATATGAGGAAGCCTTGAAGCAGTACGATAAGCAGGGGCTCTACTCACCGTCCGAGGCCGTGGAGCTCGTCAAGAAGACCGCGACCGCGAAGTTCGACGAGACTGTTGAAGCTGCTGTGCGGCTTGGAATAGACCCAAAAAGGTCTGATCAACAGGTGAGAGGGGCGGTTGTGCTTCCGCACGGCACCGGCAAGGCAGTAAGGGTCGCGGTGTTCGCCAAGGGCGAGAAGGCGAAGGAGGCTGAGGCCGCGGGGGCAGACTATGTCGGTGCAGAGGACCTCGCGGAAAAGGTGCAAGGCGGCTGGATGGACTTTGACGTCGCGGTCGCAACGCCGGACATGATGGGCATCGTTGGCAAACTTGGCCGCATCCTCGGCCCGCGGGGCCTTATGCCGAACCCGAAAACAGGTACGGTCACGTTCGAGGTGGCCAAGGCCATCCGAGACATCAAGGCCGGTAAAGTGGAATACCGGGCCGACAAGGCCGGCATCGTGCACGTTCCCATCGGGAAGGCCTCGTTCGGGGCGCCGCAGCTTCTCGGGAATCTGAGTGCGTTGATGGACGCACTGGTCAAGGCGAAGCCTGCTACCGCGCGTGGCACGTACATCAAAAGCGTGGTTCTCTCAACCACCATGGGGCCTGGAGTCAAAGTGAGCCCGCAGCAGGCAACGACGATTTCGGCGGAGAAATGAGGGTGCCGCGTATCGCGCGGCTCACGGTACCTGAGACAACTTGATATTCATATTCAGCAAACCTGTGGAAACGCGATTTCCATGACCCAAGACAGCGGGTGTTCGAGAGGGTTCGGCGTCGTCATCGAGACCGCCGACGGGCTCGAACTTAATGGGCCGCCCCGGGCTGCGACGCCCTCCGGGTGCGCTCGCCCGCCGAGGTCGGGGGACAGGCGTCAGGTCACAGATACGTGACGATGTGCGATCGATGACAGCGCTGACGGGACGGGATGACGCACGGTCCTACGGCAGCTGGCATCCGGTCGGCGCACGTCGGTGTATGAGCGCTTGTCAAAAGGCCCCCGCATGTCTTGCGGGGGCCTTTTTGGATCGCGGGATCGTGCGACAATCCCTCGCACCCTTGTGCCTGTGTCATCGGGATCATCGGGCATCCGGCGCTGCTCCTGCGGTCCTGCGACGCGCCTCGAAATCGCACGGGAGGCCGCGAGCGCGGAGGAGGCGTCGTCATTGGGGCGACGCGGGGGCCGGGCGACTCCCTGGTGGGATGGGGGAGGGCCCGCGCTGTCCCTGGGCAGTCGGACACGGGTGCTGTGCGTCAATGCGCTGCGGATCTCGTGATGATACTGAGGACGTTGTGAAAGTGAAAGGAGGTGCTAGTCTGAATGCCAAGACCGGAGAAAGAGGCTGCGGTACAGGAAATCCGGGAGATGTTGTCGAAGTCGCAGGCTGTCGTACTTGCGAATTACCGTGGGCTTAACGTGGCGGCCATGACCGAGCTCCGGAGGAAACTAGGCGAAGCGGGCGCCGAGTTCAAGGTCGTGAAGAACACGTTGGCCCGAATCGCGTCGCGAGAGGTGGGTCTCGCGGACTTGGAGCAATATCTCGAGGGACCGACCGCCATTGCGTTTGCGAGCGGTGACCCGGTGGCGCCCGCGAAGGTGATCTCGGAGTTCACCCGAGAGCACAAGGAGATGGAGATCAAGGGCGGTGCGCTGCAGGGTAAGATCATCGGGCCCGACGACGTGCGGAGCCTCGCCGAGCTGCCGTCGCGTGAGGTCATGCTGGGCCGCGTTGCGGCGACCATGGCGGCGCCGATATCAGGGCTGGCCCGTGCTCTCGCGGGCACCATCCGCAATCTCGCCTATGCTATCGATGCTGTGAAGCGTCAGAAAGAAGAGCAAGGCGCGGCGGCGTAAGCTCTGGCGTGTATATGCATGATGACGCGAGTCCGTTCGAGTAGGCGTTACGATGGCGCACAAGACTCGTGAGAGATCCTATCGCCCCATCAGAGGGATCAGCAGAACACTGGCAAAGGAGAGGAACAGACAATGACGAAAGAAGAGATCATCGAGGCAATTGCCAATATGACCGTGCTTGAGCTTTCGGAGCTCGTCAAGGCGATCGAGGAGAAGTTCGGGGTGAGCGCGGCTGCGCCTGTCGCGGTCGCTGCCGGGCCTGCTGTGGCGGCGGCTCCAGCGGCCGAGGTGGAAGAGAAGACCGAGTTCGACGTCATCCTAGTGACCGCGGGCGACAAGAAGATCCCAGTGCTCAAGGTCGTCCGGGAGCTTACGGGCCTCGGGCTGAAGGAAGCCAAGGACCTTGTGGAGGGCGCGCCGAAGCCGGTGAAGGAGGGCGTCAAGAAGGAAGAGGCCGAGGCAATGAAGGCGAAACTCGAAGAAGCAGGGGCTACCGTGGAGATAAAGTGACAGGATCCGGCATGAAAGGACAAGGGGCGTCCGCGGAAACACACGGGCGCCCCTTTTATGCTTGACAGCAGCGAAGCCCTCTGCTACCATAAAAGAATGCGGCAACCTAACTCGGGCGCATGCTATTCATCTAATCTAGTAATACTACATGAGACCCTTCTTTTCCTTCACGCAAAGCGAATTTCTCAGGTCCTGACAGCAGGGAACACTCCGTGACCTGCTTATAGTGTTGTCATCCGCTCACATTCGGTGGGAGATAGGAGCGTGACGGGATGGCTATTATGACACAGGTCGGCAGGCGGCAGCGGCTCAGTTTCTCCAAGATCAATGAAGTGCTTGACGTGCCCAACCTCATAGAGATCCAGCAAAGATCCTACGAGTGGTTTCTTTCCGAAGGCCTGCTCGAGACGTTCCGGGACATATCGCCAATCCAGGACTTCACCGGCAACCTCGTCCTCGAGTTCGTGGACTACTCGCTCGGCGAGCCCAAGTACTCGGTGGAGGAATGCAAGCAGAGGGACGTGACGTACTCGGCACCGCTCAAAGTGCGGGTCCGGCTCATCAACAAGGAGACCGGAGAGGTCAAGGAGCAAGAGGTATTCATGGGCGAGTTTCCGCTCATGACAGACAAAGGCACGTTCATCATCAACGGCGCGGAACGGGTCATCGTGAGCCAGCTGGTCCGCTCGCCCGGCGTCTATTACAGCCGGACCATCGACCCTAACGGCAAGGCTCTTTACTCGGCCAGCGTCATCCCGAACAGAGGGGCTTGGCTGGAGCTGGAGATGGACTCACAGGAATGCATTTGGGTGCGTGTGGACCGCACGCGGAAGATCCCTGTTACTGCCCTGATCCGTGCCATCGGGTACGGGACCGAGGCCCAGATCATCGACCTTCTGGGTGACAGCGAGGCGATACGCAACACGCTGGAGCGGGATAACACCGAATCCGAGGCGGACGGCCTGATAGAGATCTATAAACGTTTGCGCCCCGGCGAGCCGCCGACCGAGGAGAGCGCGCGTTCGCTCTTCGAGACGCTCTTCTTCGACCCGAGGCGGTACGATCTCGCCGCTGTCGGGCGCTACAAGCTGAACAAGAAGCTCTCGCTCACCGAGAGGCTCGTCGGTTGCACTCTGCTCGAGCCGTTTGTCGATCCTTCCACTGGTGAGGTGGTCATTGACGCCGGGCAGAAGGTCGACCGAAAGGCTGTCATGGCTATCCAGCGTGTTGCCGAGAAAAACAGAGGCACGGTACTCGAAGCTGTGGTGGCGGATGCGGACGGCAGGCCTATGAAGGTACTGGACAACGGCGCTCCCGCGCCCGATGTGAAGACCATCACGCGCGAGGACATAGTGGCAGTGGTGAACTACCAGCTCGGCTTGATCCGTGGTGTGGGGAACATCGATGACATAGATCACCTCGGCAACCGCCGGCTGAAATCCGTCGGAGAGCTACTGCAGAACCAGTTCCGGATCGGCCTGTCCCGGATGGAACGCGTCGTTAGGGAGCGCATGACCATCCAGGATGTAGACGTCATCACCCCGCAGACGCTCATCAACATCAGGCCCGTGGTTGCGGCGATAAAGGAGTTTTTTGGCTCGAGCCAGCTTTCGCAGTTCATGGACCAAACCAACCCTCTGGCCGAGCTCACGCACAAGAGGCGCCTGTCGGCTCTGGGGCCTGGCGGGCTCAGCCGCGAACGCGCTGGGTTCGAGGTAAGGGACGTCCATCACTCGCACTACGGGCGCATGTGTCCCGTGGAGACGCCCGAAGGTCCAAACATCGGGCTCATCGGGGCTCTGTGCACGTATGCGCGCATAAACGAGTATGGCTTCATCGAAACGCCTTATCGAAGAGTCGTTGATGGGAAGGTCACGGATGAGATCCTCTATCTCACCGCCGATGAAGAGGACAAATACGTGATAGCCCAAGCGAATGAGCCGCTCAACGACGACGGGTCGTTCGCGAATCCGAAGGTGGCAGCCAGGTACAAGGACCAGATCGTCGAGGTGCCGGGCGAGCAGGTCGACTTCATGGATGTCTCGCCGAAGCAGATCGTCAGTATCGCGACTGCGCTCATCCCCTTCCTAGAGAACGACGACGCTGGTCGCGCGCTCATGGGTTCAAACATGCAGCGCCAGGCGGTCCCGCTCGTGCGCACGGAGGCGCCGCTGGTCGGCACGGGCATGGAGTACAAGGCGGCCATCGACTCCGGTGCCGTGGTACTGGCGCGGAACCCGGGGCGGGTCGTGCGCGTAGCATCCGACGAGATCATCGTGGAGACGGACGCGGGCACGACCGACACATATAAGCTTTTGAAGTTCACGAGGTCTAACCAGGGAACGTGCATAAACCAAAAGCCTGTGGTGAAGAAGGGGGACCGCGTCGAGCGCGGGGACGTGATCGCTGACGGGCCCTCGACCGATAACGGCGAGATGGCCTTGGGAAGAAACGTGCTCGTCGCGTTCCTGCCCTGGGAAGGGTACAACTACGAAGACGCCATCCTCATCAGCGAGAAGCTTGTCAAGGAGGATACCTTCACATCCATCCACATCGAGGAATACGAGTGCGAGGCGCGCGACACTAAACTCGGCTCCGAGGAGATCACGAGGGATATCCCGAACGTGGGGGAGGAAGCCCTCAAGGATCTGGACGAGCGGGGGATCATCCGCGTGGGTGCGTACGTGCGCCCCGGCGACATACTGGTCGGGAAGGTGACGCCCAAGGGTGAGACCGAGCTCACTGCGGAAGAGCGTCTCCTACGGGCGATTTTCGGCGAGAAGGCCCGTGAGGTGAGGGACACCTCCTTGAGGGTGCCGCACGGCGAATCCGGGAAGGTCGTTGCGGTCTACGTGTTTTCTCGTGAGGCCGGCGACGAGCTAGGCCCCGGGGTTAACCGGCTCGTCCGCGTTTACATCGCGCAGAAGCGCAAGGTATCCGAGGGCGACAAGATGGCCGGACGCCACGGAAACAAGGGAGTCATTGCAAGAATCCTGCCTGAGGAGGATATGCCGTTCATGCCTGACGGGACGCCGATAGAGGTGGTCTTGAACCCGCTCGGCGTGCCGTCTCGAATGAACCTCGGTCAGGTGCTCGAGACACACCTGGGGTGGGCCGCCAAAGTGCAGAATACGCCCGTGGCAAGCGCCGTGTTCGATGGCGCTACGGAGAAGGAGATCCTGGAAGCGCTCGAGAAGGCCGGGCTTCCGGCAAACGGCAAGACGATTCTGTACGACGGTCGTACGGGGGAGCCCTTCGATAACCCGGTTACGGTTGGGTACGCCTACTTGATGAAGCTCCTACACCTCGTGGATGACAAGATTCACGCGCGGTCCACCGGCCCCTACTCCCTTGTCACCCAGCAGCCCCTGGGGGGCAAGGCACAGTTCGGCGGGCAGAGGTTCGGTGAGATGGAGGTATGGGCCCTTGAGGCGTACGGGGCTGCTTACACCCTTCAGGAGCTTCTTACCGTGAAGTCCGACGATGTGGTGGGCCGCGTCAAGACGTATGAGGCGATCGTAAAGGGCGAGAATGTGCCCGAGCCTGGCGTGCCCGAGTCGTTCAAGGTGCTCATAAAGGAGCTGCAGAGCTTGGCGCTGGACGTCAAGGTCCTCAGCGAGGATGAGCGCGAGATCGAGATCGGCGAGTCCGACGACGACATCGTGGACACCGCCAGGGATCTCGGCATCGACATCGAGGGAAGGGAGACCGATGACCTCTCGCCCGAGGAGCGCCTGTTCGGCGCGCGGCGGTCGGAGGCGGATCTCCTCGAGGAATCGAACGAGGCCGGTGCTGAGACTGAGGAGGACGAGGACGCTCTTGCGATGGCGATCCACGCGGGCCCTGCTCCCGGCCAAGGTGAGGACGAGGAAGGCAACGAGGAGATAGACGAGGCTACCGAGGAAATCGCGGGCGCCGAAGAGGCGGAGGTTCTCGAAAGCAGACGGCGAGCCGCCCGCGGCGTGGGTGGCCCCGGCGGGCTCGAAGACGACGATGACATCGTCGGCGAGCTTGACGAGGTCGATGTCGAGAGCGAGGACGATGAGCCTGCTGAGGAAACGGATGAAGAAGACTTCTGCGTGGCTGAGGACGACGAGGATACCTCCGGCTACATCGAAGATGACGAGGACGACGAGCTGGGAGACGTTTTCGATGATGACGTGGATGACTCCGACGACGGCGACGATGACGATGACGACGAGCGCGCGTAGCATGCAGGAGAGGAGGAGAGGCCGGTGCTAGACGTCAACAACTTCGACAAGATCCGTATTGGCCTCGCGTCCCCTGAGCAGATCAGGCAATGGTCGAGTGGCGAGGTGAAGAAGCCGGAGACGATCAACTACCGGACGCTCAAGCCCGAGCGCGAGGGACTTTTCTGCGAGAAGATCTTCGGGCCCACCAGGGACTGGGAGTGCCATTGCGGCAAGTACAAGAGGGTCCGGTACAAGGGAATCGTCTGCGACAAGTGTGGCGTCGAGGTGACCCGTTCCAAGGTGCGGCGTGAGCGTCTCGGCCACATCGAGCTCGCGGCGCCTGTGACGCACATATGGTACTTTAAAGGTATCCCCAGCCGGATGGGCTTGCTCCTCGATATGTCTCCGCGCGCCCTCGAGAAGGTCGTTTACTTCGCGTCCTACATCGTGATCGACCCGGGAGACACTCCGCTCACAAAGAAGCAGTTGCTTTCGGAGGCGGAGTACCGCGAGTACCGCGAGCGATTCGGAAACCTGTTCGAGGCTGGCATGGGCGCGGAAGCCATAAAGAAGCTGCTCGAGGAGATCGACCTCGACGAGCTCGCGGAGGAGTTGCGCGCCGAGATACGTGATTCCTCAGGCCAGAAGAGGCTGCGGGCCACAAGGCGCCTCGAGGTCGTGGAGGCGTTTCGCAAGTCCGGAAACCGGCCTGAGAGGATGGTCCTCGACGTCATCCCGGTGATCCCCCCTGACCTCCGTCCGATGGTGCAGCTGGACGGCGGGAGGTTCGCCACCTCAGACCTCAACGACCTTTACAGGAGGGTCATCAACAGGAACAACCGTCTGAAGAGGCTTCTGGAGCTCAAGGCGCCCGACATCATCGTGAGAAACGAAAAGCGCATGCTTCAGGAGGCCGTGGACGCCCTCATCGACAACGGGCGGCGCGGGCGGCCGGTTACCGGCCCAGGAAGCCGTCCTCTCAAGTCCCTTTCGGACATGCTCAAAGGGAAGCAGGGGCGTTTCCGCCAGAACCTCCTCGGCAAGCGCGTTGACTACTCGGGTCGGTCGGTCATCGTTGTCGGGCCTGAGCTCAAGCTTCACCAGTGCGGCCTTCCCAAGGAGATGGCGCTGGAGCTCTTCAAGCCCTTCGTCATGAAGAAGCTGGTGGACCGGGGTTACGCCCACAACATCAAGAGCGCCAAACGGATGGTGGAGAGGGTCCGCGATGAGGTGTGGGACGTGCTCGAGGAGGTCATCAAGGACCACCCGGTGCTCCTAAACCGCGCGCCGACCCTGCACCGCCTGGGCATCCAGGCGTTCGAGCCCGTGCTCGTCGAGGGCAAGGCCATAAAGATCCACCCGCTGGTGTGCGCGGCGTACAACGCGGACTTTGACGGCGACCAGATGGCTGTGCATGTGCCGCTTTCCGCGGAGGCGCAGGCCGAGGCGAGGCTTCTGATGCTCTCGGTGAACAACCTCCTGTCGCCCGCGCACGGCAAGCCCATTGCTACTCCCGGGCAGGACCTGGTTCTCGGCTGTTACTACCTGACGTTGGAGCAACAGGGCGCGAAAGGCGAGGGCAAGATCTTCGGCAGCCCCGACGAGGCGATGATGGCGTATAGTGAGGGCGCTGTGTCGCTGCATGCGCGCGTAGCTGTGAGGATGCCTGCGGGGAAGAACGTCCTCGGCATGAGCGAGGAAGACAAGAAGAGGAAGCTTCTCGTCACCACAGTCGGGAAGCTCATCTTCAACACGATATTCCCGGACGACTTCCCGTACATCAATGACGCCGTGGAGAACGCGGTGGACGAAACGGTGTTCACCGGAACCATCATTGATGTGCAGGGGGGCAAGCCGCTCACAGCCTGGATGCAGGAGGCTCCCACCACTCGGCCGACGAGCAAGGGCTTCCTCGCGCAGCTGGTGGCGATGTGCCAGCGCAAGTACGGGAACACGAAGACCGCGGAGATCCTCGATAACCTGAAGCGGATCGGGTACCGGTACGCGACGCAGTCCGGAACGACCGTGGGCATCGAGGATATCAATATACCCCCGGAGAAGCAAGAGATCATCCGGGAGACCGAAAAGAAGGTCGAGGCCATCGAGCAGCAGCATAAGCGGGGGCTCATCACGAGCGACGAGCGGTACCAGCTGGTGATCGACCGCTGGACCGAGGCGCGCGAGAAGGTCCAGGAGGCCATGCTGGCCCACCTCGACAAGTTCAATCCGGTTTACATGATGGCGACCTCCGGTGCCCGAGGCAACATCTCGCAGCTCAGCCAGCTTGCAGGCATGAGGGGGCTGGTGGCTGACCCGTCGGGACGGACCATTGACTTCCCGATCAAAGCCAACTTCCGTGAGGGTCTGACAGTGCTCGAGTACTTCAGCTCAACCCACGGCACACGCAAGGGTCTTGCGGACACGGCGCTCCGGACCGCCGACTCTGGCTATCTGACTCGGCGTCTCGTGGACGTGGCTCAGGACGTGATCGTCCGCGAGGAAGACTGCGGGACCGACGATGGCATAGTGGTCAGCGCCATCCGGCAGGGCGATGATGTGGTCGAGACCCTGCGTGAGCGAGCCCTGGGCCGGGTCGCCGCCGAGGACATCGTGCACCCCAAGACCGGCGAGGTGATCGTGAAGGCGGGCGAGGAGATCCTCGAGGAGCATGCCAAGGCGATAGACCTTGCGGGCATCGAGGAGGTCAAGGTGCGCTCGCCGCTTACCTGCCGCACCAGGTATGGTGTGTGCGCGAGGTGCTACGGCCGCAACCTTGCAACCGGAAGGATGGTTGAGGTGGGCGAGGCCGTCGGCATTATCGCAGCTCAGTCCATCGGCGAGCCCGGCACGCAGCTCACCATGAGGACGTTCCACACTGGCGGCGTGGCAGGCGACGACATCACCCATGGTCTGCCGCGGGTGGAGGAGCTCTTCGAGGCCCGGAAGCCCAAGGGCCAGGCGATCATTAGCGAAGTGGACGGCGTGGTGCGTATCACGGAGGCCAAGGGCACGCGGAAGGTTATCGTTCGTACCGATGAGGGCGAGGAAAAGGTGTATACGGTGCCCTACGGCGCGCGGCTCGAGGTCAAGGACGGCGACAGGGTGTACGCGGGCGACCAGATCACCGAGGGGTCATTGAATCCCCATGACATCCTGAGGGTCAAAGGCGTCCGGGCCGTGCAGAACTACCTAGTGCGCCAGGTGCAGGATGTCTACAGGTCGCAGGGAGTGGAGATCAACGACAAACACATAGAGGTGGTCATCCGCCAGATGCTTCGCAAGGTGCGTGTGGATGACCCGGGCGACACCGACCTTCTCATGGGCGGGCTTGTGGACATGTTCGATTTCGAGGACGAGAACCGGCGGGTTGTGGAGGCTGGCGGCCGTCCGGCCACGGCGAGGCCGGTGATCCTCGGGATCACGAAGGCGTCCCTCGCGACCGACAGCTTCTTGTCGGCGGCGTCGTTCCAGGAAACGACGCGGGTGCTCACTGAGGCGTCGATCAAGGGGCGCACCGATCCCCTGATCGGGCTGAAGGAAAACGTGATTATAGGAAAGCTCATCCCCGCCGGGACCGGGATGGCCCGCTACCGGAACGTCAAGCTTTTGTTGCCTGAGGAAGTCCGGATAGGCGAGGAGGAGGCCGCCCCAGTCGAAGCGGTGACGGAGCCCACGGAACCTGTCGGGCCTGAGGCAGGCGTCGAGGCTGAGACAGGCAAGGATGGCGAGGCGGAGACGCCGGGAGAGGCTGAAGCCGCCGAGAGATCGGATCTCCTCGAGGACGTGTACGACGCTGGCGGTCCCACCTTAGAGTCAGTAGGCACTGCGCCCGGGGCGACGAGCGAGGCACTCGGGGAGCTTTCACAGGCGGAGGCAAGTGCCGAGACGAAGGACGGCGCCGGGCACGGTGAGGCGTGAGCGTGCGGCCGAAAGGTCGATGACGCCCGAGGAAGGGGGCCGTGAGGCCCTGGAAACAGAGCTCTGTGCAAACCTCCAAAGCCGCGAAGTATTCTTGACAGGGCTATGGGGCGATGCTAAAATGTGAACGTGTGCGAAAAGGCCGTGTCCTCGGGTGTCTTGGGTCTGGGAGAGGATCTCCAGGGAGGAGAGAAGACGCAAGATGTCCCACGAAGAGTTGAGGATGGCGAAGCGTAAGGCTGTCGGCACGAAGCAAACCATCAAGGCTCTCGAAAGGGGAGAAGCAAGAGTCATCTATCTGGCCAGGGATGCTGAGGAACGGGTCATAAAGAACGTAATAGAGTTGTGCAAGGCGAATGGTGTCAAGGTCGTCCACGTAGATACCATGGCGCAACTCGGGAAAGCATGCGGTATTGAAGTAGGCGCGGCCTCAGCCGCAATCCTGGTGGATTAAAGCCGGGGTCAAAGGACCGAAGGAGACGATCCTGCATGCCCCTTGCACCCTGAGGTGGAAGGGGCATGTTCTGTGTATGGAGGACTCAAGGGAAGGAGGTGCCAGGTCGCATGCCAACCATCAGTCAACTGGTACGCAAAGGCCGGGAGAAGGTTGCGGAAAAGTCCTCGGCGCCGGCGCTTAGGTGGCATTACAACTCTTTCACTCGGCGGTCGGAGTACACAGCGAAAGGGTCCCCCCAGAAAAGGGGAGTGTGTACCGTAGTGAGGACGACGACGCCCAAGAAGCCCAACTCCGCGCTTCGCAAGATCGCGCGTGTGCGGCTCACGAACGGGCTCGAGGTGACGGCGTATGTTCCGGGGATAGGTCATAACCTGCAGGAGCACTCCGTGGTGCTCATAAGAGGCGGAAGGGTCAAGGACCTCCCTGGTGTTCGGTATCACATTATCCGCGGCACGCTCGACGCCGCGGGCGTCGCAAATCGCAAGAAGGGGCGCTCGAAGTACGGGGCGAAGCGTCCAAAGGCGTAGCATTGACTCTCAAGCAAGGCGGCCGGCGAACCCACTGCGGAACGGTGGCTGCTGGTAGGTCCATCCCGGCGTCAGACGGCATAGGCCGGCCAGGGTAGCCAGATACTATAAGGAATGTGCTTGGGAAAGGAGGGGTGCGGATGCCCAGGAGGGGCGGGGTGGTGAAACGTGAGACCGTGCCAGATCCGGTGTTCCAAAACGTCCTCGCGGCGCAGATGATCAACAAGCTGCTTCTCAGGGGTAAGAAAGGCGTTGCGGAGTCCATCTTTTATGGCGCCATGGACATTGTTCGGGAGAAGAGCGGCAAGGATCCGATGGAGGTTTTCGAGCGGGCGGTCAAGAACGTCATGCCTGTGCTCGAGGTGAGACCGCGGAGGGTCGGCGGGTCAACCTATCAGGTGCCGATGGAGGTGCGCCCTGAAAGGCGCACGGCGCTCGCGCTGCGCTGGCTCGTGCAGAACGCTAGAGCACGCTCGGAGAGGAGCATGGCCGAGAAGCTGGCGGGTGAGATTCTCGACGCGTCGGCTGGCCAGGGGGCTTCCGTGAAGAAGAAGGAAGACACCCACAGAATGGCCGAGGCCAACAAAGCGTTCGCTCATTACAGATGGTAGGTCTTTCTTTTGAAGTCGCAAGTGGCATGGGATTTGGAACGATACTTGAGTCCGGCTTCCCGCTTGACATTCGTTGCGAGAAAGGAGGGGATGGAAGGTGGACGAAAGGTTCCCACTTGAAAAGACGAGGAACATCGGCATAATGGCACACATCGACGCCGGGAAAACCACGACCACCGAGCGCATCCTCTTCTACACCGGGCGCGTGCACAAGATTGGGGAAGTGGACGAGGGCGCGGCAACGATGGACTGGATGGTCCAGGAACAGGAGCGCGGCATCACGATAACCGCTGCGGCCACAACGTGCTTCTGGAAGGGCCATCGGATAAACATCATAGACACGCCCGGGCACGTGGACTTCACCATGGAGGTTGAGCGGTCGCTTCGCGTGCTAGATGGCGCGATCGCAGTGCTGTGTGCCGTGGGCGGTGTGGAGCCTCAGACGGAGACCGTATGGCGGCAGGCCGACCGGTACCACGTTCCGAGGATCGTCTTCGTGAACAAGATGGACCGTGTTGGGGCGGATTTCGACCGCGCGGTGGACATGATCCGCGCTAGGCTCGGTGCGCGGGGTGTTCCGATCCAAATGCCCATAGGGTGTGAGGAAGGCTTCAAGGGCGTAATCGACCTCATCGAGGGAAAGGCCGTGGTTTACCTCGACGACCTCGGCATGCAGACGGAGGTTACCGACATACCTCCGGAGATGCGCGAAGAGGCTGCAAGGCGACGCGAGGAACTCATCGAAGCCCTGGCTGATCTAGATGATGCCGTAATGGCAAAGTACATCGAGGGTGAGGAGATATCCGCGTCAGAGCTGAAGCGGGCGCTTCGCGAGGCGACCCTCGCGGCGAAGATCGTCCCGGTGCTTTGCGGCGCGGCGTTTCGCAACAAAGGCGTCCAGCCCCTTCTCGACGCGGTGGTGGAGTATCTTCCGGCGCCGAGTGACCTTCCGCCGGTGAAGGGGATCAACCCCAAGACCGGTGAGGAGGAGGAAAGGGCGCCAGAAGACGGCGAGCCGCTTGCCGCTTTGGCGTTCAAGATAGCGGCCGACCCGTACGTGGGCAAGCTCACGTATTTCCGGGTGTACTCTGGAGTCGTGCGGGCTGGGTCATATGTCTACAACGCGACGAAGGGCAAGAAAGAGAGGCTCGCGCGGATACTGCTGATGCACGCGAACCACCGCGAGGATGTGGACGTGGCGCGCGCGGGCGACATCGTCGCGGCTGTGGGCCTCAGGGAGGTCACAACCGGCGACACGCTCAGTGACGAAGAAAGGCCGATCGTCCTGGAGGCCATAGAGTTTCCGGAGCCCGTTATTTCGGTGGCGGTGGAACCGAAGACCAAGGCCGACGAGGACAAACTCGGCGCTGCGCTCGCCAAGTTGGCTGAGGAGGATCCGACCTTTCACGTCCGGCAGGATCCCGAGACAGGGCAGACCGTGATCTCGGGCATGGGCGAGCTACACCTGGAGATCATCATCGACAGGCTCGTCCGCGAGTTCAAGGTCGAGGCGAACGTCGGCAAGCCGCAGGTGTCGTACAGGGAAACCATACGGTCAACCGTGGAGAGCGAGGGCCGATTCATCAGGCAGACGGGTGGCAGAGGACAGTACGGCCACGTGAAGCTGGTGCTTTCGCCGCTGCCTGCGGGAAGCGGGTTCGAGTTCGAGGACAAGGTTACCGGGGGAGCTATACCCAAGGAGTTCATCCCGGCGGTGGAAGCTGGCGCCCGCGAGGCCATGGAGTCCGGGGTGCTTGCGGGCTATCCTCTGGTAGACATCAAGGTCACGCTCTTCGACGGATCGTACCACGAGGTGGATTCGTCCGAGATGGCCTTCAAGATAGCGGCATCCATGGCCGTCAAGGATGGTGCGAGGCGGGCCAATCCGGTGTTGTTGGAGCCTCTGATGCGCATGGAAGTAGTCATCCCGGAGGAGTTCACCGGGGATGTCATTGCGGACATCAGCGCCAGGCGTGGCAGGGTGCAGGGCATGGAGAGGCGAGGCCCGTCCCAGATTATCAGGGCTCACGTGCCTCTTGCGGAGACATTCGGGTACGCCACTGACCTGCGGTCGCTTACGCAGGGGAGAGGAACCTACGTCATGCATTTCATGCGTTATGAGGAGGTTCCCGCGCAGATCGCTGAGGCCGTGTCTGCGCGCGGGAGGTACTCGTGATAAAGTGAAGACCTATGCCAAGGGAGGATGACTTGAGAATGGCCAAGCAGAAGTTTGAGAGGACAAAGCCGCATGTGAACGTGGGGACCATCGGGCACATCGACCACGGCAAGACAACCTTGACCTCGGCGATCACGCTGGTCCTGAGCAAGCACGGCATGGCTACCTACAAGAAATTCGAAGAGATCGACAATGCTCCGGAGGAGCGGGAGCGTGGCATCACCATCTCCACTTGCCACGTGGAGTACGAGACCGAGAAGCGTCACTACGCGCACGTGGACTGCCCTGGCCACGCCGACTACATCAAGAACATGATCACCGGCGCGGCACAGATGGACGGCGCCATCCTCGTGGTGAGCGCTGAGGACGGACCGATGCCTCAGACGAGGGAGCACGTGCTGCTCGCGAGGCAGGTCGGTGTGCCTTACATCGTGGTCTTCCTGAACAAGGTCGACAGGATGGAGGGCGAGGAGGAGCTCATCGACCTGGTCGAGATGGAGGTCAGAGAGATCCTCTCCAAGAACGAGTTCCCTGGGGACGAGATCCCGTTCGTGAGGGGCTCTGCCCTCAAGGCGCTCGAGTGTGGCTGCGGGAGCAGGGACTGCAAGTGGTGCGGAAGCATCATGAAGCTCATGGATGCGGTCGACGACTATGTTGCCACACCGCAGCGTGAGGTAGACAAGCCGTTCCTGATGCCTGTGGAGGACGTGTTCTCCATCACCGGCCGCGGCACCGTGGCCACGGGCAGAGTGGAGCGCGGCACCGTCAAGGTCGGCGACGAGGTTGAGATCGTAGGGCTCAGTGATGAGGTCAGGAAGACGGTGGTCACCGGCGTCGAGATGTTCCGGAAGACCCTCGATATGGGCCAGGCAGGAGACAACATCGGTGTGCTGCTCCGGGGCATCGACAAGGACGAGATCGAGAGAGGCCACGTGCTCGCAAAGCCCGGGTCAATCACGCCTCATACCAAGTTCACGGCTGAGGTGTACGTGCTGAGCAAGGAGGAGGGCGGCCGTCACACGCCGTTCTTCACCGGATACCGTCCGCAGTTCTACTTCAGGACGACCGACGTTACCGGCACCGCGGTCCTTCCTGAAGGGGTAGAGATGGTAATGCCCGGCGACAATATCAGAATGACCATCGAGCTCATCACGCCCATCGCCATGGAGGAGGGGCTCCGGTTCGCCATCCGCGAGGGCGGGCGCACCGTGGGCAAGGGCGTGGTCACGTCGATACTCGCGTAAGAGTGCGCGTAGCGGGCATGCCCATCTTCGAGGTGAAGGAATGGGGCAGGCCGCCGGCCCGGCCGACACGCGACCGCGCCGTGGCGCGAATTGTCGGATGGCCGGCATGACGCGGTCTGCCCCTCTTGGCGATGATGCCGGAGGTTGCCTGCGCGGCAGGGGAATTCCGGCGGAGTATGTCTGCGAACGTGATCAGGCGATGACTGGGAGGTATGCTAGACATGCCTGAGCAGAGGATCAGGATCAGGCTGAAGGCGTTTGACCACCGGCTGCTGGACCAGTCGGCGGAGAAAATCGTGGAAACGGCGAGGCGCAGCGGAGCACGTGTCTCCGGTCCCATACCGCTTCCGACCGAGAAGAGCGTATACACGGTTTTGAAGTCGGTTCACGTGGACAAGGACTCGCGCGAGCAGTTCGAGATGAGAACTCACAAGAGGCTCATCGACATAATCGATCCCACGCCCAAGACCGTAGACGACCTGATACGGCTGGACCTTCCTGCCGGAGTGGGCATCGAGATCAAGCTCTAGCCTTGCGGCCTGGGGCGCCGCACGGGGCCCCGGGTAGGTGCGCAGGGCACATGAACAGCAGGGAGGTGCGCGACAAATGCCCAAAGGCATACTCGGACGGAAACTCGGCATGACACAGGTGTTTGGCGAGAACGGGGAGGTCATTCCCGTGACCGCCATCGAAGCCGGGCCATGTGTCGTCGTTCAAAAGAAGACCAAAGAAAGCGACGGCTATACAGCGATTCAACTTGGGTTCGGGGAGATCCGTGAGAGCCTCCTGACAAAGCCTGAGCGCGGCCATTTCAAACGCGCGCGGGTTAAGCCCATGCGGTATCTCAGGGAGATCCGGGTAAAGGACGACAGCCCCTACGACGTGGGGACTGAGATCAAGGTGGACATCTTCGCCAAGGGTGACCGAGTCGACGTAGTAGGTACCTCGCTCGGCAAAGGGTTTGCCGGCGTCATCAAACGGTGGAATTTCAGGAGGGGCCCCATGGGCCACGGCTCGATGTACCATCGTAGAGTAGGGTCCCTAGGCGCGACTGACCCCGCCCGGGTCTTCAAAGGGCGGAAGCTCCCAGGACGGATGGGCGCAGAGCGGGTCACCATTCAGAACCTCGAGGTCGTAAAGGTCGATCCTGAGCGGAACCTCCTCCTGGTAAAGGGGTCCGTTCCGGGACGGCGCGGGGGGCTGCTCCTCGTCAAAGAGGCAGTCAAGACCACCGTCAAAAAGAAGAAGTGAGGCAGGTGGAAGTAGATGCCAATGGCGCCTTTGTACAACATGAAGGGTGACAAGATAGGCGAATACGAGCTGCCTGACTCCATCTTCGGCGTCCCGGTGAACGAGGCCGTTCTCCACGAAGCTGTGGTTATGCAGCTTGCATCGAGAAGGCGGGGAACCGCGAAGACGAAGACCATAGGCGAGGTGTCGGGCGGCGGGATAAAACCCTGGCGTCAGAAGGGGACTGGCCGCGCGAGGCAGGGAAGCCGCAGGTCGCCCCTATGGCGCGGTGGGGCAACCCTTTTCGGGCCAACGCCGAGGGACTACGCATACAGACTTCCTAAGAAGGTCCGTAGGCTGGCTCTTCTCTCGGCGCTGTCTTCGAAGGCGCAAGCCAACGAGATAGTCGTTCTCGAGGGGCTGACGTTTCAGGAACCAAAGACCAAGCAGATGGCGGCCATTCTCAAGAAGCTCGATGCGGACGGGAAGGCCCTGGTGGTGACGAGGGAACCCGACAAGAACGTCGAGCTTTCGGCGAGAAACCTGCCGGGGGTGAAGATGCTCGTGCCCTCCGGCCTCAATGTATACGACATCCTAGACCATGAGAAGCTCGTTTTCACCCGCGACGCGGTTGAGGCCGTCGGGGAGGTGCTTAGCAGGTGAAGTCGCCTAGAGATGTGATCATAAGGCCGCTCGTTACAGAGAAGAGCACGAAGCAGCTCGAGGAGAACAAGTACGCTTTCATGGTGGATGTCAGGGCTAGCAAGACCGAGATAAAAGAGGCCGTCGAGGAGATCTTCAAGGTCAAGGTGAAGGAGGTCAATACCCTCCGCGTGCCTGGCAAGACCAAGAGAATGGGCCGGTTTGAGGGCAAGACCCCTGATTGGAAGAAGGCTGTTGTAACCCTGGAGAAGGACCACAAGATCCCGCTCTTTGAGGGTGTATAGTTGCTGTGACAGCCGGCTGTGGCAGCCGGCTCCCCCTCTGGCGGTATCGTTAGGTTAAGGAGGGGCGAAAGGTGGCAGTTAAAAGGTATCGGCCGGTGACACCGGGAAGGCGGGTCATGACCGCGCTGACGTATGAGGAGCTCACGGCGAAGGAGCCTGAACGATCTCTCCTCGCTCACAACCCGAAAACCGGCGGCCGCAATGTGTATGGCAGGATAACGGTGAGGCACAGGGGCGGCGGAGTCAAGCGCAAGCTTCGCATCATCGATTTCAAGCGCGACAAGGATGGGGTGCCCGCGAAGGTCGCCAGCATCGAATACGACCCCAACAGGTCCGCGAGGATCGCGCTGCTTAACTACGCCGATGGCGAGAAGAGGTACATCATCGCGCCGCTCGGCCTCGAGGTCGGCAGCACGGTGATGTCCGGTCCAGGGTCTGACATAAAGCCTGGCAACGCGCTTCCGTTGCGTGAGATACCAGTTGGGACAGTCGTCCACAACCTGGAGCTCGTGCCCGGGAGAGGCGGGCAGCTTGCAAGGGCAGCGGGCATGAGCGCCCAGCTGATGGCCAAAGAGGGGGACTACGCACACGTGAGGCTTCCTTCCGGCGAGGTGCGGCTGGTGCGCCTTGAGTGCAAGGCCACCATCGGGCAGGTCGGAAACGTGGAACACGAGATCGTGCGTCTCGGCAAGGCCGGGAGAAAGCGTCACATGGGCTGGCGGCCTGAGGTACGGGGCGTTGTCATGAACCCCGTCGACCATCCGCACGGCGGCGGAGAGGGCCGCGCTCCGATAGGGCATCCTTCACCGCTCACCCCTTGGGGGAAGCCCACGTTGGGCTACAAAACGAGAAAGAGGAAGCCGTCGGATAGGCTCATTGTCAGGAGACGGAAGTAGCCAGGGGAAGGAGGTAGGCTGATGTCACGGTCGCTGAAGAAGGGCCCTTACGTGAATGAAAAACTGCTCGCAAAGATACGGGCGCTCAACGAGAAGGGTCACAAGGAAGTCATAAAGACGTGGTCCAGAGCCTCAACCATCTTCCCCGAGATGGTGGGCCACACGATCGCGGTCCATGACGGCCGCAGGCACGTTCCGATCTACATCACCGAGGATATGGTCGGTCACAAGCTTGGAGAGTTCGCTCCGACGAGGACCTTCCGCGGGCATGGGGCCCACACCGAAAGGTCCACGGCGTTGAAGTAAGGTGCCTGTCGAGGCCCGGAGGGGGTGGCAAGCATGGAAGCTCGCGCTGTTGCGCGTTACGTGAGAATAGCTCCGCGAAAGGCTAGGCAGGTCATGGACCTGATACGGGGCAAGAGCGCTTCGGACGCCATGGCGATCTTGAGGTTCACGCCCAAGAAAGGCGCGAGGATCATCATCAAGGTCCTGAAGTCAGCTATGGCGAACGCGGAGCACAACTTCGAAATGAACAAGGACGACCTCTACGTGGCAGAGGCCAGGGTCGATGAAGGCCCTACCATGAAACGTTGGCGTCCGAGGATGCGCGGGATCCCAGTGAGGATCATGAAGCGCACGAGCCACATAACCGTAGTCCTGAAAGAGAAGGAGGGGTGAGGAGTGGGCCACAAGGTTCATCCCCTTGGCCTGAGGCTCGGGATTATCAAGGACTGGTCCGCGAAATGGTATGACAAGAAGGCCTATCGCGAGCTGGTGCACGAGGACCGCGAGATCAGGCAGTTCGTGAAGACCAGGTTCTACAACGCGGGGGTCTCCCGGGTCGAGATCGAGAGGGCGGCCACACGCGTTAAGGTCAACATACACACGGCGCGTCCCGGCATGGTGATCGGAAGGGGCGGGCAGGAGGTTGAGCAGCTCAGGCGAGATCTCGAGGCGATCACTGGCAAGCACGTGTCGGTGAACATCGTCGAGGTCAAGAACCCGGAGATCGATGCCCAGCTCGTGGCGGAGAACATCGCTTCCCAGATAGAGAAGCGCATCTCCTTCCGGCGTGCTATGAAGCAGGCCTTGACGAGGGCCATGAAGATGGGCGCCCAGGGCATGAAGGTGAAGGTCGGAGGCAGGCTCGCTGGCGCGGAGATCGCCCGCACCGAGGGTTACAGCGAGGGGAAGATCCCCCTTCATACCCTAAGGGCTGACATAGACTATGGATTCGCTGAGGCACACACCACTTACGGCAGAATCGGCGTCAAGGTGTGGATATACAAGGGCGACGTGCTTCCTGAGAAAGAGAAGGCCGCTGGCGAAGGGAGTCGGTGAAAATGCTGCAGCCCAAGAGAGTCAAGCACCGTAAGGTCCAACGTGGGAGGATGACGGGCAAGGCCGTCCGCGGCTCCGAGCTCTTTCTCGGCGAATACGGGCTTCAGGCGCTCGAACCCGGGTGGATAACCGACCGGCAAATAGAGGCCGCGAGGATCGCCATGACAAGGTACATCAAGAGGGGTGGGAAGGTTTGGATCAAGATCTTCCCGGATAAGCCCGTCACGAAGAAGCCCGCGGAAACCCGCATGGGGAGCGGGAAGGGAAACCCCGAGTACTGGGTGGCGGTGGTGAAGCCCGGCAGGGTGATGTTCGAGATCGCTGGGGTGCCGGAGGAAGTTGCGCGAGAGGCGATGCGTCTCGCAGCGTTCAAACTTCCCATAAAGTCCAAGTTCGTCAAGCGAGAAGAAGTAGGTGGTGAGGCAAGTGAAGGTTAAGGACATCCGCGACCTCACCAGCGAGGAGCTCCAGCGCAGGCTGGAATCGCTGAAGGAGGAGCTTTTTAACCTTCGATTTCAGGTTGCCACCGGTCAGCTCGATAATCCCATGCGCATGCGCGAGGTCCGCAAGACGATAGCGCAAGTCAAGACGGTCCTGCGCGAGCGGGAGCTTGGAATTAACCAGGCATAAGGAGGGTTGCTTTGTGGATGACCGGGGTATGCGCAAGATTCGCGTAGGCACCGTCGTCAGCGACAAGATGGATAAGACCGTCGTGGTGGCGGTTGAGCGGACCATCAGGCATCCGCTCTATAAGCGAACGATCAAGAGAACCACGAAATTCATGGCCCACGACGAGCAAAACCAGGCGAAAGTCGGCGACAAGGTGCGGCTCATGGAGACAAGGCCCCTCAGTAAGCGTAAGAGGTGGCGTGTAGTGGAGATCGTGGAAAGGGCGAGATAGAGGGCGCACCCAAGGCCCCCGGCCGGGTGTGGCCAGTGCCCTTTTGTCGAGGAGGGTGGGCGAGATGATTCAACCGCAAACCATGCTTTCCGTCGCGGACAACACCGGCGGGAAGAAGATCATGTGTATACGGGTGCTCGGGGGCGGGAACAGGAAGTTCGCTGGAATCGGCGATGTTATCATAGCGAGCGTCAAGGAGGCTGCGCCCGGGGGCGTGGTCAAGAAGGGCGAGGTCGTGAGGGCCGTAATAGTCCGGACGAAAAAGGAGATCCCCCGCCCCGACGGATCTTACATCAGGTTCGATGAGAACGCCGCGGTCATCATAAACGACCAGAACAATCCCAGGGGCACTAGGATCTTCGGTCCCGTCGCAAGAGAGCTGCGGGACAAGGATTTCATGAAGATAGTCTCCCTCGCCCCTGAAGTGCTGTAGAGCCACAAGGAGGCGGGCGCTTTGAGCCGGATGAAACCTAACGTAAAGAAGGGCGACATGGTCATCGTCCTGTCTGGCAAGGACAAGGACAAGAAGGGGAAGGTCCTGCGGGTGCTTCCCGCGGAGGGACGCGTGCTCGTGGAGGGCGTCAATGTGGTGAAGCGCCACACCAAGCCGACACGCCTGGTTCCCCAGGGGGGTGTCATCCAAAAGGCGGAGCCCGTGCCCCTGGCGAAGGTGATGGTTATTTGCCCGAAGTGCAGCAGGCCGACGCGGGTCGCAAGGCACATCGCCGAGGACGGCGAGCACGTGCGGGTATGTAAGGAGTGCGGGCGCGAGATAGACAAGTAGGACACGGGGGTGACGGTAAGTGGCGGCGCGGCTCAAGGAAAGATACCTGAAGGAAGTTGCACCTGCCCTCCGCGAGAAGTTCGGCTACAAAAGTGTGATGCAGATTCCCAAGGTCGAGAAGGTCGTCGTGAACATGGGGGTAAGCGACGCAGTCGCGGACCCCAAGATGCTCGACTCGGCCGCGGCGGATCTCGCGGCGATATCGGGGCAGAAGCCGCTCATCACCAGGGCCAAGAAGTCCATCGCAGCCTTCAAGCTGAGGGCGGGAGTCCCGATAGGCTGCAAGGTAACTCTCCGGGGGGAGAGGATGTACCACTTCCTTGACAAGCTGTTCAACGTGGCCCTGCCGAGGATCCGCGACTTCCGGGGAGTCTCTCCGGACGGGTTTGACGGCAGGGGGAACTACTCCCTAGGTGTGAAGGAGCAGCTCATTTTCCCCGAGATCGTTTACGACAAGGTTGACAAGATACGGGGTATGGACATCACCATAGTTACGACGGCGAAAACCGATGAGGAAGCGTACGAGCTCCTCAAAGCCCTTGGGATGCCATTCAGAAGGTAGCCCAACAGAACCCGCTCGGGTGGTTTCCCCTGGAATGGGGACGCGGGTGACGCGGGCAGCGCGGCGCAGCGCTGGCATCGGACCTGCGACTTACGGGCGGCGGGCGGCGCGCGGCGCGGGTGGCGCGACGCGATATGACGAAATGTTGAGACGCTAAAAGGGTTTCCAGTGCTTTATTGGAGGGATGGCTTTGGCGAAGAAGAGCCTTATCGAGAAGCAGAAGCGGCCGCCGAAATTCCGCGTGAGGGCCTACCACAGGTGTCCCATTTGCGGGCGGCCGAGGGCGTACATGAGGAAGTTCGACATGTGCAGGATCTGTTTCCGTAGGCTCGCTCTCCGGGGCGAGATCCCTGGAGTGACCAAGGCGAGCTGGTGATAGGTCCATCGGGAAGGCCTGCAAGTGGAGGAGGTCGATGCGAATGGTAACGACGGACCCCATCGCTGACATGCTAACGAGGATCCGAAATGCCAATACTGTGGCAAGGGACGTCGTTGAAGTCCCCTCCTCGCGGGTGAAGCGCGAAATCGCGAAGATCCTCAAGGAAGAGGGATTCATCAAGGACTTTGAGGTCATAAGCGACGGCAAGCAAGGGACGCTGCGCATATACCTCAAGTATGGTCCGAACAAGCAGAGGGTCATAACCGGCTTGAAAAGGATAAGCAAGCCCGGACTGCGGGTTTACGCCGGGAAGGACGAGCTGCCCAGGGTCCTCGGGGGTCTTGGGATCGCGGTTATCTCCACGCCCAAGGGCATCATGGCCGACAGAAAGGCGCGCAGAGAGGGCGTGGGTGGCGAGGTCATCTGCTATGTCTGGTGAGACTAGACCGGTGGGACCACGCGCATATAGTGCTTGCGACATCGAGCACGGCTGCGCGCGGAAACATCTGGAGGCTCCTGGACAGGTCGTGAGGGGGTGAAATGATGTCCCGGATAGGGAGAATGCCGATAGTGCTGCCGAAAGGCGTCGAGGTGGAGGTCAGCGGCAATACCGTTGTAGTCAAGGGGCCCAAGGGCAAGCTCCAGAGAGACGTCGCCCGGAACATGAAAGTCTTCGTCCAAGGCGACAGGGTTGTAGTGGAGCGGCCCAGCGATGACAGGGAGAGCAGGGCATTGCACGGCCTGACGAGGACGCTCGTAGCTAACATGGTCAAAGGTGTTACGGAGGGCTACGAGAAGTCGCTCGTTATCTCCGGCACCGGCTACAAAGCGGCCAAACAAGGCAGGAAGCTGGTGCTTAGCATAGGGTTCTCGCACCCTGTCGAGATAGAACCGACTGAAGGCCTCGAGATAGAGGTTCCAACCCCTACGAAGGTGGTGGTCAAGGGCATAGACAAGGAGCTTGTCGGCCAGACCGCCGCGAACATCCGGGCCGTGCGGCCGCCTGAGCCATACAAGGGCAAAGGGATCATGTACGAAGGCGAGCACGTTCGCAGAAAGGCTGGCAAGGCCGGCAAGGCTGCTGCGGGCGGGAAGAAGTAGTAGGCTCGGAGCCATGGAGGGTGAGTATAGGCTATGTTCAAGCGCAAGGATAGGAAGGTTGCCCGGGCCAAGCGGCACATGCGGATAAGAAAGAAGGTCTCCGGCACGTCGGAGGTTCCGAGGCTCTCTGTAGCGAGGACGCTCAGGCACATCTACGCCCAGGTCATCAACGACGAGTCGGGCACCACCCTCGCGTTTGCGTCGAGCCTCGACCCAGAGGTGAGAGCCCAGGTCAAGAACGGGGGCAACGTGGAGGCCGCGCGCTTGGTGGGCAGGGTCATCGCGGAGCGGGCGCAAGCGAAGGGGATCAAGAGAGTGGTGTTTGACCGCGGGGGCAACCTGTTCCATGGAAGGGTTGCCGCTGTTGCAGAGGGCGCGCGCGAAAGCGGGCTTGAGTTCTAGCGTCCGGGGGAGTTGGTGAAAAACGATGATGGAGTTTGAAAGCCAGGAGCTTAAAGAGAAGGTTGTCAGCATTGACCCTGTGGCCAAGACAACCAAGGGCGGCCGCACCCGGAGCTTTCGCGCCCTCGTCGTGGTGGGCGACGAGAACGGGCACGTAGGCACGGGCATCGGCAAAGCGTCTGAGGTTTCCGAGGCGATACGCAAGGGAGCTGAGGAGGCCCGCAAGAACATGTTCGATGTCCCGGTGGTGGGGACGACGATCCCTCACGAGATCATCGGTGAATTCGGGGCGGGCAAGGTTTTGTTGAAACCTGCGGCTCCCGGCACGGGCGTGATAGCTGGCGGGCCGGTTCGGGCCGTCTTGGAGCTCGCGGGCGTAAAGGACATCCTGACCAAGTCCCTGGGGTCGTCCAACCCGTTCAACATGGTGGGTGCCACCGTGAAGGGGCTCAAGTCTCTCAGGAAAGCCGAGGATGTCGCCAAGTTGCGCGGGAAAGCCGTGTCGGAGCTGCTGTAGGGAAGCGGGGGTGTATTGGATGTCCTTGGGCGCAAACGGTGCCGGCAAGGCAGCCAAGATGTTGAAGATAACGCTCAAACATAGCACGATAGGTGCGCCGAGGGTGCAGAGGGCAACCGTGCAGGCCCTCGGCCTTACGAGGCTGAACAAAACCGTCGTCCTACCGGACAATCCCCAAGTGCGGGGAATGGTGCGGAGAGTCGACCATCTGGTGGACGTGGAGGAAGTCACGGAGTAAGGAGGTGGCAAGGTTGAGGCTTGAGGAACTCGCTCCGCCGGAAGGCGCCCGCCACTATCTCAAGAGGGTGGGCAGGGGCATAGGAAGCGGTCACGGCAAGACTTCGGGGAGGGGCCACAAGGGTCAGAAGGCTCGTTCCGGCGGCGCCAAGGGCGCGATGTTCGAGGGCGGCCAGATGCCGCTCGTCCGAAGGGTGCCGAAGCGCGGATTCACGAACCGCTTCAAGGAGGACTTCGCCGAGGTCAGGCTTTCTGAGCTCAATATGTTTGAGGAAGGCTCGCAAGTCACACCCGAGGACCTCAGGAAGTTTGGTATAATAAGGCGAGCCTGCGACCGTGTGAAGATACTTGGCAACGGAGAGATAACTCGGCCGCTCACCGTGAGGGCGCACGCCTTCACGCGCTCCGCGCGTGAGAAGATCGAGCAGGCGGGCGGCAAAGCTGAGGTGATATAGGTTGCTGGGATCACTTGCGAGCGCCTTCAGGGTTCCTGACCTGAGAAAGAAAATCATCTATACCGCGCTCCTGCTCGCGGTGTTCAGGATCGGCTCGTTCATCCCGGTGCCGGGCGTCGATGTGACCAGGCTGATCGAGACCTACGGGGAGACAGGCATCTTTCAATTCCTCGACCTTTTCTCGGGTGGAGCGCTGCGCAGGTTCACCGTGTTTGCAATGGGAGTGAACCCATACATCACGGCCTCCATTATACTCCAGCTCCTCACCATCGTGATCCCGAGTTTGGAGGAGCTCTCAAAGGAAGGCGTCGAGGGAAGGCGCAAGATCGCGCAGTGGACCAGGTACGGCACAGTGGTGCTGGGCGTTATCCAGGCGCTCGGAGTTACCATGGGGATACGGGGCGCGATTGAGGATCCCGGCATCCTTCCGGTGCTTCTCATCGTCGTGACCCTCACGGCTGGCACGTCGTTTCTGATGTGGCTCGGCGAGAAGATCTCAGAGCACGGGATCGGTAACGGGATCTCGCTCATAATCTTCACCGGCATAATAGCGAGGCTTCCGGCCGGGGTGCACACGACCGTGCTGACTATCGGAAGGGGCGGCATCAGCCCGATCAACGTGGTGCTGTTCCTTGTCCTTGGGCTCGCGTCGGTCGTGGGCGTCATATGGATCACCCTTGGTGCTAGGAGGATCCCTGTTCAGTACGCGAAGAGGGTCGTAGGAAGGCGGGTCTACGGCGGACAGACCACTCATATCCCGCTCCGCGTGAACCAGGCGGGCGTGATACCGGTGATCTTCGCTTCGTCGCTCTTGACGTTCCCGCTTACCATCGCTCAGTTTGTTCCCAAGCTCGCGTTTCTCACGGAATGGCTTCGCGGCGATAGCATCTCGTACATGGTGATCTATGCGGTGCTGGTGGTCGCGTTCACATACTTCTACACAGCGATCACCTTCAACGTGACTGAAGTGGCGAACAACATGAAGAAGTACGGCGGCTTCATCCCAGGACTCAGGCCGGGAAGGCCCACTGCCGAGTACCTCGACCGGGTGCTCACCAGGATAACCCTGGTCGGCGGGCTGTTCCTCGCTGTCGTCGCGGTGCTGCCTAACATCATGACGAGCATTACCCGGCTCAGCACGATCTATTTCGGCGGCACTGCTCTCCTCATTGTGGTAGGGGTGGCGCTCGACACGATGAAGCAGATCGAGGCAAACCTCGTGATGAGGCAGTACGAGGGCTTCATGAAGTAGCTAATGTGAAAGTCATGGGAGGCGTTGTCGCGATGCGCCTTGTGTTACTGGGCCCGCCGGGGGTCGGCAAAGGCACGCAGGCCGAGAGGCTGAGCTCGCGTTTCGGCATCCCGCACGTCTCGACCGGCGAGATGTTCCGGGAAGCGCTTGCCCGGAAAACGCCTCTGGGCCTGGAGGCCCGCAAGTACATGAACGCCGGGAAGCTGGTCCCGGACGACGTCACGATCGGGCTGGTCAAGGATAGACTCGCTCATGCGGACGCACGTTCGGGTTTCATCCTGGATGGGTTCCCGCGGAACCTCACTCAGGCCAGGGCCCTCGACGACGTGTTGCGGGATCTGGGCGTGGCCCTCGACGCGGCGGTGAACATCAGCGCGCGCGCCGAGACAGTCGTGCGGAGGCTGTCGGGGCGGAGGCAATGCAGGCAATGCGGGGCTGTGTACCACGTCGAGTTCAATCCTCCCCGCGAGGCGGGAAAGTGCCCCGAGTGTGGCGGGGAGCTTTACCAGCGTGACGATGATCGCGAGGAGACCGTCAGGAAGCGGTTCAGGGTATACACGGCGGAAACCGAACCGCTCGTGGAGTTCTACCGGGAAAGAGGCCTGCTTGTGACGGTCGATGGCGAGAAGCACATCGACGAAGTGACACAGTCGATCATATCTGCACTTGAAGAAGGCAATCATCTTGAGGAAAGTAGCTCCAATGGTCATTCGTAAAACGCCTGCCGAGATCGCGAGCATGAGAAAAGCCGGGCTGGTGCTGGCCGGTCTCTTAAAGGAGCTCGCCGACTTCATCAGACCGGGCATCACGACTGGCGATATCGACAGGTTCGCGGAGGACTACATCAGGGCTCGAGGCGCGGTGCCGTCGTTCAAAGGGTTGTACGGCTTTCCTGCCAGCGCGTGCATCTCTGTGAACGATGAGGTCGTCCACGGCATCCCGGGCAGCCGGCGCCTGCGGGAGGGCGACATAGTCAGCGTCGATGTGGGCGCTATGGTGGATGGCTTCCACGGGGACTCCGCTGTGACGTTTCCCGTGGGAAAGGTATCCGCTGACGCTGTGCGCCTCCTCCGCGTGACCGAAGAGTCTCTCTACAAGGGCATCGAGCAAGCCCTGCCTGGGAAACGCATCGTCGACATCTCCAGGGCCATCCAGGAGCACGTGGAATCGCACGGATTCTCCGTGGTCAGGGCGCTGGCGGGGCATGGCATCGGGCGAAGCGTCCATGAGGAACCCAGGGTGCCCAACTTCGTAGTCCGAGGCGACCCGGGGCCCGAACTTAGGCCAGGCGCCACGCTTGCCATCGAGCCCATGGTGAACGCGGGGAGTTTCGACGTAGTCACTCTTGACGACAACTGGACGGTCGTCACGCGCGACGGCTCGCTGTCGGCTCACTTCGAGCACACCGTGGCGGTGACGTCGGATGGTCCTGAGATACTGACCGCTCTGTGAGTATATGGGAGGTCGGTGCGCAAGTGGAGATGCGACCGGGTCAGGTTGTCGTATCGATCGCGGGGAGAGACAGGGGAAGACGGTACATCGTAATGCAGGTGATCGACGACACGTTCGTCGCGGTCGTTGACGGGACTTACCGCCGAGTGTCCAACCCAAAGAAGAAGAACGTGCGTCATCTGATGTGGACGCGAAAAGTGGACGGCCATGTCGGATCGAAGCTCCTTGCAGGGGCGCGCGTAACCGATGAGGAGGTCCGGGAGGCTTTGAGGTCGGTTGAGAATGATTCCTGCGGGAAGGCGGACTGGTCTCATGAGTAAGAAAGATGCCATTGAGGTCGAGGGAACCGTCATCGAAGCGCTGCCCAATGCGATGTTCCGGGTTGAACTCGAAAACGGGCACAGGGTTCTTGCTCACGTTTCGGGCAAGATGCGCATGAATTTCATACGCATTCTGCCTGGAGACAGGGTGAGCGTCGAGCTGTCACCCTACGATCTGACCAGGGGCAGGATAACTTACAGGTTCAAGTGAATTGCGTCGGAACCAAGTCCGAACTAGGCTGTGCGTGGTCTCCTGGGGGCTGGGCATCAATTGGCACTAACCGGGGACACCAGGGGGGGTTAAGATGAAAGTTCGGCCGTCGGTCAAAAAGATATGCGACAAGTGCAAAATAGTAAGGCGCAAAGGCGTGCTCCGGGTCATTTGCGAGAACCCCAAGCACAAGCAGCGCCAGGGCTAGGGCGGAGGTGAGATGAAGGAATGGCTAGGATCGCGGGGGTTGACCTTCCGAGAGACAAGAGAATCGAGATAGCCCTGACTTATATATACGGGTTGGGCCTCACGACTTCGAGGCAGATTCTCGAGAAAACCGGCGTAAACCCCGACACCAGGGTCCGTGACCTTACCGAGGAGGAGATCACGCGTCTACGGGAGGTCATAGACAAGGAGTATAAGGTCGAGGGCGAACTGCGGGCCGAGCAAGCAGCCAACATCAAGCGGCTCATCGATATCGGCACCTACAGGGGCCTTCGTCACCGAAGGGGCTTGCCAGTTAGGGGCCAGCGCACGAGGACCAATGCCCGGACGAGAAAGGGCCCCAGGAAGACAGTGGGCGTGAGGAGATCCAAGTGAGAAAGGAGAGCATGAAGCGTGCCGAGGAAGACGACCAAAGCGAAAAGGCGTGAGCGCAAGAACGTCGAGAGCGGGGTTGCCCACATCCGGTCGACGTTTAACAATACCATCGTCACGATAACAGATCCTCAGGGCGCTGTGATCGCGTGGTCGAGCGCGGGGAAGCAGGGTTTCAAAGGCTCCAGGAAGGGCACTCCGTTTGCCGCGCAGATGGCTGCGGAGGCAGCCGCACGGGCGGCCATGGACCACGGCATGCGCCAGGTGGAGGTGCTAGTGAAAGGCCCTGGAGCGGGCCGGGAAGCGGCGATCAGGTCTCTGCAGGCTACGGGGCTTGAGGTGAACATGATCCGCGACGTGACCCCGATCCCTCACAACGGGTGCCGGCCGCCGAAGCGCAGGAGGGTTTGATTGAACGGGACGGCGTTGGCAACATCAGGAGGTGGAAGCTCAAATGGCCAGGTACACAGGATCCGTGTGCAGGTTGTGCCGGCGTGAAGGTATGAAACTATATCTGAAAGGCGAGAGGTGCTACACCGAGAAATGCTCGGTTGATCGCAGGCCTTACGCCCCCGGCGAACACGGGCAGGGGCGCAAGAAGATGTCCGAATACGCGATCCAGTTGCGGGAGAAGCAGAAGCTACGCCGAATATACGGGGTTTTCGAGAGGCAGTTCGAACGCTACTTCGAGATGGCCTCCAGGAAACGGGGCGTCACAGGAGAAGCGCTTCTTCAGATACTCGAATCTAGACTGGACAACGTGGTTTACCGGCTTGGTTTCGCGAGCTCCAGGGCCGAGGCGCGACAGATGGTCAGGCATGGTCATATCGCCGTGAACGGCAACAAGGTCAGCATACCGTCGTACCTCGTGGAGCCTGGAGATACTGTGTCCGTGCGCGAGGGAAGCCGCGAACTTCCGCGGTTCAAGCAAGTGGCGGAAGCTGGTCAAGGTCGTACGGTGCCCGCGTGGCTGTCCCTGCATCCGGACGGCCTGAGCGCGACCGTGCTCAGCTTGCCCACAAGGGACCAGATCGACGTGCCCGTTCAGGAACACATGGTGGTTGAGCTGTACTCCAGATAAGATGACAGCGCCATCCAACGGGTCGCAGGGGCGTGGTGCCGCATAGTGGCAGGCTGATGGCGAACGGCGCGCGGTCCGCACAAACCAGAAGGGAGAGCTGCGGATGATCGAGATTGAGAAGCCCAGAATCGAGTGTGAGGAGGCCACAGAAAAGTACGGCAGGTTCGTGGTCGAGCCTCTCGAGAGAGGTTACGGCATAACCTTGGGGAACGCGCTCCGGAGGGTTCTCCTTTCGTCCCTCCCGGGGGCGGCGGTCACGTCCGTGAAAATAGAAGGGGTTCTTCACGAGTTCTCCGTGATACCCGGGGTTGTGGAAGACACTATCGATATTCTCCTAAATCTTAAGGAACTCCTCGTCAAGCTGCACTCGGACGGGCCGAAGGTGGTAAGGATCGAAGCCCAGGGCGAGGGAGAGGTCAGGGCCGCTGACATCATCGCTGACCCGGATGTCGAGATACTCAATCCCGAGCTCCACATCGCCACGCTCGATAAAGACGGCAGGCTCTTCGCCGAGATAACCATCGAGAAGGGCAGGGGCTACGTCCCGGCCGAGAAGCGCAGGGGCGAGCCGGTGATCGGTGTCATTCCCGTGGACTCGATTTTCACGCCCGTCCGCAAGGTGAACTATCAGGTTGAGAACACACGTGTCGGCCAGATCACGGACTACGATAGGCTCATACTGGAGGTTTGGACCGACGGAAGCGTGTCACCGAAGGAGGCCACGAGCCTCGCGGCCAAGATCCTGTCGAGTCATCTCGCGCTCTTCACAGGCTTGACTGAGACGTCCGACCGGGTTGAGATGATGGTGGAGAAGGCGGAGGACGAGAAAGACAAGGTCCTGGACATGCCCATCGAGGAACTCGACCTGTCGGTGCGGTCCTACAACTGTCTGAAGAGAGCGGGCATAAACACCGTGCAGGAGCTCATCAGGAAGACCGAGGAAGATATGATGAAGGTCAGGAACCTCGGAAAGAAATCGCTCGAAGAGGTCAAGGGGAAACTCGCGAATCTCGGCCTTTCCCTCCGTCCGTCTGACGACCAGGAGGACTAGAGGGCAGAGGATTAGGGGCATCGGAACGCGAAGCCGGACGAGAACGAGACCGCAAGACCGTTTAGGACCTCTGGTCCGGGAGGGATCTCGATATGAACCAGGCGAAATTGGGGCGTACCAGCGCTCATAGGAAGGCAATGCTTCGGAGCATCGTGACCTCGTTGTTCGAACACGAGCGCGTCCGAACGACTGAGGGCAAGGCGAGGCAGCTCGAGCCGGTCGCAGAGAAGCTCATTACTCTCGCAAAGAGAGGCGACCTGCATGCCCGTAGGTTGGTGGCGGGCTACGTCAGGAGCGACGCGGTCACAAAGAAGCTTTTTGACACCATCGCGCCGCGCTACAAGGATCGCCAAGGGGGTTACGTTCGCACCGTGAAGCTCGGCGAGCGCCGCGGCGATGCCGCATCCGAGGTCATAGTGGAGCTCGTGTAGCCTTGAGCCCTCGAGCCACTGGGGGGTGTGCACGCGGTGGCCGAGGGTGGATGGCAGGGTGCGGCCTGGGCCGACGACCCGGGCGGGCTCGGTGTCGCATCAACCAAGACGAACCATTCCATCCTGCAAGAGTGCGCGATTGCGCACTTTTTGTGGGTTTTAAGGGGGCACCTGCTTGGAGGAGATGATCAGGGCCGAAAACCTGGGGTACCAATATGGGTCTGCCGGGGATATGAGGCATACCGCGCTTCGCGGCATAAACCTCTCCATACGGCCTGGCGAGTTCGTGGCCATAATAGGGCACAACGGGTCGGGCAAATCCACGCTTGCGAAGCACTTCAACGCCTTGCTCGTGCCCACCTCAGGGACGGTGACCGTCAAGGGTATGAAGACCAGCGACCCGCGGAACCTGTGGAGGATCCGCCAGACTGTGGGGATGGTCTTCCAAAACCCTGACAACCAAATCGTGGCCCCCACCGTCGAGGAAGACGTGGCGTTCGGCCCCGAGAATCTCGGTGTGCCCCCTGCCGAGATCAGGCGGCGGGTGCGGGAAGCGCTTGAATGCGTGGACATGGTGGAGTATGTGCGACACGCCCCGCACCTCCTTTCGGGCGGGCAGAAACAACGCGTGGCCATCGCGGGCGTGGTCGCGATGCGGCCTGAGTGCATCGTGCTAGATGAGCCCACCGCGATGCTGGACCCGTCGGGCAGACAAGAGGTGATGCGGACCATCACCCGGCTGAACCGGGACGAGGGCATCACCGTGGTCCTCATCACGCACTTCATGAATGAGGCCGTCCAGGCCGACCGGGTCATCGTGATGGAAAGCGGCAGGATAGTGCTGGACGGCCATCCGCGCAAGGTCTTCAGCGAGGTTGAAACCCTGAGAGCTCTCCGTCTCGACGTTCCGCAAGTGACCGAGCTTGCTTACGAGCTGAACAAGGAGGGTGCCGGGCTTCCCGATGGTATCCTGACGGTGGAGGAGTTCGCCGACGCGATCGCCGGCGCGAGCCACGAGTCCCGCGCGATGGAAGGCGCAGAAGATGGGCGCGCACATCCGATGAGCATCGTACGCGAGGGCGCTGATCCCGCCCGGGACAGAAGGGCCAAGAACAGTGAGGGGAGCGATCGGGCGGGCTGCCGGGGTCGTGCTGCCACGGCCTGGTGCGGGGGCGGGTGATTGGTGACCGTGCCTATCAAAGTCGAGAACCTTTCCTACACGTATAATCCGGGCACGCCGCTCGCACGGACGGCGCTCGACGACGTTAACCTAGAGATTGGTGACGGTGAATTCATTGGCCTCATAGGAGCGACTGGGTCGGGGAAATCCACCTTGATCCAGCACTTCAACGGGCTTCTTAAGCCCACCCGCGGGCGTGTGCTCGTGGACGGCGTGGACATATGGCAGAAAGACGTCAGGCTCAAGGACATCCGCACGAAAGTGGGCTTGGTCTTTCAGTACCCGGAGCATCAGCTCTTCGAGGAAACCGTCTTCGCGGACATAGCGTTCGGCCCCCGAAACATGGGGCTGGGTGATGACGAGATAAACGCGCGGGTCAGGCGGGCGCTCGAGTTGGTGGGCCTTGATTTCGAGGCCGTGAAGGGGCGATCCCCGTTCGAGCTCTCTGGCGGCGAAATGAGGCGAGTCGCCATAGCCGGGGTGCTTGCCATGGAGCCGTCCGTGCTCGTGCTGGACGAACCAGTGTCGGGACTGGACCCGCGAGGCCGCGACGAGTTGCTCGAAGAGCTTGCGAGGCTGCACCGCAGGTCTGAGTGTACGGTCATATTGGTGTCACACAGCATGGAAGATGTCGCGAGGCTCGCGAAAAGGCTCGTGGTCATGCACAAAGGGAAGGTCGTGGCAGACGGGCCTGTGCGCGAGGTGTTCCGCATGACCGACCTTTTGAAGGAGGTAGGTCTCGGAGTGCCACAGGTCACCGAGGTCATGCACGAGCTCGCGAGACGCGGAAAGGACGTCAGGACGGACGTTCTCACGGTCGAAGAGGCCAAGGCGGAGCTCCTCAGGCTCTTGCGAGGTGAGGGCCGTGTTCGGTAATCTGACCATAGGTCAGTATATACCGGGCGACTCGCTGGTGCACAAGCTGGACCCGAGGGTGAAGATATTCATCACCTTGGTCGTCATTACGGTGCTCTTCCTTGTCAGCACGATGGCGGGGTACGGGTTGGTTCTCCTTTTCATCCTGGGCGCCGTGCTTCTCGCCCACCTGCCGATGAGGTTCGTGATGCGAGGCGTGCGACCGCTTCTTTTCATCCTCGTGCTGACGTTCGGGCTTCACCTCTTCATGAACGAAGGCCGTGTGCTCTTTCGGGTGGGGCCTCTGGTGGCGACGTACGAGGGGGCGTTCAAGGGGTTCGCGATGTCGATGCGGCTGGTGTTGCTCGTGCTGGCTACGTCCATATTGACGCTCAGCACGTCCCCCATCGAGCTCACCGACGGCATCGAGAGCATTCTCTCGCCGGCGAGAGTTCTGGGGGTTCCAGCGCACGAGCTCGCGATGATGATGACCATCGCGCTGAGATTCATCCCAACGCTCCTCGAGGAGACCGACAAGATAATGAAGGCCCAGATGGCGAGGGGTGCGGATTTCGAGACCGGCAACGTAGTGCAGAAGGCCAAAAGCCTGGTCCCGCTGCTCGTGCCGCTCTTTGTGAGCGCGTTCCGGCGGGCTGACGAACTCGCCATGGCAATGGAGGCCAGGTGTTACCGCGGGGGACAGGGACGGACCAGAATGAAGCAACTTCGCGTTGGGGCGAAAGACATCCTTGCAGCTATCGGCTCGACGGCCGCGCTGGTCGCCGTGGCGGTGTATCTCTAAACACGGCACGGTGCGTTTTCGTCCCTTCGCTTGGCAGGGGCGCCAGGGCTGCGCCTGTGCTTACACAACGGGCTGTGGGCGTTTGTCTGTTCTTGCGCCGAACTCGGACGACTCGCGCCCACGCTCGCGCGCCGCGCGCCGGGTGCCGGGCGCCGCGCGCCGGGCGCGCCATCCTCGGAGAGCGAGGAGAGCGAGGCTGGCAACCCTGAATGGATTTGGGTGCTGAGAAGTGGCGCGGACTTCTGGTGGAGCTTAGACGAGCAGCCTATGAGAAACATCAAACTTGTGCTCGAGTACGACGGGACCGCGTACTGCGGGTTCCAACGTCAAGACGGCCTGCGGACGATCCAGGCAGAGCTGGAGCGGGCTGTGGCAGTGATAACGAAGTCGCCCGCGAACGTGATCGGTGCGGGACGCACCGACGCTGGGGTCCATGCTCGGGGCCAAGTCGTGAATTTCCGTACAGACGCGAGGATGCCCGCGGAGAAGTTCGTTCCGGCGCTCAACAGCGTGCTTCCTGCTGATATCAGGGTGCTTCGGGCCGAGGATGTGCCGCTCGAGTTCAATGCGCGGTACGACGCCCGCGGCAAGACGTACGAGTACACGATGGATACGAGGCCCGTACCGTCGGTCTTTCTCCGGAACTACGCGTACCACGTGCCATTCCCTCTTGATCTCGAGGCGATGCGCGAAGGATGCAGCCATATCGTGGGGCGCCACGACTTCCGGTCGTTTGCTGCATCGGGCGGGGGGGCCAAGACGTTCACCCGGGAGGTGAGGCGGTGCGCCCTCGAGGCTGGAGAGGGTCTCGTCAAGATAACCGTGGAGGCGGACGGGTTTCTCTATAACATGGTGCGGATAATCGTGGGGACGTTGGTGCTCGTCGGTGTGGGCAAACTCACTCCACGCGACGTGGCAAGGATTCGTGACGCTCGCGACAGGCGTGTCGCGGGGCCCACTGCCCCTGCGAAGGGGCTGTGCCTAGTGCGTGTCGACTATGACGCGTGACGCGTGGGCGGCCGGGCCCGCCCGAGGCCGGAGGGGGACGGCAGGCCGAAGACTGAAGGGCGGGCCGAAGGCGGAAGGCGCCGGCGGGCCGGAAGGCGGCGGGATAGCGGGCGGGCGCTGCAGCGAGGTAGCTTCGTTCTTGACACGTTGCCCAGGCTATATTAGAATACGCCTTGGGGCTTGCGGCCCGCATTTGGTTTATCCAGCCGCGATTTGCGGCAGGGTGACATGAAGCTTTAAGGCTCGCGACGGAGCGGGCGAACGTGTGAATCGAGTTAAGAGGTCAAAAGTCTTGTGAGGTGGATCTTCTATGGCTGGCACTGGGCCCAGGCCCGAGGCACAGGGCGGAGAATGGTACGTGGTCGACGCCGAGGGAAAGACCCTTGGCAGGCTGGCGAGCCAGGTCGCCAGCGTCATACGGGGAAAGCATAAACCGACATATACCCCTAGTCTTGATACTGGCGATCACGTGATCGTCATCAACGCCGAGAAGGTGCGGGTAACCGGGAACAAAGAAAAGCAAAAGTTCTATTACCGGCATAGCGGCTATCCCGGAGGGCTGCGGGCTGTTCCCTACGAAGTTATGATGGCGAAGAAGCCTGAGGCAATTATCGAGCACGCGGTGAGAGGGATGCTTCCGCACAACCGGCTAGGGCGTTCGCTGTGGAGAAAACTTAAGGTGTACCGCGGCGCGGAACACCCGCACGCCGCGCAGAAGCCGAAACCCCTTGAGATCAAGGAGTAAGGGGGCCATGGCACAGGCACGAAAGGGGGGTAAGGCATGGCATTAGCTGAGATCGGGAACGCGCCTGCCGTCCTCGCGACAGGCCGGCGGAAGTGTTCGGTGGCGAGGGTGCAGTTGAAGCCCGGCCGTGGCGACATCATCGTCAACGGGAAACCCGTATCCGAGTATTTCGGCCGCAAGATCCTGGAGATCCTTGTAAGGCGGCCGTTTGCAGTGACGGACACCGCTGGCAAGTACGACGTGATCGCGAAGGTCGAGGGCGGAGGCCCCACCGGCCAGGCTGGCGCGGTGACGCACGGCATCGCGAGGGCCCTCGTGGCTCTGAACCCCGACCTGCGCCAGGCCCTAAAGGGAGCCGGGCTTCTTACGCGCGACCCGCGCATGAAGGAGCGGCGCAAGTACGGGCTCAAGAAGGCGCGCAAAGCACCTCAGTACTCCAAGAGGTGAACGGCGCCGGCTGATAATGGCTCAGAGCGTTCACACAACCGGTTCTTCCGACGCGCAAGCGGGGTTGAACCGGTTCGCTGTTTTGTTCGCTGTTTTCACGAGGGATTGCGTCTCCCGCACGGGTCGCGTCCGGTTGGCCACAGAATGTCAGGACCCCCTCAGCGCCGGTGGTCGCCGGGAAGGTTGAAGTCCGGCTGCTGACGAGAGAGGTCGGCGATAGGCGGCCGGAGGTCGGCAAAGCGCGCGAAGCACCTGGAATACTTCGTCCGCCCACGTAGGTGCGTCCATCTCGGGAGGAATGGCGAACCATATCCCGAACTATAGAACTGACTGTGGCGTCGTATGTTTTCGTCTCCTTCTTTTCTTTCTTTGATGACGTTGGGGTTGGGTTGCCGGTGCTCTCTCGACAGGGCGTGGAGAGCACGGCTGTGTCGCGCGCCAAGTCCGAGCCAGGCGCGCCGCGAATGCGCCGTCCGCGGGGGGCAGGACGGCAGGACCGGCAACCCTGGAGGGATAGAGGGAACCCCCGCGCCGGAAGAAACGCGAGTCTCTGGCGTACTTAGCTAGAACGAAAGCGTCCAAACCCGACCTGCTCTGGAGGGAGAGTCTTGCGAAGGTACGTGCCGAGAAGAACCAAAGCGCGACGGCGGGTCCTCGTCACGGTTATGCTGTGGTTCATCGCGGCGTGCGTCGTCGCCGGGTTCGTCGTCGCGAGGAACCCATCGCTCGTTCCGGGCGCGCCGGAGGCTCTGGAACGCGCGAGCGTGATCCGGGACCTCCTCTGTCTCAGGCGCACGGTGCAGGTGAACGTGCGGCGCGCAGAGTTCTGGGGATCGGACCTCCTCATCGTGGACATGGAGATTCGCAACCACTCCCCGGTCGTCATCCTGTGCCAAGACTTGCGTCTTGTTGACAGACGGGGGCAAGTCTTCTTTCCCAGCAGCACCAGCGTGTATTACGTGAATCGCCAGGAGTCCTTGTGGATGCGCCAGGTGAATCCTGGCCGGAGCGTGTCAGGGAAATTCGCCTTCGTGGTCCCCGACGGCACCTTTGGCCTCGCATGCGCCATTGAGACCGAGATCGGCGTGATCAAGCTCTCACCCGTGAAGGAGGTGTCGAGGCGAGACACGTGACCGCGCCTGTGTGACGTGGCGGGGGCACGGGCGTCCCGCCGGAGCCTGAGAGGAGACGTCTCGGAGACGTGCCAAGACGCTTGGAAAGGGGGCGTGTGATGTGGAGCTCGAGTTCGTCAGGGTCCGCCGGGACACCCGGTGCGGAGGAACGGTGGTCGTGACCATCGACCGACCTCCTGTGAACGCGTTGAACTTTCAGACCGTGAACGAGCTGGCATCCGCGTTCACGGAGCTGCGCGCGGACCCGAGCGTGATGGTCGTGGTGGTGACGGGAGCAGGGGAGCGCGCGTTCGTTGCGGGGGCGGACATCAAGGAGTTCCCTGGCCTTACGCGTGAGGCCGGGGTCGAGATGTCTAGAAGGGGCCAGGCCGCTATGGGCCTTATCGCTTCGTTTCCGCGCCCGGTCATCGCCGCCGTGAACGGCCTCTGCCTGGGTGGAGGGTGCGAGCTTGCGATGGCGTGTGATATCCGAATAGCATCGGACTTAGCAAAGTTCGGCCAGCCAGAGGTGAACCTCGGGCTCATCCCCGGCTACGGCGGCACGATGCGCCTCGCCAGACTCGTAGGGCCGGCCGCGGCGAGGGAGCTGCTCTTCACGGGCAGGGTGATCGACGCCCAGGAAGCATTGGCCATCGGCCTCGTGAACAAGGTCGTGCCTCATGCGGACCTGATGGACGTGTGCCTTGAGATGGCGGAGGTCATCGCCTCGAAAGCTCCGGTAGCAGTTAGGCTCGCGAAAACGGTGCTAAGCCAGGCCGAGGACGCGCGCTTCGAGGACGGGTTGGAAGTGGAGGCACGCTGCTTTGGGGACGCGTGTGCAACGGAGGACATGCATGAGGGAGTGAGGGCGTTCCTCGAGAAGCGCAGACCCGAGTTCGCGGGCAAGTAGCCGGGCTGGCATCCTGCGCAAACTAGTCGTGATCCGTTTGAGGAGGCTTCGAAATGTCGTCGGAGTATCAATCCATCAACGTGACTGGGCTCGAGTTGGATCTGGACGAGGTTCAAGACGCTTTGGTTGAATTCGTGCGTGCCGAGGTGGCTCGGGCAGGCTACCGAAAGGTCGTGATAGGCCTCTCCGGCGGTCTGGATTCCTCGGTCGTTGCCTACTTGTGCGTGCGTGCGCTGGGCGCCGAGAACACCTTCGGTGCCATGCTGCCGTATCGCACGTCCGACCCTGCCAGCCTTTCGGACGCCAAGGAGGTCGCCAGTGTGCTTGGCATTGAGTACTGCGTCGTGGACATTACAGGCCCGGTGGACGCGTACTTCGCAGCCCTGCCACCCGAGGCAGGGCCCGAGGCGGACAAGCTCAGGCGGGGAAACAGGATAGCACGGGAGAGGATGGCGGTCATCTACGATCTGTCAGCGGCAAAGCAGGGGCTCGTGGTGGGCACGAGCAACAAGACCGAGCTTCTCTTGGGCTATGGCACGCTCCACGGCGACTTGGCGTTTGCTTTCGACCCCATCGGCGACCTTTACAAGACACAGGTGCGTGCTCTCGCCCGTCATCTCGGCGTCCCGCCCAGGATCATCGCGAAGGCGCCAAGCGCGGACCTCTGGTCCGGGCAAACTGACGAGGGAGAGCTCGGCTTCACTTACGACGACGTCGACAAGCTTCTCTATTTGATGGTCGACGAGAGGAGAAAGAAATCCGAGCTCGTCGCCATGGGGTTCAAACCCGAATTCGTCGATGCCGTGCAGAGGCGCGTCAGGGCTACGCGTTTCAAAGCGCGTATGCCTGTGTTGGCGAGGATCATGACCCACGGCGTGGGGGGTGATTTCCGATACTGGGAGAGCACTATTTCACGGAGACACCGACCTCGGCCCATGCCGAACGAGAGATAGAGGTCGAGCTCAGAGGCCGCCGCTTTCGCTTCGTGACGGACGCCGGCGTCTTTTCCAAGGGCAAGCTGGATCGGGGCACGCGTCTTCTGGTTGAGGCGATGGACGTGCCCGAAGGAAGCCTTGTCCTGGACCTCGGCTGCGGTTACGGCCCGATCGGGATCGCGGCCGCGCTTCTCTGCCCCACGTGTCGAGTGTGCATGACGGACGTGAACGAGCGGGCGTGTGAGCTTGCAAGGAGAAACGCGGTTCTCAACGGCGCCACGAACACGCGAGTCGTGTGCGGTGCCGGTTTTTCGCCGGTCCAAGACTTGAAGTTCGACCTCATTCTTTCAAACCCACCCATTAGAGCGGGGAAACAGGTTCTGTTCGAGATCATCGAGGGCGCCGCGATGCACCTCAATCCCGGTGGAAGGCTCGTTCTCGTGGCACAGACTAAGCAGGGCGCGAGGAGCCTTCTCCGCAAGCTTGCTGAGGTGTTTCCCGCGGCGCGCGTGGTGGACAAGGGGGGCGGTTACCGGGTCATGGAGGGTGTGATGGAGGCGTAAGGGCAGGGCCTCGTGCAGGGCCTCGTGCGGGGGAGCCCCCGCACGTGACGCGAAACACGATGGGATGAGGACAGGCCCGCGGCCTTCGTACACCGCTCGGAGGGCATTTTTCGGGGCTGGCACGCATAACTGTGGTAGCGGGCGGGTGGCGGAACGCACCGGGCGGGGTGCGCAGGGACGGGACGCTCGTCACAGAGGGTGAAGCCCTGTTGAGGAAGCCCATCGTGCTCATATGGACCCCGAGAGCGTGGCTCGTGACTTGTGCCGCGATAGGAGCGGTGGTGACCATGTTGCTCGTGCTCGCTCGCACGGCTGTAAGAGTGAGCGCACCGCTCTCGGACGCCGTGTGCGGGAAGGTCGTGGCCATTGACCCGGGACATGGCGGTGATGACTGCGGCGCGCGGGGGCGCTCCGGCCTTGCCGAAAAGGACGTGGTGCTTGATATCGGCCGCCATCTGGCGGGGCTTCTCAACCGTGCGGCCGTGTACACGGTGATGACGAGGGATGATGACGACGACCTCGTCCGGGACGAGTCACTGGGGCCCGTGCAGCGGAAGCGCCTCGACCTCGAGAGCAGGGTGGACCTTGCGGCAAGGAGCCGTGCCGACCTCTACATAAGCATCCACGCGAACAGCTTTCCACAGCCCGTTTGGTCCGGAGCACAGACGTTTTACCACAGCAGGTCCGGGGAGAGCAAGGCCCTCGCTCAGGCTATCCAGAAAGAGCTTGCAGCCCAGCTAGGGCCGAATCTCCGGAGGGCCAAGCCGGGCGATGACTACTTCGTGCTCAAGCACTCGAAAATGCCCGCAGTCATCGTGGAGGTTGGCTTCCTATCGAACCCCCGCGAGGAATCCCTCTTGGCGCAGCCCGATTACCGGAGACGCGTGGCGGAGGCGATCTTCCGGGGGACCGTGAACTACCTGATAGAATCATACAGCGAACGCACCAAGGGCCAGGAGCGCCGCGGGGGCGAGCCGGGCCAAGGAGCCGAGCCGGCATCGGACAGCGGGATGCAAGTGGATAGGATGCCCCAGGAAGGCCCAGGCGAGGTCCTGAGGTCGAAAGCGCGGGCCGCCCTGAAACCTTCGGAGGATGAGGCCATACTCTATTTCGCCGGTCCCACCAATTTCGACGACGACCTTCTGCCTGAGGTGCGCAGGATCCCCGGGATGGCTGGCTCGCTGCCGCCGGAGGAGCGCGCCACCAGGATCGTCAACGAACTCATCAAGGGGCCGGCTGGGGGGAGCGTGTTGTGCCCGACTGTGCCGAAGGGCACGCGGCTCAGGTCGCTGCGGATCGTGGATGGCGTGGCCTACGTGGATTTCAGCAGCGAGCTCGTCTCGAGCCACTGGGGAGGAAGCAGGTCGGAGGAGATCACGATCTATTCGATCGTCAACACCCTGGCGGAGTTGCCGGAGGTGGAGCGTGTTCAGATCCTCGTGGAGGGCGCCTGGCCGGTCACCATCGCAGGGCACGTGATTCTTGACGCGCCCGTGAGCCCCAACTACGATCTCGTGAGGTTCGCAAAGTAGGCCGCGGCGTTGCCGGCTCTTGAACGATGTGCGGAGCGGCGCGACTCCGTGGTCATACCCAGAATGCCCGTTCGTCTGCTCTTTCCCTCATCCGTGCCCTCGTATGCCCTCGGATGGCGGTCCCTCCGAGAAGCCGATCCCAGGCAGGGTGGATAGCACAAAAAGGATATGATGATGGTCTGTAGAATACTGTAAGGAACGGGGACAGCCTTCCTTCTTCCCGCAGGGCTCGCGGTAGCGCGACCCGGGCAACCCGGGGTGGTCGTCACCGTCACGGACGGCTGTCGCCGGAGACGTAAAGAGAAGTAGGGGGGAGCGCTTTGGGCCTGCGAGACGAATACTCCACCATCGTGAAACGGCTCATGAACGAGATCGACTCAGCCGAAGCGGACGCAATCGAGAAGGCTGCGGACGCCATCGCCACGACGGTAAACGCAGGCGGGGTGTTGCACGTGTTCGGCGCGGGTCATTCCCACATGCTTGCTGAGGAGATTTTCTACCGCGCGGGCGGTCTCGTGCCGGTGAACGCCATATTCGACTCCGGGCTCATGCCCCACAGCGGCGCAGCCAGGAGCACGCTCCTGGAGCGGCTGCCCGGGTATGCCGCCGCCATCATGGGGGATCACGAGACCTCCGCGGGCGAACCTATTGTCATCGTCTCGTATTCCGGGATCAACCCAGTGCCCATCGAGGTAGCCTTGGAGGCACGGGCGAGGAGCCTCGTTGTGATCGCGCTCACGTCGGTGCAGGCTTCCGCGGCAGCGCGGCCTCGGCACCCGTCAGGGAACCGCCTTTACGAGCTCGCGGACGTCGTGTTGGATAATCACGCGCCCCCCGGTGATGCGCTAGTGGACGTTCCGGGGTATCCAGGCCTTAGGACGGGGCCCGTGTCGACCATACTGGGAGCGTACATCCTGAACAACGTCATTGTTCGGGCGGTGGAGAAGCTGGCGGGCATGGGCCAAGAGCCGCCGGTGTTCACCAGCGCCAACGTGCCGGGCAGCGCCGAGAGAAACGCGTGGCTGATCTCGCACTATAGGCGCCAGGTCAAGAGCTTCTAGGGTAAGGCTCCGCAAGTCTTCGTTCTTAGGATGGTGCGGAGATGTCCGTCCGTGGACCTGCGGCAGTCCCGAGAGTTGAAATAGACCTTGCCAAAGTCGAGGGGAACGCCAGAGCAGTCGTTGAGATGTGCGCGAAACACGGCATCCGGGTGGCGGGGGTCACGAAGGTCACCTGCGGTCACCCTGATGTGGCGAGGGCCATGTTGAGGGGCGGGGTGAGATGGATCGCCGAGTCCCGCCTTGCGAATCTTGAGCGTCTTCGCCGCGCCGGCGTCTCGTGCGAGACGATCCTGCTCCGCGCCCCAATGCTCCATGAGGCACGGGATGCCGTGCGCTTCGCAGACATGACGCTCGTCTCGTCAGTGGAGACCGCGAGAGCGCTCGGCGAAGCGGCCAGCGCCCGCGGCACGGAGCACAGGGTTGTTCTCATGGTAGACGTGGGCGACCTGCGCGAAGGAGTCCTCCCGGAGGACGCCATGGATGTTGCGGCCCGCATCGCGGGTCTGCGCGGCGTCCGGCTGTATGGTCTAGGAACGAACGTAGCATGCTATGGCGGGGTGATCCCGACCCGCGAGAACATGGGGGTGCTTCTGACCTTACGGGATCGCATCCGTACCGACCTCGGAATAGACCTGGAACTGATATCGGGTGGCAATTCGAGCGCGCTTCCGCTCGTCAGCGCGGGCGAGGTGCCCCAGGGCATAAACCAGCTTCGCGTCGGCGAGTCCATGCTCCTCGGCAGGGACGTCACGCACCGGCGGCCGCTCCCGGGCATGCACCTCGACGCGTTCGTCTTCGTGGCCGAGGCGATCGAGGTGGAGAGGAAGCCATCGGTGCCGCGAGGAGAGATCGGGCAGGATGCTTTCGGCAAAGTCCGCCGATTCGAGGACAGGGGCGTGAGAACGAGGGCGCTCCTCGCGTGCGGCCGGCAGGATGTGGATCCCGAGGGCCTGAGGCCGCTGGAACATGGCGTGGAGGTGCTTGGCGCGTCCAGCGACCACGTGATCCTCGATGTGGAGGAGGCTGGGCGAAGGATAAGAGTCGGCGACGAGGTCAGGTTTACCATGAGTTACGGTTGCCTCCTTGCTGCCATGACTTCGCCGTACGTGCACAAGGTCGTTGTATGACTTTGTCGTATATCTGCAGCGCAGGACGGGTGTTCTGTGTTTGGGGAGGGGTTACAGGTGGCAAAAGCCGGGGGTGTCGTGTTGTGTGCGCTTGCCCCGCATCCGCCGCTTCTGATCCCGGAGATCGGCTCCAGGCATGACCTTGATGCCGTAAAGAACACGACGGAGGCCATGAAGAAGCTCGCGGCCACGGTGAGAGATGCCGACCCCGAGGTTGTGGTCGTGATCAGCCCACATTCACCGTTGTTCGAGGACGCAGTGGCGATACGGACCGCGAATCCGCTCGAGGGTGACTTCTCCATGTTCATGGCGGGCCAGGTCCGGCTGTCGTTCGAGAACGACCTGGCTCTGGCGAGCGAGATCGCCAGGCGCGGGGAGATGGAAGACGTTGCCGTGATCCTCTTGGGGGACCGCGAGCGCCGTGCGTACCGGCTGGAGAACCGCCTGGACCACGGCGTTCTCGTCCCGATGCACTTCGTGGCAGAGGCTGGGGTGAAGGCCCCGCTAGTGGTCATGGGCATGGCGCTGCTGCCCCGAGAAAAGCTGTACGCGTTCGGCAGAGCGATCGCGAAGGCCGTGGAGGCATTGGGCCGCAGAGCCGTGGTCATCGCGAGCGGTGACATGTCGCACCGCCTGAGCGCGGAGGCTCCGGCTGGCTACGATCCGCGGGGCGCCGAGTTTGATGCGCGAATAGTCAAGCTTATGCGGGCCGGAGACGTAGAAGGCATCATATCCCTCGACAATGTGCTCGTGGAACGCGCGGGAGAGTGCGGGTACAGGTCGCTCCTGATGGCCCTCGGAACCCTCGACGGGCGGCGATTCGAGCCGGAAGTCTTGTCGTACGAGGGCCCGTTTGGCGTGGGTTATGCCGTCGCCGTTTTCAGGCCTGGTGAGCCCGCCCCAGACAGAGCTTTGGTCGAGAAACTCATCGCCAGACGCAAGAAGACGCTGTCAAAGACGAGGGAGTCCGAGAGCCCTCTGGTGAGGCTAGCGCGATCGGCGGTGGAGGAGTACGTGAGGACCGGACGCGTGATCAAGCCTCCTGAAGACCTTCCCGAGGAGATGCGTGGCAGGGCCGGGGTGTTTTGTTCGATCAAGAAGGCAGGCCAGCTCCGTGGGTGCATCGGGACGATCCAGGCCACGACGCGCAACGTTGCCGAGGAGATAATCAGGAACGCCATCGCGGCCGCCACGGACGACCCAAGGTTCATGCCAGTGGAGCCCCGCGAGCTCGACGAGCTCGTCTACTCCGTGGACGTCCTTACCCCTGCCGAGCGGGTCTCCGGCATCGATGAGCTGGATCCCAAGGTGTACGGGGTGATCGTCAAGAAGGGCCAGAGAAGCGGGCTTCTTTTACCGGATCTCGAGGGCATCGACGATGCGCGGGAGCAGGTGGCGATAGCAAAGCGAAAGGCGGGAATAGCGCCCGACGAAGACGTCGAGCTCTTCAGGTTCAGAGTAAAGAGGTATACCTGATGCGTGAAGCGTCTTACTGGACAAAGGAGAGCGGAGAGGAGGGCGTTGTAACGTGTCTCCTCTGTCCGCAGCACTGCAGGATCAGGCCGGGTCACGTCGGAGTGTGCAGAGCCCGCAAGAACGTTGACGGGCGGCTGTACTCTCTGATCTACGGGGAGGTCACGTCTTTCGGGCTCGACCCCATCGAGAAGAAGCCCCTTTACCATTTCTACCCCGGATGGGCGATCCTCTCAGTCGGCACCAGGGGGTGCAACCTCGCGTGCGGGTTCTGCCAGAACTGGCACATCTCCCAGGCGGATGCCAGGACTAGCACGCTTACGCCCGAGGAGCTGGCCGCCGTCGCAGCGGAGTACGGCCGGCGCAGGCGCTCGATCGGCGTAGCGTACACGTACTCCGAGCCTCTCATCTGGTACGAGTTCGTCATTGACGCCGCGAAGCTCGTGCATGGTCTTGGGCTGAAGAACGTCCTGGTCACCAACGGCGAGGTTAACGAGGACCCGCTGAAGGAGCTCCTGCCCCACATCGACGCGATGAACATTGACGTGAAGGCGTTCACCGAGTCATTCTACGCGAAGGTGTGTCACGGAAGGCTCGCCCCCGTTCTGCGCACCGCGGAGCGGGCAAAGGCCGCTGGATGTCACGTAGAGATAACGAACCTCTTAATCCCCGGCCACAACGATGCCCCGGACGAGATACGCAGGCTCGTCCACTGGGTCGCCTCGTCGCTAGGGGATGATACGCCTCTTCACTTTTCGAGGTACTTCCCGGCGTACAAGTTTGACGCGCCTCCGACGCCCATCAGCACGCTGCGCACAGCGGTAGAGATCGCCAAGGACGAACTCAAGTATGTGTACATGGGAAACGTGCCCGGCACCGAAGGGAACGACACCCGTTGCTACATGTGCGGGGAACTGCTCATCGAGCGGAGCGGATTTGACCTCGTGGCGTACAGAATAAAGGACAGAACGTGCCCAAAGTGCGGGGCGGAGATCCACATCACCGGTGCGCCGCCATCCTAGGCTCATCTTCCGTGGTTTCAGAGCGGAACCCGGTAGCCTTCGTCTTCCACGGCCCTCACCATGTCATCGCGAGTGGCCTTGTGCGGATCGAACGTCACTCTCGCGGTTCCCGATGCCAGGTCCACCTGCGCCGTCTTGACCCCGGGCACCTTGAGCAGCGCCCTTTCCACAGCGGCGCGGCAGTGATTGCAGCTCATCCCCTCGATGCGCAGCACGAGTATGTCTTCGTGATCGGGTCTGGATACGGTTGGATTCATGCCGAAGTGCCAAGGCGGCTTCCACTCGCAACCTCAGGCGCGTCGGGACCCCCGGCTACGTCTTCTGATCGAGGAAACCGCTCCTCCTTCCTGAAAAAGGTATGTCGTCCGGCCGCGAACAGGCTATTCGATCTTGATAGCTTCCACAGGGCACGACTCCGCGGCTTCCGCGCAACATGCAAGCGCGTCACACTTTTCCGGATGCGCGGCGTGGGCCTGCCCGTCATCTCCCATCTCGAACACCTCGGGGCAGATCTCCGAGCACAGTCCGCACCCGATGCAGAGGCTCTCGTCAACTGTCACTTTCGCCATGGGTTACGCGCGGCGCCCCGGCTGTTCGGTATCGGCCAGGCCGGGTGCCCGCTGCCCTCCTCTCGCTGCTCATCGCTCACCCTGGTCATCGCGGGGCGGCGATGTGCTCATCTCATGATGTATGTTCCTACAGGCGACACGGGGTTATACATGAGCCGGGCCGCCCACGAGCGCCTTGGCTGTGCGTTCGCGGCCCAGTCCTGTGTTCACCCCGCTCCTTTTGATGCCCGTGCGCTCGGCGCTGAGCCCGTTGAGACTCCCTTCTGAGTCCGCGGCCGGGGCGGCCCCAGTGGCGATTTGTGGCCGCGCGCCGCCCCGGCCGATGCCACTATCCTGCAGTTCGCTTCGCAGTTCGGGGTTGAGAAACTTCACGAACATGCCCTTCATTCCCAGGGATTTTGTTCTGACGAGGCCCGCAGAGGACAGCTTCCGGAGAGCATTGACGACCACAGAACGCGTCATGCCCGCAGCGTCAGCGATCCTGCCGGCTACGACGAACCCTTGGTCGCCCGTGATGCTGTCAAGGATGGCGTGAACCGCCACGAGTTCGGAGTAGGAGAGGCTCCGGATCGCGGACCTCGCAACACGCTGGTTTGTCTCGCGATCCTCTTCGTCCCTCCGGCGTCTCGCCGCGAGCACTGCGCCGGAGGCCGCGGCAAGGGCCCCGAGCGCATCACGGTCATCTCGCGAGAGCTCGCGATCAAGCTGGACGACAAGCATGCCGAGGGCCTCGCCTAGCACCGTGATGGGCGCCGCCGCGTATGTGTGGCGATCGATCATCGCCGATACCGGTGTTTTGCGGGCTGACAGCGCCGCGCCGAGCGATGCTATCGTGCGAGGCGTGAGAGCGTCTCCGGAATGGTCCTCATGCGCATTGGGGCCTGGGGAATCCGCCAGGGCTTTCGCGGCGGAAGCGCCGGCCGCCATGCCGGCCGCCACGGAGTGCCCGGTGACGTGCCCTTTGGCGTTCACCAGGTAAACACGGGCACCGCCAAGACAACGGCTCACGACGGAGCGCACCCCGTCGCCGATCGGGCCTGGAAAGTCATGCTGGAGGATCTCCGTCATAGCCTTCAGGGTTTGCCGGCACTTCACTTCAGGCGCCTCCCTTTTGTCTCCGTCTCGTCCCTTCGAACTTCCTTCTAACTAAACGTCCTCTCAAACCTCCCTGGGGACGGCTCGCGCAGCACAGGGCATGGTCGACACTGTGTCATCGGCGGTTTCGGACGGGCAAGCAAACCGGCGCTGAGGTGACCCTTGGGCCCGGAGAGGGCCCTGGACGTACCCGCCGTAGGACACACCTGCCGCAGGCGCCGCAGGCTCAGTTAACCATAAATGGAAAGGTGTCCATGTTTCCGGACACATTTTACGACATCGACTTGATGCGTGTCAACGGATGTCGCGCACCATGGCGGTTTATGTCGACTCCCGGCCCGGACGTCTCACGCTTCGGCAAGGTTCGACCGCTAGACAGATCGCCATGGGTTCGTGCCGGGCTTGAGCGCGCAACCCCGTTCGGGCTTGCCGGCTTTGCCCTCGGGGGATGGCGCGCCTGTGCCGCACCTCGTTCGAATTCCGCGGGCGAGATAGCTGTTGGCACAGTGGCCGGCGACTCCTTCCGGGAGCCGCGAGCCGGAACCCGGAATCCGGGAACCGAGAGCGTCGTTGAGCGTTGTTGATGCGCCCCTAAGGAGGTTTCCACGTGTGTTCCTGGAAGTATCCCAAGAAGGGGGTGCGGAGGAAGAAAGGCATTCTCCCTGCCGCGCGCTCCGCTGCGACGAGACTGGGGCCGCGAAGCTGAAATGCCGAGACAAAAGGGAGGTTGGGATCTCTGGTGGGAAAGCTGGTTTTGGGGTGGCAGGTAGCGGGCTCCTGTGAGGGCGAGCGCTCATACAGGGAACATGCAGACGTGATAACTCACATCAGCCCTTGTTGGTACTCGATGAGCAGGGACGGAAGCATCAGGAGAGACGAGAACGGAGCAGCGGGCATCATCGGGCTGGCGAGGGCTTCGGGGACCGCCGTTGTGCCTCTCGTGGCAAATGAAGGCTTCAGCCCTGAGGTTGCCCACGAGATACTCCTCACAGCGCGTACCAGGCGGCTCGCGGCGGAGGCGATCGCCTCGCTCGTCCTGGAGCGCGGTTTTGATGGCATCAACATGGATTTCGAGGGCGCTTTCATAAAGGGCGACAGGGAGAGGTACACGCTTTTGATCACCGAGATCGTACATCTCCTCAAGCCTCACGGCAAGCACGTCTCGGTGGATGCCGTGGCGCAGACGGCGCCTCCACGGCCGGACGAGACAGGATGGGCCCAGGCGTACGACTATCCAGGCCTTGCCGCCGTCGCGGACTTTCTAATCATCATGGGATACGATTACTCGCCTGCGGGCGGCCCGCCCGGGCCGGTCGCCCCGCTCTGGTGGCTCGAGAAAGTGCTCGACTATGCGACTTCGTGCGTTCCGAGAGAGAAGATAGTGGTCGGCCTCCCGTTCTACGGACGTCACTGGACCATTGAGAAGGGCGTGATATCGCAGGGCAGGGGGATTGACGCGAAGAAGGCCGCTGAGCTTGTGGAGCGGCAGGGGGTCGCTGCGGCCTGGGACGTCCGAGCGGCATGCCCTGTGCTCCGGTACTACGAAGGCGATGTCGAGCACGTGGTGTACTACGAGGATGCGGAAAGCCTTAGGCTCAAGCTGAGGCTTGTCAGGGAGTGCGGGATCGGCGGAATAGCGTTCTGGCGGCTTGGTTCAGAAGACCCAAGGATGTGGGAGGTCGTGCGGGAAGAGTTCCTCTCTTGATCCAGAGAATGACTCGCCGGTGAAGGAAGGACTTCGATTCTCATCGTCGAATCAGGTTCTAGACTTAGATCCAAACGAGGGGGGATAGTGATGAGGAAGGCGTTCCTATTGACGATCGCCGTGGCCATCGTGTTGGCCCTGGCCGGCAGCGTATCTGCGGCGGGCAAGATCGGTGTGGGCTACTACTTCCACCAGAGTGACTCCGCCATGTCGCTCGCGGGCGAACTAGGTCTCTCTGACAGACTGGCATTCGGGTTCGATTATGTGGCGCAAGCCGGCGACGAGCCCAGCAAGACCGAGCTATACGGCAAACTTGCGCTGAAGGACCTGGGCGTCACCTCGGTTGGAGCCTTCGGGGGTGTGAAGATGACCGGGGCTTCCAATATGAGCTTCAAGGTCGGACTATACGGCGAGCAGCCGATCACGCCGCAGATCGACGCGTACGCCCGGGCGGGCGCGGCATTTGAGGGCAGCGCCAGCAGCGTATGGCTTGAGGCGCTCGGCGGCGTGAAAGTCAACGTGATGTCTCCGTTCTGGCTCGCGGGTGAGGCTCTTTACAACAGCCGGGAAGGTGCTGACGGCACTGCCTTCCGCGTGATCGTGGGAATGAACTTCTAGGGCCCCGAGTCCTGTGGAGGCGGGCGTCCCGGTACGTGCAGGCGGGCTTTCGCCGGGCCGGGGCATGAGGACGGAACAACGGTCCGGCAACGCAGGTCGAATGAACGGCGAACAAGAGGTTCATGAGTGGTAAGCAGGCTGCGTCACGCTTTGTTGCGGGGCGTAGCCTGCTTGGCTTTGCGCTGAGACCGGGCCTGTGTGATCGTTCGTATCGTTTGTTTCCTCGAAGCTGGAAGGATTGCGGTTTCTGGAGTAGAATCATACAACAAGCCTGCAGAATTCCGGCTTTCGTCACGTTATCACGGAGGTGGTCGAGTTGATAGTCGGGGTCCCGAAGGAGATCAAGAATAACGAGAACCGGGTGGCTATCGTGCCATCGGGAGTGATGGCGTTGTCGGACAGAGGCCACACGGTGCTGGTGCAGAAAGGGGCGGGGACGGGAAGCGGCATATCCGACGAGGACTATGCGCGCGCTGGCGCACGCATAGTGGACAACGTAGCTGATTTGTGGGCCGAGGCCGGGATGATTATGAAGATCAAGGAGCCGTTGCCGCCTGAGTACCCGCTCATGCGGCACGGTCAGGTGATGTTCACGTACTTCCACCTCGCGTCCGACGAGACTCTGACTAGAGCGGTACTTGATTCCGGCATAGTGGCTATCGCCTATGAGACGGTTCAACTTCCCGACGGCAGCCTTCCTCTCCTCTCTCCGATGAGCGAGGTCGCCGGCGCGATGGCGGCCGTTGTGGGGGCGAACTACCTCGCGGGTCCGAACGGCGGGCGGGGCGTGTTGATGGGCGGCATTCCAGGTGTGGAGCCGGCTCACGTGGTTGTCATCGGGGGAGGGACGGTCGGGACGAACGCTGCACTCATGGCGGCAGGGCTCGGTGCTCAGGTCACGGTGTTTGAGGTCTCCATCAGCCGCATGCGATACCTCTCCCACGTGTTGCCCAAGAACGTGAAGATACTGTATTCCAACAGGCATTCGATAGAGGCTGCGCTCGCCGACGCGGACCTCGTGATCGGGGCCGTCCTCATACCCGGGGCGAAGGCGCCGAAACTCGTCACGCGCGACATGATAAAGCTGATGAAGAAGGGCTCTGTCATCGTGGACGTGGCGGTGGATCAAGGAGGATGCATTGAGACTACCCACCCGACGACCCATGCCGAGCCCACGTACTTCGTGGACGGCGTGCTCCACTACGCGGTTGCGAATATGCCCGGCGCTTTCCCGAGGACATCGACGTTTGCCCTCACAAACGCGACTCTTCCGTACGCGATCAGGATCGCGGATCTCGGCGCGGAGGAGGCTATGAGACGTGATCCGGCTCTCAGGCTCGGTCTGAACGCCTACAAGGGCAAGCTGACGTGTAAAGGCGTGTCCGAGGCGTTCGGGATAGAGTATCATTCACCCGAGGAAGTGCTCGGCTAGGAAGCCCTCGGCTCAGAGTGAATCCTAACCAGAGCCGGGTGTGATGTTCCGACCACGGCCGCGGATAGAAAACGGCCGTGTTTTTTTCGCTATGGGTTGCATAGATATGCATCAGTGATGTATAATTACCACAACCCCTGCCCAAACCTGGCTAGCAAGGAAACCACGGGCAGGCGTGGCGGAGGGTGCACTTTATGGTTCGAGTGGGAGTGGTCGGGGCGTCCGGTTATACCGGCGGGGAGCTTGTGAGGCTCCTCATTGGGCATAGGGAGGCGGCCCTCACAGTCCTCGCTTCTCGCGGAAGCGCCGGGAAAGCGGCTGCCGAGGTCTACCCGAACCTTCGTGGGTACGACCTTCCCCCTATCTCTGGCATCGCTGCGGACAGCCTCGCTCGCGACTGCGATGTGGTCTTCATCGCGGCGCCCGCGGGTGTGGCCGCATTGCTTGCGAAGGAGATCCTGACCGCACGCCCTTCGGTGAGGATCGTTGACCTCGGCGCGGATTTTCGGCTCAAGAGCCCGGCGTCGTATCAGGAGTGGTACGGCGTCCCTCACGAAGCCCCAGATCTTGTTGCGGAGGCTTCGTACGGTCTTCCAGAGCTTTACCGAGACGAGATACGCAAGTCGAGGATCGTGGCGAATCCGGGATGCTACCCCACAGCCGCCTTGCTTGCGCTGGCCCCGCTTGTGAGCCGCGGCATCGTTGATTTGCGGAGCCTCATCATAGACGCGAAGTCCGGGGTGTCCGGTGCCGGAAGGACGCCGTCGCCGGGATACCATTTTCCAGAGTGTGAGGAGAACCTTCGCGCGTACGGAGTCCCGCGACACCGCCACACGCCCGAGATAGAACAAGAACTGCGGCGGCTCGCCATGCAGGGTCTGGGCCCTCGAGGTGAAGCCGGCTGCGGCACGGGGACGGCCGCCGGGGCACCCGGCAGGGCTGATACGGATGAGGACGGGATCACAGTCACGTTTACGCCGCATCTCGTTCCGATGAGCCGTGGGATCCTGGTGACGGCGTACGGCCTGCTTAAGACACCGGCGCCCGCCGTCGCCGTGAGAAGCGGTGCGTCGAACAAGACCGGTCTACCCGGATACGTGCTACGCGATGCGGCTCCTTGCCCGGAGACCACCGGCGAGGGCCCTCGTCCCGATGCACTTACCGCCCTGTACGAAGAGTTTTATGCCCACGAGAGGTTCGTGAGAGTGCTCCGCGGGAGTCTCCCCGAGACGAAGGCGGTCCGTGGGTCGAACTTCTGTGACATCGCAGTGAGAATCGACGTGAGGACCGGTCGGGTCGTCGTGTTCTCTGCCCTCGACAACCTGGTGAAGGGGGCGGCCGGCCAGGCGATTCAGAACATGAACGTTCTGTTCGGGTTGGAGGAATCAACCGGCCTTGAGGCCCCTCCTGTCTGGCCGTGAGAGGCCGTGAGAGGCAGTATTCAAGACGCGAGGCTGAAGGGAAGGGAGCGTGCGGCATGATTTCAGTGGAAGCAGCGGCTATCGAACCAGCGGGCGCGACCGATTCGACCTGGCGAGAGATTCCTGGCGGGGTTACCGCTCCTCTGGGGTTCCGCGCTGCCGGGCTGCACTGCGGGATAAAGCGAGCGCGTCCTGATCTCGCCCTCATCCTCTCGGACGTGCCAGCGGCATGTGCGGCGGTGTTTACCACTAACAGGGTGAAGGCCGCGCCGGTCTTGGTCAGCATGGAGCACGTCAGGTCCGGAAAGTGCAGGGCTGCTGTGGTGGCGAGCGGCAACGCGAACGCATGCACTGGCCCGAAGGGCCTCGAGGACGCGCGGACCATGGCGAACGTAACAGGAGAGGTCCTGGGGATCCCGCCGGACGAAGTCATTGTCGCGTCGACGGGCGTCATAGGGGTCCCTATGCCCATCGAGAAGGTGTGCGAGGGAATCCGCCTCGCCGCCGGAGCGCTTGACCCGGGACCAACGGGCGGCGCGGCCGCCGCTGAGGCTATCCTCACCACGGATCGCACTCTGAAGGAGGTAGCCGTGGAGGGGGATGTGGGTGGACATAGGGTGCGGATAGGGGGTATAGCCAAAGGCTCGGGGATGATCCACCCCAACATGGCCACTATGTTGGCGTTCGTGACGACGGATGCCGCGATAACCCCCGGCATGTTGCGCCGAGCTCTCGCGCGCTCGGTGGAGAGATCGTTCAACATGATCACGATCGATGGCGATACGAGCACCAACGATATGGCCGTGGCGTTTGCAAACGGGACGGCCGGGAATCCCACGGTTGCGTCGGAGGACGCCTCCTTCGACGCGTTCTCGAAAGGGCTCGATCACGTGACGGGAACGCTCGCCCGCATGATAGTGCAGGACGGCGAGGGCGCAACCCGCATCATAAAGGTGGAAGTCCGGGGCGGGAAGACGGAGTGGGATGCACGGCGCATAGCAAGGACCATCGCTTCATCGAACCTAGTGAAAACCGCGGTATTTGGCGCCGATCCTAACTGGGGCAGGGTGCTGGCGGCGGCAGGGCGCGCGGGGGTGGAGTTCGATGCGGACCTCGTGGACGTGTTCATCGGCGATGTGCTCGTTGCGCGGTCCGGCGCGGCGGTGGAGTTCGACGAGGGGCGCGCGAGGGACGCAATGGCCCGCAAGGAAGTCCTCATCGTTGTTGACCTGCACGCAGGCGCCGAAAGCGCGTGCGCGTATACCTGCGACTTGACATACGAGTACGTGCGTATCAACGCAAGCTACAGGAGTTGAGGAGGTGAGACCGATGGACTTTCACAGCGCGATGGCTGACGCGTCCGTCCCGTCCGTGACGCGAGGCCTTTCCGGCGCGGACAAGGCGCAGGTCATCGTGGAAGCTCTGCCCTACATACGTACGTTTTTCGGAAAGACGGTGGTCATCAAATACGGCGGTGCTGCGATGACTGACGCGACCCTCAAGGAAATGGTGGCTCTAGACATAGTCCTTCTAAGGTATATCGGCATGAACCCAGTGATCGTACACGGCGGCGGCAAGGAGATCACCGACGTCATGAGACGCCTGGGCAAAGAGCCCGTCTTCGTGAACGGCCTGCGGGTCACGGATGGCGAGACGGCCGAGATAGCCGAGATGGTCCTAACTGGCAGGATCAATCAGGATATCGTCACCTTGATAAACCGGGGCGGCGGCAAGGCACTCGGGCTTTCCGGGAAGGACGCGAACCTGGTCGTGGCGCGGCGGATGGGCACGGAGGTCTGCGGCGAGACCCACGTCGATCTTGGATATGTTGGGAGCGTGACCTCAATCAATACCGAGATCATCGATGTGGTGTGCCGCGAGGGCTTCGTGCCTGTGATATCCCCCGTGGCGTGTGACGACGATGGGGCCACACTCAACATAAACGCCGACCATCTGGCCGGTCACCTCGCTGGGGCGCTCGGCGCGTTTAAGCTCGTGGTCCTCACCGATGTGGAGGGGATCTTTGCGGATCCAAGCGACCCCAGCTCGCTGCTGCCACAGGTGACCGTGGCCGAGGCAAAGGACATGATCGCCAAGGGACGCATCGCGTCTGGCATGATCCCTAAAGTGGACGCCTGTGTCACGGCCCTCGAGAGAGGGGTGCCGAGGACCCACATTATCGACGGCAGAAAGCCTCACTCGCTCCTGCTGGAGATGTTCACCAATGAGGGCATCGGCACGATGATCATCGGGGGACAGGGATGGCTGCCTGAAGGGGCGGGGCGATGAACCCCCCGGGCGTCTCCCCCACCACGCACGAAGGCTCGCGTCCGCTCCAGGGCGGAAATGGTCGGCTTGCGAGATTCGGCTGGCAGGGAAGGGATCCGTCCCGATGTCAGGCGGCGACATACGGTCGGTAGCGTTTGAACGCTGCACGGCATCGCTGGAGGCAGGGAGGGATTACGCATGGCAGAAACTGGCGTCAAAGAGCGCCGCGCCGCACCGCGCGATGGGAACACGCCAAGCGGACGTCCGGCGACCGAAAGCATCGCGGAGCTTGCGCGCATGTATCTGATGAACACGTATTCGAGGGCCCCCGTGGCCCCCGTGCGTGGCTCCGGAGTGCGCATCTGGGACGCTGACGGCAGGGAGTATCTGGACTTTCTCGGCGGGATCGCGGTGTGCGCGCTAGGTCACTCCCACCCCGCCGTGGTCTCGGCCATTCAAAAACAAGCCGCCACGCTGCTTCATTGCTCCAATCTGTATCTCGTCGAGCGGCAGGCCCTCCTTGCGAAGGCGCTCCTGGAGGGAACACCGTTCGGAAAGGCATTCTTCTGCAACAGCGGCGCAGAGGCTAATGAGGCGGCGATCAAAATCGCCCGAAAATACGCCAGGGTCGTGCGTCGGGAGCAAGGCCGATACGAGATCATCACCGCGCTCAACTCCTTTCACGGGCGCACCCTGGCGACGGTCACGGCGACCGGCCAGCCCAAGTACCAGAAGGATTTCGAGCCCCTGCCGCCCGGATTCAGGTACGTGCCGTTCAACGATGTTCCTGCCCTCGAGGGGGCCGTTGGCGAGCAGACCGCTGCGGTGCTTCTCGAGGCGGTCCAGGGCGAGGGCGGGGTCCACGTGGCAGACGAGGCTTACTTGAAGCGTGCGAGAGAGCTCTGCGACGAACGCGGCGCCCTCCTCATAATCGACGAGGTTCAGACGGGCATGGGGCGCACCGGGAGGATGTTCGCGTTCGAGCACTACGGGATCGAGCCTGATGCCGTGACGCTCGCCAAGGCCCTCGGCGGGGGGGTCCCCATAGGAGCGCTGCTCGCGAAGGACGAAGTCGCGGCGGCGTTCACTCCCGGCACGCACGCGTCTACGTTCGGTGGGAACCCTCTGGCGTGTGCAGCGGCTCTCGCGGTCGTGGAGACCATCAGGAACGAGCGCCTCGCTGAGCGGGCTACGGAAATGGGGGCTTACTTCGCCAAAGCCCTGATGACCCTCGCACGCAGATTCCCGCAGGTGGCCGAGGTGAGAGGCAAGGGCCTGATGATCGGCCTCGAGCTCAGGCCATCCGGGTGCCGTAGCGACGCACCGGCGCGCGCCGTGGCCGCGGCATGTCTTGAGGCGGGGCTGCTCATAAACGCGGTGAGCGACACAACCCTCCGGTTCTTGCCGCCGCTCGTGGTGAGCAAGGCGGACATAGACGAGGCGGTAGGCATTCTGGAGCGAGTGATGGAGGATGTGCTCGGCTGATGCTGATCCCTTCTCGCGATGTCAATGAGCCTTGTCACGTGAGTGCCGGCGGGCGCGACATGCGAGGTTGGTCGATTTTGTGCGCTGGCGCGGGCTGGGAGGTGAGGGCTAGGGACACGTGAGCGCCGTCCTCCTCGGTGTGCTGGCAGATCGAGGCCGGGAAGGAGTTTCTACCCGATCCTTGAATATATGTCGGTGCGCCGCGAGATACAAATGGCGGACGCACGGCTGGGATAGCACTTCACGAAAAGGACGGTGTTCAGCGTGACGGAGACACGGGATTACCTTCAGGACGAAGTCGCCCTCGGGATGAGGGGCAGGAGCCTCCTATCCATCCACGATCTCTCCGTGGCTGAGGTCGAGAAGATCTTCGAAGTCTCGGCGAGGCTGAAGGAGGAGACGAAGGCCGGGGTTGAGCACCATCTGCTGCGGGGGAAGACCCTCGCGATGATATTCACCAAGCCCTCTACACGCACAAGGGTTTCGTTCGAAGTTGCCATGTGGCAGCTGGGAGGGTACGGGCTCTTCCTCAGCGCGCAGGAGCTGCAGCTCCGGAGAGGGGAGACCATCGCTGACACGGCGCGCGTGCTTTCGCGCTACGTGGACGGCATCATGATACGGACGTTCGATCACAGGGATGTCGAGGACCTTGCCAGGTACGGCACGGTGCCTGTGATAAACGGCCTGACAGATCTCTTACATCCCTGCCAGGTTCTAGCTGACTACTTTACCGTGTACGAAAAGAAAGGCAGGACGAAGGGCCTGAAGATGGTGTACGTGGGGGACGGCAACAACGTCGCGCACAGCCTCATGTTCGGCGGCGCGAAGGTCGGCATGAACGTCACGGTGGCGTGCCCGCCGGGATACGAGCCCCTGTCTCACATCGTCGAGCTCGCCCGGGAGGACGCCAGGGCCACTGGCGCCACTATCGAGGTGACGCACGATCCTGTGGACGCCGTGAGGGGCGCTGACGTGATATACACTGATGTGTGGGCGAGCATGGGGCAGGAAGCCGAGCACGAGAAGAAGGCGCAAGCGCTCGCGGGGTTCCAGGTGAATGAGGCGCTCGTCAAGGCGGCAGGCAAGGAGGACGTCATGGTGATGCACTGCCTCCCCGCGCACCGGGGCGAGGAGATCACCGACGAGGTGATGGACGGCCCTCATTCGGTGGTGTTTGACGAGGCCGAAAACCGGCTCCACGTTCAGAAGGCCATCCTTGTCCTGCTGATGCAAGGGAGGAAGGCCGGTGAAAGCGGCTTGTAAATCAGCTCGTAAGGTTGTGCTGGCTTATTCGGGGGGCCTGGACACATCCGTGGCCATCCGGTGGATCAGCGAGCGTTACTCGGCGGAGGTCATCGCCGTCGCGGTCGACGTCGGCGCCAAGAAAGACCTGGATTTCATCAAGGAAAAGGCCCTCAAGGTAGGGGCGTCTCGTTCGTACGTGGTGGATGCGCGGCGGGAGTTCTTGGAGGACTATGCGTTCAAGAGCCTCAAGGCCAACGGGCTGTATGAGGGCAAGTACCCCTTGAGCGCCGCGCTTTCCAGGCCCCTCATAGCAAAGATCCTGGTGGACATAGCACGTGCTGAGGGCGCGGACGCCGTCGCCCACGGGTGCACCGGGAAGGGCAATGACCAGGTACGGTTCGACGTGTCCATAGCCGCGCTCGCCCCTGACCTACGGGTCATAGCCCCGGTGCGCGAGTGGCCCATGTCACGCGAAGACGAGATAGAGTACGCGAAGGAGCACGGCATACCCGTCCCCGTGACGTCAGCAAGCCCTTACAGCATAGACGAGAACCTCTGGGGCAGGAGCATAGAGTGCGGCGTTCTCGAGGACCCGTGGTGCGAGCCTCCGGAGGACGCCTTCATTTGGACGTCCGGGCCGGACCAGTGCCCAGATAGCCCCACTTATGTCGAGATCGGGTTTGAGGCCGGCGTTCCGGTGAGCCTTGACGGCGTAGAGATGGACCCGGTGGAGATAGTCACCCGACTGAACATGCTCTGCGGTGCGTGCGGGGTGGGCAGGATAGACCAGGTGGAGAACAGGCTCGTGGGCATCAAGTCCAGGGAGGTCTACGAGGCCCCGGCGGCTGTCGCGCTCATCGCGGCCCATAAAGACCTGGAGAGCCTGACGCTCCCGCGGGAGACGTATCACATGAAACAGCTCATAGACCAGAAGTACGCTGAGATGGCCTACTTCGGTTTGTGGTTCTCGCCGCTCCGCGAGGCCCTTGATGCGTTCATAGAAAAGACCCAGGAGACGGTGACGGGCGTCGTTCGCCTGCGGCTGTTCAAAGGTTCGGTGGCCGTGGCTGGACGGAAGTCGCCGCATTCTCTCTACGACCACGCGCTCGCCACGTACGACAAGGACGACGCCTTCAACCACGCTGCGTCCGAGGGCTTCATCCAGATCTTCGGGCTTCCCACGGTCGTCGCCGCGAGGGCGAGGATGCGCGCAGCGGGTGCCGCGGAAGCCCTTTCGCCGGCTGCGGCGACGTCCGCGGCTGTCTCGGCCGCGACCGCGGGGCGTCGCGTCGCGCCGTGACGGCTGACTTGGCCGGAGAGAGGATTCAGAAGGGTTGCGGAAGGGCGACGCCCTGTGGGTGGCGGGATCATGTCCCCGACGAGCCACGAGCCGGGCGCGCGGTTCTCGGCGGCGCACGGCTCGTGGTCTTGGTCTTTGGGGAGGGCGGGCCCGGGAAGGGGAGCGGAGGCGAGGCCGTTGAAGCTGTGGGCTGGGAGATTTGAGAAGGAGACCTGTGGTAAAGTCGAGGAGTTCACCGCGTCGGTCCGATTTGACAGGAGGCTCTATCGTGAGGACATCGCGGGAAGCATCGCCCACGCGCGCGCGCTTGCCGCGTGCGGCGCGATTTCCGCCGAGGAGGCCGAGACGCTCGTCGCGGGCCTCGGCGAGGTGCTTCGCGACATCCAATCGGGGGCTGCTGACTTCTCAGCGTCCGACGAGGACATCCACACCGCGGTTGAGAGGATGCTCGCTGCCAAGGTTGGTGAGGTCGCCAAGAAGCTGCACACGGGGAGGAGCCGCAACGACCAGGTCGCTCTCGACACGAGGCTGTACGTGACGAGCGAGGCCCGGCGATTGGCCGCGCTCATCGATGACGTGCGCCGCGCGCTCGTGGACGTGGCGGAGGCCAACGCGGATGCGGTTATGCCTGGGTATACCCACATGCAGCACGCCCAGCCTGTGCTTTTCGCCCATCACATGCTCGCCTATTTCGAGATGTTCACGAGGGACAAGGAAAGGCTGGCGGATGCCGCGCGCCGAGCGAACGTCTCGCCATTGGGTTCGGGCGCCATCGCAGGCACCGCTTACCAGGTGGACCGGGCAAAGGTGGCACGCGAGCTCGGATGCCTCGGAATTACGAGGAACAGCATCGACGCTGTCTCCGACAGGGACTTCGTCATGGAGTTCCTTGCTGCGGCCGCGATCATCATGATCCATCTCAGCCGACTGGCTGAAGAGCTGGTCCTTTGGTCGTCGCAGGAGTTCGGGTTCATTGAGCTGGATGACGCTTTCTGCACGGGCAGCAGCATGATGCCGCAGAAGAAGAACCCCGATGTGGCCGAGCTCGTGAGGGGCAAGGCGGGACGGGTCGTGGGAGACCTCGTGGCAGTGCTCACCGTGATGAAGGGGCTACCTCTGGCGTACAACCGGGACATGCAGGAAGACAAGGAGAGCCTCTTCGATGCGGTGGACACCGTCGCATCGTGCCTTGAGATAGTGGCGCCCATGCTCCGAACGATGAAAGTGAAGTCTGAGGTGATGCGGGAAGCCGCCGGGCGCGGGTTCACGACGGCCACCGACATTGCGGATTACCTGGTGCGGAGGGGCGTGCCGTTTCGGGAGGCTCATGCGGCCGTGGGACGGCTGGTGCTGAAGTGCGTACGCGAAGGGAAGAGATTCGAGGACCTTCCGCTGGATGACTGGAAAGCGTTGGCGCCATCGGTATCTGAGGATGTGATGCGAGCAGCAAGCTTGGAGGCGTCTTTGGAAGCTCGAGCCGTTCCGGGTGGAACCGCGCCGGAGCGGGTGAGGGCGGCCATTCAGGAAGCCAGGGCCGCGCTTGAGATCGGGGACAAGAGCCGCCTGCTGGCGCGGCGCGGCGCTGAGGGCGGAGACAACGCATAAGGTACAAATGAGTGTCGCCTCGCCGATATCCCAACAATTGTTCTTTCATGTCCAGGGCCCGTTGTGTTATCCTCGTTGCGAAGCAGATCGCCATAAGCTTGCGCCACCTTTCGGCGCGCGGGTTCCGCCGAAGGCCGCTGGCCTCGGTCTCCCGGGCGGTACGCCCGCCGTGCGCGTCGTCCGAGCTCGGCGCGCCCTCTGCGAGATTCCAGGCGCGCCGCCGAACAAGAGCACCGGGGAGTACCGGCGACTCCAGCGCCCTCGGGGAAGGAGACGAGAGCTTATGGAGCTAGACTCAACGCTGCCGACCACGCGGGTTTTTTATTTTGGGGCCACGGCCCGGCAGGACAACGTCGTTTTTCGGCGTATCCTTATGCAACACCCATATGCATCGAGGCAGCGCGCGACCGGGGCGAAGGGGCGTGACGGTACGAAGCCCCGTGTCGGCTTCCCGATGTCTAGCATGAGGGGTACGGGAGGTTCGTGACGAACGGTGCGTGTGATTGTGCAGAAATTCGGAGGAACGTCCGTCGGAGACGATGAGGCGCGCCTGAAGGCGCGCGACAGGGTGGTCTTCGCAAAGAAGCAGGGATTCGACCCGGTTGTCGTCGTATCAGCCATGGGGAGGCGTCCCGGGCCCTATGCCACCGACTCGCTCCTTGACCTCGTAAGGGCCAAGGACTTGCCCGTGGACGCGAGGAGTCTCGACCTCCTCGCATCCTGCGGGGAGGTGATAAGCTGTGTGGTGATGGCGGGATATCTCAGGGCGGCGGGGTACGAGGCGGTCCCGCTCACTGGGGCTCAGGCCGGCATAAGGACGGACGCTCAGTTCGGCGATGCGAGCATTCAGGGCATCAACACAGCGCGGCTGCTCGATGTGCTTGCGTCCGGACGGATACCGGTTGTGGCGGGCTTTCAGGGCGTGACCGACGACGGGGAGGTCACGACGCTCGGGCGGGGCGGGAGCGATACCACTGCGACCGCGCTCGGGGTCGCGTTGAGGGCTGAGTGTGTTGAGATCTACACTGACGTTGAGGGCGTCATGACCGTGGACCCGAAGATTGTCCCCGAAGCTAGGCTCATCTCGGCTATAACCTATTTCGAAGTCGAAGAACTCGCCAACAACGGCGCGAAGGTGGTCCACCCACGGGCGGTGCAGATAGCGCAGCAAGGCGGCATCCCGGTGAGAGTCAGGAGCACCTTCGCGGAGTCCGAGGGGACCTTCATCACAGATGACGTTGCCCGCCGGGTGATAACCGGCATCGCCCATGTGGACGGGCTCGCCCGCGTCGAAGCGTTGTACCCGAACCCTGCCGAACCGTCCAAAGCGAGGGTGGCTATACTGAAGGCTATAAGTACCATAGGGATCAACGTTGACTTCATCAACGTCACGCCTAGGGCCATTTTGTTCACAGTGAAGGATGAGGTGGCCAAGGCGGCTGAGGAGGCGCTGAGGTCGGAAGGTTTCGCGTGCCACGTGATGGCCGAGTGCGCCAAGGTATCGGTGGTTGGCGCGGGCATGCAGGAAGTGCCAGGAGTCATGGCGAGAGTGGTCGAGGCCCTTCACCGCGCGGGAGTCCACATCATGCAGACGGTCGACTCGGAGATAACCATCTCGTGCTTGATAGACCAGGCAAGCGTGACGCGGGCCGTGCGGGCCCTCTACGAGGAGTTCGATCTCGGCCGTCCGAGCGCGTGAGCGCTTGAGAGCGCTGGCACCAGCCGGCACTGCCGGCGTTCGGAGGCCCAGATCGCGCGGCGTCCGCACGCTGGGAGTCGGCAGAGGCGGGAGGACGAGGGGGCTGACGGCTCCGCTCGCGCACGGGAATCGCGCCCGCCGCCGGGGCGCCCGGGAGTGCGTTGCCAGGACAGGAGACATCATCCTGTCCTGGCATTTTGCTTCCCATGATGCCATCACTTACATCGGCGCAATAACGAGCTCCATAGAGGAATAACGAGCAATGCGGAGAATTACGGGAATCAGAGGGGCCGCGCAACCAACGCTTGTGCCTGACAACTGCATAAGCCATGATCGCCGAAACAGGCATGACAGCAAGATACGCACAACAGACGAGGACTAGACGCAGCAGGAATTCCAGGCCCGGCAGGCGCGGGAAAGGAGGTGCTCCCTGAAGGGCGCCGGAGGCCGGCATCGATAATACGCACAACACGACGCAGCCGGGGACCGAAGCAAGGAAACGAGGATACTTGCCTCGCTCCCCAATCGCAGCATCAGTTGCAGCAGGTTCGAACCAGAAGACACACCAAGGGGGATGAACAATGAAGAAAACAGTCGCTGCACTAGCCGTCATCATGGCACTCGCCATAACGGCGCCGGTGTGGGCGGCCCCCAACATCGACTTGGGCGGGTCTCTCGAGACCACGCTCCAGATTGCACCACAGAACGCGCAGGACATGGGGCTTAGCGCCACATCGGATCTTCGTCTCAACTTCTCCATGGAGCTGTCCGGCGGCCAGCAGATCCGGGCGTTCGTCGGATTTGAGCCTCTGGAATACGCTCCCTTCGGCCCGACAGCCGCTCCGAACCCGGGCTCGGACGACCTGGTGGGCGGCAACATGGACCAGAAGGGCCTGACGCCGGTGACGCTCGGCCAGCCGAATCTGACCATCGAGAAGGCCTACCTCGAGACCACAGGGCCGTTCTACACGGGCGGACAGGATATCACCGCCAGGTTCGGAGACCTTGCCATTGACTACTCGCCTTACATCGCCGATGTCTCTGCAACCGACGGCGAGATCGAGGGCGCTCAGCTGAGCGGCGTGCAGGTCGGCCCGGTGGAACTCGGTGCGTTCTACGGCTGGGCGAATCGCGAGGTCGCGGAAAACCAGCAAGAGAGGTTCGCGGCGGCCGGCGTGTCGGCAAAAGCTGACATCCAAGGCATCAGCCTTGCTGGTGCGGCTCTGAGGACGGGCAAGGACATGGCTCTTGCGGGGTCCGTTCAGCTTGCGCCCCTCCCGGGCCTCGACTTGGTCGGCGCGGCGGCGTGGGACGGCGCGAACGAGGCTTCGGCGGTAAAAGCCGAGGCGGGCATAGCCCAATTGCCCATGCTCCCTGGAGTCAGCGCGAAGCTAGGCTTCCGGAACTTCGATCCGAAGTTCAACCCGCTCTACCGCGATGACAGCCAGGACGAGGACGGCAACGACATCAACGTTGTGGACCTCAATGCGGGCAAGCGCGGCGTGAGCGGCGAGATCGCCACCACAATCAGCGGCGTGAAGCTGGTCGGGACCGCCGACTGGCACGAGCAGAGGAATGCCGATCGCCAGCTCGTTGGCGAGAGGAAGACCATCGGAGCCACCGCCGCCACCCAATACGCCGGCCTGGACATCGAGGCGGGCGTGACGAGCATGTGGTCTACGGTGAACGCGGACTACACCATACTCGACCGGCATGAGAAGGCCGACCCTGGGCAGGAGACCACCGTGACGCTTGGTCTCGGGTATGACATCCCGGTCGGTCCCGTCGTGGTGGATGCCAGGTATGACCTGACGATGTCCACCGTGGATTCGACCGTCCACGAACTCGCGGCTTCCACAACCTTCGACACGCCCATGTTCTCGGGCGTCGGGTTGTCGGGCAACGCTAAGTGGGCGAACGGGGAGCTGGCGTACATCGGCCAAGCGCAGTACACGGCGCCCTGCGGCATCCAGTTCATCGGCAGCTACGCTAGCTACGATGAGAATAACTTCGAGGACTTCACGACCAGGCCGAATGGGCTCTGCCTGACGGCCGGCATGAAGGTCGAGTTCTAAGACAGAAAACCCACCTTCTCACTTGTCACGCCGCCGGGTGCGTCGAACCCGGCAACGCCCCCGGGCCTGTTCGTTGGGCCCGGGGGCTTTCGCACGTTGTGGCGGCGTCGCGAGGCAGGCCATCCGTCTCCATGAATGCCAGTTTCAGATCTGGTTAGCAAGTGTTGCTTGACATGGCTTATGGCTGGATCCTATAATGAGGGTGGGCTACAACGTTGTAGCAGCGGCGGCTGCGACGTGCGACAATGAATCGACAACGAATCGGCCTGGGCGCGGGCTGAACGGTGAGCACGTGCCGAGCGCCCTGAGTCGGTCGGGCTGATTCGGGCGGACCGGGCGCACACTCGGCGCGGGCGCCAGTCCAAGCAGGCCTACGGGCACACGAGACTGGCGTGGCGAAGAGGGGCGAGGCATTCAAGGCAGCAAAGCAGCAAGGCAGCAAAGGAGCTACAAGCGTGGCGACCATAAAAGACATCGCGAAGAGAGCGGGTGTGTCCGTTAGTACGGTTTCCCACGTACTGAACGGCTATGGTGACATAAGCGCAGACACCGAGAAGCGTGTACGCGCGGTCATGAGAGAGCTGAACTATCACCCGAGCGCCTTGGCGCGGCGCCTCGTGCGGAAGAGAAGCTATGTTGTTGAGTTGATGCTCTTTTCCGTGGAGGGCTTGCGCCATCCGTTCTTCTATGAGGTCATATGCGGTATCACCGCTGAGATAGAAAAGGCTGGCTACGACCTGGTGTTGAGCGTGAAGGATGCAGGGGACAGACGCTGGAGGGAGAGTCTGAGAAGGTGCTATGAATCCAAGGTGGAGGGACTTTTCCTTATGGGAACCCTACCAGGGCCCGCGATTCTCGATGAGGTCGCGGCCAGCGGCATTCCTACGGTGCTCATTGACATACCCTACGAGGGTCCGAGAATGACCTACGTTACCTCAGACAACGTCGGCGGTGCTGCGTCTGCTGTGGAGCATCTGATATCCCTGGGGCACCGGCGGATTGCATACATAGACGGACACACTCCGTCCGCCATTTCTGAGGGAAGGTTCATCGGGTACAGACAGGCGCTTCTCCGACACGGCCTGCCGCTTGATGCTGCGCTTGTTGCGAACGGCGACTTCACCGAGGAAGGCGGCAGGGCGGCCATGAAACGTATCCTTGAGGCCTCCCCTGACATCACGGGAGTCTTCGCGGCGAGCGACCTCATGGCGATAGGTGCAATGAAGGCGCTGCGCGAAGCGGGGCGAAAGATCCCGCACGACGTGGCGGTCATTGGCTTCGACGACATAGAGGCGGCGTCGTACGTGAGGCCCGCGCTGTCCACCATAAAGCAGCAAGGAGATGTCATGGGCAGGAGCGCGGCCAAGGAGGTTCTGAAGCTCATAAACAACCCCGCCAGGAAGCCGAGGAAGATCGTTCTCCCCACCACCCTTGTGGTCAGGGAGTCATGCGGGGCGAAAGCCAGGTCGTCCGAGGGAGGTGGTGCGGTGGAAAAGGCCGGTTCAGCCTCAGGTGATCGAGCGTGACTCGGTGAGCGCCGGCCTGGATCATCAGGTTTCTTCGGGGTGCGGCGGACGCTCGTGGTCTAGTGGATCTCAGTGGGCAGCGATTGCGGAACACGCGAAACGATAAGGGAGGGGACCCATAGTGAGAAGGACTGTTGTTTGTGTGCTGGTTCTTCTGATGCTGGTTGCCCTGATCGTGCCCGCCGGTGCGATGGCCCAGAAAAAGGTGTCCCTTACGATCTGGACCAAAGAGGGTGAGGCGGAAGGCGTTCTGCAGGAGATCATCGCGCTTACGCAGGAGTATTCTAAGAGCCACCCGGGCGTGACGTTCGAAGTGGTGAACTATGGTGTCGAGGACTTGCGCCAGAACTTCCAGTCCGCGGCGTTCGCGGGCACGGGCCCTGACCTTCTTTGGACAGTCTCCGACCATGCCGGTCCGTTCACGGCCATGAAGCTCATCAAGCCAGTGGATGAGATCTTCCCCGCAGGCTACATGGGGAAATTCGTGAAGCCGGGCGTGGAGGCCGTCGAACTCAATGGGAAGGTTTGGGGAGTCCCTCTCAGCGTTGGCAATCACCTGATGCTGTTGTACAACAAGAAGCTTATCAAGACGCCTCCCAAGGACACGGACGAACTCATCAAGGTCGGCAAGGAGCTTACCAAGGATCTCAACAACGACGGCAAGCCCGACCAGTACGGGCTCGTGTATAACCTCAATGAGCCTTTCTGGCTCGCTCCATGGTTGGGTGGGTTCGGTGGATGGCCTCTCGACGGGACGAAGCCCACTCTCAACACTCAGGCCATGGTTGACACGCTCCAGTTCCTCCACGACCTGAAGTTCGTGCACAAGATAGTGCCGACTGAAGCGGATTACAACGCTGCCGATTCCCTCTTCAAGGAGGGGAAGGCAGCCATGATCATCAATGGCGACTGGTCCCTTGGTGCCTATGTCACAGAGGACGTCAAGAAGAACGTGGACCTTGGGGTCGCCCGGATTCCAAAGGTCACGAAGACCGGCCTGTGGCCTTCACCCATGACCAGCGGGATCTACCTCATGTTCCCGGAGTACCTTGAGGGCGATAAGTTGGACGCCGTGAAAGGGTTCGTGGATTTCCTCGTTTCTGACGAGGTGCAACTCAGGTTCTTGCAGAAGTTCAAGAGGCTTCCGGCGACGGATAGCGCGCTCAAGAACCCCCTTGTTACACAGGACCCGATCCTCAAGGGCTCCTCTGACCAGATGGTCGTGGGCAAGCCCATGCCGACGGTGCCTGAGATGCGAGCTTGCTGGGACGCCATCAGACCCAACCAGGAGGCCGTGATGGCTGGGAAGATGTCCCCGAAGGATGCTGCCAAGGCGATGCAGGAAGCCGCTGAGAAGGCCATACGCGAGATGACCAAGTAAACGAGCTTTCGCACGACAGGGCTCGATGCACAGGGCGGGCCCGGAGACCGAACTTGCCAAGCGCGGCGCCATGGGTTTTCATCTCCTTTCTTGACGGCGCCAGGGTTACCGGTGGTTGGACGACGGGGCGGGAAGAATCTCGCTATCTCGCGCGCCGAATTCGAACGGGGCGCGCCGTGAGCGTGCCGTTCCTCCCCGGATGGTGGCACCGGCAACCCTGGGCGGCGGCCCCGGGCCGGAAAGTGGCGCGAACTTCTGGTGGTGTGCTTGGTTCGCCCGGGCCCGCTCGTTTCCAAGGTGGTGATAGTATTGATCCCTTTGACCTGGGATGTCGTCGTGCGGGGACTAGGCGAGATCGGTAGGCTCCTCGGGATCGTTGCCGCAGTCGTAGTTGTCCTTGAGATCGCGGCTTACATCGTCCTTCACAAGCTTCTGAAGTGTAAGTACTCGTTGCCGCTCATGCTGCTGCTCCCCGCGCTGGTCGGGGTGATGGCGCTGATCGTATATCCATTCGGGTTTAACATCTACCTTGCCTTCAGCAACATGAACATGTTCCGGTTCAAGGATTTCTCTGTGGGCCTCTCGTACGGTATCAGCAACTTCCTGGACGTCTTCAGGTCGCCGGTGCTTCAGAAAGTCACCTTTTTCCAGCTCCTTGGGCGGACGATCCTTTGGACGGTCGTCAACGTGGTGTGTCATGTGCTGGGCGGCCTGGGCCTCGCGCTTCTCCTCAACAGACCCATGAGGGGAAAGGGCGTTTACAGGACACTCCTAGTTGTGCCGTGGGCGCTTCCGCAGGTTATCTCGGCGCTCGCATGGCGCGGCGAATTCCACTACCAATACGGTTTCGTCAACCTCTTGCTGGAGAGGCTTGGCGTTCAACCGGTGCCGTGGCTGAGCGATCCGAAGTGGGCTTTTGTGGCTGTCGTGCTTGTCAACGTGTGGCTCGGGATCCCGTTCATGATGGTGGTGCTGCTGGGCGGGCTGCAGAGCATCTCTCAGGATTATTACGACGCGGCCCAGATCGACGGGGCGTCAGGATGGCAGCAGTTCCGGTCCATCACGATGCCTCTCTTGAAGCCGGTCCTGACGCCCGCCGTGATCCTCGGGGTGGTGTGGACCTTCAACAATTTCAACGTCATTTACCTTGTGACGAAGGGCGGTCCAATGGAGGGCACCGACCTCCTTGTGACATCCATGTTCAAGGCGGTGTTCGAGTTCTATCGTTACGGGTTCGGAGCCGCATACGCTATGGTCATCTTCGTGTTCCTGTTCATATTCTCCGCCGTGTACCTGCGTCTTAGCGGTGGCTTCAAGGGGGCCTGGGAGTCGTGAAACTAGTGGCGAGGCGAAGCTTCTTCAGGAGGGCGAGGGGCGACAGCCCGGCAAAGAGGATAGCGATTCACGCCGTGCTTATACTTGCCAGCATCATTTCGATCTACCCGTTCCTTCGCGTCATCAGCATATCTTTGCGCCCGAGCAACCAGTTGCTCTCGACGAGCCTCGCGATCATACCGCCCGGTGCAAGCCTTGAGAACTACCGTGCGCTCATCTTCGAGAGAGACTTCACGATATGGCTTTGGAACAGCCTAATAGTGAGCGCGGCATCGGTTCTCGTGGGGCTCATGCTTGCTGCGACGGCCGCGTACGCGTTTTCGCGCTGGCAGTTTCCTGGCCGAAGGCAAGGGCTGCTCTTTCTCCTGACCACTCAGATGATCCCCGCAGGGATGCTGCTTCTTCCGATATACATCATGGTGGTGAGACTGAAGCTTTTCAACACGTACACCGGCATGGCTATCGCCTACTCGGTGGGGTCAGTCCCGTTTTCCATTTGGATCCTCAAAGGATACTATGATACAATACCACGAGAGCTTGAGGAAGCGGCCCTTGTGGATGGAGCTAGCCCGCTCGGCGCGTTCTGGCGGGTCGTGATACCTCTTTCCACGCCGGCGCTGGCTATTGCCGGCCTCTTCAGCTTCATGACAGCCTGGAACGACTATATGATGGCCCGGGTGATGCTGCAGAAGCCGGACATGTTTACGTGGCCGGTGGGCTTCCAGAAGTTGATGGACCAATTCCAGACCGCATGGGGCCAGTTCGCCGCCGCTTCTGTGCTCGTGGCCATTCCAGCACTCGCGTTGTTCCTGTACTCCTCGAAGTGGCTGGTCTCTGGTATGACCCTTGGTGGGGTCAAGGGATAGGAAGTACGGCTCAAGGGCGTAAAGAAGGATTGTGGACCGATTTGTTGAATAGTTTTTCGGAGCGTCGGAGAACGAATTCTCCGGCATGTCTCGTGCGGAGGTGGTGTTGGGGGTCGCGGTAAAGCGGCATGGTTGGCGAAGTCTCTTGTGCTGGCGTTTACGCGTGTGCGGCTTGTTATCTCGAATTACGCTGCCTTGGGAGTGCGCTACGCACGGCTCCGCAAGACGGCACAGGGGGTAAGCAACAAATGGCAAGAGTTTATCTGGAGCATGTGACCAAGAAGTTCGGTAATGTCGTCGCGGTGAACGACGCTACGCTCGAGATCAAGGACAAGGAGTTTCTGATCCTGGTCGGCCCGTCCGGGTGCGGCAAGTCTACCACGCTCCGGATGGTAGCAGGCCTTGAGGAGGTCACCGAGGGGAACATCTATATCGGCGACACGATCGTGAACGACATCCCGCCGAAGGACCGAGACATCGCGATGGTCTTCCAGAACTACGCCTTGTATCCTCACATGGATGTATACAACAACATGGCCTTCGGCCTCAAGCTCCGCAAGTTCCCGCGCGCTGAGATCGACAAGCGGGTCAAAGAGGCCGCGGCGATCCTCGGCATCGAGAACTTATTGAAGAGAAAGCCGAAGGAGCTTTCGGGAGGCCAGAGGCAAAGGGTGGCGCTGGGAAGGGCGATCGTGCGCGAGCCCAAGGTGTTCCTCATGGACGAGCCTCTCTCAAACCTCGATGCGAAGCTCCGCGTCCAGATGAGGGCGGAACTCGCGAAGCTTCATAACAGGCTCCAGACGACGATCATCTACGTTACCCACGACCAGACGGAGGCCATGACCATGGGCGACCGCATAGTCGTCATGAGAGACGGCTTTATCCAGCAGGTGGGCGCGCCTATGGAAATCTACGATCATCCCGACAATGTGTTCGTTGCGGGGTTCATCGGAAGCCCTGCGATGAACTTCCTGGACGCTGTCATCCTGAGAGAGGACGGCGAACTGTGGGTCGATGCCAAGAGCTTCAAGGTGAAGCTGCCACCGACGAGGTTTGAGACGGTCGGGGAGTATATCGGCAAAGAGGTCATTTTCGGAATCAGACCCGAGGATATCGACGACAGGGACTTCGTCCCCGATGCGCCGGCTGACCGGATAGTGACGGCCGATATCGATGTGACCGAGCCGATGGGCTCCGAGGTATACCTCTACGCAACCGTCGGACCCCACTCGTTCATAGCCAGGGTGGATGCGCGCACGACGGCAAGAGACGGGTCGTCCCACCAGCTTGTATTCAATACCGACAAGGCCCACTTATTTGATAAGACTACGCAAAAGGCCATCAGGTAACCTGGCGCAGCCTCGCGCCCAGCGTTCCCATGGCGAGAGCGATTGTGCCTGGGGATAGTTGGGGAGAATATCTCCAGCTATCCCCTTTTTCATGGTGGATGTGGTTTCGGTCAAGGAGGGCAATGAGGTGGCTGCCGACGTAAAAGATTCTGAACATGGCGATGGCGATATTGAAGGCAGGGCCGTTCTCGATAGCGTGGAACGAATGACTCGGCTGGACCCAGGCGGGATGCTGAAGACAGTGAGCGACCTTCCCCAGCAGATCCGGGATGCGCAGAACATCGCACGGCACGTGGAACTCCCGGAGGATTTCTCCGGGGCGCGCTCTATTGTCGCGGCGGGGCTCGGTGGATCCGCCATCGGCGGAGACGTTGTTCGCGAACTGGTCGCTGGCGAGCTCAAGGTGCCGATGTTCGTCGTGCGGGACTACGATCTCCCCGCGTTCGTGGACAAGGACACCTTGGTATTCGTGTCGAGTTACTCTGGAAACACTGAGGAGACGCTGAGCGCATACGGCATCGCGCGTGAGCGGGGTGCCCGGATACTGTGCATCACGAGTGGAGGGCGTCTTGCGGAGCTTGGGGCGCGCGATGGAGTGCCCGTGGTCACCATCCCACCGGGGCTCCCGCCTCGAACAGCGCTAGGGTACATGTTCGTTCCCATGCTGGTCGCTCTCGCACGGCTCGGGTATGTGAAAGAGGCTGGCGAGGGGTTTGACGAGGCGGAGCTTATTCTCCGTGACCTTGCGCTCGTGTTGGGTCCAGAGTCGCCTACTTCGGTCAACCAGGCGAAGCGGCTCGCGCTTGCGATGTACGGCAAGATCCCGCTTATCTACGGAGCGTCCGGGATCACTGCCGCAGCGGCGCTGAGGTGGAAGACCCAGATCAACGAGAACAGCAAAACGCACGCTTTCTGGAACGCATTCCCCGAGCTAAACCACAACGAGACCGTTGGGTGGGGGGCGAGGAAAGACATCGCGGGTGCTCTGCGGGTCGTGCTCCTCAGAGACAAGGGAGATCACCCCAGAGTGCAGCGAAGGATGGAGATAACCTCAACTCTGATGAGTAACGCAGCTGGCATAGACGAGGTTTACAGCCTCGGAAGGTCGAAGATAGCCAGGCTGCTGTCTCTGGTGTACGTCGGTGATTTCGCCAGCATTTACCTGGCCTTCCTCTATGGTGTAGACCCTAAACCCGTGAAGGTGATAGACTATCTCAAGGGTGAGCTCGCCAAGGGCTGACCCCTCCGCCTCCGGGTTGTTCGTTCGTGAGAGGATGCACGGGCGGAAGGCTCGAGAGCCCGTGGAGAGGAGATGTGGGGGTAAGAGATGGCTGAACCTCTCGTCGTTGGGGTGGATTTGGGGGGCACGAAGGTTGCGACGGCGGTCGCCCGGCTGGACGCCACCATCGTTTCGCGGGTGACCAGACCGACCTTGCCCGAGCGCGGCGTGGATGCCGTCGTGGCAACCATAACGGATTCGGTGCGCGAGGCCGTCAAAGAAGCCGGCCTGACGCTTGACCGTGTGGCGGGGGTCGGGGTGGGAAGTCCGGGCCCGCTCAATCCCGAGAGCGGTGTCGTGACGTTCGCACCCAACCTGAAGTGGCACGATGTGCCGCTTGCGGCGTTGATGAGAGAGGCGCTCGGAGTGCCCGTGTATCTCGAGAACGACGCAAACCTCGCCGCACTCGGCGAAGCCCGTTACGGTGCGGGTCGCGGCTCCAAGAACATGATCTACATCACGGTCAGCACGGGCATCGGTGGTGGGCTCATTCTGGGCGGACAGATCTACAACGGCTCCTCGTTCGTGGCGGGTGAGGTCGGGCACATGACCATCACGGACGAGGACGGCAGCCCGCAGTGCGGGTGTGGAAACTACGGGTGCCTTGAAGCCTTGGCGTCAGGTCCTGCCATCGCGCGGATGGCCCGTGAGCTCATACGTCATGGCGAGGAGACGATGATACTCGACCTTGTCCATGGGGATATCGAGCTCGTAACCTCAGAGGTTGTTGGCAGGGCCGCGCTGGCCGGCGACGCAGCAGCCATCGCAATCCTCGGCAAGGCAGCGGACTACCTCGGGATAGGGATTGCGAACCTCGTGAACATCCTCAATCCCGACACCGTGGTGATAGGGGGAGGGGTCTCCAAGGTAGGGGAGATACTCCTCAAGCCGGTTCGCAAGGTAGTGGCCGAGCGCGCGCTCAGGTCGGCGTTCGAGGCGGTGAGGATAGTCCAGGCAGAGCTCGGTCAAGACGCTGGGGTGGTCGGCGCCGCATGTCTCGTCTTGTCAAAGCTGGGGATGCCCGGCCTCGGAAATGCGGGCTGTTCGCTAAGCTAGCCTGGATGCCTCTCACAGAGGCCTGCGGGCGCCATGTGCCGGGCTCATTTCCCACCTTGGAAGTCCGCATTACGCGATGCATGCCCGAATATGTTCATTAAGGGCGAGCGCCACTCTCGAGCGGAGATGGGGGGCATGTGTGCGATGCGGCGTGTGTTTCTGGCTGTGGCGGCACTTGTCGTGACGGCGCTTGTAGGTGCGGGGCTGGGCGGCTTCGTCGGTCGCGCGGCGTTGGCCGAGCCGCTCGTCGTCCTCGAAATGGACGATCCCGTCGGCGACGATTACGGGCCGGGCACGTACGTGTATCCCACGCACAAGGCTTTCGTGCCGGGTCTCTTCGATCTCACCCATTTCAAAGTGAGTCATGATGCGGAGTACGTCTATTTCGACGCCACGTTTCGAGAGGTCACGAACCCGTGGAATGCGCCGGAGGGGTTCAGCCACCAACTCATCAACATATACATCGACACGACGCCCGGGGCTGGGCGAACGGACACCATTCGGAAAGGCGCACTTGTCGCCTTCGAAAGGAAGCATGCCTGGGACCTCGTTATCAAAGCCCTCGGTTGGGGCGGGTGCAGGGTCTTTACGGCGCAGGATACCGCGGAGGCCAGGGGGATATCCGAGGGGCTCTCCGCGAGCGTGCTGCCGGACGGCAAGACCGTCAGGGTCGCGGTGCCGAAAGCGATCATTGGCGAGCCGGGAAAGGGCTGGGGATATTACGTGCTCGTTGGTTCGCAGGACGCGTTCGGCGACGACGACTTCCGCCCGGTGATGGAGGAAGCTGGCTCCTGGACGTTCGGTGGCGGGACCGACCTCGACATAGATCCTAACGTCATCGACATGCTTGCCCCGGCAAGAGGACGGGGTTCGCAGGAGCGGCTTCTCGGGTCGTATGATGTGCAGAAGGGAACGCTTGCAGTGCTCACTCCCGTCGTTGCCGGTGCCGCGGGCGGCTCGCGGGTATTTCCCGCGGTTGTCGTAGTAGGCGTCGCCGTCGTGGCCGCTGGACTGGCGGCTTGGTACGTCAGGCGCCGGAGGCCGACATCGCCGCCGCGAGCGTAAGCAGAACTCTTTGCCGGTGTCGGAGGGTCACAATGGGCACAAGGGAACTCGTCTTTGGAGCATTACTCGTAGCACTGGCGCTCGTTATCCCGTTGGCATTCGGTGGTTTTCTGGGCGTCGTTGTGCCGCCGTTTTCAGCGACGCTAGCGTCCCACGTGCCGGTCATGATCTCCATGCTCCTGGGCCCTTGGACGGCCGTGTTAGTGGGCTTGGGCTCCGCCTTGGGTTTTCTCGTCAAGCTGGGGCCTGTGATCGCCGCCAGGGCCGCCATGCACGCGGTATTTGCCGGGGCCGGGGCGGTCCTCGTGAAGAGGGGCCTGCCGTTTTGGAAGGCGCTCGCGTGGACGCTCCCGGTCCACGCATTCACGGAGGCCCTCATAGTATTGCCCTTTGGATTTACGCTGGAGAGGGCCGGAATCGTGGTCGGCCTCGGCACCGCTCTTCATCATCTCGTCGACGCCGTGATAGCTCTTGCAGTTGTGAGAGCCGTGGGGCTAGCGCAGCGGTCTCTCGGTAAGACAAGCTAACGCCGAAAAAGCAGGGGTTTGCCGGAGGCACCAGGTCTCGTACGACCTGGTGTTTCTGTTGTCTCAAAGGAGGAATTCGCGCAGGCATATAGTATATATCATAATGCCAAGTGCATCATTGTTGTTATATCAACGCCCGGCCGTGTGTGCAGCGCGAAAGAAAGGACACGCCTTTTTGCGATGGTATGATGATGAGGAGGTCCGCAGGATGATTCCAAACAGAGGCATTTCGACCCCCCTGTACCACCAAATCCGCGATTTCCTGCGGGACGAGCTGCAGAACGGTACGTTCAAACCTGGCGAGAAGATTCCCTCGGAGGCAGAGCTGAGCGCGAGATACCATGTGAGCCGGATTACCGTCAAGCAGGCGATTCAGAGCCTGGTCCAGGAAGGGCTCCTTTACAGGATCCAGGGCAAGGGCACATTCGTGGCGCGCCCCAAGGTTGCTCACAGTTTGAATCGCATTACCAGTTTCAGCCAGCAAATGCGCGATCGGGGAATGGAGCCTTCCACGAAGATACTCGAGATAGAGATCGTCGCGGCAAGAGGACGAGTGCGTGAGGCGCTGGCGGTGTCTGACGGGACCCTCGTTACCAAAGTGCGCCGCCTGCGCCTTGCGGACGGCGAGATCATGGGAGTGCAGACCGCGTATGTGCCGGTGGATATGTGTCCAGACCTTGCCGATCACTTGGAAGAGAATGTATCGCTGTATGAGTTGCTGAGCGCGAGGTACGGGCTTGTGCCTGCCCGGGCCATCGAGAACTACACCGCCATCGTGTTGGACTCATACGACGCGAAGCTTCTGGAGGTGGCTGAAGGGTCGCCGGCTCTTTTTGCGGAGCGTATGACCTATCTTGCTGACAATAGAGCTCTTGAGTACGTCGTTTCCATCCTCCGCGCAGACAGGTACACGCTGAGCGTGGATCTGCAGGGCTAGCGTTTGCCATTTCAAGACGGGGCATCGGCGAGAGGGCGATGCCGCGCAAGGAGCCGAGGGCATATCTGCCGACTGCCGGCACGCGGATGATTGCGCCATGGTGGGCGAGGCAGGCTCGCGGCCCGGTCGGTCGCAAAGGGGGTGAGGTACGCAGAGCTGAGGAGTTGCTTAGACCGCGGACGCCATGTGGAGATATCCAGAGGTTCCGACCGGTAAGCCGTTTCGTGACTCGGCCAAGGGAAACACACCTAGTATGGTGAAGGAGGCTGCGGTGAACCATGAGAAGGTGTGTCGCGCTCGTCGTTTGCCTCTGCGTGTTGCTTTGGCTTGGTGCAACCACCGGCAGCGTCGCGGCAGCCAAGACCAAACTGGTATGGCAGGTGCACTGGAGCGACTTTCAAGTGGAAGGTGTGTATACAGGGGAGGGCGCCAACAGGAAGCTGGTGAGCAAAGGGCTCCGCCAGTACGTCGAAGAGTATATGAAGTTGCACCCTGACATCGAGATCGAGATCCAGTCGGTCCCCATGGAAGAGTACCTGCAAAAAGTGCTGGTGGCGCGTTCGTCCGGCGTCGCGCCCGACATATACGGCATATACTCGCTCTGGGGAGTCCAGCTTGTGCAGAACGGCATTCTGGACGCGCCGCCTCAGGCTGTGGTGAACGACGTCAAGCAGAACTATACCCCGGTGTCCGTGGCAGGTGCGACGATTGATGGCAAGATCTGGGGAATCCCGATGGAGGTAGGCAACTACTGCCTGGTGTACAACAAGGAGCTTCTTAAGGCGAAAGGCTATACCTCCCCTCCGAAGACATGGAAAGAGCTGGTTGACATGGCTTCGAAGCTCACCGTGCGTGATAAGTCCGGTGTCATCACCCAGTATGGCTTCGCGTTCTTAGCAGGTTGGGAGTCAGCTGTCGTTCATCCGTACTTCGGACTCCTCTGGGACCTGGGCGGTGACTTCCTGTCGCCCGACTTCAAGAAATGTGTGGTAAACAGCCCGGAAGGTGTGCAAGCGCTTGAGGCCGAGCTTGAACTCTTCAAGACCGGTGGCACCGACCCTGCAGGGAGCGTGTGGGCGTTTCCCGAGGGAAAAGTTGCGATGATGATAATGGCTTCGTGGTATGAACAGAGCTTGAAGCAGGGGCTCGGCAACAAGTATGACAAGGTGGTCGGCGTTGCCCCGGTTCCGTACGTAAAGAAGCCGGTGAACGCCGGGTACACTTGGTTCCTGGCGGTGGACAGTGCTTCAAAGAACAAGAAGGCCGCGTGGGACTTCCTGATGTGGTTCACTGCGGAGGTTCAAAAACCCAAGAACACCACGCGCCTGGGTGACCTAATGGTTGAGACCATAGGAAGCCTACCATGCCGAGAGATCGACCTCGCCAATCATCCGGATACCCTGAACGATCTTTACACGAAGACTTTCGTCGAAGAGCTCAAGAACTCGAGGCCTGAGCCCAACGTCGCCCAGGGGGCCGAGGTGAAAACGATCCTCGCCAACGAGATCGTGGAGGCATGGCACGGGCGAAAGACGGCGAAGCAGGCGCTGGATGATGCTGCGCTCAAGATCAATGAGATCCTTGCGGAGTTCTATTAATGTGAGGGCGGCGAAGCCCGAAATGTAATGTGTCCCTTGCAGCGGCTCGCGAGAGGCGGGCTCTCATCGGGTCCGCCTCTCGCGGAGGATCGCCAAGGTCGGGACGCGGCGCGACGAGAGACGGGCGTAACCGCTGGTTACAGGCCGCCGGGAGGTGAGGGCGTTGAGGCCTAGTGCAGTCTCCGCCAGGAGGAGTGTCCTCAGACGGACCTTCACAGGTTACCTGTTTCTTTCCCCGGCACTCGTTTTCTATCTGGTCTTTCTTGTGATACCGATTGGGATGTCCTTGTATATCTCGTTCCGAGACTGGAACATGCTCGTCCCCTTGACGAGTTCACGGTTCGTGGGGCTAAGGAACTATACGTATCTCCTGACCAGGGATGAGCTGTTCCTTATCGCCGTGAAGAATACGATCATCTACGCCACTGGGACCGTTTTTATCGGCATGGTGCTCGCTCTCGGTCTCGCCATCATGCTCTTGAGGGTGCGTGGCGCGACTTTCTGGAGATTTGTGATGTTCGCGCCGGTTGTGACACCCTCCGTCGCGGTGGCGCGGATCTGGGGAGGCCTGTACCGTCCGGCAGAAGGTCTGGCCAACGCCATATTGAAGATAGTTCACCTTCCGCCCCAACAGTGGTTGGCAGATCCCCGGATCTGCCTGTACTCCATAATGCTGATAGCGATATGGAGCGGGATCGGTTCCACAGTGATCGTGTTCACAGCGGGCCTGAAGGGTATCCCTGATGTTTACTACGATGCTGCGAAGCTGGACGGTGCGAGCCCATGGGCGGAGTTCAGGCACATCACCGTGCCGATGCTCAGGCCGACCATCCTTTTCCTGTCCGTGACCGGCCTCATAGGCGCATGGCAGGCCTTCGACCTCATTTTCATGCTCGCGGTGGGTGGCACTGAGTCAGGCACGAGCCCTGTCAGGAGCGTGATCGTGCTCGCTCTCTATCTCTACCAGATGGCGTTCAAGAACCTGCGCATGGGGAGGGCCTGCGCGGGAGCATTTCTCCTCTTCCTGATAGTGCTGGGATTCTCCTTCATAGTGTTGAGGGTGCTCAGGAAAGGAGGCGTAGAGTCCTATGAGTGAGCAACTGCCTCCAACCGTGTTGCTGGCGGCCGACGGTAAGCTCGCACAAGTGAGCGAACGAGGCGGTCGAGGCAAGCGAAAAGGGCGAATAAAGAGACAAGGTGGCCACCGTGCGCGGTTCATCCGCCGGATCATGTTGCATGTAGCGGTGATCATCATCGGGCTTGCCATGTTTCTGCCTTTCTATTGGATTCTATCTGCGTCAGTAATGACGTACGAGGAGATCACGGCGATACCTCCGAGGTGGGTGCCGTCGGTTCCTCAGTGGGGCAACTACAGCGCCGTCCTTCATGATCCCAACGTGCCGCTCTTCAAGTACTTCAAAAACAGCTTCATCGTCTCTACAGCCGTTACCCTGGCGGTGCTCTTAACGAGCTCGCTCGCGGGATACGCCCTTGCGAAGCTCAAGTTCCCAGGGCGTGACGCCGTGTTCACGTTCACTCTCTCCACGATGATGTTTCCGGTGTTCCTGTTTCTGATCCCTGTGTACTACATCCTGAAGAGGTTCCCCCTGCTCGGTGGGAACGACATCTTTGGCATCGGAGGGACGGGAGCTCTTCAGTCGTACGTGTCGCTCATTCTGCCCTTCGTGGTGAGCGCGTGGGGGATATTCTTGATGCGACAGTTCATGATGACCATCCCTGACGAGCTCATCGACGCTGCGAGGATAGATGGCGCTTCCGATCTGGGCATCTTCGGCAGGGTCATGATGCCACTAGTGAAGCCAGCCCTCGCGACGCTCGCGATATTCACCTTCATCGGGCAATGGAACTACTTCCTCTGGCCGATGATCGTGACCACGTCCGCCCCGCACCTAATGACGGTTCCGGTGGGCCTGCGGCTTATGGGAACGGCTTACAGCACAGCTGTGAACATGAACAAACTCCTTGCGGCGACCGTGATGGCGATAGCGCCCTCTGTGTGCGTGTTCCTCGCGCTCCAGCGGTATTACATCAGAGGGTTCGTCCTGAGCGGGTTCAAATGAGATCGCCATGGCGGCGGGTGGACGAGGGCGAGAGGAGGCATCGGGGTGAAGAAGCACTTTCCAATGGCCGTGTGGTATGGAGGCGGTCGCACGCGGGCAACGATGGTGAAGCATCCCGGGCCCGGCGCGGCCGACGAATGGCGGCGGGACATTGCTAACATCAAGGAATGCGGGTTCAACACGATTCGCTGCTGGGTTGACTGGGCGGCGAGCGAACCGCTGCCGGGTGAGTACAGGTTTGACGCGCAGGATCTCGTCATGGATCTCGCGCGCGAGGCGGGCCTTCAGGTCATAATCCAGCTCTACCTTGATTCTGCGCCCGACTGGCTTCTCGACGAGTTCCCGGACTCCGCGTACGTGTCACAAAGTGGTGACACGGTCATCTCACAGGGGTCGCCCGGGTACTGCTACGACCACCCTGGCGTGCGACGGAGGGCGGAGGACTTCATGACTGCCGTCGCAGCGCACGTGAGGGATCGCGAGGAGTTCTTCGGATGGGACCTTTGGAGCGAGCCGCACGTGGTCCAGTGGGCCTACTTCGATTACCTTCCGCAGCCCGCCGTGTTCTGCTACTGCCATTATACCGTGAGGCGCTTCCGCGAATGGCTTAAGGCCAAGTATGGGACCATAGACGCGCTCAATGAGGCATGGTATCGCACGTACTCGAGTTGGGACGTGGTGGACGCGCCTCGTTTTATCTCGCTCATGACGTACACCGACTTCATTGACTGGCAGGAATTCATCCTCGATAAGATCGCTCAGGACCTCGCGTGGCGGGCTAGGACGGTCAAGGCCGCCGACCCGCACCACGTGGTCACCAGCCACTCGGACATCCCGTGCATCATGACCCTTCCAATGCTCGGCCAAGGGGCGCCAGACGACTGGCGGATGGCGAAAGTCGTGGACGTGTGGGGAACCTCTTTCTACCCCAAACACGTTGGTGCGAAAGAGACCAATGACCCCTCGCTTCGCTCCGCCATGCTGTGCTCGACGCGCTCGGCGTGTGCATCGGCGGGGAGTCCCTTCTGGCTGGGGGAGCTGCAGGGCGGCCACGGGTACGTGGGGGCGTTCGCGACCACCGCGACCGCCCAGGATGAAGCCGAGTGGACGTGGCAACCAATCAGCCATGGCGCGAAGGGTTTGTGCTTTTACGCATGGTACCCCATGACACGAGGCTACGAATCCGCCGGATTCGGCCTTGCTGGACTGGACGGCACACCTAGCGAGCGGGCGAAGGTCGCAGGGGCGGTGGGGAAGATCGTGAGCGCCAACATGGAGCTCTTCCTCGAGGCCAAGCCTCCAAAGGCCGATGTGGCGATACTATACAACGTCCTCGCGAACATCATGTGGACAGCCATGCGGGAGAAGTCTACGTACATCCCCTCAAGGTCCCTGGCCGGGGCTTACCGGCCGCTCTTCGAGGAGAACATTCCCGCGGATTACGTCCATTTGGACGAGGTCGAACAGGGTGCCCTTGCGAGGTACAGAGTCCTGTACATGCCCTTCTCGCTCATGGTGACGCGCAAGTCCGCCGAGAGGATCGCTGAGTTCGTGCGCAACGGCGGCACGGTGGTGGCCGAAGCGCGTACGGGTTGGAACGATGAGATGGGTGCATGCGGGAATGCCGTGCCCGGGTTCGGCCTCGAGGACGTGTTCGGATGCAGAGAAACCGGCGCGTGCAAGGTGGACGACACCGTAACCCTAGTGATGACTCCCGAGGGGGCCGGGTGTGTTGCTTCCGTGCGATCAGGGGACGAGCTTAGAGGGTACGGCATCAAACAGGCCTTGGAGGTAACAGCGCCTTCCGCCCATGTGGTGGCCACCTTCGACGACGGCGCGCCCGCCGTGGTGGCAAACAGGTACGGCAAGGGGTTAGCCGTGCTAGCCGGCACTTTCCTGAGCTTCGCCTATGAAACGCGGCGCCATGTCGCAACCGGCAGATTCCTTGCGAGCTTCGCGGAGAGTGCAGGCGTTGCGCGCCCCGTCATCGTGGAGACCGCCGCTCCCCGCGGGACCGTGGAGGCGCGGGTGCTCCAGTCCGGACTGGGTACCGCTCGGGAGACGCACATCCTCTTCGTCTTCAACCACGGCGGTGAGCCAGTGACCGCGCGATTCCTGGTTGCGCTGGGTGGTCTGGAGGGCCGCGGGGCAGTCGCAGGCGTGAACCTCGTCACTTCCGAAAGGGTGAACGTGAGCGTGCGCAACGGTCAGGAGCGCTGCGCGGAACTGTGGAAGCGGCTCGACGGAGGAGAGATCTGGGTTGTCAAAATCGGCTTCGGACTTGAATGAGACTGCGAGCAAGGCGGCGGTGGGTGTTGACGTCGGTGGCACGAAGATTGCGTGCGGTCTTGTCGATGCGACAGGGGCGGTGCTCGAGAGCCGACGCGTGACCATCGACGCGAACGACCCGACAGGGAAGGGCCCGTTCAGGCAGATAGCCGAGATGGTTTGTCAAGCCGTTGACGCGGCGCGCGGCATGAGACTCGCCGTGGTCGGGTGCGGTGTCGCGGTGCCCGCGGTCCTCGACAGGGGGAGTGGCGTGGTGATTTGGGCGCCCAACATCGCCGGATGGCGGGGCTTCCCCCTCGGCGATCTTCTCCAGGATGCGACCGGCGTGCCGGTGCTGCTGGACCATGACGGTCCTGCCGCTGTCCTGGGCGAACAGTGGATGGGGGCCGCACGAGGCTGCGACCACGTGGTGTTGCTGATCATCGGCACGGGAGTGGGAGCTGGCTTCATCCTTGACGGCCGGGTGTACAGGGGGGCCCGTGGCATCGCGGGGGCGGTGGGATGGTCGTGTCTCGAGCCAGAGGCTGTCGAGGATCCGGTATATCGCGAAAAGGGCTTCCTCGAGACCGTGGCCGCCGGCCCGGGCATAGCGCGGCAATTGCGCGAGAGGATCACACGCGGGGAGCCGAGCATCGCGTTGGATATCGCGGGCGGGGACGTGTGCGCGATCACCGCGGAGGTGGTATTCAGTTCCGCGGAGAAAGGCGACGAGACGGCGAGACGGGTTGTCGGTAGGGCCGTGAGGTACATAGGTATGGCTGTCTCGAACCTGGTGAGCGCGTTCAACCCCGAGGTGGTCGTGCTGGGCGGCGGCGTCGGCCACAGGCTCGGACCTTACCTCGGAGAGATTCGACGTGTCGTTGATGCCACGGCCCAGCCCCAGTCCGCTCCCGTGGTGAGGGTCACATGCGCCAAGCTCGGCGACGACGCAGGTGTGATCGGCGCTGCAAGGCTGGCCATGGAAGCTTTCGGACCGGGCGTGAGGGCGTCGCACCATGAGGCACACTGATGCGCTGATGTGCTGGCTGCAGGCGGTGGACGCGACGGACGCCTGCGGCGATCCCGGCTACACGGTGAACGCCGCGGCATGAGAAAGGGATTTCCTGTTGTGGCCGTCCACGCAATACGAGACGCCGGTGCGCAGGACAGGAGGCAGAAATGATGGGTGCAATCACGTATTTTCGAAGGATCGAGGAGATCATGGACGAGATCCGAGTCAGTGAGTTGCGCAACATCCAGAAGGCGGCCGAGCTCATGGCAGGTTCCATAAGAAGCGGCCACCTGGTGCACCTCTTCGGGAGCGGTCACTCCGTGATCCCTGTCATGGACGTGTTCCCACGCTATGGCAGTTTCGTCGGATTCCATCCGTTGCTCGACCCTAGACTGATGTGGTGTAACGTCGTTGGCCCGGGCGGCGCCCGGGAGCTCCTCTGGCTCGAGCGCCAGGAGGGTTACGTCGCCACGTTCCTTCAGAGCTTTGAGCTTCGTCCGCAGGACACTATGTGCGTGTTCTCTCACGGCGGGCTCAACGCTGCGCCTGTCGAGGCGGCGCTGTACGCACGGGAGAGGGGTCTCCCTGTGGTAGCAGTGGTGTCCGGCGACAACCACAGAAAGGCGAAGCCCACCCACTCGAGCGGCAAGAAACTCGGCGACGTTGCCGACGTGATGATCGACACCCATGTGCCCCTCGAGGACGCACTGGTGCATGTGGACGGTCTCAACGCCCCGGTAGCAGCCGGATCCACGGTGGCAGTTGTGGCCATCTCGTGCGCCATCGTCGCGGAAGTGGCGAAGCTGCTCGTGGAGGCGGGGATGAAGCCTTCGACCTTCGTCTCTCCGAACGTGAAGGGCGTCGGCCCCGACCACAACGCGGCTGTCTTCGACGAGTACGCCTCGCGGGTGCGGAGATGACACACGCTTCGGCAAAATAGGTCGCCACAAGTTTGCGCCGCTTTTCAGCGTGCAGACCTTGCCTGGGGCTGTCGGCCTCGCCCTTCAGGGCGAGGCGCTTGCAGTGCGCCTGGTTCGGATTTGGCGCGCAGGCTGGCCAAATTCTCGACCCCCCATTTGTGCAAGCACTGGCAACCCCGGTGCCCTCAAGAAAAGAGGCGAAAGCTTGTGGCGTCATACCTAGGCCGGGCGCTCGGATGCCTCACGAACCCAGGCGGGAGTGTCGTTCTGGTCGGGCGATATGGTCGGACACCGGCGCACGCGCGGATGCGCGCGCCAGGACGCGCTTGTACACTTCGAGAGTCTGGCGAGCCATCGCGTCCGCGGTGAGAGAGGCCTCGAAGCGGGTGCGCCCCAGTGCGCCCATTTCCCGCCTTTTCTCGGGGTCGCTGGCGAGGGTGAGCAGTGCTGAGGCCAGGGCCGCATTGTCTCCCGGTGGCACGAGCAGTCCGGTCTCACCGTGGACCACCGCTTCAGGGATGCCCCCGACGGGCGTAGCCACCACGGGCTTCGCCCTGGCCATAGCCTCCAAAATGGCCATTCCAAGCGCCTCCCGGAATGAAGGGAGGGCGAAGATGTCCATCGCTTCCAAGGCGTCGCTGGGGTCGTCGAGGGCACCGGTGAATACGACCCTGTCACTGATGCCGAGGCTGCTGGCAAGGCGCTCGAGCTTCGGCCTCATCGTCCCATCCCCGACTATCAGCAGGCGAGCACCAGGGCACCGTTGGGTGATGCGGGCGAACGCCGATATGAGATGTGACGTGCCTTTCCCGCGCTCAAGGCGCGACACGGTTCCGATGACAACCGCGTCTTGTTGAAAGCCAAGGCGTTCTCGGAGCTGGCGCCCCCGGGAAGACGCGGCGGGCATCGGCGGGGCAACGCCGTTTCGGATCACCGTAAGACGATCCGTTCTGAACCCATACCTCTGTGCCGTTCGCCGCTCCGCCTCGGAGACGCAGATGACCTCCTCTACGATACGGTTAGCGAACAGGCCGCTTATGACGTAGCTTGCCACGTCGGGATACCCGTGGATCGTGAAGACGATCGGCACTTTTGGGGCCGCGAGGTGTGCGGCGACGGCGCATTCCATGCCACCGTGGACGTGAATGAGGCTTGGCCGGAACTCGGTCACAAGCTCTCGGAGAGCTGTGCTATGCGCCCTCAGCTCGCGGCGCGTGCCCAAACCCAGGCTCAGGGGTTGTACGGTGCGGTAAGGCACCCCGAGGTCTCGGAAGAGCCGGAGCGCGTCTCCGTGCGGTGCAATGAGACATGGGACCACCTCGTGATGAAGCGCGCTGACCAGGGTGAGCAGGTGTTTTTCCATCCCTCCGAGGTTTGCGAACGGAAGCTCATAGAGCACGGCAAGTTTACCCTGTGTTTCGATGATGCCTCCCTCCAAATCGTCCATACCGCAGGCTTGAGTCAAGCGAGGCGCGCCACAGGCAGGCCGCCCCGAAGGGCGAGGTCGACAGCCTCAGGCGAGACCCCCGCGCCGAAAGGTTAGCGCGAACCTTTGGCGATTCACCTAGATTGTACCATGGGATTCGTGCTTGGCAACGTGCAGCATCGGTTAGTGAAGCCGCAGACACTTCGCGCATGCATGTTCCGTCAGGGGGATCTCAAGGTCATTCTTTTGCGTTAAAATAAAGCTGAAAGGGGCTAGCTCACATCCGCGCAGCCGCTCAAGCGCAAGCGCCGCGTGCGCACGTTGCGTCGGGGCGACGCGAGGCGCACGACGCGACGAGGCAGGCAACCAGGTCCGTTCCGTCGACAGGACTTGCGCGTTGGGAAGCAGCGCGAACTCGTGGCGATCTGCTTGGGGAGGTGAAGGCGGGATGATAAGCCGGGCGAAGAAGCTCGAGGCGCTTCAGAACTTCACCATGATGGTTGGAGGCGACCCTGCGTTTGCCTACCTCATGGGATTCTTGACCGGCCAGGTGGACCGAGTTCACTTCGTCCAGGACCCCACGGGCGCGGACATTGCGGTCAGGCTGTCGCAGGGAAGGCTCACGGTTTGGCCCGCCGAGCCGTTTCGCGCAACCGTAGGTGGAGTGATCATGCCGAATCCCATAGCTTTTGTGGCGGCGGCAAGCAGAAGCGACAGACAGATCTGTGTCTCCTTGAATTTCGAGAGACAAGACGAGGCTTCATGGTATCAGGAGGTGCTCGTCCCAGACGTATCGCATGTGAAGGGCCCTTCGGAGGCGGCCGAGGAACAGGCAAAAGCGCTGCGCGCAGAGATGGATCGCGCGCTTGACATATACGCCGAGTGCAAGCGGATGCTCGAGAAAGACGAAGAAGGGCGCAAGAAGGAACTCGATTACTATATGAAGCTTGCCCAGGAGCAGATGAGGCAGCTCAGCAGCAAGCTGGAAGAGGTGAACGCGGAGCTTCGGCGTTTGGCGGCCAAGTGAAGTCCGCTGTTCGGTTGGCAGGTGATGCCGACGCTGCTCACTCAACCACCGCCCCGGCCCTGACGGAGCACCGTCTTCTCCGCGGGGACCTTGGGGATGACGCGGCCCCATCGAGATCCTGCGAAATGCCACCGGTCTTCCATAAGCAGGGACTTGGAAACCTCTCGCGAACTAGTCAGTGGGGGATGCCATGATACCGTGAGACGGAAGGCGGGGGAGGATATCCATGGAGGCAAGCGCGACAGGGTTTATCGATGGGGCCGGTGGGGTCAAGCTGTTTTACCAGTGCTGGCTACCGGGGGCGGGTGAAGGGCGGCCGCGAGCCGCTGTGGTGATCACGCACGGGGGCGCGGAGCACTCGGGACGCTACCAAAACGTGGTGGGCTACCTGGTGCCACAGGGTTATGCTGTCTGGGGGCTCGACAACCGGGGGCATGGAAGGTCCGAGGGTAGACGCGGGCACGTGGACGCGTACGACCAGCTTGTGGATGACCTCTCATTATTCTGCCAGCTTGTGCGAGAGAGAACGCCGAGCGAGGCCAAGGTGTTCCTCTTGGGCCATAGCATCGGAGGGCTTACTGCGCTGTCTTATGCAGTGAAATACGGGGCGCGCGATGGGTCATGCCCGATCGACGGCGTGATCGTCTCCGGACCGTGCCTGGCCCTGTCCATGAAGGTGCCAAGACTCAAAGAGGCCCTCGGGCGGGCGGCGGCATATCTCTTCCCAAGGGTGACGGTGGACGCCGGGATCCCAGCTCAAGCCATATCGCGAGATCCCGACGTGGTAGCAGCATATGTGAGCGACCCGCTGAGATATCCTCGCATCACGTTGCGTTTCTACGTGGAACTGGCGAAGCAGATGAAGAAAACCATGGCGGCCGCACCCTTTATCAAACTTCCGTGCCTCATCCTTCAAGGGGGCAAAGACGCTTTGGTCTCTCCATACGCCACAAGGCGTTTCTACTCAGCCATGACCTGCCGAGACCGCGAACTGCGGTTTTACCCCGACAGCTTTCACGAGCTCTTTAACGACGTCAATCGCGAAGAGGTCCTGGCGGACGTCGGGAGTTGGCTGGCACGGCACGGCGCCTGACCGCGCCGCGGGTCTCGGCCCGCGACCAGGGCGCGACCAGGGTGCCTGTGTCGGTTACAATAAGCACCGGAGTGATCGCTTGTGGCCGCAATCGGGATGATCCTGGCAGTCCTCTTGTTTCTGCTCGGCCTTGCCGGGACCGCGCTGCCGATCCTGCCTGGAGCCCCGCTGGTTTGGCTCGGGATGCTTGTGTACGGCCTATTCACGGGCTTTGCGAAGCTGACAGCGGGGTTTTACGTGTGGCAGGCAGTCGCGGTCGCCCTGACATTGGTCATCGATTACGCTGCAACAGCGTACGGCGCTCGGCGATACGGAGGATCGTCAGCGGCCATCTACGGCAGCCTCGCGGGGCTCGTGATTGGCCCGCTCATCCTCGGTCCGATCGGTTTCGTCATCGGGCCCTTTGCGGGAGCGCTCATGGGCGAGCTCGCGACAGGAAAGCGGCTGCAAGGCGCGTTTAGGGCAGCTTTTGGGACTCTCGTGGGCATGATCGGCGGCACCCTCCTCAAAGTCGCGGTGGAACTAGTCATGATCGTGTGGTTCTTTGTGGTAGTGCTTAGTGCGTGAGACCGTCGGACCCCTGCCCAGATTGTGCCATTTCGGCCCAGTTGAAGCCGCAGAGCCGTCGATGCGGTTGCGCAAATCGGCAGTGACTTGCGAAGTTCAACAGTCTTGCGGTTCTCGCGACGGGCCAGGCGCGCTGCGCCAGTAGTGCACGAGGAAGACTCCGAAGACGCTCACCATCAAGCCAAGCACGCCCGCTATCGTGACGTTGAGGAGCTTTCTCGGGCCCGAAGGCCTAGTGGGCAAAGTCGCCGGCGCGACGACGCCGACGGCAGAAGGCCGGCCGGGCGGGCACGGGACCGTGTGGCGTGATCATGAGCGGTGCTAGCTGCAACCCGCTCCCGTCCATTCGGCGGAGCACGCTGTCAGAACGCGACGCGCCCTGTGACCATCACCCTGCTTGCCACGGCGAGCGTATCATCGAAGGCGAGGGCGACGTCCGTCGATACCCGGCCCATCCGGAGCCCGACTCCCGCTGTTGCGCTAGGGCCTCGGCTCGGAGACAAATAGAGGTATCCTGTGCCTGTGAACCCGGGCATGACCTCGAATTGAGCCCCCAAGCCAACGCGCCACGGCGCTGCATATGGGACGACACCCGCCGTTCTCAACAGATCTCCCCCGCCTCCAGATGACTCGAATGAGGCTCTGAGGGCACGGAGTGTGTTAAGTGACGGCCTCATTTCCAGGGCCATCGCGAAGCAAGGCGAAACGCCTTCATCTCGGCTCCATGCTTGAGTCGTCCCGTCCGAGGTAATCGAGCCTCGCCACGCCATCACACCCGCCACGCTCATCAACCCGGCCTCTGCAGCGATTTCCCTGGCAGGGTTCGCAGCGACCCTGGCTCTCAGCGCGAGGTCTACAGAGTAGCCGCGCCCACGTGCCAGAAGGGTTGTGCCCTCGGTTGACTGGCTGGAGAGGTGGTCCTCGAGCGACCCATCCAGCAGATGGACCCTTGCCCCCAAGGAGAGATTCCCCACGGGGAGTCCTGCCTCCACGACCCAGGCATTGACCGTCCGGATCTCGCCGGCCCGTTCTTCATTCTCGGACCATCCTAGCGCCAAACCCGTCTCGGTCCTGATGAGTCCCAGTCTCAGCGCGCCGGCGCCGGGCACGACGAGACCTCTCACGCCCCATGTGCGACTCACTCCAGCGAGGAACCGGTAGTCGCCAGCGGGCTCTCCACGTATCAGCTCGAGACCGCGAGACCACGATATTCCTTTCGTTCCCTCTGGGACCCAGGCGCCCGCCGAAAGAACAAGCGTTCCGGGGGTGTCGGCCCCTGAGAGCTGACCAGGCCACACGGCCGGACCGGGCCATACGGCCACTGAACCACCGGCCAGTTCCGGCGCGCTGAGGGGTAAATACCACGCGCCCGTCAGGGTTTCCGTGAGCAACTCGCCAGGAACCGGCGCGGTCGCTGCGTGGCACGGTGTGGACCCTAGAGCTAGGATCATCATGAGCACGACGAGCCGTCGCACGCTCTCACTCCTTTCGGCGCCTCCGCTCCTGCGCCCGATACGCTGCCTCCCGGGCGCCTGCACTGCGCTCTCGTCCGTCAGAGCCATGGCCTCGTCATTGACCCCAGACGAACTTGAGCGATAAGCCGACGCTTGCCTCAAACGTCTCTGCTGAGGGCACATGACCTGCGTTCCGCACCTTTTCGACGATGGTCGCGAACTCGAGGGCGCAGTGGGGAGCGCCAGGGACAGCGCAGAGGGCCGAGCCCAACTGGCCCGTGGCCCACACTCCAAGGCTGGCGCGGGTCTCGACAGTGCCTGCGAGGAACTCGCGGCTTACGCCCTCCGAGGGGCTCCATGCGTGTCCGACGATGCCTTCACCGTGGCGCTCGTATCCGAGCCTGCCCGTCACCTCAACGTCTCGGCACGGCCCGAACCCGACGGTGTCATCCAGGTCGACTCTACGACTCACGAAGAGATAAAGAGCGTCCGCATCCGGGCCGAGCGGGTGCCCGATAAGCTTGCCGTCTGCGACTACGTAGGTGTTCTCCGGGTTCTTGTGGGAATACACATAGTTGTTGATCCTCACATATTCCACGGCCACACGGCACGGGTTGGTCTGACGAGGCACGTCCACCTGAATGCCTGCAAGTCCGCCGACCATGTACGGGACCCGGCCCCGCGCGCTTGGCGCCCACGGGAAGTCGTCCGCCATGAACTCTCCGTATAGCTTGACACCACGAGTCACGTCAAGACTCGCGTCGAGCGCCGCTAGGACGTTTGACCACCAGTCCTGGGTCCTCTCATCCTGCATGCTCAGGTGTTGGGCCAAGAAGTACGGGCATCCAGGAATGAGGTGGTAGGGCTGAAGGTGAAAGCCCGAAGAAACGGAGCAGGCTTCCGATATACCCACCTCGGCGCTGCTGCCAAGACGTCCCACGATGCGGTGTGCGAAGAGCCATTTGCCTTCCGACGCGTCTCGCGCCGCGGCGAGTTGCTCATAGAGAAGGCGACCGTCTGAGACCGATAAGCATACCCCATCGAGCGGGGTTGAGCCGGAGAGAAGCAACGACCCCGAGAGCCCCGGACCCCATTTCCAGGTCTGACGTCCTATTGTGATGTTGCTGCCAGGCAGCCACCTGTCTAGCGCCCCGGCAATGGTGGCGCTTACCCTGTCAAGCGAAAGATGCAGCTCATGGCTGGTGGAGTCCCATTCCGCCCCAACATCGAGCGAACACGACTGAAAGAGGGCTGGCAGGGTCGCAGCAGCGCACGCCTCCAGGCTGAACAAACCTAGAGCTGCAGCAACGAGGGCTGCGAGGGCATGCGAGGTGGCCACCCCAGTCACGCGCGGATGCCAGCGCTCCCTCGGCTGCCAAAGGCGCCCTTTTTCCTTGTACAGGCCCTTTCGGCTGCTCTTAGGGCTTCGTTCGACCCTTGCGTCCATGTGAAGCCATCCTCTCCGCCCAGGGCAAGGGCTCGGGTATCTGCCTGAGCATGGCGCAACGAGTTCTCGTCTCTCATCTTGAGGGCGCGATGGTCACCGGTCCTTGGCACGACGGGACGCTCGGAATTCGGCCGGCTTACGCGCCAGATCCCGACGAGGCGCGCAGCGAGCACGCCGTCCCTGGAGGGTAAGGCCGATAGTATTAGGCAGGACCCCCGCCCCCGTACCGAAAGGCAGCGCGAACTCCCGGCGGTATACCTAGCCAAACAGGAACCACTTTCTCCGCACGAACTTTTCCGGGCTTTCTAGCTGCACCGTCTCCGCGCGAACGACCGCACGTGGGATGTCGCGCACGGCACGCAAGGCGGCCTCGCGTCCCACGAGCCTGGACGCGGCCGCAAATGCTAGGTCAAGCCTGCAGGGCCGATCCTCGGGTGAGTGTCCATCGCTTGCTATGACATGGGCAAGCCCGTGTCTAAGAAGGGTTTCCGCCGCCTGCCGGACGGACCTGCCGAACGCGCCGGTGAGGCTTCCGGCGTTCACTTGGCCCATGGCGCCTGCCCGCACCAGCCGGTACATACGGTTCGGGTCGGTCGCGACCTCGGAGCACCGTTCGGGGTGAGCGATCACCGGGACATAGCCTGCGCTGGATAGGTCGAACACGGCTTTCTCGGCGTACGTGGGAATCTGCTGAAACGGCAGCTCAACGAGGACGTACTTTCCAGCATCCCCTATGGTCAGTGCGTCGCCGTGTCTTAGCAGTTCCAGGACCCGAGGGTGCATCGCGATCTCCATCCCCGGCAAGACCTTCACGGACAAGCCCGAGGACTCGAACACGGCGTTGAGAGCGGCAACGCTGCTTCGGATGGTGCTGGCCACACCCTGCCACCGGCGCCCCGCGAAATCGGCATGAGGCGTTGCCACCATGAGGACGCTGCCGCGCTCCTGCGCTGCCTTTGCCATGACGATGGCCTCATTCAGGTTCCTGGCGCCGTCGTCCACCCCTGGGAGGATGTGTACATGGATGTCGACGGCTCCCGGAACAGCGCTGTCACGGCTCAACCGCATCTCACCCGCCACCGCTGGCTTCTCCGTTCGAGACCGCCGCGGCCTCCTTGCTGGAGAGCGCGGAGCCGGAATCGCCCTTGTAATAGTAGTAATAGTAATAGCCGTACCCTCGACCTGGCTTTACCTGATTCAGCACCACCCCGAGAAGTCTCGAATGCGCGCCAGAAAGCAGCTGTTTAGTCCTCTTGGCGGCGTCTCTCGACGTCACTCCGATCCTGATGGTCAGAAGCACGCCATCGAGCCGGGGCGCCAGGAGTATGGCGTCAGTCACTGCCATCACCGGCGGCGCGTCGTATATCACAAAATCTGCCTCCGACGCGAACGCGTCGATGAGTGCGCCCATTGTGCTTGATCCAAGGAGCTCCGCGGGGTTCGGAGGAATGGGCCCGCTCGTGACCAACCGCAAACCGGGAACAAACGTGTCCTGGTAGATGTCAGGCACCACCCCTTTGACAAGGGCTGTTGTGAGCCCCACGGCGTTTGGAAGCGAGAAAAGCTCATGCTGAACGGGCTTGCGCATGTCAGCGTCGACGAGCACCACCTGTTTTCCGCCCTGAGCTATCGAGATCGCAAGATTGGCTGCTACCGTGCTCTTGCCCTCGGACGGACCAGGGCTCGTTATCAGGAGAGAACGCACAGGTCTGTCAGGTGACACGAATTCAAGGTTCGTTCGAAAAGTTCGAAATGCCTCTGACACGGGAGACCTCGGGTCATGGTAGACTATGAGGCTCCTGTGGCGGCTCCTAGACTGTGGCAATTCAGAAAAACCCTCCTCTCGCGCAGGGTCAACGCGTCAACAGTGCTGAAGGAGCGGGATTCCAAGCAGGACACAACAAGTTGGCGTTGCCTCTCAGTTGCGTGCGTCCCGCCCCAGATCATTGCCCTCACCCTACAGGGACGGAGCGTTCGCGGCGCCCAGCTCGAATCCGGACGGTGCTCAGGCCATGTTCGGCCCATGCTCGGCCGCCGCGCCGTGCCTGCGCCGACAACCCTTGCGACCCTCAAGAAAAGAGACGAATACCGCGCCTCCCTATTGCGTCACGCTTAGGACGCTGCGGGTTCGCCCCCTCCCAATGGCTCGCCTTTCGGATGCTTGCGACGGAACCTCCGCATATCGGGGACAACCCCGAGCACGGGAAGCTCAAGGAGCCGTTCGACCTCCTCCTGGGTTTTGAATGACGTGTCCACGTACTCCATGACGAACGCGACACCTACTGCGACGAAGAGCCCGAGAAACGCGGCGATAGCCGTGTTGAGCAGCTTCCTCGGCTTGATGGGCTTCTCGGGAACCACCGCGCTATCTATCACGTAGACGTCCGACACTTTCATGGCCTCTGTGATCCGCATTTCCTCGTACTTCGTGCGCAGCATCACGTAGATTTCTTCATCTACACGCTGCTCTCTCATGAGGCGTGCGACGTCCATTTCTTTCTCCGGGATCGCCGCCAGTTTCGCCTCGGCGTCAAGAAGCATTCCGCGGAGCGCGGCTTGTTTCGCTTCGAGCCCCACGATGCGAGATTCGTTCTCCACTAGTTGCGTGCGCAGTGCCTGATAAATGGGGTTGAGGGAGCTAGTCTGCGAGCCGACCACGTTCTCCACTTCTTGGGCGAGTTTGGCCTTCACATCAGCGATCTGTGCCTTCAGGCTGATGACAGCCGGGTGGTTATCGGTGTATCGCTCGCGTGCTCCTGCTAGCTCGGTCTCAAGGTCCGACAGCCGGATCTTGTATTGCTGCACGAGCGGGTTATTCACAAGTGTCGTCGACGTGACGAGCGTCGGATCCGCCGACCTAAGGTTGCGCTCTATCTCCTGCCTCTCCGCCATAGCCGCGTTGAGCTCTACCTGGGCCGCGGCGAGCTCTTTCTCGATCTCGGCGATCTTGTCTATCTGAGCTTTCGTTTCTTCTGTCGGCTCCACAACCATGCTGGACTTCTTGTATTGAAGGAGGGCATCCTCGGCCTTCCGGAGCGCTTGTTCGGAGATGGAAAGCTGCTGCGCGACAAACTCCCTTGCCGCACGCGCCGATTCCTGGTTCATCTTCTGGCTGTGTTCCCTGAAGACCTCGATCAGGGCATTCAGAAACGCGGCCGACCTCTCAGCATTGTCTGATTCCACGGAGAGCTTTGCCACGTTCGTTCCCTGGACTTGCTGGACCGATAGGCTCTTCTGCCACAGGGCGACGTCCTCGGGGGACACGGGAGTGTACCAGCCCAACCGCGTTAGGACTGACTCCACAATGGTTCGGCTCTTAAGGAATTCCATGTAGTTTCTGATGTCATTTCCCGAAGTGCCCATCATCTCCTCCATGAACGGCATCGTGCCCACCGCGCTATCAGTTCTCACCATTATCGTCGCAGTGGCTTGATAGATCTCGGTCATCCCGGCGCTGACCACGTACGCGGTCAGCGCACTGGTGAGAACAAGCGCAAGTATGAGCCATTTCCTGCGGGCGAGCACCCTCAGGTATTCGAGGAGATCAACTTCCTGCTCAAGCTGATCCATAAGGCTTCGTCATCTCTCCTTAAAGCCCCGCACCACGCTATGGTGCGACAATGTCCTTGATAAGCTTCAGGCCGGATAGGAACGACAGCACTTTTTCCCAATCTATCTTGGACGTGGCCGGCACGTAAACGATGTCGCCGCCCAACACGGGCGGGTTATCCTCAGCCTTGCCGGCGAAAAACAGGTCGTCCCGGCCGAGCACGATTTCCTCACCTGCCGCGACCTGGCCGTTTCTGAAGATGCACACAGACTCAAGCGCCGCGCGCTTGGTAGGGCCGCCTGCAAGGGCCAGGGCGTCCATGAGCCGAGCGCTTTCGCGGATCGTGTAAACGCCGGGTCTGGCGACCTCGCCCACTACCACCACCTCGCGCCGGGCCTTGGGAACGAAGATGGTGTCCTGGTCGGATACGATCCGGTTGGAAGCGGGGTCTGAGCCTTTTAGAATCTTGTCCGCGTCGAGGAGGTACACCTGAGCGGCGTGTTCAGCTGACGCGGACGTGCCCGTGCCGCTCGTATGGGTTGTGAGCGTTACTTGCGAGCGGTCTGCGTCGTCAGTGAGCCCTCCCGCTACCGCCAAGGCGTCGGCAACGGAGCTCCCTGCCTTTAAATAGTAAAGGCCGGGCTTCGCCACCTCGCCGACGACATGTACTGCGATGGACCTTGGCACGTAAACGACTTCGCCCCCATGTAGAACCCACGAGGAAGCGTCCGCAGCCTCAGTCGGATGTCCCACGTCGAACTCGACGGCGCGCGGCGACCCATCTGCCCCCTGGGTCGTGACCCTCACTGCGCGGTCGTCGCCCAGTTGGGTGACGCCTCCCGCCATCGCCAGCACCTCGAGAAGAGTCGTGCCCTCGCGTATCGGATATACTCCAGGTCTTGCCACCTCACCGAGCACTGAAACCTGGCGCACGTTCAACGGGACGAACACTGTATCACCGTGATGAACGATGATGTCCCGATCGAGGCTCTCAACGTCCACTTCAAGCACTTCGCCGGCGCCGTCTTGGGTCCGCCTCGTGAGCCTGATGGCGCTGCCGTCGCCCGTGTCGGTGACGCCCCCTGCCATTGCGAGCACTTCGAGCAACGTCGTTCCGTCGCGTATCTTGTATACTCCAGGCTTCACCACCTGGCCCATGACCGAGACCTCTCTCACGAGCTCGGGCACGAAGATGATGTCGCCGTCCCGAAGAGAGATGTTCTGATCCTCAGCACCTGCCATTATGGACCGCATGTCGACGGTGTGCACCCTCGCGGTCTCGTCCTGTCGTGTGAGGGTGACAGCTGACGGGTCGCCGTCCTCGGCGACTCCCCCCGCCCGCGAGATGGCGTCCATGAACCGAGCCGTGGCTCGAAGGCTGTAAGTCCCCGGCGCTTTCACTTTCCCGAGGATCATGACTGAGATCGCCTTAGGGACATAAAGGACGTCGCCGTTTCTGACAATGTAGTTTTCATCGCCCCCGCCGGCGGCTTGGAGCCTGTCCAGGTCGACCGTGCGGCGCACCTCGCCATCAGGGCCCTTACTGGTGAGGACCGCGCTTGTTGCATCACCCTCCGGCCGCACGCCGCCCGCGAGCGCCAGCACGTCGAGAACGCGCGTTTCCTTGTGAATCTTGTACGTGCCCGGGCGGTCCACTTCTCCGAGGACTGACACCTCCTGGATGAGTTCTGGGATGGAGATGATGTCCTGGTCTTGAAGAACGACGTTGTCCTCAGGCTTGGCACCGTTGAGTATCCCTTCGAGGTCGAGGACTCTGGCCGTCACGGATGCCGCGGCACTCGCGTTCTTTGCGGACGTGCGCGTGAGGGAAACCTGCGACGAGTCCGCGGCGTCCGTGGGCCCACCAGCCTTAGCGACGGCGTCGACCAGGCGGCTGCCTGCGCGCAATCGGTAAGTGCCGGGGGATTTCACCTGCCCGAGCACCTGCACCTCAATGGCTCTCGGCACATAAACCATGTCGCCGGGTTCCAGCTTGAAGGCGCTGCCCATGATGATGCGCGAGTCACCGCCTTGGCTCGCGATGTTGCCGGAATCGCTCAAGTCTATCTCGAATACCTGGGTCGTTCCGCCCTTGCTCCGGCTCACCCGGACGCAAGTGATGTCGCCATCGAGCCCGGGCCCTCCCGCCGCCGCGATGGCGTCGAAGACTTTGGTGTCGGGGCCGACGGGGTACACACCAGGCTTTTCAACTTCGCCCAGCACGGAGATGGTACGCACCGCCTCCGGGACGTGGATTATGTCGCCGTCCGCGAGAAGGAGGTTGTCCCTGCTGTCTGGAGCGGCGACAGCAGCCCTGAGGTCCACGGTCCGCGCGCCGTCCTGTCGCGACACCGAGACATTGCTGGGGTCGCCCTCGGGAAGCACGTCTCCAGCTCTCGCGATGGCATCGGCGAGGCGGGCTCCACGCTCCAGGTAGTACGTGCCCGGTGCCCGGACCATTCCCATGACTTTGACTGCGAGCGCCCTGGGCACGAAGACCGTGTCGCCGTCGGCGAGAACGCATGCTGAGGGTTCTGCGGTGCCTGCAAGCACGGCGCGCAAGTCGACGGTGGTCGGCTCCGCGCCGGGGCCGGGCGCGGCCCCCGAAGGCGTCGCAAGCCCCGCCCTGTGCGTGACCTTGATACAAGTCACGTCAGCCTCAGCTGTGTCTCCTCCGGCCGCCGCGATCACATCCAGAATGTTGGGTGGCTCGGGAAAGCTGAACGTTCCGGGGGAGCGGACGCTTCCCATGACGTTTACGCGGACGAGCCGCGACTCGCGGACCGACACTGTGACCCTGGGATTCTTGAGATAATAGGAGAGTTTCTCGGTGAGGACCTCCTGGAGCCCTGGCACGGTCAACCCAGCCGCCTGGACCTCTTCTATGAGGCTTGTGAACGATATCTTCCCGTCCTCCCTGACCCTTACCATCGCGGACAGGTCTTCATAACCCCATACGGCTATATCGAGCAGGTCGCCGGCGGAGATGATGTAGCCCGCTGGCGACTCACGAGCGGCCGACGAGGCGACCTGGGCAGATGTGGTCTGCACGAACGCCGCGAGAAGCACGCAGATGCAGACAAGGAGCGCGGGAACACCTGTTGGCAGCGCGGGCGATACGAAAACAGAACGCAACCGCTTCATCATATCGTGTGGACGTGTCACCCTTCCGTTACCGTCTCACGTTCGTGAGTTCCGGGCACTGGCACGGTGCCGGAGACTCTTACGACACCAGAATTCTACCATCTCCGAGCGATTCCTTCCTGCGAGTCGCATTTCCTCGGATCGGCTTTTCGTCAATGCCTCTATCCTTGAGGATTTTAGAAAATGTTTTCATCTAGTCGTGTCCCGGCACTTGACACATGAAGGAAATCCTGGCGCTTGCGACGAACACATCAACGCACGGTGTTTCCGCGCGGTCGGCGCCTGTGCGGGAGCGGGCATGGCGGTGAGGAGCCGCGGCTCGTGGCGCAAGATCCCGCTCAACCACGGAGTTGGAGTGTGAGGTCCCATGACTCGCAGGGCAAGGAGAGCTATCCTTGTGAGCTGCGACATTGCGTGCTGCCTTGCAAGCGTCTTTATGGCACTGCTCGTGCGCTTTGAGTTCAACCAGGCACGAGCACTGCCATATCTCAATATGATCTCGCCACGCCTGCCTGCACTGCTGGTACTTAGGATCGCTTCGTACCAGGCATTCGGCCTTTACGATAGACTGTGGCAATTCGCAAGCGTCCGGGAGCTCGTGGCCATCGCTGAAGCCGGCACCGTGGCATCGATCGGCGATTACTTCCTGCTACACCTAATCCATGGACCTGGCTTTCCTCGAAGCGCCACCATTCTCATGTGGCTATTCAACATCAGCCTTGCTGGCGGGCTGCGCCTCTTCGCCCGGCTGAGGCGGGAATGGATTCTGACGGGCAGGTCCCGGGCCTGGGCGACCAACGGAGCGGCGCCTACACGACCTGGGCCTGGGCCGGGTGGCGCTGAGTGGCAGGTCGGCCCGTGCCGGCGTGCTCTCATCATAGGTGCCGGCGAGGCTGGCGTGCTGGTGGCGAAGGAGCTCCGAGCCCATCCGGAGCTGTGTTACGACATAGTCGGGTTTGTGGATGACGACCGTTCAAAGCAGGGATATATGGTCGCAGACTTGCGAGTGCTGGGCACGCGCGCTGATCTCCCGAGCCTTGTCGCGCGGCACGACGTGGACGAGATCATCATAGCCATGCCGTCGGTGCCTGGCCGTGTCGTGAAGGAGATCGTGGCCGCGTGCGAAGGGCTCGGGACGCGCGTCAAGACTCTTCCAGGAGTGTACGAGCTCATTGACGGCAAAGTGGATGTGAGCCGTATCCGCGACGTCCAGATAGAAGACTTGCTGAGGCGGGAACAAGTCAGGGTGGACCTCGACAAGATCGGCGGTTACTTGACAGGTCGGCCGGTACTCGTGACGGGCGCCGGCGGATCTATAGGACAGGAGCTGTGCCGACAGATCGCGAGGTTCCAACCGGCAAGCCTCGTGCTCTTGGGGCATGCAGAAAACGACATATACGACATCGACCTCGAGCTCAGGGAGACGTGTCCCTCTCTCAACGTCGTGCCCGTCATAGGCGATATACGGGACGCGGCGCGCATGGAAAGCGTGTTCGCACGCTACAAGCCGGACGTGGTCTTTCACGCGGCCGCCCACAAGCATGTGCCGCTCATGGAGATGCATCCCGAAGAGGCGATAAACAACAACGTTTTCGGCACTTGGAATGTTGCGTGCGCGGCCGATCGGCACGCTGCTTCCAGGTTCGTGCTCATTTCGACTGACAAGGCCGTGAACCCCGTGAGCATCATGGGCAGCACCAAGCGGGCGGCTGAGCTCCTCATCCAGGCCTTGAACGAGCATAGCAACACGAGATTCATGGCGGTCAGGTTCGGGAACGTCCTTGGGAGCAGGGGGAGTGTGATACCGCTCTTCAAGCGGCAGATCGCAGCGGGCGGCCCGATCACGGTGACCCACCCCGATATGGTGCGCTACTTCATGACCATCCCCGAAGCTGTCCAACTCGTTATACAGGCTGCCGCAATGGGTGAAGGCGGAGAGGTCTTCGTGCTCGATATGGGGGAGCCTGTCCGCATAGTTGACCTCGCTCGCGATCTCGTGCGACTGTCTGGCCTTGACCCGGACAAGGACATAGAGATCAAGTTCACGGGCGTGCGTCCTGGTGAAAAGCTCTTTGAAGAGTTGCTTACGGCGGAGGAAGGGACGGTAGCCACCTGTCACGAACGGATATTCATAGCGAGGAGCACGGCTACGCTTGACGGGAGCGTCGAGGAGTTCCTCAAGACCTGCCGTGAGCTTGCGGCAGCGGGCGAAGCAGGCGGAGCCCAGTTCGTGAGCTGGGTTCGTGAGCTCACGAGCCATGACGGGGCCCGCCGTGCTGGGGCGTCAGGGGTGCGTCCCCTGGCAGCGAGGAGCGGCACGTGATGGCTCCAGCGCAAGCCGTTCCTCGGAGCCTGAGGTGAGGAGAGAGCTGGAAGAGCGAAGCCGAGGCGAGCGGGGGCTGACGAAGGGAAAATGGTGACTCCTCTTGAAGCGTTGTTCGTCCTGGCTGCCGCTGGGTACGTCCTTGGCGGCATCAGTGTGGGAAGCATGCAGCTCGGGACGTCGGGGGTGCTGCTCGCGGCGCTGTACTTCGGGCACCTGGGATACGAGATACCAGGCATCGTGCGCGATCTCGGGCTTGCGCTGTTTGTAGGTTCCGTGGGTCTCACGGCGGGCCCAAGGTTTTTCAGGAACCTTAGGCGAAACGCGCTATCGTACGGCGCGATAGCTCTTCTCATAGTGGGTTCGGGAGCAGCGGCAACGGTGCTTCTTGCAAGGGCTCTCGACATCCCGCGGGCGCTTGCAGTGGGCATTTACACGGGCGCCCTCACCACCACGCCGGGCCTTGCCGTGGCGCTTGAGGCCACGGGCGACAATGCGGCGTCGATCGGGTACGGGATAGCCTACCCCTTCGGCGTGGTAGGCGTTGTACTCTTCGTGCAGCTCATGCCGCAAATCCTTCGAAGGAATCTGAAGGAAGAGGTAGCAAGGCTATCGCGGGCGCCAGAGAGAGGCGTGAAACTCGCGGAGACGCTCCTTGTGCGTGAATTCATCGTGGAAAATCCCGATGTGGAGCGCAAAACCCTCGCTGAGCTCGGTGTGCTCTCGCGCACGGGGGCCGTGGTGTCCCGTGTGCAAAGAGGGCGCCAAGTCTTCGCGGCGCTCGGCGATACCGTGCTCATGAGGGGGGACGGAATACGTGCCGTTGGGACCGACGAGGCGCTTGCGAAGCTGGAGGCGCTCGTCGGGCGCCGCGCGTACCTCTCCATGGACGAGCCGGGGGTGGATCTGCGCGACCTTACCCTGGAGAGCCGCGAGGTCGCTGGGACCACCGTCCGCGAGCTAAATCCCAGCGAGCGTTACGGGGTGGTGCTTACCAGGGTCAGACGGGCCGGCGTTGAGTTCACGCCACGCGCAGACACCCTGCTCGAGCAAAAGGACGTCGTGCGAGCGGTGGGCGCACCGCACGCGCTTGATAAGTTCGAGGCGGCCTTGGGGCGTCAGAGGCGGCCGCTAGAACGGACGGGCATGCTCGCTTTGACGCTTGTGTTGGCCGCAGGGCTGCTCATAAGCCGGCTACGCGTGCAGATTCCCGGTGTCGGACCCCTGAGCCTTGGCATCGCCGGCGGACCTCTCATGGCAGGGCTCGTGGTCGGGCATTTCGGCGGCGTGGGACGGTGGTCCCTTAGGCCGCCAGGGCACACGCTCGGGATCACGCGCGAGATGGGTCTCATGCTCTTTCTAGCTGGCGCGGGCGTTGCTGCAGGGCGTGGGTTTGTAGCCACCGTGGCGAAATACGGTTGGCTGCTCTTCGCGAGCGGCGCGCTCATCACGTTGGTTCCGATGGTGCTCGGGTTCGCTGCATCGGCGTGGCTTTTCAAGCTCAACCTGCCCGACAACCTAGGAAGCATCTGCGGAGGGATGACGAGCACGCCGGCTCTCGGAGCACTCATAACTGCCGCCGGAAGCGACGAGGTCGCGGCTCCATACGCGGCCACTTACCCGTTCGCACTCGTGTTCGTGGTGCTCGCCACCCAGGCCCTCGCGATCGTCTTGTAGTGCGCCGGTCGCGGGCGCAGGTAGTGATGGTCTTTCTCGTGGGCCCTGCCAACATGTGCGGAGCACGGCGACTAGGGGCCGCCCGAGAAGTGCATGGCGGGAACGAAAGGAACCTGCCATCGGGCGCCAGCCCGAACCTTGCGCGAAACTGGCTGGAGGAGTCGCTCGCCAAGAACTGCTGGATTCGCATAGCCGCACTTTAACCTCCCACCCATAGCTTGCCACACTCGCCGTCCATCCGGGATCCCCCGACCTGGCTAGGACCACATTCCTGTCCTTTGTGTCTTACATGTGCCTTACAGAATCCGCGATTGTTGCGGAAAACCATTGCACTTCGCGCGGCTGGGGTAGTATAATACTGCCAGCAGCCTGGAAAACACAATATGGAAGGCTCTTATCAAGAGCGGCGGAGGGACTGGCCCGATGAAGCCCGGCAACCGGCGGCGGACTCGCCTGCACGGTGCCAATTCCTGCAGAACTTTCCGTTCTGGGAGATGAGAGATGCAGCGCCTCTTCCTGAACGCGGAAGGGGCGTTTTTGTGCGTCTCGGGTGCAGCTGCGCGGTGCGATCGAGCGGCGCGACTCGCCGGGACAATGCTGGGCCGATTGAGACGGTTGGGCTTAGGTGACAGGTTCCGAAATACAGAGCAGGAGGGGTGCTGACATGGGAGAAACGACAGGGAGATGCTCAACAAAGGCGAGGAGGCTTGTTACGTCAGAGTCAGTGACCGAAGGTCACCCGGACAAGCTCTGCGACAAGATCGCCGACTCCGTGCTCGATGCTATCCTGAAGGAGGACGCTAATGCCCGCGTGGCGTGCGAGGTTGCCGCGACGACGGGCGTGGTCTTCGTCATTGGTGAGATCACCACGTCTTGCTACGTGGAGATCCCAGAGATCGTCCGCAATACAGTGCGGGAGATCGGGTACACCAGGGCCAAGTACGGATTTGACGCTGATACCTGCGGCGTTATCACGTCCATCCACGAGCAGTCGGAGGACATTGCCATGGGAGTGAACCGGTCGCTCGAGGTTAGACAGCTCGAAGCGGCCGGGGTCGCAAACGGTTTCGAACATTTGGGCGCTGGCGACCAGGGCTTGATGTACGGGTTTGCCACACGTGAGACCCCGGAACTGATGCCCATGCCGATAATGCTTGCGCACAAGCTGGCCCGGCGGCTCGCGGAGATCCGTAAGCAGGAGATCGTGGACTATCTGCGCCCGGACGGGAAGACGCAGGTCACCGTGGAGTATGACGGCGACACGCCTGTGAGGGTGGACGCCGTGGTGATCTCCGCCCAGCACCACCCGGAGGTCGACTATGAGACACTCAGGCGCGACATTATCGAAAAGGTAATTCGCCACGTGATCCCGCCGTCTCTCCTCGATGAGCGCACGAGGTTCTTCATCAACAACACAGGCCGGTTCGTCGTAGGCGGCCCCCACGGCGACTCGGGGCTCACGGGCCGAAAGATCATCGTGGACACGTACGGAGGTGCGGCACGCCACGGTGGCGGATCGTTTTCGGGCAAAGACCCGACCAAGGTTGACAGGTCGGCGTCCTACGCTTTGAGGTGGGTAGCGAAGAACCTCGTCGCTGCGGGCCTTGCGGACAAATGCGAGGTGCAGGCGTCTTACGTCATCGGGTCCTCGCGTCCCGTTTCGGTCGGCGTTGAGACCTTCGGCACGGGTAAGCTGGATGACGACGATATTCTGGCGCTCGTTCGCAAGCATTTCGACTTGCGTCCGGCCGCCATCATTGAGAGGCTGGACCTTCGGAGGCCGATTTACAGCCCTGTGGCGGCGTACGGCCATTTCGGAAGGACCGATCTGGACCTCCCATGGGAGAGGCTGGACAAGGTCGACGACCTGAAAGCCGATGCCTTCTAGCGCAACCACCGGTGATCCTGTCTAAGTACGGCGCCATAGGTCTTCGTCTCCTTTCTTGACGGCGGTAGGGTTGCCGGCCACGCCCTCCAGGCACGGCGCGCTTGCGGCGCGCCTCGTTCGAATTCGGCGCGCAAGCCTGCCGGACTCTCCACGCCCCGTCGTGCAAGCACCGGCAACCCTGGGCAGGATCCCTCGGCCGGAAGTAGCGCGGACTCTTGGCAACATACTTAGAACCTCGGAAAACGAGAGGGGACTAACGGGCGCGCGCGGCCCCGAGCTCCGGGGCGGGGAGGCACGGCGTGCCAAGCGCGCTGAGCTGCGGCCGCATGTCATATGCGCGCCCGCGTGCTTCGTACAGCGCTCCATCAGTGCTTTATGTAGTCTGTGCAGGGGCGCTTCGTGCAGCCCCGCTTTACGTGTGCGGCCCTGTCGGTGGGGGAAAGGGACGCAAAACGAGGCGGGGTTGCGCGAGGTCCAGCGCTTTTGTGACGGCAGGGACATACTAGGAAGAGGAATTCGGGGCTTTATGTAGAAGTAGACGTGGACATTGGCTTGCCGCGGGTGGACGCAAGCCTGTCTCATGGAGGTTCTGGTGACGGTGCGGGCTCGACCGCATCGGTCGAGTTCTATGTTGTGGTGTGTCGGCCCGTCCTGCCATGTAGCGTCGGCCTGTCGCCTCCGGGCATTGTGAGGAGGATAACCAGCGTGGTGAATGTGGGTGTGATCGGGTGTGGTAACTGGGGGAAGAACTATGTCAGGAACTTTTCCGAGATCTCCGAGGCGAAGCTGGTAGTCTGCTGTGACACCAATCAGGCCAGGCTTGCGGCAATCAGAGAGAGATACCCGCTTGTGAGGCTGACTAGGAATTTCCAGGCGGTGGCGTCTGATCCGAAGATAGATGCGGTGGTGGTGGCGACTCCCCCCGCAACTCATTACAGTATAGCTCGTGCGTGCCTTCTTCGGGGGAAGCATGTCCTCGTGGAGAAGCCGTTCACGCTTTCCTCGGAGGACGCGGATCACCTTGTGGATATCGCCGAGAAGGCGGGCAAGGTCCTGATGGTTGGGCACATCATGGACTATCACCCTGCGATGCGCGTGGTCAAGGAGTACGTCGACTCAGGCGAGCTGGGAAAGATCTACTACATGCATGCTGCCCGCACGAGCCTCGGGATCGTGCGCGAAGACGTAAGTGTGTTGTGGGACAAGGCTCCACACGACATAGCGACCCTTCTCTATTTGCTGGGCGATGAGCCAGTGAGCGTGGCGGCTACTGGTCAGGCCTACGTGAACGACGGCATTGAGGACGTGGCCTTCGTGACCATCCGCTTTGGCTCGGGAGTGATGGCGAACATCCATCTAAGCTGGCTTGACCCGTGTAAGACGAGCCGGACGACGATAATCGGCGAGAAGAAGATGATAGTGTTCGACGACGCGGAAACGCTGGAAAAGGTCAAGGTTTACAACAAAGGTGTGAACCGCCGGCGCGACTTCATGAAAAGGTCCGAAAACGGCTCCCACCCCAACGGGGTCGCGGAGGCCACCGAAACCACCGGCGATGCGCCGAACGGCGCGGACGCGCTGAACGGCTTTTCAGGTTTCCAGTACACGTTCACTTACGGCGATGTGTACATCCCCAAACTCAAAATGAGCGAACCCCTCCGAAACGAATGCCTCCATTTCTTGGAGTGTATCCGCGAGGGCAAACGCCCTCTCACCGACGGCGTGAACGGAGCGAAGGTGGTCAGGGTGCTTGAGCGAGCCGAGGAGTCGCTTCGGCGCGGCGGAGAGTATGTTCCTGTAGAGTCGGGTGTGGCCGCGGCCGCCACGAAGGAGGGGTTCATGGCTCGGGCGCGCTCTTTCTGGAAGGGCCTGGGGTTTTGAACTCTATGAGATCATGAAATAACCGGGCTGAGACATAGTTATTTGTCGCATCTTGGGAGGTGACGCGCTCGTGTATTCGTCTGGCAGTAAAGGGGAGGATACGGTCGAGCGGGTCATAAAGGCCCAGGAGGAGGAGCGGCGGCGTGTCGCAAGAGACATCCACGATGGTCCTGCCCAAATGATGGCCAATGCCATCCTGCAGTTGGAGATAGTCGAAAGGCTCATCTCCGAGGATCCTCCCCGCGCTCTCGAGGAGATCCGCGACCTCAGAAAAGCTATCACCGAATGCCTTCGCGAAATCAGACGCATCATCTTCGACCTGCGGCCCATGATGTTGGATGACCTTGGGCTGGCACCTGCGTTGCGGCGGTACGTGAGCGACTTCAGTCAACGCCATGGCCTACCTGTGGAAATGAACGTGCTCGGCAAAGAAACGAGGCTTGACCCCGTGGTCGAGCTCGTTCTCTTTCGCATCGTACAGGAGGCGCTCAACAACGCGCGCAAGCACGCATTGGCTTCCAAAGTCGTGGTCACCCTTGGGTACGGTGTAAGTGCGGTCGGAGCGAGCATTGAGGACAACGGCAAGGGCTTCGATCTTGCCGCGGTCTCTCGGGGCGTCGGGAGGTCGGAGAAACTGGGGATCGCCGGGATGAAGGAGCGCGCAAAGCTCCTTGGCGGGTCCCTCGACATAGACACGGCCCCGGGCAGAGGCACCAGGGTGGCCGTTAGGATCCCTATCGCGGACCCTGACACGCGCGGGTCCGCGGGAAGGTGAGGGACGGGACGTGGCTGTGCCGTCCGGCACCGCCCGCGGGGCGCGAGTGATCAGGGTGTTCATCGTTGATCAAAGCTCTCTTTTCCGGGCGGGCATGTGTCGCGCCATCGAGTCCGAGCCCGATCTCAAGGTAGTCGGCGAGGCGACCGATTTGGAGCAGGCTGCTGAGGTCGTTCCCGCATGCCGCCCAGACGTGATCGTGGCGGGCAGTGTGCCGTCCTCGGGCGCTGGAACGTGGCGGGCCGCGCTCGCTGCTTGGGCCCTTGGCCTCGACACAAGCCTTTCCGCGTTTGCAGCAGCGGGAGGACAACAAGCCGGGCAGAGCGCGCACGCCGGCGTGCGACAGACGTACGCGACGGTGGCCGTGGTAGATGTTGGTGACGCTGGGCGGGAGGTTCTTGATGCCGTCATGGACGCGTTCACGTCGGGGGTGCTCGCATGCCTGGATCGCTCGGCGTCTCCGGAGGACCTCGTTTACGCGATTCGGGCGGCTGCCCGCGGGCACCAGTATGCGTCGCCGCGACTGGTAAGAGTGTTGGTGGAGGGTGTCGCCAGGCTGCGCGACGTGGCTTCGGGGTTCGAAGAGGCGGTTCTGCATGCGATGGCCGCGCCGTCGGATGCAGTCGCCGCCTCATCCTACGCAGGGACGGAGGGCGCGCGGCACCGATTGACTGCCAGGGAGCGCGAGGTCCTTTCCTTGGTCGCCCGGGGCAAGAGCAACCGGGAGATCGCGAGGATGCTTTCGATAAGCGAGAAAACAGTCAAGAACCACGTCAGCAACCTTCTTCACAAGCTCGGGGCGGACCGGCGCACCCAGGCCGCCATATGGGCCATCAGCCAGGGGTTCTCGGGGTCTGGGGGGTCCCAGGACGAAGGGCCCATGACCAAAGTCCCGTCCAAAAATGAGCCATCGGGCTGATAGGCAAGCCTTGCCATCGTATGATACTTTTCTAGGCGGGAATTGAGGATCCCTTATAACTGAAAAACCGAGAACGTTCTCCCGACAAAGGCAAACCCGTCGAAAGGCGGGGACGCAAAGCCACGGGTCTAAAGCCAGGAGGGGTTCTGGCCATGATAGCCGGGTTGCCGAAGAGAAGGGACTTTTGGAGCCTGCTCGTTTGGCAACGCCGACGTGCAGGCTTCGTCTTTCTGAAGAGTCTCTTCGGCAGGCCGCGAAAGGGGCCTGCGGGTCAGCCGGGTTGCACGAGCCCAGCGGTTTTGCCCTGACCTGATCTGACCCAGTTTTCGAGAGCGGTTGACCACAAAGACCTCTTCACGCGGTCGTCGGGCATACTTGCACGAAAGGAGGTGTGAGTCATGTTGGCGCTGCTGAAGAGGCTCTTCTATGAGGAAGACGGACAAGGCATGGTCGAGTACGGGCTTATCATCGCCCTCGTTGCGGTAGTGCTGATCGGTGCGCTTGTGGCACTGAGAGGTGGCCTTGAGGGCATATTCTCGCGTGCGCAGAGTGCTCTTGAGGATCCAGAGTCGGCTCAATAATCTTTCGGGACGTTGATATCTAGGACGCAGCGTGTGGGCTCTCGGTTGCGCTGCGCTTGCTGTCGAGCTCTGTCGACCCCTCCGGCAGGGCTCCGTCCCCATGTATTGTCGGGGCAGGTGTGATCCGAGCACGTGGTCGCCCGACAGACCGTTCCGGGAAGACCGCTGGAAAGGGGGCACCAATGGTGGATAGGGTGAGGTTGGCCCGTTTGGCGCGCGACGAAAGCGGTCAGGGAATGGCCGAGTACGCGCTGATAATCACCCTGGTAGCTGTCGTGTTAGCCGGGGTCGTCGCACTGGTCGTCGCGAGATCGGCGGACCTGCTCGGACGAGCGATCGAAGCCATTGAATGAGTGGATGGTTGAGGCTGCGGAGGGTGGTCGATGTGGCACGGATCGTTGCGGCCCTGGCAGTCGCCGCAGCGGGAACGTGGTGGGACGTAAGAGAGCGGCGAGTGCCAAATGAGGTTGTGATCGGCGGGCTTGGCGCTGGCCTTGTGCTTGGCCTCGTTACAGGTGGTTTTCGCGGCCTCGGCCAGTCCGTGCTGGGTATACTCACCGGTACCGCCATCCTCTTCGTGCCGTTCGCCCTCGGGTGGATGGGCGCTGGCGACGTCAAGCTTCTCGCCGCCGTCGGAGCGATCCTGGGGCCTAAAGGTGCGGCGTACTCGATCTTATACGGCGCCGTGGCCGGAGGCGTCATATCTGCCGTGGTGCTCGCCAGGCGGCGCCGGCTGGGGGTTACCCTTACGGCTATCCTCGTAGGCTTCTTAGGTTTTGCTTCATATATCATCCCGGGTCTCGTCTGCCGTACCGTAAGGGTTGTGCATCCCCTCAGAGAGACCGTGCCGTTGCCCCGCTCGGGCGTGGCGATCCCTTATTCGGCCGCCATTGGAATCGGTCTCGTGATAGCGATCGTTACGCGTTTTCCGTCAGCGTTCATCTAGGGGAATCCGGCCTCGTACGGGTCTCCCTGGGTGGCTCCTAGGTGTGGCGTCGTGCCCCGTGTCGCGATTGTCGTTCGGGGGGTCGAGAGGTGGCACAGCTAAGCGTGCGCCGGGCCGCATGCAGCGCAAAGATGCAGATGAAACAGCGCAACGCGCGCCCTGCAGGACGGGCGAGCAAGGAGGAGGGAGGCGGAGCATGTCCCGCAATGAATGCTTTTCTCTTCCAAGAAGCAGCCGCGGCCAGGCCCTGGTGGAGATGGCCATCGTTCTCACCGTTCTCCTCCTCCTGCTCACCGGCATCATCGAGTTCGGGAGGGTCCTGAGCGCCCAGCTTGTCGTCTCTCATGCCTCGCGCGAGGGAGCGAGGATCGGGGTTCTCGGCAAGACCGACGCGGAGATAATAGAGCGTGTGCTTGACGCGGCGAGCGCTCTAGACGCGAGCAAGATCACGGTAAGCATCACGCCTCCCGAATCCGAGCGGCTGCGAGGCGCGGAGCTCAGGGTGGAGGTCAAATACCTCGTTGACATCGTAGTCCCTCTCCTCAGCGACATACTGACAAACCCGTATCCTGTGCGAGGCGTTACGGTCATGCGTGTGGAGTGAAGGTCAGTGCCCCCGGGGGACCGAGCGAGGAGGTGGCGAAGGCGGTGAGTCGGGTGGCGCGTGTGAGCAGAGTCCTGTCGAATGAGAAGGGGAGCGTCATAGTGTTCGTTGCGCTCGCCATGGTGGTATTGCTCGGCATCGCTGCTATTGTGGTGGACGTGGGCCTCCTGTACTTTAATAGAATCGCGCTGTCTAACGCTGCTGACGCGGCCGCGCTCGCGGGTGCGCAAGAGCTCCCGGACAATCCGGGCCAGGCGGAAGCCGAAGCCGTGAGCTACGCCGTGAAGAATGGGGCTGAAGAAACCCGTGTCGTCACCACCTTCCCGGACAGCCACAGCATAAAGGTGACGGTGTCCCGCACCGTTCCGCTGGGGTTCGCAAAGGTTTTCGGCATCGCCAGCAGCGACGTCAGCGCAAGCGCCACGGCCACGGTCGGGTCGTTGAGCGCGGTGTGGGGAGCGGCGCCGTTCGTTGTCCCGGACCAGGAGTTCGTGTACGGCCAGCCGTACACCCTTAAATACGGAGGTGGCGCGGGCGATCACGGAAACTTCGGCGGTCTCGCCCTCGGAGGGAGGGGCGCGAGCAACTACGAGGATAACATCAAGTACGGTTACCAGGGCTGGCTGCGCATGGATGAATGCCGAGAGGTTTGGCTCGAGACCGAGCCTGGCAACATGTCCGGCCCAACGGTGAGGGGGGTCACGTACAGGATATCCCAGTGCCACCACTCGCCGCCGTGTACGTTCGATCACTGTGCGAAGGACTGCCCGAGGGTCGTCGTGGTGCCGGTGGCCGACTTCAACCCGGAGGAGCTTCACGGGCGCAGCCAGGTTCGCCTTGTGGGGTTCGCCGCGTTCTTTCTTGAAGGCGTAAGCGGACCAGGCAACAAGTGCGAGGTCACGGGCAGGTTCATAAGATGGGTGGCTGATGGCGAACCTGGGGGCGCCGGGAATTACGGCGTGGTCGCCACCAGGCTGAAAGAATAGCGACGGGAAGATACAGTAGAACGTCACGGCAGGTCACGGTAGAAGCTATGTTCCCGTGATGGTCAACCTCGCCTGCGAGGTGGGCTCGCTTGGCCGAGGACGAGGGGGTGGCTAAATGAAGGGCGGTAAGTTCACGATTGCGCTCGCCCTGATACCCGGGCTCTTAGCTGCCGTCATGACCTATGTATACGTCAACAACGCGGCAAAGCCCAAACCTGTGGAGGTCAAGAACGTCCCGGTGGTGGCCGCCAAAGCGACCATACCGCCGCGCACCAAGATCACGCCGGACATGATCTATGTGAGGGAGATGCCGGAGAGCGCCATCCACGCGAGGACGGCGCGCGCGGCGGAACAAGTGGTGGGCCTCTTTACCAAGTACGAGATACTCGAGGGCGAGCCCATTATCATGGACAGGCTGTTCGGCCAGAATGAGCCCGTGGGCCTCGCGTCCTCAGTCCCGCGGGACAAGCGCGCTGTGACCATTCCGGTGAACGAGGTGGTGGGCGTGGCGGGGTTCGTGAAGCCCGGGGACCGTGTGGACGTCGTGGCCACGGTTGACGGAACGGATGAGACCGGGGACATGGCTTTCACAGTGCTCCAAGACGTGGAAGTCCTCGCCGTGGCGCAGGACACCGAGGATACAAGCCAGGGCAAGGCCAAGGTGTCGACCAGTGTCACCCTGGCAGTGACCCCCTCTGAAGCAGAGAAGCTCGCCCTCGCCGAGGACATGGGCCAACTGCGTCTGGCGCTCCGACCGGTGGTTGCCTCAACGACGAAGAGCTCCGGCATAGTCGCCCGGGATCTCCTCAAAGAGGTTAAAGGTTGGTCGCCTCCCAAATCGGCAAGCGAGAGCACCCCGCGGTCCGGTGCACCTGTGGTCTCCCCTGGGGATACATCCCAGGGACCCGCCGTGACCATAACGCGCCAGGCTCCCCCAACCCCTGTGGCGCACGGGCCGTCATCGCTTCCTTCTCAGCTTGCCGAGAAGCCGATTTCCGAGCCTGAGGTGGTGGAGGTAATCAAGGGAACGCAGAGGACCTTCGTCACCCTGAGTGACGGCGGGGAGGCGACCAAACAATGATTGGAACCCATCTGTCTCTTGGCACAAGGAGGAATAGACTTCTCGCCCTGGCGCTCATCGTCCTGGCTTCTGCCACGCTCGCCGTCGCGGCGTCCCCTGTGGCGGCGAGCGCGGCACCGGCAACACCGGGCGGGCTCGAGACCCAGACCCAGCCGGCGCAGCAGTCAGGACAAGCGCAGCAGGCGGTGCAACCGCAGCAGCCGGCCGTCGTCACTCGCAACCCGACATTCGCCGTGGTTGTAGGGGAATCGCGCATTCTCCAGGTCAATGGGCTGGTGAGGGTGGCGGTTGCTGACCCCAACATCGCCGACGTGGTGGTGGTGTCAAAGACCGAGGTCATCGTAAACGGCAAGGCTGAAGGACGAACAACCCTCCACGTTTGGGATGCGCAGGGTCGATCCAGTTACGACGTGCGCGTATGCGTCGACAACGCGGACGTCGTGCGTGAGATCGAGGAGACCATCGGGATAAGCGGCGTTAAGGCCAGGTTCGCCAGGTCGACGCTCCTCCTCGATGGGGTGGTCGAGACTGACGCCGATTCAGAGAGGGCAGAGCGCATTGCAAGGGCATATGCGGACAAAGTCCTTAATCTCCTGACTGTCAGGCGACCCACCCTTGCCCCGGAGCCTCCGGTTATCGCTGCCTCGGAGGTCCAGGCCGCTATTGGCGTGCCAGGCGTTTCAGTGCGAGTTCTGAAGGATGCCGTGATCCTGGAAGGGAACGTGGAAAATCCCCTCGACTCGGATCGCGCCGAGAAGATAGCGAGGATCTTCTCAAACCAGGTTCTGAACTTCATTGTAGTGACCCCGCCCTCTCCTAGCGACGAGGCGGTCGCAGAAGGCAAGCCGGCGCCCGCGTCGCCACCGAGCGCGCAGGGCGTTGGCGCGCCCCTCCCCCCGCAACCGCAACAAGCTGGTCCTCAGACAGCGGTGGACACGAGCGGTGGCGGAGCCGCAGGGGAGGCCGTGGCGGCAGCAGGAGCCGAAAAGGCGGAGACGCCCCGGGAGGCTAAGCCTAGCGCCGCTGGTGCCGCTGCTGAGAGGGTGGACTCCGACGCGGCGTTGCGAGATGCCATAGTGGCAGCGGTACGAGACCCGGCCGTGGAGGTCACTGTGGTCAAGGGCAAGGTGCTTCTCGAGGGGCTGGTGTCGAGCGACTACGCGAAGCTCCGGGCGGAGACAGTCGCAAGGCTCTATGCCTCCAACGTTGTCAGCATCATCCGCGTTGAGGAGCCCGAGCCAGCGCCAGTGGCATCAGTGCCACCGGCGGCTTCCACGTCAACGCCCACGGCGCCAGGGTCCGCGCCCGCGCCTGCGCCTGCGCCCGAATCTGGCGCGGAGCCAGCGGCTCCCGCGACACGACCTGAACCATCGCTCGAGGATAGGGTGAGCGCGTTCATCAACTTGCCCACAGTGTCGGTGCGGTCGGTAGACGGTAAACTTCTTCTTGAAGGCACCGTGCCTTCGCAAAGTGAGCTCGAGAGGGTCGGGAAGATAGCCGCCATGTTCAGCAAGGACGTAGTGAACCTCGTCGAGATGACCGATCCTTTACAGGTGCTTCTGCAAGCGAACGTGGTCGAGGTTAACAGGGACGCCCTCAAAAACCTCGGTGTAACGTGGGGCGGAGTGAACGGCGAACGAATCGAGCCCGGGTCGTTCCTGTTCGGGGAGGTGAGCTTTCCACCTCTCCCGCCCCTGCCCACGGATGTGACCACCTGGGAGGCATGGCGGCAACTCATTCCGCACGGCAGTCCCATCGAGGAGATCTGGAGACTCAGCCCGATTAGGGCTGTGCTTGACCTCCTCGTGAACGAGAACGCCGCCAAGGTGCTCGCGGCCCCGTCGCTGCTCACCCTGAGTGGGGAACAAGCTGACTTCCTTGTGGGTGGTGAGATTCCGGTGTACGTCGGGCAGAGCGACGGCAAGATCGCATTCGAGTGGCGGCCATACGGCATCAAGCTGACCATGCTGCCGGTGGTTGACTCGAGAGGCCGGATCGCAATAGACGTCCAACCGGAGGTGTCGTCCCTTGACTGGAACAACGCCCTTGACGTGGGGGACGCCGTGATTCCCGCGCTCAAAGTAAGGCGTGCCTCGACTCACCTCATTGTCGATGACGGGGCTACCATCGCCATCGGCGGGCTCCTTCAGAACAATGACGCAAAGATCGTGAACAAGATCCCGATTCTCGGAGACATCCCCATCATCGGCTCGCTCTTCAAGAGCGAGAAGTTTGAGAGGGGAGAGTCGGAGCTCGTGATCTTGATTACAACGAAAGTGGTGAAGACAGGAGAGCCCGTTACCCGCGACATGATGCTGCAACCCACGCCACCGGTGTCTGCGGAGGAATCGTCGCCGCCTGCGTCTGCGTCCGGGGGATCCGGGAGGTGACGGCCATGCCGGAAGAGAGAATCAAGATCCTCATAGTGGACGATGTGGCCGAGACCCGTGAGAACCTCAGGAAGCTGCTGTCGTTCGGGCAGGGGTTCATCGTGGCAGGCGAGGCCGAGAACGGCAAGGAGGCGATCGCTCTAGCGAAGAGGCTCAGGCCCGATGTGATCCTCATGGACATCAACATGCCGGTGATGGGCGGCATAGAGGCGACCGAGGCGATCTCCGTGGAGGTTCCGACCACCACTGTCATCATCATATCGGTGCAGGGGGAGTCGGAGTATCTTCGAGAGGCGATGGCGGCCGGTGCACGGGACTACCTCATAAAGCCCTTTTCCAGTGACGATCTCATCAACACGATTCGACGGGCGTACGAGATGGACGCCAAGCGGCGGGCAAGGTTCGCGCCTGTGCCGATAGCCCAGCGTAAGGAGGGGAAGATCGTCGCGGTATTCAGCACGAAGGGCGGCGTGGGGAAGACCACCATAGCCACCAACCTCGCGGTCGAGCTCGCAAGCCATAGCCACAAGAACGTGGTGTTGATGGACCTGGACCTTCAGTTTGGCGACGTGGCCATCATGCTCGACACGGTTCCGATCAGGACCATTGCCGACATCGCGAAGGAAGACGAGATCGATTCGGAGCTCGTGGAGGCGTGCCTAGTCACTCACAAATCGGGGGTTAGAGTGCTCTCATCGCCATTGCGTCCGGAGCAGGCGGAGATAGTCAACGCCAAGCACGTCGAGGCCATTCTAACGCTCCTTGCCGAAGCCTACGATTTCATAGTCGTGGATATGCCGCAGGGGCTAAACGACACCACCCTTGCGGCGCTCGACGCGGCTGACAAGATCTTGCTTGTCACGACGCTCGAGCTTCCGGCCATCAAGAACGCCAGGCTATGCCTGGAGATCATGGACGCCCTGGGATACGACGAAGACAAGGTCAAGCTCGTCGTGAATCGCTCTTCGCGGGACATCGGCCTTAGCATAGACGAGACCGAGAAGACCCTGCGCAGGCCGGTGGACGTTCACATCCCGAGCGATGGCAGGGTTGTCGTGCCATCTGTCAACAAAGGCGTGCCGTTTGTGACTAGCGCCCCGTCGGCGAGGATATCGCAGACCATACGCGATCTCGCGCAGGCGATCGGCGCCGGTGACGGCGATGACGCGGTCCCGGACGCGCTGGCGGGTCGCAAGGTCGCGGCGGCAGGCGGTGGCCAGGCAGACATAGTTGCGATGGCGGCTACGGAAGGCCACAGCGCAGGCGCGAGGCGACGTCTCGGGATCTCAGGGCGGATCTTCAGCATTTTCACGGGTGGGTGAGCGTGACCCATGTCACTTCAGGCACGGTTGGAGAAAGCGCGGCAAGTGCAAAGCGTGCAACAGGTGAAGCAGGGACAGGCAAAGCCGGTGCAGGCGGGTTTGGCGCCAGTGCGGGGCGGGCAAGGACCGCTGCATGCCGCCGCTCAGGCGGAGGACAGGGTGCTCCGGGTGCTGGACTCGGCGCGATTGGACGGCGGGTCGGCGGCTGTGCAAGTCGAATCCGGGCCCGTCATGCCGCGCGAGGACCCGTACGCAGCTCTTAAAGAGAAAATCCATGAGAGGCTCGTAAAGGAGATAGACAAGGAGCTGCTCCGGAAGACCGACTCTCCGGCGGACCGACAGAAGCTGGCCAGCGAAGTGGAGGTGGTGGCGTCCAAGGTCCTCGATGAGGAACCCCTGCCTCTCATTCGCTCCGAGCGAGCACAGGTGATCTCCGAGGTCATCGACGATGTGCTCGGTCTCGGGCCCATAACCCCGCTCCTCGAAGATGACTCGGTGTCAGAGATAATGGTCAACGGTCCGAACAATGTGTATGTGGAGCGTGGTGGGAGGATAGAGCGGGCGAGAGTGTGCTTCCGCAGCGCGGACCATGTGATGCACATAATAGAAAGGATCGTGTCACCTCTTGGCCGGCGGATTGACGAGGCCAGCCCGATGGTGGACGCAAGGCTCCCGGACGGGTCCCGGGTGAACGCGATCATCCCCCCGCTGTCGCTGGTTGGTCCTTGCATCACCATCCGGAAGTTCTCGCGAGAGCCATTCACCATAGATGACTTGGTCAGGTTCGGCACTCTGACGCGGGAAATGGCTCAGTTCCTCGAGGGCTGTGTGAAGGCGAGGCTCAACATCGTGGTGTCGGGTGGGACCGGCAGCGGCAAGACGACCACCCTGAACGTGCTCTCGTCGTTTATCCCGCCGGACGAGCGGATAGTCACTATCGAGGACGCCGCGGAACTGCAGCTTCGGCAGGAGCACGTGGTGACGCTGGAGGCGCGGCCCCCGAACCTGGAGGGCAAGGGTGCCATCACCATCAGGGATCTCGTGAGGAACGCCCTGCGCATGAGGCCGGACAGGATAGTCGTAGGGGAGGTGCGGTCGGGCGAGGCGCTGGATATGCTCCAGGCCATGAACACCGGCCACGACGGATCGCTCACCACGGGTCATGCGAACTCTCCCCGCGACATGCTCGCGAGGTTGGAGACCATGGTGCTCATGGCGGGAATGGATCTGCCGCTACGGGCCATCCGAGAGCAGATCGCTTCAGCCGTCGACCTCATAGTGCATCAGGCGAGGCTGCGCGACGGCAGCCGCAAGATCACGCACCTGACCGAGGTCCAGGGCATGGAAGGCGACATCATCACGATGCAGGATATCTACGTGTTCGAGCAGACGGGCGTGGACGAGCAGGGCAGGGTGGTCGGGAGATTCAAGGCTACCGGCATTCGGCCGAAGTTCCTGGAGCGGTTCGAGTCCATGGGAATCCCGCTTCCGTCCGGAATGTTCGTGGATTTCCTGTAAGCGGGACGAGGCTTCGAGTTCATTCAGACCCACGGTCAAACCACAATCAAAGGGGAGCAAGCTATGCCTGGCCAACTGTTTGCAGCCGCTGTATCGGCGCTTGTGTTCGTTTCCGTGGCGCTGTTGGCGCACGGCGTCCTTCGCGCGGTCGGCGAACGGCGCTCTGGAACATGGAGGCTCGCGCGCCTATCTGGGGCCGCGGCCAATGCGCCCGGCAGCCAGCCGCAGGCGGCCGCCGCGGCGGCTAAGAGCAGTTTGCTCGGCTCGCTGCGCCCGACCCTCGCGTTCGTGGGCAAAGCCTTCGAGAAAGGGGCGTACGCGGCGAAGGTCGAGAGGGAGCTCGCGCGCGCGGATATCCCGCTTCGCGGCTCGGAGTTCGTGGCACTCAACTTCATGCTCTTGCTGCTCGGGCTGGTCTCAGGGGTCGTTCTCACGAGAAACGCGGCTGTCGCCCTGGCGCTAGGGATCGCGGGGGGCTTCTTACCCAACGTGTATGTCAAATGGAAGCAGGGGCAACGATTGGGGAGGCTTAACACGCAGATAGCCGACGCGCTCGCCATAATGGCGAACTCATTGCGGGCGGGTTACAGTTTCCTCCAAGCCATGGATATGGTATCGAGGGAAATGTCGCCCCCCATATCCGACGAGTTCTCGGCGGCCATGAAAGAGATGAGCCTGGGCGCGCCCACAGAGGGGGCGCTCACCTCGCTGGTAGACCGGGTTGGCAGCGAGGACCTCGAGCTTGTCGTCACGGCCGTTCTCATCCAGCGGCAGGTCGGCGGCAACCTTGCGGAAGTCCTCGATAACATTGCCCACACGATCAGGGAGCGAGTGAGGATACGGGGCGAGATCAGGACTCTCACAGCGCAGGGAAGGCTGTCCGGGATCATCATCGGCGTCCTCCCGGTGGGGCTGGGGATCCTGCTGTATGCCATCAATCCCAGCTATATCACGCTGCTCTTTACCAACCCAATCGGGAGAATCATGATCGTCATGGCGGTGATTGGCGAGATCATCGGCGCGTTGGTGATTCGGAAAATCGTCACGATCGAGGTCTAGTCCGGGAGGATTGACACAAGGGGAGGGGCTGACGGGTGGCCCTTTTGGTATCGGCGCTGGTATTTGTGAGTGTGACATCGGTCACCATGTGGTCCATGGGCTTGACGCGGCGTGAGCCCACCGCGGACGAGCGGCTCAAACGGCTCGCTGTCCTCACGCGCGTGCCCAGCGAACGCGAGAAGAAGCTCGCGCGGCCGCTTGGGGAGCGGCTGTTCGGCCCGGTTCTGCAGTCCATCAACAATCTCGTGGTGTCGGTCACCCCGAAGCACATAGTCGATGCGGTCAAGAACAAGCTCGACGCTACCGGGAACCCGTGGAACATGACCCCGGGTGACTACATTCTGATGCGTGTCGTGACGCTCGCGATCCTCCCGATCGCGGCGTTCGGGCTGGCGCTTGGCCTCGGCCCGAGCACCGCCCTGCTCCTGGCCTTCGTGGTTGCGGCCCTGGGGTGGCTTGTCCCGGAGATGATGATGCAATCAAAAAGGAAGGAGCGCGAGAAGCAGATCCGGAAGTCCCTCCCCGACGTGCTCGACCTCTTGACTGTGAGCGTGGAAGCGGGGCTCGGGTTCGACGCAGCCCTGGCAAAGGTCGTTGAGAGGAAGAAGGGCCCGCTCGCTGACGAGTTCGCCTTGCTTCTGCAGGAGATCCGCATGGGCAAGTCGAGAAGGGACGCCCTGCGCGAGGTCTCGGAGCGTGTGAAGATCGACGACATCACCTCGTTCATCGCGTCCGTGATACAGGCGGACCAGCTCGGTGTGAGCATCGCTAACATCCTTCGCATTCAGTCGGCGCAAGTGCGCACGAAGCGGCGCCAGCAAGCGGAGGAGGCGGGCATGAAGGCTCCCATCAAAATGCTCTTCCCGCTCATTTTCTTCATATTCCCCACGCTTTTCGTGGTGCTCCTCGGGCCCGCGATAATCCAGGTCGCCACGACATTCATGGGTCTGTAGCTCATTCACACCGCCTGCCGTCCAGGGCGTACTCGTCCGGCAGGTGTTTGGTCTTAGTCTCAGGGCTCTGCTCGTTGATTCACTGATGGCCGCGACCGGGGTCGACGCTAGGTAGCGAGCCGCGTGGAAGGGGCGCAATGCCCCGGGATGGAGGCGGATGACGATGGTCGTCACGGCGGATGACGCCCTGCCCGAGGAGACGGGCGAAACCGCTGCGTTTTCCGTATTTACGACCGGACGGCCCGTCGAGGAGAGGGACAACCCTGGCGTGCGGTCCAGCGTCGCCGTGCTGAACATGACGCGCTCGACGGTGCTCGCAACGCGCGCGCAGCTTGCGCTCTCGGCGGCTGCCCGTGCGCGCGGGCTCCTCGGCAGGAAATCGCTTGAAGAGGGCGAGGGGCTCGTGATCCGGCCGTGCAAGGGCGTCCACAGCTTCGGGATGAAGTTCGCCATCGACGTGGCTTATGCGAATCGTGCAGGCGTCGTGGTGTGCCTGCTCGCGCCGCTCCTGCCAGGCAAGGCCGGGCCCATGGTGCGAGAGACGAGCTGGGTGGTGGAGCTTCCTGAAGGCGTGCTGGCGCGGACAGGCACCGTAATCGGTGACAGACTTCAAGTGTTTTACTGCAAGTGATGCCGTGCGAGGGTGCCCATCTCTCGCCCGATTGGCAATGCCAGAGTGACGGTGATAACTCGGCTGCAAGCATGCTACCCGGGAATGGCGTGCTCGCGGCGCACCTCCCCGGATTCGGCCCGCAGCCTGGCCAAATTCCGGGCGCCGCATCGCACAGGCGGCGCCAGTCCCAACGCTCCAAGGGGAAAACGGGTAAACTCATGGACCATGCATGGACCATGCTTAGGAGGAAAGCCTGCGTGGTGCGCGGGCGCGCGGGAGCCGGCCTATTGCGCTGAGAACGAGGCACAGTCTGGGAGGAGATCCGAGGCGGGCGGGGAAACATTCAGGGAGGGAGCTGAGAGAGGCGAATCGGTCTTGCTCGAGTCTTGGAACGAGTGGGTTTCAGTTGTGTCCAGGGAGACCCTGGTCTTTCTTACCGCAATGATGCCCGTTGTGGAGCTGCGCGGCGCGATTCCCCTCGGCATCTCGCTCGGGATGAACCCGGTGGAGGCCTGCGCCGTAGCGGTGCTCGGGAACATCGTTCCCGTTGTTCCAGTGATGCTTTTCCTGCGTTATGCAGCCGCGTGGTTACAACGCTTTCAGTCGGTCCGAAGGGCAAGCGAGTGGTTCTTCGCGCGCACACGCGCGAGAAGCGGTCTAGTCCAGAAGTACGGGCCTCTCGGTCTCGTTCTCTTCGTGGCGGTCCCATTGCCATCAACTGGGGCATGGACGGCTGCCGTCGCCGCCTTCCTCTTCGGCATCGGCATCCGCAAAGCCTTCATTGCGATCTCGCTGGGCACCGCCCTCGCGGGTCTCATCGTCACCGGCCTTACCTGCCACGTCATTCCCTGAGCGCCATCCATTGAGCATTGCCCCCTAAGCTGGCCGAGGAGCGAGTCCCCAGCCATCCCAGCCATCCCAGCCATCTTGAGTGCCCCTCCATCTGTATCTGTCGTTGCGGGTCCATGTATGCCTCCGAGTTGCGCCGCGCCCTATCCCTGCATCCTCCACACTTCTTGCCACGAGGGTTCCGCCCGCTCGGAGGGACGTGATAATCGTATCCGCGGCCCCCGATCGATCCCAGGCATACGTGACTGGGCCAAGCATACGGATTATAGGGATCGATGGGATTGATACGGCGCCCGGCGCAGGTCCGAGGAACACGATGAGCGACCCGTTTCCTGAAAACGGCGGCGTGGGGCGGCGAATCAGGAGGAGGCATGGTGCACTGTGAGGGCGTTCGAGTGGTGGCGGACGTGGCGGGAAGGCGCGCGTGCAACGGTGAGGGCTTCGAGGGCTGCGAGGGCTGGATGGAACCCGAGGGATTCGAAGTGCGCTGCGTGGTCCCGGGGGCTCGGGCGGCTGAGCGGGTTCGCGCGTTCAATAGGCGTACGTCGCCTTGGCTTCGCTGGCCTTGCGGTCATGATTGTGGTCGCCGCGGCGATGGCGGCACAAGGATCCCCAGTCCAGGCGGCCGTGCAAGAGAACGCGTCGCTTGAGGTTACTGCAACACCGTCCCGAGGCCAAGGACAGGGATACGGGGCAGAGTACGAGATGGAGCGGAGGCCGGACGTTTACGTGTTTGGCTTCATCCAGGAAGGCTCGATGATGGTCCCAGTGAGGCCGGTAGCCGAGACCTTTGGCGCCACCGTTCACTGGGTGGCAGGCCTGGGGACGCTCGTGAACGGCCATTTGGTCCGTACCGTGACGGTGCTGGGTCAGGCATACTCGCCCGCGCGAGAGCTTGCGCAAGTCCTCGGATGCTGGCTCGAGTGGAACCAGGCGGCGCGTGCGGTTACTCTGTCAAACGGGATCCAGAGACTAGTCGCCTCGGTGCCGCAAATGTCGTGGGAGGACGGGAGCGCCCTGTCGCCGGTGGCGGGCGAGTCGGGAAGCGACCTTCAGACCGTGAACGCGCCGGTCGTCACCATCATGTCCACGTCGGTCGGAGGGGCCGGCGCAGGCGGCTCCGCGGGACAGGGCCTTCAGGACGCGAAAACAGGAGCCGAGCTCGCGGTCGTCACGATCACGACTCTTCACGAGGGGCGAGGTGCTCCGCCGGGGGGAGATGCTGGCACCCACGCCGGGACGAGCGGCACCGGGGATGGTCAAGAGGCGCCTGCTCCGGCGGGCAAGATCGCTCTCACGTTTGATGACGGTCCGGACGAGGTTTACACGAAGGAGATCCTCGACGTCCTGGAAAGGCACCACGTGAAAGCCACCTTTTTCCTCATCGGCAGTCAAGCCGAGCGTCACCAGGGCGTTGTCCGCCAGATCGCCTCTGCAGGCCACGAGCTCGGGAATCACGGGTATTCGCACTCGAGGCTCACGACTCTGTCTCTCGAGGCCGCGCGACGCGAGATCGCTAGGACGCAGGAGGTTATCAAGGCCGCCACGAACATCACGCCAGCTTGGTTTCGCCCGCCCTACGGCAGCTACAACGAGGAGATCCAGCGGACGGCGAGAGCGGAAGGCGCCGCAACGGTTCTGTGGACCCTGAATCCTGATGACTGGCGGAGCCCCGGCCAGGCAGTCATCGTCCAACGGGTCGTCTCTGCCGCGAGGGACGGAGCGATCGTGCTCCTACACGTGCGAGCGCAGACCGCCCGCGCCCTACCAACGCTCATCGAGGAGCTCAGGGCGAGGGGATTCGCACTTGTGCGGTTGTCAGACATTCTCTCCCCGGGGGGTAAAGAGGAGCCACAGCGCCGCCCGGGGAGTTCAGTCGATCCTGACAAGGCCCGTTAGCGAGATCACGTCCCAAGTGTGGCGTCACAAGCCTTCGTCTTATTTCTTGATGGCGCTATGGTTGCCGGTGCTTGTGCTGGTGCTTGCGCGAGGGGGCGTGGAGAATTCGGCCGTCTCGCTCGCACGCCGAATTCAAACGAGGCGCGCGCCAGGCGCGCTGTCCCCAGAGTGCAAGGCCGGCAACGCTGAACAGGGACCCCTCCGCTGAAAAGTGGCGCGGACTTTGAGCGGAGCCTGCTAGACTTGTTCACTCACTGCTAATTCGCGCGACCGCAGCGACGGGTTCGCGGGCTTCAGCCGGGCCGAGACGGCGTAACGTGGGGAAAGCCAACGGTCTCTTGGCGAGATGCTTAGTACGCTCCTGGATGCGAGAGCCTGCCGGGAGCCAGCGGCATTCGGCTCGCTCGACAACTCGGCAGCTGAGCGGAAAACGGCATGCTGCGAGATCTCGCGAGTCCACGAGGCCTGTGAGCGTTTACTGCACCGGCGGGTGTATGTTAAAATGAGGCAGCCGAGACATTCATGACCTCGCACGGAGGACAGGCATGCCTTCGATTCAAGGCACGGTCGAGCGCATCACGTACCGCAACGAGGACAATTTCTACACGGTGGCGAGGGTCGCGTGCACGCACATGGACGCGGCAGGGCCGGAGACCCCTTCTGCACTCGGCCGGGCGCACGGGCGGGCACCGGGAGACGGCCGGCCAGGGGGCGCCCGGTGGCCCCGTCGTGCGCTCCCCGTGACCATCGTGGGCACTTTTCCTTTCATCAGCGTGGGGGAGACGCTCGCGCTCGAAGGCGAATGGGTGGAACACCCAGAGTACGGGCGGCAGTTCAAAGTCAAGAGCTACGAGTCAGTCGTCCCGGCGACGCAGAAGGGCATCGAGAAGTACCTCGGGTCCGGGCTCATCAAAGGGATCGGGCCTGTGACAGCCAAGAAGCTCGTGTCGCACTTCGGGCTCGCGACCCTTGATGTCATCGAGCATCACCCCGAGCGGCTCACGGAGGTCGAGGGTATAGGGCCTGTGAAGTCCGCCGTTATAGCCCGTGCTTTCCAGGAACAGAAGGAGATACGGAAGGTGATGTTGTTCTTGGCGGGCCATGGGGTGAGTCCCACGCTTGCCGTCAAGATATACCGGCGATACGGGGACGCGTCCGTCCAGGCGGTTCGTGAGAACCCTTACCGGCTTGCCGACGAGATCCACGGTGTCGGGTTCAAAACCGCGGACAAGATCGCCTCTCAGCTGGGGATAGAGCCGACCTCTGCCGAACGGATCGCGGCGGGCGTTCTGTACGTCTTGAACGAACTCGCTGGGGACGGCCACGTTTACTATCCCGAGGAGTCCCTCCTCGCCGAGGCGGCGAAAACCCTCGGTGTCGAGCAAGACCTGGTAGCGAGGGTACTGCCGGCGCTCGAGGAGCGCGGCGCGATAGTGCGCGACACCGTGGAAGGGGAGAAGGCGGTTTACCTCGCGTACCTGTACCGCGCCGAGACGAGCGTCGCCGAGAGGTTGATGGCGCTCGCGGGAAGGTCGCCTAAGCCGCTCACAGTTGAGTTGGACCGGCTCCTTGGAGAGCTCGAACGCCGGGATGGAGTGCGCCTCAGCGGTGAGCAACGCACCGCTGTGGAAAAGGCTGTCCGCCGTGGCGTGCTTGTGCTGACAGGGGGCCCCGGCACCGGGAAGACCACCACGGTGCGCACCATCCTCCGAATCCTCGAGTCGGCTGGGCTGCGGGTGGCTCTCGCGGCGCCCACGGGCCGTGCGGCGAAGAAGCTCGCCGAGACGACGGCACGCGAGGCAAAAACCATCCATCGGCTGCTCGGCGTGAGCTTTGGGCAGGGACAGATGTCCTTCGAACACAACGAGGGCGCGCCCATCGATGCTGACGCCATTGTTCTGGATGAGACGTCCATGGTGGACATTCAGCTGATGAGCCACTTTCTTGCGGCCGTCCGCCCGGGCACCAGGCTCGTGCTCGTGGGCGACGCGGATCAGCTGCCTTCAGTGGGGCCGGGGTCGGTGCTGCGCGACGTCATCTCCTCCGGTGCCGTGGAGGTTGTTCGCCTTACCGAGATATTCAGGCAGGCGAGGACGAGTATGATAGTCACCAACGCCCACCGCGTCAACAGGGGTGAGATGCCTCTTCTGAACAAAAACCTCGCCGAGGGGGCGAAGGCCGACTTTTTCTTGATCGCAGAGGACGATCCCGAGAAGGTCGCGGCGCTGGTGAAAGACCTCGTGACGCGGCGCCTTCCCGCGTATGTGGGGTGCGACCCCATCGATGACATTCAGGTGATGGCGCCGATGCGACGGACGGTGACAGGCGTCGAGAACCTCAACGTCCTCCTGCGGGACGCGCTCAACCCCGCCGCGGCCGGGAAACACGAGATACGCATGGGCGGGCTCGTGCTCCGTGAGGGCGACAAGGTTATGCAAATCCGCAACAACTATGACAAAATGGTATTCAACGGGGATATCGGGCGAGTTGTGAAGGTGGACGAGGAGGACCAGGAAGTCGTGGTTGCGTTCGTGGAGCCCGACGGCACGCGACGCGTCACGTACGAACAGCACGAGCTGGATGAGCTCGTGCTTTCCTACGCGATCTCGGTCCACAAGAGCCAGGGCAGCGAGTACCCTGTCGTGGTCATGCCCATCACCACTCAACACTTCATAATGCTCCAGCGAAATCTCCTCTATACTGCCATCACTCGGGCGAAGCGTCTTGTTGTGTTGGTCGGCACAGCCAAAGCCCTCGCCATCGCCGTGAAGAATAGCACCCAGGACCGGCGCTGCTCCGGGCTTGCGGAGAGGCTGCGGGCGGCCGTGCACTAGGCGATGGGCACCCGATATCTCGCGCGTCGCGTTCTCTCGCATCCGCTTGAGGCGACGTGCGGGGTTGCGGCCATGTGTCTTATTGTGGCCGGCTATCTTGGGTAATGTTGGGAATGAGAGAGATTCATCCTTCTGGGTGAAGGACGAGGGCGGTCGCCGTCGAAAAACACTAACATGTGTCTGCGGCTCGCGCCCCGTGCTCTTGTCCCCGACCTGGGGCTGGCGAGAGCCACTCCTGTAGCGTGGGCACACTATCAGCAGCGGCCTGGGGGCAATGGATATGGAAACAATCCTTCGCGAAGTCCTAGACGAGATCAGGAGCGTGAAGTCCGATGTACGCGAGCTGAAAGAGGGCCAGACCAGGCTTGAGACTCGCTTCGTAGGGCTAGAGAAAGCTCAGGCCGGGCTTGAGACGAGGTTCGCAGGTCTTGAACAAGCTCAAGCTGCGTTCCAGACGCGGCTTGGGGAGCTTGCAGAAGGTCAGGCCAAGCTTGAGACGCGCTTCGGAGAGCTCGCGCAGGGCCAAGCTAAGCTTGAGACGCGCTTCGGGGAGCTCGCGGAAGGTCAGGCTAGGTTCGAGGTGCGGGTCGCAGGGCTCGAAGAGGGGCAGGCCAGGCTTGAGAACCGGGTTGGGGAGCTTGCAGAAGGCCAAGCCAGGCTCGAGACGCGCGTTGGAGGGCTGGAGGCGGGTCAGGCGAGGCTTGAGACGTGCGTTGAAGACCTCAAGGCAGGCCAGGTCCGGCTCGAGAACCGCATGGAACGGGTAGAGGCCGGGCAGCTTCGTATCGAAAGCCGACTCGAGACCGAGGTTATCGATAAGATCCGCGTTCTGTTCGACGCCTTTCAACTGCACCAGGAAAGACTCGACCGTCACGAGGAGAAGCTTGAAGCCCTTCGAAGGTGAATCTGGCCCAATGCTGCTTTCTACTACAGCAGCCCGGTTGTTAGCTCGTTCAAGATGTCGCCATGCTTTGGCCTCCCAGAGGGGGCCGCTGGTGCTGAGGCAGTCGAGAGCGGCAGCCCGGGCGGGGTGCCCGGAGGACGTGTTACGAGAAGCCCCGGTGACCAACATAGTTCGAAGTCTGAAGTCCTCTCTCCGCTGCCACAGGTTTGTTCCCGCCTGACATCTTTATCCCATTCCCAACCTAGCTAGCGCGAAACACAACCGCTTCAAGGGAAGGACGGGCGCGCGCGTCACGCAGCGCTGCCCAGCCTTGCGCTCGGATGACGGCGCCTCAAAGCAGGGCGCCTCGCGAAGATCGAGCCCGTCGTGCGAGTGGCGTAGTCTTGCTTTCCTCTCATGCACCGCCGGCGATCCAAGTGAGGGTGCGGGAGGCTATTGAACTTGCCCAGCAGCTGCCGATTTGGGCCACCTCAGCGACGGCTTTGTAGGCCTCAGTCAGGCTGAGGAGACATAATGCAGGGAAGCTCGATGGCCTCCCGCACCTCCACTTAGCGCCTTAGGGAAAAGCAAGAGGCGACCAGCGATCCCACCACACATGTCTAGTCGCCGAGACACTTGCCTCGGACAGTCGTCCGCTCACTTCAGCCGTGTGATTGTCAACGAACTTGTCCCGCGCGATGTCTACGCCCGTGGTCGTACGGGTGTTCGCACGAACAGCCAAACCACCGTCGTGCGCCCCTCGCGGCCAGCGTGGGCAGGCTTTTGCTGCCGCGTTGCCAAGCCGCTAAAGACGGCATGGGTCTTGCGACATACGCCGATTCGATCGCGGATATTCGTATGTACAAAGGCCGTCGTGGATGGTGAACACGGACTTGTGAAGAGGCGAGGAGGGCTACCAATGATGCGCCGGCCGATAGTCTTTGCGGCAGTTGCCGGGTTACTCTTGTTTGGTTTGGCTGCCATTCCTGCTCGTGGGAACTCCCTCACCGTCTATAGGCTTGATCCACCCAGCGGATGGGTTGAGCTCCCGCCGGTCAATCCATACGCCACGGCGGTGGGGGAGGGCCCGCTGCAGGGTTGGAGCAACGCGGGGTCGGTGTCCTGGCCGGTGCGGGCGACCGCGACGTTCGAGCCGGACATTGAGAAGGCTGAGCTTACCGTGGATTTCATCCCCGTCTCGCGGGACATCCGGCCCAACGAGGCTAGGCTCTTCATTGCGCCCCTCGGACAACGCCTGGAGTGGCGGGTTGTGATAACGGTGAGGAACCCAAACGACGTGGCGATGAGGGACGTGAGGGTGCGCGACGAATTCGGGCCCGCATTCCGCGTCACGCTGGCGGGGAGACCGCATGGAGACGCTCGTATCGAGGGTGGCGACCCCAGGGGCAGCCTGCGTCTCCAGGCGGACCTTGTCTGGGACATCGGCGACCTTGCGCCGGGAGAGGCGGCCAGGGCGGAGGTGACCGCGGTCACCGGCCGGGATGGCCACGGCAACCAGCAGTTCTCGCGCGAGGGAATATACTCGATTGATACCGGTGCCCGCCTCACATATACCATTGCCGGGAAACCGCAGATCCGGAACGCCGCGTCCGGGAGCGTCATCGCTCGCAAGCGGGCAGACGCGCTGCGTGGCGACGGAACACCATTCGACGTGACCCCTGCGCCTATCGCAGGTGAGGCTGCCGGTGGTGAGTCCCCCGTCGTCCCCGTAGGCCCGCTCGTCGCCGGCGGAGGCCTGCAGGTTGGCGGGGCCAGCATCGTCAGGGACAGCGGCGAGGCATCGGGCGGGGTAGGCACGCGGGACATCAGCAGGACTGACCCGCGTCTCATCGTAACGGCCGCGGCCAAGACGCCAAACATCGCCGAAGACGCGGGACAATTCGTCGTTCCATGCGGCGAGTATGCCGAGTGGGAGGTCACTGTGAGCATCTCGTGCACCGCTGACTCCCGCCTCAGAAGGTGGCAGGTGGGTCTGGAGTTCGGGCCGGAGCTTTGGGTCGAAGAGGTCCCAGGCTCCAGGGACATTGTGGCTCATCCCGACCCAGGCACGGGTCCTCCTGTCGAAATAGCGCGGGATCCCGCCAGTGGCAAGTTCAAGGTGACTTGGAATTCGTCCTGGTCCGGGGTACTGCCTTTCGGCGCGTCAGGCCAGTTCAAGCTGAAGGTGTACACTGCGGAACCAAGCGGGTATGAAAGCCCTGGGACGTTTACCTTCTGTGACAACATGACCCTAAGCTATGAGACGGTGTCCGAGTCGGGCACGGTCGCCCTGAGTCCGCCCATATTGATACAGGCTGAGGGTGGACACGCGAACGTGTCGCTCGGCGCCACCCGGCTCGATTGGCGAGTGCGGAAGGGCGGCACATACGCGGCACTCGCGACGGAAATGAGCTTCACCGGCACTGGCAAGCTTGCGATCCAGTTCGATGGCTTCGCCGATCTTGCACGCCTCGACGGCGGGGCAGCCACCATCGCGACTTGGTACGGCTTCGGCGACGATCTTGGAGCGGTGGAGTCTAGCGGCTGGATCGCAGCTTGCGACCTGAACCTGGACGCCAATTCACGTGGCCCGATAAGACTTGATCCAACAACTCCTGCCCTTCTTCGGATGTGGTCAAAGATAACCGTGGGCGAGGAAGACTCGTCATGCGAGTACGAGGACGTGGGGGTGGTCACCTTCATCGCGAGCAACAACTAGCGCGCCTCAGGTACTTCACGTAACGCAGTCGCGGGTGCTCCGCGCAACACAGGCGAGCGCGCCCGGTGCTGAGCGCGGGCGGTGCCGAGGCTAGCGCGGGGTCCCGCGAATCCTCTGGGCGGTCGGGGCGCCCGGCGCAGCGTCTCGATGCGCCGCGATGACTTGACTAGCGTGCCAGATGAGCCTTGGGCATCGGGAAGGACTAGCAAGGCTGAGCGGGGCTCGGGGTGACTCAAGAGGAAGGCCGTGGAATGCAGGTTCGCAGACTGTGGGCTGGGAATCATAACCAGGTAGGTCCAACTCCCAAGAGCGTCGGGAGACGCTTCGGAGGCTCAGAAGGCCTCAAAACACCTACAAGGAGGTTGAATCCTGAATATGAAGAGGATCATCGTGATGCTTGCGCTGATGGCCGTGCTTTCGGTACCGGCAGCGGCTCTGGCGTACAACCCGGGAGTAGCTCTGCCGAGTGGCGCCACAGAGGTTGAAGCCTTTGAATGGAACGGCACTGTGTGGTCAAGCATGTGGGTGAACGGAGCAGGCGCGCCCGCCGCGAACGCCCGGTGCTGGTCCAGCACGCCTGATAGCGGTGCTTGCAACAAGCAGAATTGGGTCATCAACATCACGAACCACGCATCGGTCGCCCAGTGGATCGATTGGTCCATTGGCGGCACGCGATGGGACTGGCGCATCAGGAAGCCCGGGACGTACGCCGCTGACTGCATAAACTTCACCATAAAGAGCAACAACGACGTCGCGGTGAACTTCGACGGGTTTGCTGACCTTGAATACCTGGAACAAAGCGCCGGGGTGAAACAGACCATCGATACCTACTACTCCTACGGTGGCTCCATTGAAGCGGCTCAGTCGAACGGCTGGATACGGGCTGCGGACCTGAACAACGCCGATTTCATATTCCCCGACGGCTCGGCTCTTCATTCAGGGCTCAACTACAAGCTCTGGAACAAGATCGTGGTCGAGAACTGCAACTCGTCCTGCGAGTACGAGGATACTGCCACCATAACGCTTACGGTCCGGAACATGAAGCACTGGATTGATCCTGAGACTGGCAACTTCAAATCCGATCAGACCTGACCACGAGCACCTCGTTCCGTAAAAACCGATTCGGTGCCTCACCGTGTCCGCTGAGGCCAGCCTGAGACGAAGCCGGCCTGAGAGAAGTCCTTCCCGGAACCCTGTATTACCTGGAAAGGTGAGCCTTGCACGACACGCGGGAAGATCAGGGGTGGCGGGTCGCCACCCCTGATCGGACCAGAGAGGAGATAAGCTCATGATGGTTCCTCGTTCATCACGGTGTGACGGCCCTGATGGGTCCAGCCATGGCACGAGCAGGGCTTGCCGGATCACCCGGATCACGTCGTACGTGTTTCTTGCCTCGGTCCTCTTGTGGACGTTCGTGAGTTGCTTCGTCGGCGTGGCGCACGCTCAGGTATCCATCAGCCTGACCCCGCTCCTCATTGAGCTCACCGGAGCTCCAGGCGAAACGAAGACCTTCAACATCCTGCTCGTGAACGAGAGCAAGACGGCGACCGCGCACTTCCGAGTATTCGCCTCGGATGTGGTGCAGAAACCGAACGGCGACTATCGCGTCGTCGAGCCGGGCGAGTCAGAGTACTCGTGCGCCAAATGGATAAGGCTGTCCAAGGAAGAAGCCACATTGGGCCCAGGCGAAGCGCTTTCGGTGGACTGCAAGCTTGCGATTCCTAGAGGTACATACGGCGGGAGATTCGCGGCGGTCGTATTCGAGCTCGTGCCGGAGGAGAGGACGGGAGAAGAAGCTTTCGCATCCACCAAGTTCCTTCAGAGGTTCGCCACGGTGGTAGAACTCGCCATCCCTGCGCCGAGGGTGCGAAAAGCCGTCACCATCGCAGGATTCAGTGTGAAGGCTGCCGCGGACGACCCGAGGTATGCTGCCGCTTACGGCAAGGATGCCTTGATCCTCATAGGCGAGGTCAGGAACGAAGGCAACACACACGTGTTCGCACGCGGCTACCTGACTCTCAGAGACGGTTCCGGAAAGCGCCTGCGCCAGATCCCGCTCGGCTCGGGCCGGGGTTTGGTGCTGCCCGAGACCACCGTCAACCTTGTCTCGGTGCTCCCCTCCGGCCTCGCCCCAGGCAACTACATCGCGGACATCGCCGTGAAGTATGGCGGAACGAGGCCAGCCCTGGCAAAGGTGCCGTTCACGCTAGCTCCAAGCGGGGCCGAGGCAAGGCGCGTAGAGGGCGGGGCGAGGCTTGCCCCGTTCAACGTGCAGCCAGCCGAACTCGACCTAACCTACCCGCCCGGCGCGGTGGCCGCGCGGTCCATCGTGGTCGAGAACAAGTCCGATGTCCCCATCCATGTGGAGGGGAGAGCGTTGCCGCTCGTGTACGATGAGGAAGGCGAGTTAGTCCAGGACGAGGCCGCGCTCGCTGCCGCACCAGCCAAATGGAGCTGTGCCGGCTGGATTGAGCTGCGGCCTGCAACCATGGACATCCGACCGGGCGGCAAACAAATGGTTCGTCTCATGATCAATATCCCCAAGGACCAGGCCGGCAGCAGGTATGCGAACCTCGTATTCACCGGAACACCTGTGGAAGACCAAGGAGGCGCAAGGCAGGATGCAGCGGCAGCATCGCCGGCAGCGTCCCCGGCGTCCCCCGCATGGGCCGGGGAGGCCGGCGCCCTGGTTTTCCTGACCGTCGGCAAGCAGGCGGAGAAGCTCGCGGAACTTGGGGAACTCAAGATCGAGGACGGAGGCCCTTCTGTAGGCTGGATATTCAGCACAGCGCTCAAGAACACCGGCGCCACCCACTTGAAACCGCAGGTCACGTTCGGCATCAAGAGACATATCGTCCCCGAAAGCGTCCCGGGGATCGAGTATGTCGGTCCGGGCTCGTGGCAAGAGGTCGATTCCGTGGATCTCGGTGAGCTCGATAGCATAGTCCTCCCTGGCGGTACGAGGCTGATTCGAGCGGGTTACGCGCGTGCTCTTGAGCCTGGGAGGTACATGGTGGAGGTTACCGTAAAATACGGCGGCAAGGCGCCCCTATATGTGTCCGGGGAGTTTGAGGTGAAACAGCCGTGACAGCCGCGCCCGACTCGAGCCGCGCCCAACTTTGTCGCCAGCGGCGGCCAGGCGGCCCCTGTTTCAGGCCGTGCGATGCAAAGTGGCGGTTTAGGCGCCGGGGCGGACTCGCGGCTCTGGGCCATGAGCCCTGGAGAGTTTAGGCTGACTTGGAGGAGGGGTCACAGATGTCTGAATCAAGAGGTCTCGGGTTGAGCGGGAGAGCCCCGGCAAGGAGGCTCGGGCTTGGGCTTGTGCTGGCGCTCGCGCTGGCGATTGCTACGGTAGCCCTGCCGCAGGCGTCGATGGCGCAGGAGATCCTGGTGACCAACGTTTTCGACGGCGCCGACATCCTGAGCGTTTTGCGCGACATCTCCGCGCAGACGGGGGTCAACATCATGGCCGATGCCACGGTGCAGGGCTGGGTCACGGCGGAATTGCGCGACGTCCCCCTGGACAAGGCGCTTGAGATGATCGTTGGGCCGCTCGGCTATACCTTTGTCAAGGTGGGCGACTACTACGTCGTGGGGTCGGCAGATTCTAAGAACCCCAGTTTCCCGCTCCTCACCACCACAGAGGTGGTCAAGCTGAATTACGTCAAGGCGGAAAACGCCGCTAAACTGCTCTCGGATTTCTTTGCACCATATGTGAAGGTGGGCGCTACTGACAACGTTCTCGTAGTCACCGCCCCGGCCAGCCTGGTGCAGCGCATCAAGTCGGACATCGAGCGGATCGATCGCCCGGCACCGCAGGTCATGTTGGAGGCCGTCGTCATGGAGATATCCTCTGACAGCGGAAAGTCCTTCGGGGCTGACTGGCGCTATGAGGGCAGCGGTGGCCAGGCTGATCCGACGGTGCCTTCCTCGGGCTTCGTGGACTTCGTGTCGGGAATCTGGGGGGCCAAGTACAACGTGGCTGGCGGTCTCGAGCACATCATCGCGTCCATGAAGGTTCTCCTGGATTCTGGGAAGGCACAGATACACGCGACCCCAAGGATCGCTACGGTTGACGGCGAGCCTGCCGAGATATTCCTTGGCAAGGACCGCTATTTCGCAGTCACGACGGGCAGTAACAGCGACACGTCCACGCGGCTGGAGTCCATACGGACGGGCATTTCGCTCAAATTCACCCCGCGTGTATCGGAGACGGGCGAGATCCTCGTGAAGATCGAGCCTGAGGTAAGCGACGCGGTGGAGACCTCGGACGGCCTGCCTCTCGTGAACAGGCGTCAGGCCTCGACGTCGATCAGGGTGAAGGATGGGGAGACCATAGTCATCGGCGGCCTGAAGCTGAAATCCGAGTATGAGGTCAAGTCAAAGGTGCCGCTGCTCGGCGATATGCCGGTCCTTGGTTTGCTCTTCAGCAGCACGAGGAAGGCGTCCACCGAGACGGAGGTCGTGATCTTCATAACGCCAAGGATCATGCAATAGGACGTAGATAGGCGACTTCGGAACGGACGGATCATCACGCCGCGGTGTGCCACCGTGCTCCTCCTGAGGACCTGTGGCCCGCAGCGTGACCCTCCGGGCCGTGCCCAGTCTGACACTGGACATCGAGCGAGAGACCAGTCTCGCCCATGGGTGGTGGAAGGGCTGCTGGCTCGTGTGGTACGCGACAAGGCCGGCTCTGGGGCGTCCTTCCAGAGCCAAGGAAGGAGTGAGGCAACGTGACTGCAACGACGGCATGTCGCGGGCCCGGTCTCCGGTCCGCCGGAGCGCACGGGTCTGCGGTCACCAACGGGACGGGAGTTGGAATCAAGGCGATGAGCAGGCGGCTTGCAGCGGCATTCCTGGCGACGCTGTGCGCTATGACGCTGCTCCATGCGGTCGCATCCGCTGAAGAGTACGGCTTCGTAGAGCCATTTGGGTTTGCGGACGCCCGCTTGATGGCCATGGGATACTCGTACGTGGCGGTATGGGACGAGCCCAACCCGCTCTACTCGAATCCCGCTGCGTTCGGCCTCCGCACGGAACGACTTGCGCTCACGTTTGGGTCGGCCTGGGGAGAGGGCGCCGGGCCGACTGACTTCAAGTTCATCGCCCTCTCCGACATGGACCGCGGCGGCGGGGCGGGTGGGTTCGCGTGGGGGCACTATGAGTGGCATGACGGGGACGCCCTCTTCTCGGGCAACACGTTCAACTACTCGGTGGGGAAGTCCTTCGCCAAGTGGGGCGCGCTCGGGTTTGGCGTGCGCTACCTTCGCGGAGCGGCCGCCGATGCAGCGGCTGACGATCCTAACGGGGACTTGCGCTGGCGCGGTCTTGCCACCGACGCCGGCCTCGTGGTGAAGCACAATGCGATCTCGCTCGGAGTCGTCGCCCGGGACGTAACCAGCACGCGACTGGTCTTCGACGATGGCACCGCCGTTACCCTGCGACCGAGCTATTCTGCGGGCTTGAGCCTGAGACTCTCGGCCGGGACGGTGGTTGCCGTCGACGCTCACCGGGCTTCACGGCCCGAGGGTGGGCTTGAGACCTACACTTACACAGGTGGCTTCGAAGGGTGGCTCACGCCTCATATCGCCCTAAGGGGCGGGATCATCGTGGGAGACGGCGGGGGCCTCGATGTGAAGGCGTACACAGGCGGGATCGGCTTGCGGTTCGGCGATTTCGAGATGTCCTACGCAGTGCTCACAGGCGAAGAGCAGGGCAAGAGACAGTGCATAAGCCTTACCAGGCGCTTCTAGGCGGGGTCTTGAGTGAATAAGAACATGCGGGACTTGGGGCGCCGGTGTTGCACCCAGGGACGGCGCTTCCGCCCCAAGCGGGGCGTATCGACAAAACCCAGCCGGTCCGGCAGACGGCTGGGTTTTGTCGCGCATCGTGCAGTCACCGGCAACCCCTCCTGCAAAGCCATTGGCATTCCTGCGCCCGAGCTAGCCCTTGCCTAGGATGCCGTATCGCTTGAGCTTCTTGTACAAACCCGACCGCGATATATTGAGCATCCTGGCTGTCTTGGCCCTGTTGTTACCGGCGGCACGGAGCGCTGCCATGAGGATCGCGCTCTCGTGGGCGGCGAGGGACTCGTCGAGCCCCAGTCCTTGAGATGTCGGCGCATCCTCCACACGCGAGCCAACAGTCTCCCAGAGGTACTCCGGAATGTCTTCTGGTAGGATCTCGGTGTCTTCCGCGAAGTTGAGGGCGCGCTCGAGGACGTTCTCAAGCTCGCGAAGATTGCCGGGCCAATGATAGCTCAGAAACGCGTTCATCACCGTGGGATGAACCGACGTCACCGACGTATGGCAGACCTTGTTGAGCCTCCCCAGGAAACACTCAACAAGCTCCGGCATGTCCTGCCTCCTTTCGCGCAGCGGCGGGATGGTTATCGTGATCACGTCCAGCCGGTAATAGAGGTCTTCTCGGAATGCCCCCGATGCTACCATCTGGCGGAGATTCTTGTTGGTGGCCGCGATAAGCCTGGCATCCGCCGGTATACCGCTAGTGCCGCCCAACCTCTCTACTACGCGCTCCTGGACCACGCGCAGGAGTTTCGCCTGGAGCGTGAGGGGCATGTCACCGACCTCATCCAGGAAGAGGGTGCCTCCTGAAGCTTGTTCGAACTTCCCAGGCTTTCCGCTCTTGAGCGCGCCTGTGAACGCGCCTGCCTCGTACCCGAATAGCTCCGACTCCATCAAGGCCTCCGGGACAGCGGCGCAGTTCACCACGACGAATGGCCCGTGCGCCCGGCTTCCGGCCTCATGGATGGCTCGGGCGAAGACCTCCTTTCCAACGCCCGTCTCGCCAAGGAGGAGGACATTGGAACTGCCGCGTGCCGCACGCCGGGCGAGGATGCGGGCGGCGGCGATGCCGGGGCTGGAGCCGATTATCGCCGCGAAGGGATCGCGCTTGCTGTTCCGATCGTGTTCAGACTCTTGGCTGCTGTCTGGACCGGTGCTCCTGTCCCGGTCCTGGGGCTGGCCCGTCTCGCTGTCCCGGCGGTAGGCGCCGTCACAGCCACAGGCATAGTTGCGGTCGTGTCCCTTCCCCGGAGGATTCACATGATACATGGCAGGTAGCATGTCCTTTGACACTCCCCCTTGACTCCTTTGACGCTACAGCGAAGTGTCCTGGCAATGACGCGTTCTCGTCCCTCCTTCGACACCACCGAGCGAGGTGCATCAATCCCCGCCCCGTCTCCAGCAGGTGCCGCGCCAGCGGGCGGTATCGCGCTCGGGGACGGCGCTCCGAGCGGCGCGTGCTTCGCCGAAGTCCGGCCCGTCAGGCCAGTGGCCGGGCTTTGGCACCCCTCGTGCGATCACCGGCAACCCGTCCCAATAATCGGAAGCATTTTCGCACCTCCACTTAGTGCGCTGCAGGACGTCACTACAAGATACGCGGGCCGCCACGATACATGCGTAGCGGAGGTTGCCAGTGTTATGCCTTGGGGACCAGCTCCCAGGGGGCGCCTGGCTTAGGGCGACCAGTAGGTTTTGGAGTCAAGCCCGCCGAGCTGGGACACCCTACGGGAGCCGTCGAGTGTTCTCGTGCCGCCGCGAGCCATACCAGAGCGGCGCGAAGCGGCACGCTTCGTGTCAATCTCCCCAGGAAGCCGGAATACCCGGCGGCGCGATCCCCTCTGCGATCGTGCCACCGGGCATTCCACGGTTTCGACTTAGTCTTAACCCAACGAGATAGGTAGGTTCCCTCGCATCGTCCTCGCCGCTGCGGCCTCTCGCGTTTCAGTGCTGCGGCGCCCAAGTATGTTGCCAAAAGTTCGCACTGCTTTTCGGCGGAGGGGTCCTGCCGGGGTTGCCGGTGCTGCCCTCTGGGGACGGCGCGCTTGCGGCGTGCCTCGTTCGAATTCGGCGCGCGGGACAGCCGAATTCTCCACGCCCCGTCGTGCAAGCACCGGCAACCCTAGCGCCGTCAAGAAAGGAGACGAAAACTTATGGTGCCACACTTAGATGTCTGCTTGGCAGCGTCAGGACATCGGTTCCATGACGCGCCGGAGTCATGTGCGTACGAACGTACTGATTATTCTATAGAATGCGCCGGACCCCTCTCTGCACCGCGCGGAATGGACGATCGCGTCGTGGCCTTCCCTCAGGCGCGCAACCGGCTCCCGTGTGGCGTGGCCCGTCCGGCTTTCTACACGCCATCCGGTTTTCTACACGCCGATGCCGGGTTTTGTCCTGGGCGACGCGGGAGCACCGCCTGGATCCGCTGCGGTTACGAGGTATCCCGAGTCAGCCGCAAGACGGTTCATGGCACGGATGGAGGCTACGGCAGTGCGCATCGCGGGTGACGTGCGCTCTGCGACGAAGAACACGCGGGCGCAGGGGTACTCTCGTGACCTCCCGGCCCGTCCTGCCATCTGCACGAGGGTGCTCGAGTCGAATACGCGGTCGAAGTCGGCGTAGAGGACGACGACGTCGGCCATGGGCACGGTGATGCCCCTCTCCATGATCGTGGTAGTCACGAGGACGTCGATCCGTCCTTCCTTGAATTCCTCACGGAGCTGGTCGCGCTGAGGGTGGCGCGAGTGCACGAATGCGATACGCGGCGGTGTGGTGGGCAGGCTGAGTGGGCTCTGGGGCGAGGGCGGCCCACCTTTCTCCGCTGCGGCGACAGGAGAGGCAAAGGAGGCCTCCAGCATGGCGCACGCCCGTCCGGCGAGCTCGACGGTGGGCACGAAGACGAAAACGCGGTGTCCTTCGTTAAGCGAGGCTCGCAAGATGGCGACTACCTCGGATGGGAGCTCGGATGCACGTGGGGGCCGAGGCGTGTACCCTGGCCGGCACGGCGTTGAGAACGCGCCATGTTTGTCGACCGGCGGGAGGGACGCCGTGACGATGACTGGGACGGGAAGGGGGTGGCCGTGGTGACGGGCGGAGATCCTGGTCAGGCCAACCTCGCCCCGGTCAGCGGCGGCGAGCAGGGATTCGTCAGGGGTGGCAGTCATGTACACAGTCTTGCCGGCTGGCGCGGTGGCCCGCCTCATGGCATAGCGCAGCATCCTGTTGCCGCGGAACGGGAACGCGTCCGCCTCGTCGAGGATGACAAGGTCAAATGCCTCGTAGAACCTGAGCACCTGATGGGTTGTGGCCACCACGATGTCCGCGTCGAGGTAACGCTCTTGAGAAGCACCCCGAAGAGCAATGACGCGGACGCCTGGCAGGGCGGCGGAGATGCGCGGGGCCACCTCGGCCACGACATCGCTTCGTGGCACGGCGAACAGCACCCGGCCGCCGCATCCAAGGACACGGGCGACCGCCCCAAAGCACACCTCGGTCTTCCCCGCGCCACATACAGCGTGAACGAGACACTCGCTTCGTTCGTCCTCGGACACGAAGGCTTCCAGGAATTGCGATGAGTCTCGTTGCGCCTTCGTGAGCTCGAAAGGGAGCGCGACCTTCCAGGCCGGGGCGGGGTTCGTCTGGGGAGCGCAGCTCTCTGGGTACGCGGTGTGGTCCGAACGCTCCGCACAGTCCTGGCCTTCCAGAGCGTCTGAACGCGCCAGACGTTCTGTGTCCTCCGGGCGGTTCGAGCTCCGCGGCAGCTCTAGGTGCCGTGGCGATCTCGGACGCACCGGGGCGTAATAGAGGGGACGACACGACCTGGCCTCCCCCAAAGACGCGCACTCCATGCAGCGCAGACACTCGTCGCCCCCGCAACTTGCGCAGCTCGCCTCGACGATCTCGCGCCCGCCACATCTTGCGCAGGTAGCAATCCCAAAGCGGTCGATGGCGACTGACGGAACGCGCCCGACGACTCCGCGCAGGACAAGCACCTGAAGGACGTCGTCGAGCGGCCCTGGAACGGGATGTCCGCGCTCTTCAAGGGCGCGCCGGATCTCGCGCTCAAACAAGATCCGCCCCTCAAGGACCTCGCTGACAACGCGAAGATCCTCCTGCGACGGCATCTCGACAGGGACATGGTGCGGAGCGGTGAGCGCGAGTGCATCTACGTACGTGGCGGCGCCGGAGCGGAACAAAGCCTCGCCCGGGCCCGAACGAGACCGGAGCGCCTCGAGCTCCGCGAGGGCGATGGGCAGGGGGCCTTTGAGCACCGTCAGGCGTTCGTAGCCATCCTCGGCAAGCACGGCGAGGTCAAGAGGGGGGTAATGAGACACGCCGACGAACGGGGGATCGTCATCCCGCGACGTGCGAGCCGCGTACACGAAGTAGAGCGCGCCAACCATTCGACTCCTCTCCCTCCAATAAGTGCGTTTTCCGGCGGACGGCAAGCGGGTTTTCCGGGGGAAGGCGCGTTCCGACCGTGACGGAGGGTTCCGTGATAGAGTTTTCGCCCTGCGAGGCGTAGGACCTCCCAGAAAATGGGGTGACGTCCCTAAACCACCTTTTGGGGTGATACGTCGTGTATCACTCCCAAGTCATGCCATTTCCGTATTGTGCTGTCTTCCGTGAGGAAGGTAAGATCGCGGTGTGCGGGCCCGGCGTGCGGGCGCGGATCGCAAGCCGGGGATGTGAAGGCTTGCGGCGTTTTCACCCAGTCTTTGCCTGAGACAACAGATTGACAGCAGGAGGTACGGCGCATGGCTCGTTGGTTCAGTGGCGGAGCGTCTGGCGCGCATTGCGAGAGCACGGGTACGGCGGCGGCTGCGCGGGCCGGTATGTCGGCCTCGTACCGCGGCCATGCAGGGGGGCGTGGAAGACTTGAGGACGCCGTCGCGAGATTCGTGCGGGACGTCCTGGATGTGCTGCTGCCCGAAGAGGAAGGCTGTGTCCTGTGCGGGCAGTTCCACGCGCGGGGCCTCGAAGAGATCTTCTGCACACCGATATGCGGACACTGTCTGAGCAGGATACCCTTTGTGCAGCCGCCGTACTGCCTCAAGTGCGGGCGGCCGTTGAGGGGCGCGGCTCTCGGCCGTGGCGGCGAGACCCTACAAAGCAATCAGGTCTGCCGCGACTGCGCTTCGGGCGCGAGGTTCTTCGAGGTGGCCCGGGCGGTAGGGGTGTACGACGGCGCGCTGAAAGACTTCGTCCACGCGTTCAAGTTCGGAGGGCGGCGGGAACTGGCCGAGGGCATCGGCGTCCTCATGGCGAGGGTCGTTGCGCGAGAGAAAGCGATGAGGGGTTCCGAGGTGTTGGTCCCCGTGCCGTTGCATCCGAAGCGTCTCGCTGAGCGGGGCTACAACCAGGCAGACTTGCTTGCGCGGGTAGTGGGGTCGTGCCTTGGCCTCCCCGTGAGGGCAGCGCTTGTTCGAAGCGTTCTTGCGGGAGAACAGAACAAGCTCGGGAGGCGCGAGAGGCGCGACAACATCCGCGGGGTATTCCTGGTCCCGCACCCGCTCGAGGTTGCCGGCAAGAGAGTGTTACTCATCGATGATGTGATCACAACCGGTGCCACTGCGAACGAATGCTCGCGTGCACTCCTCCGCGCGGGAGCTGCCGAGGTCCGGGTGCTCGCTTCTGCCGTGGCCCCTTTGGAGAGGGAGTGGCTGGGCCGCGCCTGAAGTGCCGCCTCAGGTTAGCGGTATCTTTACCAAGAGCCCCGAGTCCTCGCATTCTCTTCCATTGACACGGGCATATCTCCTTGTCACGTACGCAACGCAGTCTCCCGCCCCGTCCGACAGCCTGTAGCGAGCTAGTCTAGTCAGGAATGTTGCTATTGCGCCGCCTTTGCGCGGATTCACCGGCTGGTTTCCTTCCCATTCGAAGGTCTAGGTGGGGGTGCAAGAGTGCTCCCGACTTTTGGGAGGCGTTGCCGGTGATTGCACGACGGGGCGTGGAGAATTCGGCTGTCTTAAGCGCCGAATTCGGACGAGGCGCGCCGCAAGCGCGCCGTCCCCGGAAGGCAACACCGGCAACCCTGGGCAGGACCCCTCCGCCGAAAAGTAGCGCGAACTTTTGGCGACATACCTGATATGGAAGGGCCATGTCAAGACCCTCCGAGCTGTTCCGTAGGATGGATTGTTAGTCGTTCACCCGGTCACATGCAAAGTACCTCTTTGGGGTTTGGGCAGTAGCGGGCGGACAGAGCGATGCGACGGCCTCTCATCCTGATATTCGCGGGTTGGATACCGTAAGACTTACACTCCGCCAGGGAGCTACCTCGGCCTAGACGCGTGCGTTCGGGCGGACCCCTTAGCACATAGGTAGTACGAGGATTCTCCCTACCGTCTCTCTGCCGCTCCGCTTACTGCTACACCTCCAAATCTATCGGAAGTCTACATGCTACCAACAAATCCTGACCGAAGCCTACGCCACTTCCCTCTTTACGCTCTCTATCACTACTTCATGCGCAATCGCCCAGACAAACCCCAACAGCTCCCGTGCCACTGCGACTACCACGACCTGTTTTGTCTTTCCCCTGCCCAGCATCTTCCTGTACTTGCGATTGAGCCGCATCTGCGCCTTCCAGGAAATTGCTTTAATCTCCTGCGATAGGCCCTCCTGGCGCTTTTTGAGCACAACCCCTACCTTCGGGGTGTGACGATAATTCCAGGCTGACTGCACTATCACCCGGCGCACGTGAGCATTGCCGCTTTTGGTGATCGACCCCCGCCGCTCTTTTGCGCCACTCGAATACTCGCTTGGCATAACACCTGCGTAGGACATGAGCTGTTTCGCATTCTCAAACCGGGTGATGTCCCCAAGCTCTGCCACCAGAGTCGCTGCTGTGATGAGATCCACCCCTCTAAGTGCCTGTAGCGCCTTTATCACCCTCTGGTCAGCAAATGCCTCAACATACGCCGCTATCTCTTGCTCGAACCGCTCTATCCTGCTCCTCGCCTCATCGACCGCATGAATGTATTCTGCTAGCACTACTTGCTGCGCCGCTTGCTCGAAACGTATGCCCTCAAGCCACCGACGGTGTTTATCAGTCCATGCCCGTATCCCTTCAGGAGCCCTTAGCTTTAACCTCAAGAGGAACTTGCTCAATTGGTGCCGCTTCCTCAAAAGATCCTGACAGGCGTCTTCCCTTGCCCTCAAAAGATCCCTCAAAGTCTCCTGACGCTCATCAGGAACCCATACCGGCGTAAGATCCCCACTTCGCAGCAGCCTTGCAAGTTTCTTAGCATCCCTCCGGTCCGTCTTGACTCGCTCACCCGGCTTCCTCGGAACCAGTGACGGCGCAACTACCATACACGAACAGCCCATCGCTATAAGCTGCCTGTAAATCCCATACCCACAAGGGCCAGCCTCATAGCAGAACCTCAGGCCCCCTGGTTCGCCCAGTTTCCTTACCAGCTTGGCTATTGCCTGAGGCGTGTTAGGGATCACCCCGAGCCCCTCCGCGTCCTTCTCATCCCTACCTGCTACCGCAACCGCGATCGAATCCTTGTGAACATCCAGCCCGACGAATGTGGTATACTTCATGGTGCCGGCCTCCTTCGCTTGTAGCTCTGTGCTGGTGGACCTTGTCTCCAGTATAACCTACGAACCGCGAATCGGGGCCGGCCCTTCCATTATGTCTAGATCGCTCAAGACGGTCGTCGTGCCCGGTCAAACTGGTAGGTACTGGGGAAGTTCAACAGTCTCACCCAGACTCACTTGGTGTGCGCCAGCCGCGAGGTTCCCTTGTATGCAACCCCGCAATGGCTCCCCCCAGGCCGAAGTCGCTAGCGGCGCGTGCGAGCTTCGATGGGGACGTGGTTAACCTCGTTGTTACATAGTGCGCGCGAGCCAACTCGCGAGGATATGCTGGTCTCGCAGCCACCCGGCAATGCCGTCCGTGATCGCCCGCGCGGCTTTCGTCTGAAACCCCTCGTCTCTAAGCAGCCTCTCCTCATCTTCGTTGGATATGAAGGCCAACTCGATAAGGGCGGCCGGCATTTTCGTGTGGCGCAGGACATAGAACCCAGCGTCCTTGACCCCTCGGTCCACAAGCCCGGTTGCGCGGACAAGGGGCACGTGTATGGCCGCTGCGAGCTTCCTGCCTGGGTCGCTCGTCCTGTAGTAGTACGCCTCCGTGCCACGGGCGCTATCGCTACCAGCGGAGTTGCAGTGAATGGACACGAACGCTGCGACTTCAGCGTTGTTGGCTCTCATCACGCGCGTTCTGAGGGGCACCGAGGCGTCTTTCGTCCTCGTGAGAATGACACCGATTCCCCCGTTCCGGAGCAGTGCGGCGACCCTCGCTGCCACGGCGAGATTGACGTCGGCCTCGCGCGTCCCGGCTCTCCCAACCGCTCCCGGATCATCCCCACCGTGCTAGTGGCCAGGGTCGAGGCACACAGCCGTCGTTCCCCTGAGCATCCGGCATCACCCCCAAAGCTCGCGTTACGTTGATGCTAGCGCGTCACATGTCTTGTGACGCCGCGGCACCCTTGTTCCGAATATCCTTGGACCCTTAGCCCGCAGTCGCGGCGATCCCGCATCTCTAACGCTAACGTATGTATGTGCGATTTGGTCTGTGACGCTTGCGGCCTGCTCCGCGTAGATTATGGAGGAGAAGTCGGGGCCGGGCGGGCGGCACCCATCCGCCCCGTCACGAGTCATTTCGTTTCCTCGACCGGGGTCTCCGCCGGGCGCTCAGGAGGGGTGGGAAGGATGGAGAACGGGGTAACGATAGGGTACGATCTCAACGTTCATGATGCAGGACTCATCCCGCTAGTGATCGTGATCGTGCAATACCTCAAGAGGTACGTCGACAAGAGATGGGTGCCTCTTCTGCCGTTTCCGGTAAGCGCCGCGCTCTCGGCGCTCGTCGTCATCGGCTCCGCCGGCGAATGGCCGGGCTGGCCCGCGTTCCTCGCGCAGACCGCGGTGGAAACGTTGAAGGTGGCGTTCGCGGCCATGGGCTTGTTCAAGATATACTGGACCACGGTGCTCGGCAATTGATGCCGCCGCTCGGGATGGGAGACCCCGTCCGACAGCAGCCGCTTTGTTCCGGGAGACAACCATCGCTCCTGAAATTGGCGTGAGGATGGTGCGAGGACGGCTGGAGGCTGCTGTGAGCGCGGCGCGAGGAGGGGGCTGTGTCCGGCGCGGCACCGAGCGTGGCCGGGCGGAAGGCGCCGGAAAGTCATACACGCGAGAAGAGGGGGTGACGTCGTGCTGTCGCCGATTGTCAAGAAGTGGCTCCCGTGGGTGATCGCGATAATTCTCGCAGGGCTTGCCGTGTTTGCAGGAATCAAGTGGTACGAGCGTGACCGCTTGTTGCGTGAGGCCCTCAAGGCCAATGAAAAGGTGGAGCAGGCGATGAAAGACGTGGCGTCAGTGGAGGAGCAGCTGAGACTCATCAAGGAGGAGATGAAGAAGCTCGACGAAAAGCAAGCTGAGATAGATGCGAGGGTGCGAGAACGCGACAAGGTCCTCGAGGAACTCGAAAGGAGGACGCGACAATGAGGCAGCTACGACGTCTTCTGGTAATGGCGGGGGTGATCGCGCTCACGTTCGTGGCCTGTAGTGGGTCCGGCTTTGCGCAAAACTTGACGTATGCGGCGGGTCCGGCCGATGTGGCGATCGGGATCGCCACCCATCCTGGTGAAGTGCTCGCGTGCGCAGCAATTGTGGAGCAATCCGATGCAGGAGTAAACGCACAGGTAGCGGACGATACACCTGCGGTCAAAGAAGAAGGGCCGCCCGTCTCCGCGGCGCCATCCGATGAACCGGATGGTCCGGACGGCGCGAGTTCCCCTTCGACCGGCCCGGCGGGTGCGACCTCAAAACCCGGCCCAGCGCAGGGCGCCGAGGTTCCCGGGACGTACGCGGAGCTAAAGGACTTGTATCTCAAGGCGCTTCAGAGGATCGTCGAGCTGGAGACGGCGCTTCAGGACGCGCTCGACCTCGCACGCGGCTATCGCTCGGACTGGGAGGAAGAGCGAGCCTTGGCTGAAGCCCGGAAAGCCGAGGCCGAGCAGGCGCTCGAGGCTGCCAAGACCCTCCAAGACCTCGTGAACGAGATGAAGGACATCATAAACAAGCAGCACGACATCATCATGAAGCTAACGGAAGTGAAGCCGACGTCAGTCGGTTTCACGGCCGGGGTATCCATCCAGCGGGCGGTCCTCGCACCTGACAAGGTCTCGTACGCACCCGGTTTCACCGTCGGCATCATTGTGTTTCCGTGAGGAGACCGCAGTCCTGGGCAGGTACACTAAGCAGCCGTCCATGGCGGCCAGCTGTCGCCGCCATCGAGAAGGTGAAAGTAGCAGCCGGCTGCTGGCCTACCGTGCCGGACTTCAAGCAAGCGGGGCTCGCTCGGGCGCCGTCGCCAGCAGAGCAGCGGCGGCCTCGCGCAGCGTGATGAGGCGCGCGGTTCCCCCGGCCGGCGATCGCTCGCATGTGGTCGCAAGGCACCTCAGCCGCCGCTATCCAGCTTCCTGGCGCTGGACTCTCTGACCGTGAGAGTGAGCGGAAAGAGGACGTGCCGCTCGGCAGGGGTCTGCCTCTCGATGAGCTTGATGAGGAGTTCTGCCGCCGCCTGCCCTAGGCGGTATATGGGCTGCGTGACCGTGGTAAGGGCCGGGGTTACGTACGCGCCGAGGGCTATGCCGTCGAATCCTACCACCGAAAGATCCTGCGGAACCCTGAACCCACGCTGCCTGGCGGCGCTTATTGCCCCGATAGCCATCATGTCATTTGAGGCGAAGACCGCTGTGACGCCCGGGCTTCGGTCGAGGATGTCCATCATGGCGCGGTATCCGCCGGGTTCGGTGAAATCCCCCTGTGCGACGTGCGACTCGTCATAAGGGATGCCGTGGCGCTGGAGCGCGGCGCGGTATCCCTCCAGCCGGCGGAACGTGGCGGTCTGGTCCGGCGGCCCTGCTATGCAGGCTATGTCCCTGTGGCCGAGGCTAACGAGATGGTCCACCGCTAACTCCACGCCTGCCTCGTTGTCACCGTCGACCCAGCACACATCGCTGTTGCGCCCGGGGTTGCCCAGGAAAACGAAGGGGATGTCGCGCTCCTTCAGGAAGTCCACCCGCTCGTCGGTGACCCTTGGCTCGGTGAGGATGAGCCCGTCTACTCGATGAGAGCTGACGATCTTCGTGAATGCGGTGTTGCCGGCCGGCTCATCCTGCGATGCCCTGGGGCTGGACAGCAGGATCGAAAACCCCTTGGTAATGGCATAATCCCCAATTCCCCCTACGAACTCCAGGAAGAAAGGGTCGGAGAGGGAGCGTGGCGCGAACGGGATGACCAGGCCGATGACGTTGGTTCGACGCTTTGCAAGACCGCTCGCGGCAGAGTGGGGGTGATAGTTGAGCTCACGCGCGAGCTGCTGGACCCTGGCACGCGTCTCCTTGCTTACACGCGGGTCGCCTGCGAGGGCTCTCGATACTGTTGACTTGGAGATCTTTAGCCACTGGGCAAGGTCCTGCATGGTGACAGGCACGTCGTCATCCTCCTCCGGTATGGCGCCAGCCTGGGTCGACGACGCCCGATCCGCCCCTCGATCCACCCGTCGCTCCCGGCTGCAACCGGTTGTATTCCAAACCCACTCCTTCGCGTTTGTTTCCGCAATTCCTCTTTCGCATGATCATAGCCGACTACCTCTCGCAGTGCAAGGTTGCGGAACCCTTCCCGCCACGCCATCCTACGCCCCGCCACGCTGTCCGCCCGCCGCACTGCGCGAACTCTTACCGGCTTGCCGCCGGAGGGCCTGGCGTCAAGATCCCCCAAGAGCCCGGCTGCGGAACCTCCTTGGGGCCTGCAGGCCGGCCGTGCCATCCAGTGCCGGCTCGGTGCAGGCAGGAACGGTTCCGCATATGATAGGTCCGGGTATGAGTCGGGCTGGAAGCGAGGGGGTGGCGTTGAGCCATGGACGTGAAGCGGCCGGTTGCGTTCAAACGTGGCGACTCGGGCCCGTTCATTGCCGATGCCCAGGAGATGCTTGCCAAGCTGGGATTCGACCCGGGAGGCCCTGAGGGCGTGTTTGTGTCCAAGACGGAGGACGCAGTGAGGGCTTTTCAGCGGGAATACGGGCTCGAGGTCACAGGTGTGCTGAACTGCGTGACGCTGAAGCTCCTGTATGAGGAGGTCGATCCACAGAGTTACCCATCGGTGCTGATGGAAGGACCCGTCGAGCAAGCAGGGCTGGCGGACGCGTCTCCCCCGGGCCAGTCTTCACAAGGTAGGTTTCGGTCGGGCCCGGAGGCCGCGGCAGGGGGACGGACGATAGTGATCAGCGTTGGGGAGCGTGCCCTCGGCCTCTACGATGGTGACCGTCTCGTGCGACGGTACCCGGTGGCCATCGGCAAACCCTCGACTCCGACGCCCGTCGGGACCCACAGGATCCTCGAAAAGATCATGTACCCGGGCGGTGGCCTCGGCACCCGGTGGATGGCGTTCACGTATCAGATGCACGGGATCCATGGCACCAACCACCCGGAGCTCATCGGGCAAGCGGTTTCAAACGGTTGCGTGAGAATGCACAACGAACATGTCGAGGAGCTCTATGACCTTGTGGACGTAGGCACCCCGGTCATTGTCATCGGGGGCCCGCTAAGTTCATGGCCATCCTTGGGAAAAGCCCAGCCTCCGGTGTCATCGGGGGCGGCGGACGGGCACGGACACGCATCTGAGCATGGCGGGCCTGGCAACCGACCTGAAAGCGGCCAGCTAGGTGGCACGCCGGGCGGCGAGGGGCCGTGGGGGCTCGGGAATCCGGGCTCAGCCCGCCCCAAGGATCCCCCGGGGACCTCGGGCCGCACATACGTCGTGCAGTCAGGGGACAGCCTCTGGTCCATCGCCCGGCGATTCGGCACCACAGTGGACGCGATCGCGGCCGCGAACAATCTGGTTAACCCAGACCTCATCTATCCAGGGGACGTGTTGCATCTGCCGTGACCCAGGAGGTGCGAGCGGACCAGGTCCCCGTCTCCGTCCTAGTCCCCGTGCCCGGCCCCTGGGCCGGGCACGGGACAGGGGCCAGGCACGGAGACGGTCCTCTCGCGCCGGGTCGCGCCCCACGCGTCATCCTCGCGCGGTCAGGCCTCTATCGAGCGGCTCTCATCTGTATGGTCCTCAGTCTGTTCAGAGCGGCGGCGATCTCGATGGGCCGGGCGAGAGAGTAATCACCGTGAATGAACGGGGCCACGACATCCATTCCCCGCGAGGCGACCTCCTGCTCAAGCCTCCCGATGAGCTCGGCGACGGTGGACCTGCCGTCGAGGAGGTGCGTTTCCAGATAACGGAGGGCGTCCGCGATGAACCTCGTCTGGCCCGGGTCCACGACTTGCTCCACGTTACGCAGGTCGATCTCTTCGCGGCCGAGCATGATGGCGTCGGTTCCTCGCGCCTTCGTCTTCGTGGAGCGGCGGTCGCCCGCCCTTGCAAAACCGAGCGACACCGGCACCCTGCCGACAACGCGCAGGTGCGCGGCGCCGCCCTCGAACGCGCGCCCGGTCGGAAAGCGGGCGGCCACTTCACGTGCGCGTCCCGTCACGTCCACAGGCTTGTACTCGTCCATCATGATCACGGTGTCCGCCACGTCGAGGTAGTCCCCAGACCCGCCCAACACAAGCACGGTCGAGATCCCGTCCTCCGCGAGGCTCCGCACGCGATCGATGAACGGCGTGATGGGCTCCTTATCCTTGGTCACCAGCGCCTGCATGCGCCGATCGCGGATCATGAAGTTCGTCGCCGACGTGTCCTCGTCCAGTAACAGCACCTTTGCGCCGATCTCAACGGCCTCCACAATGTTCGCGGCCTGGGACGTGCTGCCGCTGGCGTTCTCAGTGGAGAAACGCCGCGTGTCCGCGCCGAATGGAAGGTCGGCGATGAAGAAACTGATGTCGTCCTCGGTCACGGCGCGCCCATCCTCTGCCCTGATCTTCACGGCAAGGGAGGACGTCACCACCAGCTCGCGGCCGTCGCCGGGGATGTGGTTGTACACGCCGCGTTCTATGGCCCGAAGGAGCGTCGACTTACCGTGGTATCCGCCGCCCACGATGAGCGTCACGCCACGCGGGACTCCCATGCCGCGCACCGTGCCGCGGTTTGGGAGCGTGACCTCCAGCTCGAGGGAGGGCGGGGACTCGAACGGCACCACGTTGCCCCGATCGAGTGGGCGCTCGTCGACGCCGCTCCGGCGGGGGAGGATGGCTCCGTTCGCCAGGAACGCCACGATTCCGAGGTCGTCGAGGGCGTTGCGCAGAGCATCGGCGTCTTCGGCTGCCATGAGATGTTGCCGGAGGGCTGCGGTCTCGACGGCGGACATGGACGCGAACAGAAGCGCCTCCTGGACCAGCCTGGGGAGGGCGCGGCAGATGAGGTCCTCGGCCGCGCCGCCAAGGATGGTGCGCCCAGCTGCGGGGAGCCCCACCGTAAAACGCGCCTCCACAGCGTTCTCGTCGACGAGGACCGAGTTGCGCGCGAGGATCTCTTGTCCGGGCCGGGCCATGTGGATGCGGTCCCGTCCCTGTGATGCCGCGGACGCGAGCCCCGCGAGGCCGCTGAAGCGGCGGGTGAGGAAATCCCCCAACGCGACTCGGCGCGTGGGCGTCGAGAGGGCCCACGCTGGAAACCGCGCCACGCTCTGCGGGACGCGGACCCTGAACCTACTGGGCGGGGCGAACGGATCGGCTTGGACGTGGTCGACGTACAAGTCGAACCCAGGGAACTTGTACTGCCCTCGGATGTCCTGGTAGGCCTTGTAGCCGCGATGGTCGATGCGGCGAAGGATCGATGCGAGCTCCGTGTGTGTCGAAAGAGTTTCCAAGCGAAGACCACCTCCGCCTAGATCATAGCACAATCATAGCATTACCTGCCTGCGCAGTCAGTACGCGGTAGGCCCTGCACTACCCAATCCGCTGGATGGCCGGTTGGCATTCTCGGAATCAAAAGGAGGAATTGGGGGGCGACCGTCGAATAATCCAATCGGATCCTGAAACGTTCAAGTAGACGGGGCGTTGAAAGGCATCCACATGAAATGGCCTGATCCGCGCAGATGCGTCCGGAGTCTGTGCGGACGGCAAGGGGACTGCGGTGCGGTGACTGTAACGATTAAGGACATCGCCAGGATCGTGGGGGTGTCCCCCACGGCGGTTTCGCGGGCGCTCAACGGCCACCGTGACATAGGCGAGGAGACGCGTGCGAAGATCAAGCGCGTGGCCCAGGAGCTTGGATACCGCCGCAACGCCATCGCCCGCGGCCTCGTCACCAAAAGGACCGACACGATCGGCCTCTTCGTGCTGGGAAGGGGTGCCACCGGATTTGGCGACCCGTTCGCGTACGAGGTTATCCTCGGTGTCATGGACACGGTAAGCTCTGGCGGTTACGACCTTGTGCTCTACGGCATTGGAGGCCCATCGCCCGCGAGCGGGCGTCGGCCGGGCGGGCCCTCATGCGCCGGGTCGTACGTCGGAAAGTGCAAGGAGCGGCAGGTAGACGGGGTGATTATGATGGGGCTTCGCACCGATGACCCGCAGTACCGGTCGCTCGGAGAGCTCGATGTTCCCTGCGTGCTCATTGATGTGACGCCGCCCTGTGAGGGGATAGGCTTCGTGGGGTCCGATAACGTTCTCGGGGCGAAGACCGCGACCGAGCACCTCATTTCTCTGGGTCATACGAGGATAGGCATGTTGAACGGGCACGCGTACGCCACGGTAAGCGCCGAACGGCTTGAAGGGTACAAGATCGCCCTCATGAACGCGGGGATACCGTACAACCCGGCCTTGGTCTTCGAGGGAGACTTCTCGGGTGAGAGTGGGGGGCGGGCGGCCAGGTACTTCACGGCGCTCTCGAACGATGTGCGTCCGACCGCTGTCGTAGCGGCGAGCGACGTAATGGCCATCGGACTCGTCCAGGCACTGAAGGGCATGGGGATCGCGGTTCCGCAGGACGTGTCCGTGGTCGGGTTCGACGACATCCCGAGCGCGTCCCACGTGGATCCCCCGCTCACCACAGTGCGACAGGCGCGCTATGATCTCGGCGCAACGGCGGCGAGGATGGTGCTGGAGCGCCTGGCCGACGGCAGCCGGTCTCCGAAGGCTTTCCCTCATCCCGGATTCCGGCTCGCGACGAACCTCGTCGTGAGGGGCTCTACGGCGCCGCCCCGGAGTTAGCAAGGGTGCATTGCATCAAGCCCCGTGTATCTTCCAGGGGGGCGCCTTGTTGCGTGAGTCGCACTGGCGAGGGACGTCCCGCGGAGGGTGTGGCGTCCTGTCCCGAGGGGTGAAGGCGGCTGGCTGAGCCGGAGGGGCAGGTCGGGGCGTCGACGGACGGCTGGGCGGCCGGGTGCCGCGTGTGGCGCTCCGTGGCTCGTGGGCGGCGACACCGGGGACATCGCGGTTGTAGGCTGCAAGACTGCAAGGAGACATGGGGTCAAACTTTAACGTTGAAGTAGTCATGATTGTACCGGCAGTCAGTGTTGAATTGGCCGTCGGTCATGTCGGGAGATCATGTTCTCTTGGTTTGTGGCCCCTCAATGAGCTTGAGTGAGCATGGGGTGGATGGGCCGCGGACGGATGGGGGGAAGCTGAGGAGTTGCGTATGTTGGATGAGGAATGGTGCATTGTTGAGGATAAGCTCGACATTTCCGGATTCGGCGCGCGGGAGACGGTCTGCGCTTTGGGAAACGGCTATCTTGGTGTGCGGGGCGCTCCGGAGGAGGGCCATCCATCCTCGGGCCCTGCGACGTTCATAGCGGGGGTGTTCGACGCTCCGCCGGGCGGAGTGCCCGAGCTGGTGGTGGTGCCCAATTGGTTGTGTATGCGCGTCTTCATCGACGATGAGGAGTGCACCATGGGGTCCGGGGAGTTGTTGGACTTCAGGAGGACGCTTGACATGCGTTGCGGCGTCCTGGAGCGCGTGGTGAGGTGGCGAGGACGGCGGCACGGGCGCCCTGTCCGTCTGACCTGGCGCCGGATAGTATCCATGGAGGACATCCGCCTCGCGGCGGTGAGCCTCTCCATCGAGCCCGAAGCCGGGGAAGTCGATGTGGTGGTGGGCTCTCGCATCGATGGACGTGTGTCCAATGCCAAGGCAGTGCATCTCGACCTCGTCGAGCAGGGATGGGACGGGGATGCGAATTACATCGTGACGCGTACACGCTCGTCGGGCATCATGATAACTCAAGCTCAGATTGTGGCTGCTTCCGTCGGCACGGCCTCGGCCGGCGGGCGCGCGCCGACCCGCCGCAGCGGCGTGACGGCGGAGGACACTGCGGACGGGCCGATGATCACGGTACGGCTTCGCTGTCGTTGCGGCGAGCGCGCCACCATTGAGAAGTATGTGGGCTTTGCCACGTCCATCGATGTTCCTCTGCCTGGCGACGGGCGCACGGGTGCGGCGGCGGGTCCTGACGAACGCGGCGCCCAAGGACACGCGAGTTGTGGCGGCGACACGCGCGCCGGGGACGATGGCGCGGGGAACGCGCTTGCCGCGGCGCTGAGCGCGGCTCGGCGCGGCGCGGCCTGCGGCTTCGCGGGGTTGCTCGAAAGGCACCGCAGGGTATGGCACGACATATGGGACAAGTGCGATATCGTCATCGAGGGTGACGAGTTCGCCCAACGGGCCGTGCGCTTTGCCATATTCCAAATGGTGCAGGCCGCGCCGCGCCACACGGATCGTGTGAGCATAGGAGCCCGGGGCCTATCTGGCGAGGGCTATAGAGGCCACGTCTTCTGGGACACGGAGACCTTTGTGGTACCGTTCTTCACCTTCACCTTGCCGGACGTCGCGCGCAACATCCTGGGCTACAGGTATCACACCTTGCCAGCGGCCCGGAAGAACGCCGCCGCGAAGGGCTATCGCGGCGCGATGTTCGCGTGGGAGAGCGCCGATACGGGCGAGGAAGCCACGCCTCCGTGGGGCGATCCCAATCCCGAGACAGGCGAAAGGCGGCGGATCCTCTGCGGTGACCTTGAGCATCACATCACGGCAGATGTCGCTTACGCCGTGTGGCAGTATTGCGCGGCCACGGCTGACGAGGAGTTTTTCCTGCGCCAGGGCGCGGAGATCCTTATCGAGACCGGTCGGTTCTGGGCGAGCCGCGCGTCCTACAACCCTGCCTTGCAGGCGTACGAGATCCTGCATGTCATCGGCCCCGACGAGTACCATGAGGACGTGAACAACAACTTCTACACGAACGCCATGGCACGCTGGAACATCAGGGCCGCGCTAGCCACGAACGAATACCTCAGGGCACGTCATCCTTCTGAGTGGGCCCGTCTTGTGTCCTCCACTGGGATTAGCGAAGAGGAACTTGCCCACATGGCTGACGTTGCCACGCGGCTTGTGTGCGGCCGCACCGTTGCGGCTTTCGATGCCGGCCCGGCTGAGGCGGTCCAAGGCGCATCTTCAGGGTGCGCTGCAGATTCATGCACGCTTCCACCACCGGGGGTACCTGTGATAGAGCAGTTCGACGGCTTCCACGACCTCGCTGACGTGGAGATCCAGACGGGCGAGGGGACGTTCCGGCCTATGGAGGCCGTCATCGGTCCCGAGAGGCTGGCCGGGTCAAAGGTCGTCAAACAACCGGACGTGCTCATGGCGCTCTACCTTTTGGGAGACGGTATCGTGGCGGACTTCGGCCTTGCTGTCGAGCCCTTGGCGGGCGAGTGCGAGTCGACGCGGGACCGGGAGACCGGCTCGCAGGGCATCGTTAGCCCATCCTGGGCGAGGCTCCAGCGGTGGGGATCCAGGTTCTGGGCTAAGGTCGCTCGAGCGAACTGGGACTACTACGAGCCGCGGACCGACCACGGCTCGTCCCTGAGCTGCGCAATTCATTCCACCCTCGCAAGCAGGCTGGGCCTCGGTGAGCAGTCGTGGCGCTATTTCCTGCGCGCTGTGCGGATCGACCTTGAGGACTCCATGGGCAATGCTGTCAACGGGGTCCACATGGCGACCCAGGGAGGCGTATGGCAAGCCGTGGTGAACGGCTTCGCGGGCATTCATGCGGACGTAAGCGTCCCGCACGAAAGAGGACCACATGCTCACGCGTCTGGATTGGCTCTGTCTCCTGAAGATGTGACGGACCTTGCCCCGTGGGCGTGCGGCTCGCTCAGGGTTGAGCCGCGGTTGCCCCGTCACTGGAGACGACTGTCAGTCCCGTTCGTGTGGCGCGGCACCAAGGTGCGAATGGAGCTGAGAGGCTTGGCTAACGCAGGTGACGCAAGGGATCGGGGCTGAGCGATCGGGAGGGGTCCGGAGGCCGCGGGGCTGGCGGGATTCGGGGCTCTCACCTCGAACGATGCAGGATGGCAGGCTTCGCCAAGGCTGCCGGTGCCGGGTGGCTCGGTGGCGAGACATGCAGAGGGGACGGAGCCTGGTGGAAAAGGAGGTGACGCAGGCGGTCACGTCACGGGCGGTCAGAGGGTAAGTCAGAGGGTGAAGGGAAGCCTGTAAACTTGGGTTCACCGGCTCCTGTTAGCTCAAAGGAGGGATAATGACAGAATGAAGAGGTTCGCGGGTGTAGTATTGTGTGCTGTGCTGCTCATGGCGTTGGTCGGAGGAGCCTCGGCGGCCAACAAGGTCACGCTCGTGCTTTCCGGGTGGCAAGCGTCGCCTGAGGAACAGCAGCTCGTGGAAGATGCCCTGAAGGTGTTCGCTCAGAAGTACCCTAACATAGAGGTCAAGTACGAGCCCATCGTTGAGGATTTCCCCACGAAGATCAAGACCATGCTCGCTGCCCGCAACGCTCCGGACGTCTTCTACGTGGACATCTTTTGGGCCCAGCCGCTCATGGAGCGCGGCATGTTGCTCGCTCTCGATCCGTACATGGCGAAGACTGGCACGAGACGGTCTGACTTCGCCGAGACCCTCCTAAACGGCTTCACTTACAATGGAAAGACTTACGGCATCCCGAAGGACTTCAACACGCTCGGCTTGTTCTACAACAAGAAGATGTTCGACGAGGCCAAGATACCATACCCAACGCCCGACTGGACATGGGATGACCTGCGTAATGCTGCGAAAAAACTCACGAAGATAGTGGGTGATCCGGCGAAGGACCGTTACGGAATCTGCCTGCCGGTGGACGCTGCACGCTTTGGCCCGTTCCTCGTGCAGAGCGGCGCCCAGTTTGTGGATAAAACGGGTCGCAAGTGCCTGTTCGCCTCGCCCGAGGGGATAAGGGCGCTTGACTTCTACACGAGTTTCAAGGTGAAGGACAAGTCCGCAGTGATACCCTCAGAGGTCGGCGCGGGCTGGGGCGGCGACGCCTTCGGAAAGGAGCGCGTTGCCATGGTGCTCGAGGGAGGTTGGCTCATTCCATACCTGGACAACAACTTCGCTGACGTCAGGTACGGCGTGTGCGAGCTTCCCAAGGGACCGGCCGGACGGGGCAACATATACTTCACGGTGTCATACAGCGTCGCGGCGAGCTGCAAGTATCCCGAGGAAGCGTGGCTGCTCGTAGAACACCTGACCGGTTACGAGAACCAGAAGAAGGTCCTCGAGACCGGCTTTGCCCTGCCAACCAGGGTCGCTCTGGGCGACCATCCGTTCTTCAAGGACAACCCGAACATGGCTGCGATTTTCAAGGGGTATTCCTACTCGATCCCGTGGCAATTCGGCGAGCATGGGGACAAGGTCATGAATGTGCTGAATTCCGCGATTGAGAAGGTGTACCTGAAGAACGAGTCACCCGAGAAGGCGATGAAGGACGCAGCGCAGGAGATCGACGAGATCCTTTCGGAGTAATCGTCCGTAGCGCCCAGCTGCCGCCGCCATCGGCGCCGTCGAGAGGATGAAAACGTCACCCGACTGCCATTTTCAAAGCAGTCGTCCATGCCAGTCTGCCGCTGGCACCAGCGATGAAAATGGCAACCATCGCCTATTCTCGGGGTAGGACTGCGCATCACCTCTCTGAGCGAAGCCTCGAGCTTCTGGTGCGGACCCCGGCCGGTCGGCCGTGATCACCAGTGGTCGTGGTCGCCCGGCCGGGCGTAGCCTGTGGCCGGCCGCTTGGTATGGGGGCGGGTGACCTTCTGTGACGTGTATCCTTGACGGGGTGGTGAGAACGATGAGTGCCTCGCCCGGTCCAAGGGCTGGCACCGCGTGGTCGCATCTCGCGGCCGCCCTCAGGAAGGAAAGAGTGTCCGAGGCCATAACCGGGTACGTGTTTGTGTTGCCATTTCTTGCGGCGGTAGGGACATTCGTTTTCCTGGCCGCAGTATATGCCTTTTACCTAAGCTTTCATAAGTACGACCTCTTTACTCCCCCGGAGTTCGTAGGCCTTGCCAACTACCGAAGGCTTCTCACCGACAGGAACTTCCGAATAGCCCTCCGGAACGTCGCGGTGTACACCGCCGGCGTAGTGCCGACCCAAACGATCGTGGCGATAGCCCTTGCGGTGCTGGCGAACCAGAAACTCAGGCTCCGCGGGTTTTTCCGCTCGGCGTACTACGTCCCGTGCATTACGTCTTCCGTTGCGAGCTCTCTCATCTTCATGTGGCTCTACTACAAGCAAGGCATCATCAACTACATCCTGTCGCTCCTGGGCCTTCCGTCCAATATAGACTGGCTGGGGAACCCATCTACCGCTCTCCCCGCCATCATGACGCTGGTTGTCTGGACGACCTCCGCGTACTTCATGGTGGTGTTCCTCGCGGCGCTACAGGACATCCCAACGAGCGTGTCCGAGGCGGCGAAGATCGATGGCGCGACTTCTTGGCAGAGTTTCCGGTACGTGACGCTCCCATTACTTCGCCCGAGCATATTCCTGGTAGTCGTGCTCGGGACAATCGGGTGCATGCAAGTGTTTGACCAGGTGTACATCATGACGCGGGGCGGACCGCTCAAATCAACGATGTCCATCGTCTACCTGGTGTACACGGAGGCATTCGGCGACCTCAGGTTCGGTTACGGGGCCGCCATGGCGTTCGCCCTTTTCGCGGTGATATTCGTGCTCACTCTCATTCAGAGGAAGTTCCTCGACGTCAGGATAGAGTACTAGCGGCGCGTCAAGATAGAGTCCTAACGGGCGCACGCGCCAAGGATGGCGCGCACGCCCCTAGAGTCTGGCGAGCGATCTTGCATGTGGAGGAGATGTAAGGAGATGGCGACGCGATATGACGCGGGGCGCGGCGATGGGATGGTGACGCGACGCGGCGCGGCGCGCGGCGAGGTTCTCGCGGGGTCGTTCCACGTTCGGGCCCGCCAGATGCGTAGATGGCGCGCGTTTGCGGGCAAAGTGAAGGTCGTTGGGGTCTATGTTGTCGCGATGCTTGTCGCCGTCGTTACCTTGGCACCATTCGCCTTCACCATATCCGCATCGTTCAAAACCCTTTCCGAGGTCCTTGATTGGCCCCCGTCATTCATTCCTTCAAGGTTCACCTTGGACAACTACAGAGCGGTATGGACGATCTCACCCCTATTCCCGAGATGGCTCTTGAACAGCGCGCTTGCGTCCGGGATCACGGTATTGACGAACGTGTTCTTCTGTTCACTTGCCGGCTACGCATTCGCGCGCCTGCGCTTCCCAGGACGGGACGCGATATTCATGGCGACCCTCGGCACCCTCATGATTCCCAGCCAGATCACGCTCATCCCGCGTTATATCATCGTTCACCGCCTGGGGCTCATTGACTCTCTTGCCGGCCTTGTCCTACCAGACGTGGCGCGTGTCTTTGGCGTGTTTCTGATGGTCCAATTCATACGAGCCATTCCGAAGGAACTCGAAGAGGCTGCGAAGATCGACGGGTGCTCGCGGTTCGCCACGTACGTCCACGTCGTGTCGCCGCTCTGCAGGCCCGTGATCGCGGCGCTTGCTATCTTTACGTTCCAAGGGACGTGGAACGACTTTACCTGGCCCCTTGTGGTGTTGAATTCTCCTGAGAATTTCACCCTCGCTCTCGGCCTGAATTACCTTCGCGGGCAGTATTACACCTTCTGGCACCTGGTGCTGACAGGGTCGCTCTTCAGCATCGTTCCGATGCTTATCATCTTCCTCGTCTTCCAGCGGTATTTCGTACAAGGCATCACCATGTCAGGGCTCCGAAGCTAAGGGGGAGGGGAGGGGGAGGGGGCCGAGGGCAGCCCGCACGGGACGACCACCCCAGGAACGCCTAGGAATGCCAAACCGAATGCGGGAGAGGCGAACTCCGGTCGCTCGCTTCAGGCCGCCCCGTCCCTCAGTCTGTGTGTGGTGGGTGCCATCTATGAGCCCGCCCCCGGTACGAGCCTGTGGTGTGAGCCTGCGGTGCTAGCCTGCGGCGTTTCGAAAGGACACGCGCCTGTCGGGCACCAGCGCCGTCTCGCCTAGCGTTCGGCGGCGTCCTCCCCTTGACCGCTGGCCTGGATTCCCCCCGCCTCGACTCGGATGACGCTGGAGACCTCCTTGACCACCGGGAGCGTCCGGATGTACGCCAATGCGGAACGCAAATTCATCTCCTTCACGAAGTGTGTTATGAAGACGAGTCCAACCACGGGTGAGCCGGTTCCCTTTTGAATCACTGATTCAAGGCTCACGTGGTTGTCTCCGAAGGCCTTTGCGATCATCGCCAGCACGCCTGGCCTGTCCACGACCTGCAGCCGGATATAGTAGCGGGTTTCGATGTCCTCCATTCGTTTCACGTTGAGTCGGCCGCCCCAGGGCTTAAAGACCTCAGGGCGGTAGTGGCGGCCATTGTGGGAGAGCCCCCGCGCCACGTCCATGATGTCGGCTATCACGGCGCTCGCCGTCGGACCCGCGCCAGCTCCTCTTCCATAGAACATGAGACTGCCGACTGCATTCCCGCGCACGAATATCGCATTGAACGAATCACTGACAGATGCGAGCGGGTGCCAAGTCGGAACGAAGGTGGGATGGACCCTCACCTGAAGACCCTCGCCGTCCAGCTTCGCGATGGCGAGCAACTTGATCTCGTATCCGAGCTCTCTCGCATACTGGATGTCAGTCTTGGAGACTCTGCGGATGCCCTCGGTGTAAACCTGCGCCGGATCTACCTCAACGCCGAAGCCCACCGACGCGAGGATCGCGAGTTTGTAGGCGGCGTCCAACCCATCTACGTCCGACGAGGGATCGCGCTCGGCGTACCCTTTTTGCTGGGCATCAGCAAGCGCCTCTTCGAACTCCCAGCCCTCGCGGGCCATCCTGGTAAGGATGTAGTTCGTCGTGCCGTTGACGATACCGCTGATCTCGCTTATGCGGTTGGAGGCGAGACACTCGTCGAGCGCTTTGATAATGGGAATTCCCGCAGCTACGCTGCCTTCAAACCGAAAGGCAACGCGTGTGCGTTCCGCCATCTCCCATATCTCGCCCCCGTGTTTAGCGACAAGCTCTTTGTTGGCGGTGACAACGTGTTTGCCCCTGGCCAGGGCGGACAACACATACTCCCTGGCCGGATTCACGCCCCCCATGACCTCCACCACGACGTCGATCTCGTCGTCTTCGAGAACCTCGCGGGCCTCTGTGGTCAGCATGTGGGGCTCAAGTCGCACAGAGCGTGGTTTGGCGACATCATTGACCAGGACCTTCTTGACCACTATGGGCACCCCGAGCTTCCTTGCGATGTCGTCATGGTTCTCGGCCAGCACCCGCACCACGCCGCCCCCGACGGTCCCGCATCCGAGCACTCCTATCCTGACTGCGTGCATTTGGTTCATCGTGATACCTCCCTGTGCGGCCTTGGGAAGGGAAGGCGGCTCTTCCCTGGAACCAGCATACATTTTCTCTAATGTAAAGCACTTTCTTAGCGGCGTCAACAAGGAGTTGTCGAGCGACAGCCAAGGAGGAGGCGTGCTACGCGCGTGGATGCGATACATGAAGCCGGGGTGACACGTCTGAGGCAGGAAGTCACGCGGGGTGGGAGAGAGGAGGCCGGTGGGCACGCAAGTTGCGCGCAGGGCTGCCCGCCTTGCCCTTCGGACACGGCGCGCGTGCGGCACGTCTCGTTCAGGTGCAGCGCGCGAGATAGCCGGATTCTGCACACCTCGCCACGCAAGCACGGGCAACCCTAGCGCGCCCCGGAAAAGCGGCGAAGACTTGCGGCGCCATACCCAGGGTCTGCTGAGCAGGTCGAGCAAGCACGGAATCCCTTGCAGACTCCCTTGCGGACTCCTCTGCAGACTTCTCTGCGGAGTCCCCTGTCGTTGCGCGACCGGGTCGGTGGGTCGGTGAGGGACGTGTGATTTGCGGAACCGGCCGGGCGAAGAGGCTGATGTCAGTCACAAGTTGCACTCGACGCGCTATGCAGGGAGTCGGTGACGCCGGGACAGGTGACGGACATCAGTCGACCGTCCGCAAGCGTGGCAAAGGGAATTCATCAGGAGAGACCCCTGGCGGACGGCACTCGTCCCCGGCATAGGTGAGGTGTGCGGAACGCATCACGGGGGACGCGTGATGTAGGCAATGGATAGAAGAGGAGGGGTGACCCACATGACCGATTGGCTCCGGACGCGTGACGCCCGGAACGAGAAGAGCGTGAGAGTTGGCGTGGGTCACCCGTCCCTCGGCGAATGTGACGTGGGGAATAGTAACGTCCCGGACGAGTGGTGCATGTCACTCGACCGCCCTTGGGAGTGACACAAAGACCACATGTGTCCAGCCACTTGGCAACCAAGCTGCACTCTCACGAAACGCGGTGCGACCTTACCCAAAGATGCTGTCCACTCTGCTGTATCTGCTGCGGCCTGCCCGCCACGGCTTACTCATCAGCAACTATGGTGATCTCGAACACGTGCCTCGCGGGGTCGAACCCGCATGCCTCGACGGTTCCCGACACGGGACACACGACACGGCCGCCGAAATCGGGCGCGACCCCAAGGTCCTGGCCCCGGCGAACGCGATCGCCGGGGCGTACCCGTGTTCCCCCAGTGGCTTCGACGGCCACGGTCACGACACGCGAGCCTTCCTCGCACTGCCGACCATGCTGCTGTCTCGAACCTTCCCCGTCCGAAGACATCCCACCATGCTCCTTTCACGTTCCGCGCGGCCTGCCCGGCGAGGATGTCCCAAAGAGCGTGGAATTTGAGGTAGCGGCTCCCGGCTCCGTTATGG
>ENA-UPSA01000063-UPSA01000063.1-bioreactor-metagenome-genome-assembly--contig:-NODE-63-length-165612-cov-9.390597_pt1 | contig 165612 bp, 175 predicted proteins | sample MGYA00238183_ERZ773288 | MGnify/ENA primary metagenome ERZ773288 (study PRJEB29028, sample SAMN07631243) | bioreactor metagenome | isolation source: Switchgrass digestor | place: USA: Dartmouth... | reverse complement strand
TTGAAGAACATTAGAAATAATTCAAATAGAAGTTATCGCTGGATTTGGGATATATAATTATAATAAAAAATTAACTTAAATCGCTATTGCACAATTTAACATTTTACACAACATTGCAGGTAGGGACTATAATATCTTTTATTAATTCTTTTGCTTTAACTAAATCATCGGGGTAATCAACTTCAATCCATTTAAAACCGGTTATATTGCATACATTTACAGCATCTTTTTTTGCCAGGGCATTTATAGCTGATAGGTACCATTTTTTTAATCCAGAAGGTTCTCTCATAAGTTCTTCCACAGTATTTTTAAAGAGATTTACTCCTTCATCTCTAAATAGATGGATTCCTATGGCTTCACCCTTTGCTTTATTGCAATCAATAAGTTTGCTTACTTCCTGAAGTTTCCCTGTTTTTTCATCATAAACCACTTTCATATCATCCGTATCGTATGTTGATTTTATATTCATTGCTACAGTTACAGGGTATGGGTCTGTTTCTAATAATTTTTTAACTAGAGCACCTTCGAATAAATCATCACCATTTATTATAAAAAAGTCTCTATCAAACTCTTCTCTTACAATCCAGCATGTGGCTAAGTTATCCGATACAGCATAAAAAGGGTTGTAGTAGTATTTAATATCTAAACTGGTATTTTTATATATTCCCTTTAAGTAATTTTCAACCTTAAGAGATTTGAAACCTGTAACAACGACAATATGTTCAATCCCTATTGTGGAGAGAGTATTTATCTGGTATTCAATTATTGTTTGATCATCAATACGTAATAAGCACTTTGGAGTGTCTTCTGTTAGAGGTAACAATCTCTTGCCCTGCCCTGCACTTAAGATGATAGCTTTCATAATTACTCCTTGTTTTAAAAAATAACTTCTTCTTTAATTGTATAAAAAAATAAAAAAAAATTGTTATTTTTGTCAAATTCTTGATTCTTACTTGCCGGAATTTTTGTTTTAGTATCATAATGAATTATGAATCTTCTTTATTTTGAAAAGCCAACAAGATATATAAATAAGGAAATTAATGCAATTCATAAAAAAAACAAAAATCTTATAAAGTTTGCGCTATGCTTTCCAGATATTTATGAAATTGGAATGTCCAATCTCGGTTTAAAGATTATTTATAAAATTCTCAATAACCATCCAGATGTTTATGCTGAAAGAGTATTTTCTCCATGGATTGATATGCAGGACTACATGAGAGAACATGACATAGTACTTAGTTCACTTGAAACGAAAACTCCTTTAAATGAGTTTGATATTATTGGCTTTAGCCTTCAGTATGAGCTTTCTTATACAACTGTTCTTAATATGCTTGAGCTTGGAAGAATTCCTCGTAGATGGCAGGATAGAATGAAAAATAAATATCCTCTTATCATTGCTGGAGGACCATGCACGGTAAATCCTCTACCAATGTCTCCCTTTGTTGATGCTTTTTTAGTTGGTGAGGCAGAAGAAGCGGTGTTAGAGTTTATAGACCTTTACAAACAATGGAAAGCCTCTGTCCCTAACAGAGAAGATTTATTAAAAGCAATATCTGATATAGAAGGCTTTTATGTCCCTTATGCCGACAAAAAATCAGTCAAAAGAAGATTTATAAAAGACCTTGACTCTACCACCTTTCCTGTAGCGCCAGTAGTTCCATATGCAAAAATTGTTCACGACAGATGTGCTATTGAAGTATCAAGAGGATGTCCTTCAGGATGCAGATTCTGTCAGGCAGGTTTTATTTATAGACCTTTAAGATTACGCAGTCCTCAGAAAATCTTTGAGATAGCAAAAGAGTCAATAAAAAATACAGGCTATGAAGAACTCTCTCTTATGTCATTCAGCATAGGACAGTATCCTTATCTAACAGAACTGATTAAAATACTTAATCAATATTTTCAAGGCAAGGCAGTTGCGGTATCACTTCCGTCAATCAGAGCTGATAAAGTAACTAGAGAGTTGTTGCAGGATATTAAATCAGTGAGAAAAACAGGATTCACCATAGCTCCAGAAGCAGCTACGGAGAGACTTCGGAGAGTTATTAATAAAAAGCTTTCCAATGAAGATATTGAAAGAGCATGTGGCTTTCTTTTTGAAGAGGGATGGCAAAATATTAAACTTTATTTCATGATTGGGCTACCTACTGAAACAGATGAAGACATTGAAGAAATTGTTAACCTGGCAAAAAAAATAATAAAAATTGCAAAATTATATACAAAAAAATTCGTTGAGATAAATGTTACAGTATCTCCATTTATTCCAAAACCACATACTCCTTTTCAGTGGAGCGGTCAGATTGGTTTTAAGGATATGATCGGGAAACTCGGTTTTCTAAAAGGCTCTTTTCAAAAAAGCAGAATACATTATAAAGGACATAATCCAGAGATGAGTCTTCTTGAAGCTGTTTTTTCAAGAGGTGATGAAAAAATTGGCAATCTTATTGAGAAAGCCTGGCTCAATGGAGAAAGGTTGTCTGCTTGGTCTGATTTTTTTGATTTTAACAGGTGGCTTATGGCAATGGAGAAAACAGGCATTGACTGTTTTGAATATGCTCAAAAGCAGTACAGCCTTGATGATAAGCTTCCATGGAGTTTCATTGATACAGGCATAAATAATGAGTTCCTGAAAAAAGAGTTTCATAAAGCTCTAAATCTTGAACAGACATCTGATTGCACTATGAAATGTTCTGGTTGCGGCGTTCTACAGTGTCACTTTTTGCAATCGAATAACTCAGATAGTATTTCATCGGAGACATTTAAAACCCCTGTTGCAAACAATTATTCTTCGAAACAAGAAGAACATACAATCACAACAGTAAGATTTTGTCATGCAAAAACAGGCTTGATGAAATATCTGTCCCAGCTTGAATTGAGCGGTCTCATTACAAGAGCTTTGAGAATGGCTGAAATTCCTTTTGTGCTTTCTCATGGATTCCATCCAAAACCTGAGATTTCATTTGGTCCTTCTCTCTCAGTGGGTATTGAAAGTGAGAAAGAATATTTTGATTTAAAAATTTATGGTGCTCTAAAAAATGAATATATTGAAAGATTGAATAGCATTTTACCTGACGGATTAAAAATAATTATAGCAAGAGAAATTTCTTCAGAAATTCCATCTCTTAACTCATTTATCAAACGATATAAATACATTGTTGATCTTGAAGATAAATTTCAACTGGATAAAAGCTTTATAGAAAGTCTCACTATAAAAAGGAATGAAAAAACAGTTTTTCTTAAAGATTTTCTGGAAGAAATTCAAATTAATGACAGGCAAGCATGTATAATAGTAAGAGATGGAACTCAAAATGCAAGAGTTTCTGAAATTGTTGAGGCGGTTTTCTGTAAGTCGTTGAAAGACTTAAAAATAAAAAGAGTTGCAATGTATGGATATGAAGGAGGCTGGATAGAACCTTGAGCAATGAACTTTTAATAAATGTTACAAGACAGGAATGCCGTGTTGCCCTGCTTGAAGGGGGACAGGTTGTTGAGTTTTATATTGAGAGGAAAGGAGATGCAAGTTTTGTTGGCAATATTTATAAAGGCAGAGTTGTTAAAGTTTTAAAAGGAATGCAGGCATGTTTTGTGGATATAGGACTTGATAAGGCTGCTTTTCTTTATGTTGATGACATTAAAGGTGGGATTAAAGAGGTTTATCCTTTTCTGGAAGGCGAAGAAGAAACAGACATTATACCGAAGCCTGACTTTAAGGATGTTTCTATAGAAGACCTTGTTCAGGAAGGTCAGGAAATACTTGTGCAGGTTGCCAAGGATCCCATTGGAACAAAAGGTGCCAGAGTTACATCAAGAATAACACTGCCCGGCAGATATGTTGTACTTATGCCGGTGATGGAACATATTGGCATTTCGCGAAAAATAGAAGATGAAGACAAAAGAAAAGAGCTTAAAGATCTTGCAACAAGAATTAAGCCCGCTGGATTTGGGCTTATTATGAGAACTGTGAGCGAGGATGCAACAGAAGAGGAAATTCAAAAGGATATAGACTTTCTATTTCTTCTATGGGATAACATTCAGAAAAAGAAAGACAAAGTTCATGCACCTTCTCTTATTCACAGCGAATTTGACCTTGTATTGAGAAGTTTAAGAGATTTTATGACTCAAAATGTAGACCGCATGATCATTGATAACCATATTGAATGGCAGAGGCTCAAAGAATTTGCCCAGATTTACTTTCCTAGAATTGCTGATAAAATAGAGTTCTATGAAGGTGAAGAACCTATATTTGATGCTTTTGGTATAGAAGTTGACCTTGATAGAGCTCTTGAACGTAAAGTATGGCTTAAATCAGGCGGATACATTGTAATTGACCAGACAGAGGCAATGACTGTTATTGACGTGAACACAGGAAAGTTTGTCGGCAAGGAAAATCTTGAAGACACTATTCTCAGAACAAATCTTGAAGCTGTTAAAGAGATTGCCTATCAGATAAGGCTTAGAAATCTTGGAGGAATTATATTAATTGATTTTATAGACATGGAAAAAGAAGAAAACAAACAAAAAATTATAAATGCCATGACAGAGGCAATGAAAAAAGACAGGGCTAAAACTACTATTTATAATATTACAGAGCTTGGAATAGTTCAGATGACGAGGAAGAGAACAAGAGAAAGCCTTGAACAGATTCTTTGTGATAATTGTCCATATTGTGAAGGGAAGGGAAGAGTAAAAAGTATAAGAACTGTTGCCTATGAAATTTTAAGAAAGCTTAAATCGATAGCTGTTCCTCAAGGTACAGAACTTACCGTTATAACAAATCCATATGTGGCTGATTTATTAACTGATGAGGAGAGAGATTCCATAGAAGAATTTGAAGATGCTAAAAAAATACGAATCATAATTAAAAAGGATGTTTTACTTCATCAGGAAATCTATCACATTTATGAAACTACTCCATAATCTGCTTATATTTTTACAATAGAATCTTGATTGTCAGTAGGAAAATTATAAATAGATGGCATTGTTAAATTTAATATTGCAATTTTTGCAGAGGATATGTAAATGGATTTTATTACAGAATGCACAAAATGTGGAAAATGTAAAGAAATATGCCCGAGTTATGAAGTCTTTCTTAATGAATCATTTTCTCCAAGAGGAAGACTGAGGCTTGTCAGAGCGTTGGCAGAAAATGAAGTAATGTCAGGTAATGCATTGAAACAGAGGATATTTAGTTGTCTTCTCTGCGGAGCATGTGAAAATAACTGCCCTCTTAATATAGATGTTTGCAACTTCATATATAAAACAAGAGCAAAAACGAAAAAGGGCTTTTTACTATATCTATTCAAATATTTTTCATTTTATCCTGGATTATTTTTTTCAGTTTTGCAACTTTTAAATAGTTCCAAACATTTGAAATCTCTTTTAAACTATCCACGCTTAACATTTTTACATAGATTTTTAACTGTGCCTGTTAAACAAAAACAACAGGATTTCTTACAGGTTTACACAAAATTGAAACCTGCAGGGCGGATTGCAATTTTTTCAGGCTGCTCGGTAAATTATTTACTTCCATCAATAACAGGATCGTTAATTTATATTCTTAACCGATTAAACTTTGAAGTTATTGTGCCCAAACAGTACTGTTGCGGTGCTCCTCTACTATCTGCAGGTTTTAAGAAAGATGCAATAAAACTTGCCAAAAAAAATCTGAAAACATATAAATCATTTAACATTGAGGGAGTTATAACTACTTGCCCTACCTGTGCACATTTTATTGCAAATGTTTATAAAGAACTTGCTGGAGAGGGGATTTCTGTATTAAACATTGCAGACCTTTTTGAAGATTTTAATTTTTCAATTAACTCGCAGGATAAGGCTATTGTGGAATCATCTGCATTTTTTCATGCTTCATGCCATTCCTTGAACTATGTTAAAGATGCTGATAAAACAATAAAAGTGCTTAAAAAACTTGGTGTTGCTGATATTAAGAAGAAACAGGGATGCTGTGGATTTGCAGGACTTTTTTCCTTTTTATTTGAAAAACAATCTATGGATATTCTCAGAAAAAAAGTTTTAGAATACGAAACAGCAGATATGATAATCAGTTCTTGCCCAAACTGTTTGATTCAATTTAAATTTGCCATGAAAGACAAAAAAATATTTCATTATGTAGAAGTAATCAATAAAATTTTATTAAAAGGAGAAAAGGATGGAAGAACAATCAAATTCTAATCCTTCGGATAAGAATCTTAATGAGAGTAGTTCTAATTTTGAAATAGTTTTCCCTGATGGAACTGTTTATAGCCCTGACAGAAATGACCATACAGTTAAGGGCTACGATCCAGATGGGAAGCCTAAAAAAATGAAGTTCAGTTTGAAAAAAGACTGTGATAGATGTGGAGAATGCTGTATGAGAGATACTCCAGTGATTCTCAAAGAAGATATTTCTTTGCTGACAAATGGAATTATTTCAGAGAACGATATTTATGCAATACGAGAAGGTGAAAAAATTCGTTCTTCAATAGATGGAGATACATATTATTCATCAATGGAATTGATAAAATTGCGTCCTATTTTTGGTAGCTCTACATGTCTTTTTTATGATCCAGAGATTGGTTGCACAATCTATGAAAACAGGCCAACTGTATGCAGAGAATATGAGTGCTGGAGTCAGAATATAACTATAACAGGACTTGAAAAAAGGAGGCTTACAAGAGAAGATTTATTCGGTAGTGTTGATGTTTTAAAAGAAGCTATAAATAAGCATAATGAAAGATGTTCGCTTGAAAAATTTAATAAAATAGTTGAGGAATTTATCTCTGGTAAAGAGGAAAACTTTGAAGCAATTGTTAATATGATTTTATATGATACTGCTATAAGAGACTGGGCAAGAGAAAAGCTGGAGATTGATAGTAATGTTTTTTCTTTGATTTTTGGTAAAACTTTGTTTGAAATAGCTCCGCTTTATGGACTACTGATAGAAAGAGATGGAGAAAACTTTATAATTAAAGTTATGGAGGATAAGGGATGAAAATTTTTATTGACACAGCTAATTTGGAAGAGATTAAAAAAGCATGGGAACTGGGATTAATTGATGGTGTTACAACAAATCCTTCGCTTCTGTCTAAGGAAGCCAGAGATCCGATATCATTACTTGAAGAAATATGTAAAATTGTTGATGGTCCTGTAAGTGCGGAGGCTGTATCTCTGAATTTTGATGATATGGTTGCAGAAGCAATGGAACTGAGTAAAATTGCATCAAATATTGTAATCAAGATTCCCATGACTGAAGATGGACTTCTAGCTGTGAGAAAACTTGCTCAGGATGGAATAAGAACAAATGTAACGCTTATTTTTTCTCCAACCCAGGCTCTTTTAGCTGCAAAAGCTGGTGCTACATATGTCAGTCCTTTTGTTGGCAGACTTGATGATATAGGTCATTCAGGTATGAATCTGGTAGAGGATATTCAGATAATTTTTGAGAACTACTCATTTAGAACTGAAATAATTGTTGCCAGCATTCGTAACCCTCTTCATGTTCTTGAGGCAGCAAAGATCGGGGCTGATATTGCTACAATTCCATATTCAGTAATTAAGCAGCTAATTAAACATCCTTTAACAGACATTGGTATTGAAAAATTTCTCAAAGATTGGGAAAAACTTCAAAATAAGGAGGAGAGGAAATGAAAAAAAACAGAAAGTTCATCATATCCGGAATTCTTCTGCTTTTGATAGGAGTTACCATAGGTCTGGTTATTTCTTCAAAGTTTGATTTTCAGACCAAAGGATTTTCTGAGGATTATCAGATTTCAAAAGAATCTCAGGAGTTGTTATCAAAAATTGGTAACGCAATGGCAGAAGTTATTCAAGCTGTTAGACCCTCTGTTGTAAACATTTACACAACAAAAAAGATTAAAAGACAGGGAATTCCTTTTCCTTTTAACGACCCATTTTTCAGAAGATTTTTTGATGATGAGTTTGGTGGACTATTTAACAGACCGAAAGAATTTACTCAGACAGCACTTGGTTCAGGAGTTATTGTTGACCCTTCGGGGTATATACTTACAAACTATCATGTAATTAAAGGTGCTGATGAAATCAAGGTAAAGCTTTATGATAAAAAAGTTTTTGACGGTACACTGGTTGGTTATGATGCTAAGACAGATATTGCTGTGATAAAGATTAAGTCAAATGGGCTCCGTGCAATTAAATGGGGAGATTCTGATAAACTCAAGGTTGGTGAAACAGTTATCGCTATTGGGAATCCGTATGGACTAAATCTAACTGTCACAAGAGGAATAGTGAGTGCTACAGGCAGGGCAAATGTTGGGATAGCGGACTATGAAGACTTCATTCAAACAGATGCAGCCATTAATCCGGGTAATTCAGGAGGTCCTCTGGTTAATGTTAGTGGAGAGCTCGTTGGTATAAATACAGCAATATTCAGTACAACAGGAGGATATCAGGGGATTGGTTTTGCCATTCCGAGCAATATGGCAAAGGTAGTTATGGATAGTCTTATAAAGAATAAGAAGGTAATCAGGGGATGGCTTGGTGTTACAGTTCAGGATTTGGATATAGAGATGGCAAAGACATCCGGACTTAAGGAGATAAAAGGCGCTGTTGTTACTGATATTCAAGATGGAAGCCCTGCCGAAAAAGCAGGTCTCATGAGAAAGGATATCATAATTAGTTTTAATGGTAAAGAAGTTGAAGATGCTGCTCATCTGAGAAATCTTGTGGTAAGTACTCCGCCAGGCAAAACAGTAAACATGGAGATTATAAGAGGAGGTAAACGCTATACTATAACTGCGACCATAGGTGAACTGGGTGCAGAACAAATGGTTTCTGAATCAGAGTCTGTTCTGGCAGGTATTTATGTTGAAGATCTTACTTCTAAGATAAGAAGTCAGTTACATATTCCTAAAAAAATTAACGGAGTCATTATATCATCCATTGATCCAGACTCACCTGCTGATGGATTATTGATGAGAGGTGATGTGATTATGGAAATTAATAATGAAAAAATTAACAGTGTTAAAGATTTTGTCAGAGTATCAAAGAAAGTTAAAAATGAGGCTATAATCTGGTTTTTTAGAGATGGAAGAGTATCATATATTACCCTTAAGGTAGGACAGTGATTTAAAAAATGAGTTCAGCATCTGCTCTCTGATATAAAGCATATTTTTAAAATTATTTGAAAATTCTCTGAATACTCGGGCAGGTGCTGACTCCATTTCTTTTAGAAGATTTTCACAAAGATACCAGTTGCATCTTAACGGTCTGAGATATCGTGGTGTTTTACATCCTTTTTCTGTAAGCAGGTAACAGGGCTCTTTTTCTTTAAGATTTCGGTCTGGAAGAGGAAATTTTTCTCGCAATGCAAGAATATAAATAGTGTCATCATATTCATATCTGCTGTTTTTATGCTGACAGCAGATATTGGTACAATGCGAGCAAATTTTTCTTGCATTATGGTCGATAAATGGGTCAATCTTTAATAGAATATTTTTAATCTCTATTGATAGAATCATTGTTTCTTTAAAAATTTCAGGAAAATTTGTAAAAAAAGAATCAATTTGATTTATAAGTTTTTGAAACTCATTAATGTTATTCCATAAATCTATTTCTCCCCTCTTTATAAAGCAAAAATTGTTCATTAAAATATCCCCTGATTAGAAGCTATTAATAACCTATGAGCAATTATATCAGATGCGTGAAGTAAGAAAAAAGTGCACAGATTAAAATTTTTATTTTCAGTACAATGTCAGTTTTAAACTGACATCATGCGGTAGAACCTAAATAATAATTCTTTCAGGATGGGTATAAATGTTGAATCTTTGACCTCTTAAAAATCCAACCACTGTCAACCCAGATTTATCAGCAAGCTCAACAGCAAGAGATGTTGGTGCAGTTCTACTTACAATTATAGGAATTTTCCATTTTGCAGTTTTTAATATCATCTCAGAAGAAATTCTTCCGCTTACAAGCATTATCTTGCCTTTAAATGGTACCTTATTAAGTAAAGCCCAGCCAATGGCTTTGTCGACAGCGTTATGTCTGCCAACATCCTCAGCAATAAATAAAATATTATACAAATCCGCAATTGCCACTGCATGGATACAGCCTGTTGTTCTGTAAAGAGTTGATTTAGCTTGAAACTGTTTAAAAAGGTTGAGAAGTCTATCAGGTTCAATCCGTAAGCTATCATCAGTATAACCTTTCACATCATTAAGAAAGCTAACTGCAGCCATACATCCAGAGGTTATTGTTTTACCGTCTAAAGATACAAATCCCTCAAGTTCAACTTTGACTTCAGTGTTATCTCTTGTTTCTTCAATATATATCTTTTCCGGACACCAATCACCTTTAAGAATTCCCTCTGTCATAAGAAAGCCAACTACGAGTTCTTTTACCTGAAAAGGAGATGCAGCTAAAGAAACTATTTCTTCATTATTTACATAAATTTTTATTTTCTGTTCAACAGCTACAGTATCATCAATTTTTAAAATCTCTTTGCGTTCAATTTTTGTAATTTTTTTATTCTCAAGTGGTTGCATATCAGTATTTTAGCCTATAAATTTTTTTCTTGCAAATTATCTTCAAAAACTGCTATTCTGAAATTAGAAAAAATTTTGGGAGGTAGATGTGTTTAGTATTAGTGCAAAAGCAGCCGAAAAGGCAAAAGTGATTCTTAAAAACGAGGGTAAAGAAGGCTGGGGACTGAGGATATTCTCAACAGAAGGATCCTGCAGTCCATCATTTGGTCTTGATATTGATGAAACGCTTCAAGAAGGTGATGAGGTAATCGAGAAAGATGGATTAAAGGTTTATATGAATAAACAAACCTTTGACCTGTTAAATGATGTTGAACTTGACTACTATGAAGATGAGGAACAGGAAGGATTTGTGCTTAAGGGACCAATGCCTTCTTGCGGTTCTGGTTGCGGAGGGTCCTGCGGCGTATAAGCGATGTTTCCAGTTCAACGCTTAAGACGATTAAGAAAAACAGATATCCTGAGGAAAATGGTGAGGGAAACAACCCTCACTCCTCAGGATTTTATTTATCCAATGTTTGTTGTTTCGGGAAAAGGAGTTAGAAATTCTATTTCATCAATGCCAGGTTGTTTTCAGGAAAGTATTGATGAAGCAGTAAAAACAGCTAAAGAAGTATATTCACTGAATATTCCAGCTGTAATACTTTTTGGAATTCCTGAAAATAAGGATGAAAAAGCCTCTGATGCTTATAAAGACAATGGTGTTGTTCAGCAGGCAATAAGAGCAATAAAAGATTCCATTCCTGAGCTGATTATTATAACCGATGTTTGTTTATGTGAATATACATCTCATGGACACTGTGGAATTATAAAAAATGGAACAATCGATAACGATGCTACTCTTGAGGTATTAGCGCTTGAAGCTGTTTCTCATGCACGTGCAGGTGCTGATATTGTAGCTCCTTCAGATATGATGGATGGGAGGGTAGGAAAAATCCGTAAATCTCTCGATGAAGAAGGTTTTACAGATGTGGTAATCCTTGCCTATGCTGCAAAGTATGCATCAGCTTTTTATGGACCTTTCAGAGAAGCAGCTCAATCTGTTCCTGCATTTGGAGACAGACGTTCATATCAGATGGATCCAGCAAATCGAAGGGAAGCACTAAGAGAAGTTGCTCTTGATATTGAAGAAGGAGCTGATATGGTTATAATAAAGCCTGCTTTATCATATTTAGACATTATATCCGATGTTAAACAATCTTTTAATGTTCCGGTTGCTGCATACAATGTAAGTGGAGAATACTCAATGATAAAAGCTGCGGCTCAGTTTGGCTGGCTTAATGAAGAAACAGTAATGATGGAAATACTTACATCAATGAAACGCGCAGGAGCAGATATAATTCTCACTTACTTTGCCAGAGAGGCAGCAAAGCTACTTCAACGTTAAAATAATCCCGATGGACAGATTCATACTTCATACTTCCTTTAAACCAAAGGGCGATCAACCAAAAGCAATTAAACAGCTAACTGATGGTATAAAAAAGGGACACAGGAATCAGGTTTTACTCGGGGTTACAGGTTCTGGTAAAACATTCACAATTGCCAATGTAATTGCTCGAGTTAACAAACCAACCCTTGTTATTGCTCATAATAAAACACTTGCAGCGCAGCTTTATGGAGAACTGAAAGAGTTATTTCCATACAATGCAGTTGAATATTATGTAAGCTACTACGATTACTATCAACCTGAAGCCTATATCCCGGAAACAGATACGTACATTGAAAAGGACTCTTTAATTAATGATGATATTGACAGACTGAGACATTCTGCAACGTTATCTGTTCTTACACGAAAAGATGTTATAGTTGTAGCATCTGTATCATGTATTTATGGTATTGGTTCTCCAGATGACTATCTATCAATGCATATAAATCTTGAAGAAGGAATGCGCACAGAGAGAGATGCACTTTTGAAGAAACTTGTTGAAATTCTCTATATAAGAGAAGAAAATGAATTCAGAAGAGGATCTTTCAGAGTCAGAGGAGATGTTGTTGATATTTATGCATCACATTGTCTTGAAAGAGCTTACAGAGTCGAATTTTTTGACGATGAAATTGATGCCATATATGAAATAGACCCCATGACTGGCAAAAGATTAAGAAGACTTGAGAGAATCTTTATACCACCAAGCAGTCACTGGGTTACTCCTGAGATAAGACTTCAGCAGGCCTTAAAGACCATTGAAGAAGAACTCGAGGAAAGAATACTCTACTTTAAGGAGCGAGGAGAAGATCTGTTTGCAGAGAAAATTGAAAGAAGGACACGTTTTGATATGGAGATGCTGAGCCAATTCGGACATTGTCATGGAATTGAAAACTATTCAAGACATTTAAGTGGTAGACTTCCAGGAGAACCTCCATTTACGTTGATAGATTATATATATGCCGGTCCTTCAAAGGGTGATTTTTTAACGGTTATTGATGAAAGCCATGTTACTGTACCGCAAATTGGAGGAATGTATGAAGGAGATCGTTCAAGAAAGCAGACTCTTGTTAATTATGGGTTCAGGCTTCCTTCTGCTCTTGATAATCGTCCTTTAAAGTTTGAAGAGTTTGAACACAGAGTTAATTATGTGATATATGTGTCAGCAACTCCTGGAGATTATGAAATTGAAAAATCTCAGGGGAGAATTATTGAACAGATTATACGACCAACAGGACTTGTTGATCCAAAGATTGAGGTTCGTCCGGCAACTTCTCAGGTTGAGGATTTGCTTGAGGAAATTCAAAAAAGGGTAGTAAATAGCGAAAGAGTTCTTGTTACAACCCTGACAAAAAAGATGGCAGAAGACTTAACTGACTACTATACAACTCTTGGGATAAAAGCAAAGTATCTTCATTCAGATATTGATACCCTTGAGAGAGTTGAAATTTTACGAGACCTGAGGCTTGGAAATTTTGATGTGCTTATTGGAGTAAATCTCTTAAGGGAAGGACTTGACCTTCCAGAGGTGTCTCTTGTTGCAATATTTGATGCGGACAAAGAGGGATTTTTGCGTTCAGAACGGTCTTTAATTCAGACAGCTGGGAGAACATCAAGAAACGTAAATGGTATTGTAATTTTTTATGCTGATACAATCACTGATTCAATGAAAAAGGCAATTGAGGAAACAGAAAGACGTAGACGAATTCAGGAAAAGTATAATCAAAAAATGGGAATTGTTCCAGAGACAGTAAAAAGTAAAATAAAAGATATACTCGCATCAATTTATGAAAGGGATTACTTCACTGTAGATGTTCTTAAAGAAAAAGACGAGAAATATGAGATTAATGGAGAAACTTTGAAAAAACTTGAAGCAGAAATGAAGCATGCTGCGGCAAATCTTGAGTTTGAAAAAGCAGCCCAGATAAGAGATAAGATAGTTAAGATAAAGGATAAGATGATACAACTGGGTATTTCAGTTAGAAGACAGTCTCATTTTTTCATTAAATAATAACAACAAATGATAGATATTAAAAAATAAGTAAGGAGGAGGGGTTCCCCTCCTCCTTACTTATTTAAAAATTTTACTTCTTTTTTACAACGAGTACAGGTCGAGCTGATGTACTGATAACTTTTTCAGCTATACTACCCATAAAGAATTTTTCAATGCCTGTTCTTCCATATGTTCCCATAACTATCAATCCAGCTGCATTCTTATTTGCAGTATCAACAATTTGTTCAAATGCTTCTCCTTTTGCAATAACGCTTTGAACTTTAACACCTTCACGCTCAGCAACTTCTTTTACCATTTGTACTGCTTCTTCGGCATAAGAGATATTTTCGTCTTTTTTTGCAACAGATACAATAATGAGTTCGCTGCTAAATCTCTTTGCCATGCCGATTGCTTCAGATGCCGCTAATTGACTGTAAACAGATCCATCTGTTGCTATAACTATTCTGTCAAAATTCAAAGTGGCACCAACAGGAACCACAAGGACTTTGCATGGTGCATTGGCTATAACTTTTGTACCCACTGCACCAAGCATTACACCCTTTTTACCTAGAATTATCAGATCAACTCTGTTTTTTATTGCTTCATCGATTATGTATTTAAATGGATCAGGTCCTGTATAACTGATTGTTTCACATTTTACACCATTTTTTTCAGAAAGAGTCTTAACTTCATCAAGGGCTGCTTTTGCCCTTTTTTCAAGGCGGTCTATGAGTTGAGGCAGAGTCTCCACAAATTCTGCAGCAAAAACTGGCACTTCTGCAACACAGATAGCATAAACTGTGCTTTCACAGGGTTTTGCAAGTTCAATTGCAGCCTGTGCAGCAAATTTACCTGCCTCTGAACCATCGGTAGCTACGAGTATTTTATCAACTTTTGTTAACGGACAAGCTCCAATTGCCATATTATACCTCCTTCTTTACTTTTGCTTTCTTGGTAGAAAATCCTAATCCTTCAAAAAGATAAAGCATACCAAATCCATACCAGACAGTATAGAGAACATAAAATGCTAACAAACCAGTCAACACACCAGCTTTTTCACTTACTTTTTCAGCCTCAATGCCATAGAAATTATAAGCTGGCTCTATTGCCTTTGTTAAAACAGTTTTAATAATATTTGATTCATTAGCTTTCTTCTCAAGAGTAAATTTTTTGCTAATTGCTGATAATGAATTATGCCACTGCCTAAACATCTGTTTCATTTTGTCATCATCTGTAACTCCGTATTTATTTTTAATATAGTCACCATTGTTATTATACATCTGCTGCGAATCCTCAAGAGCTGCAAGAAGTATTGCTCCAAAATCACCTGTTATATGAACCTTTGTGCCATTAACCTCAACCTGTGCACCATTTGTAGTATAAAGTTTCTTTACATTTTCCGCTCTCTTTTCGCCTTCACCTGGTTTATCTGTTGCCTTTTTTACATCAATAGTCACATCAAAGGGTTTACCCTTAAATTTTTCAATATCTTTTGTAACTTTTGGTATAAAATAGGCAGAACCCTTTGCTAATTTATTAAACAGCTCATCAGAATATTCAAGACCATTCATCCCCTCTCCATATATTGGTGCAAATATTAGAATCAAAACACCAATAAAGCTAATAAGCAGAGTTAAGCCCATTGATAAATGTTTTTTGTCAACAGCCATTTTATCCCTCCTCTTTAAATGCTTTGAGATTCTTAAAGAACGTTCCTAATACCCATATAGCAAAAATGCCGATCGCTCCCCAGAAAACAATGTTTCCAACAAGAATAAAGATATCACATGCTCCCTGTGAAATTTTCCATAGATTAAGACTTCTTAATTTATCAGGGACAACGCTAGCTCTGTTTGCAAAGCCTGCGAGAATTGTCATAACCCAGAAGCCTCTTATAAGCATTCCTGGCACAACCTTTGTAGTGAGGGCTCCAATTTGAATGCCTATAAGAGAACCAAGAAGAAGACCCATTGCTAGAGTATAAAATACATAACCATAAATTGCGTACTGAGTAATTGATGAGTAGCCTGCTGTAAATATTATCTGTAATATATCAGTTCCAACTGTCGTAGGAGTGGAAACTCCTAAAACATAGACAAAAAGAGGAAATGTAACAAATCCACCACCAACTCCCATAACAGATGCAAGAATTCCAACAATAAATCCTATACTTGTAACGAATATCCAGGATATTGTTTTTCCACCGAAATCCTGATCAAACTTTATTACTGGAGGGATTTTGACTTTTTGAATACTTAGTGCAAGTTTTGTTGTTGTTAATGGTGCTCCACCACCATGAGCATCTGTCTGTGTCACACCTTTTTTCCTGGCTCTGCTTAATTTTATATAATCAGCCAATCCATAAAATCCAAGTATTGCAAGTATAATAGCATAAATTATGCTGATAAAAGCTTCACTTAGTACAGGATCAGCACTGTATACGGCTCTCTGAATATAACCACCTGTAGTAGCACCCAAAACAGAACCGATAACAAAAGCAACAGCCAGACCTACTGAGATATTACCGAGTTTCTTGTGGAGTACTGTTCCCATTATGGCTTTTGCAAAAATATGAAACTGGTCTGTTCCAACTGCTAGAATTCCCTTAACACCTGCTGCCATCAATGCCGGTGCAATGATAAAACCACCGCCAGCACCTATACATCCTGTAATAAGCCCTGCAGCAAGTCCAACAGCAATTGAAGCAACAAATACAGTTGTTGTGTAATAGGATGGTGCATAAGCACTTTTCCCACCAAGAATATCAGCAGCACCAAGAATCGAAATCAGAAATATTGGAGTAATTAATGCAAGCAGAATAATCAGTCGTTTTTTGTTCTTCAGAATATTATCTGACATCTGCTTTTCCCATCGTGCCTGGGCTACAGCCCCTGCCATCATCAAATCATAAACTTTTCTAAGTTTACTCATCCCACATCCTCCTCCTTTAAAGGTTGTTGTTTTGCTGGTTAAAACTCTTATAAAACTTTTTTCAAAGACTTGTTTGTTTCACCTCCCTTCTTTTTGTTTTTTTCTGTTTTTTTGCTGAGCCTATCAAACTCTTTTGGTTTGGAAAATGTTATGGAAACCAGTAGATTCTTCATTTTTTTCCAGACCTTTTTCATTATTAAATGATATATGCAATGGAGATGCCAGAAAATAGAAACAGTAAAAATAAAGCAAAAATGGATTAAAAAATACAACGCTGCAACATATAATTGCGTTTTAATTTAATTGTAAAATTTTTTCTTGAAGTTTTTAAATTTAAATGCAACTTTTTATTGCATCAAATAATTATGTAGCAATTTTGAATTGTTTCAGTTTTCTCTGGAGTTGTTGTCTATGAATACCAAGAAGCTCTGCTGCCTTTGAAATGTTGCCTTTGCTTTTTTGTAAGGCTGACCATATGAGTTCCTTTTCGAAGGTACTGACTGCTTGTCTGAGGCTTCCCTGATGAATCTTTTTTGAATTTGAATTTTTTAATAAATAGGCTGGCAGATCTTTTACAGTTATCTCTGTAGAATTGGTAAATGCAATTGCTCTTTCAATAATGTTTTCAAGTTCACGAACATTGCCCGGAAATGAATAGTTCATTAAAATATCCAGAGCCTCGTCAGTTATACCTTTCACGACAAGATCTTTTCTTTTATTGCCGTGCTTTTTTATAAAGAAATCAGTGAGGACAGGAATGTCTTCTTTGCGGGTTCTTAATGGAGGAAGTTCTATATTAATTACATTTAGTCTGTAAAAGAGGTCTTCTCTAAATGTGCTTTCTTTACAGGCTTTCACCAGATCTTTATTTGTAGCAGCGATAAATCTAACATCTACTTTTATTGGATAATTACCTCCAATTCTTGTAAATTCTCCTTCCTGTATAACCCTTAAAATTTTTGTTTGAAAAAGAGGTGATACATCGCCAATTTCATCAAAAAAAGCTGTACCTTCATGAGCCCATTCAATAAGTCCCTTTTTTGTATAATTTGCACCTGTAAAAGCTCCCTTTTCAAAACCAAAAAGTTCTGATTCAAGTAAACTATCTGGAATCGCTGTGCAGTTTATAACAATAAATGGTTTATCTTTTTTTTCACTCAGGTTATGAATTGCCCTTGCAACAAGTTCTTTACCTGTACCTGACTCTCCAGTAATCAAGACATTACTATCGGTAAGTGCAGCTTTGCGAATACCGCAATAAACATCCTCCATGATTCGGCTAACCCCTATTAAATCAGGAATATCAACTTTCGGTTGGTCTTTAAATCTTTCAAATACTGATGCCACTAAATCGTCACGTAAAGGCTTTGGCAGAAAATCTGTGGCGCCGAGTTTCATTGATTCAACTGCTTTTTTAATATCTGGTTTACCAAATGAAATAACAGGCATATACTGTTTGAGTTCATTAAGTCTCTTCTGCCATCCCTCAGAGTCAATATCAAGAAATGCTATGTCATAATTAGAGAAGTCATGAATAGATCCAGGATTTGCTTTGCGAGACTTTCTAATTGAGATACCAACAGAATTAAAAATTTTATAAATCCTGTCTGCTTCATCAGAAATAACAAGAACACTGAAGGATCGTAAAAAAACCATTGTAGTTAACATAGAATATTTATCTATTAGATGTCAAGAAGTACTTAAATTAAAAGCCCATGTTTTTGTATTGATATAGGAATATACTTTTTATGATTAAAAATTTTATTTTATACTAATTTTAGTATTCTCTGTAGAAGATTAGATTCATTGATAGAGTTAAGTTAATAAAAAGAGGCTTCAAATTTGATTTTTAACAAAATATTGTGGTATTTTTTTATTTATGCCTGGTGATTACAGAGAGACACTTAATTTACCCAAAACTGATTTCTCAATGAAGGCGAACCTTGCCGAACGAGAACCTGCTATGCTTGAGTTCTGGAAAGAACACAGAGTATATGAAAATCTTGTAGATAACAATAGAGCTCTTGGTGGAGAACGTTTTATTCTTCATGACGGTCCTCCCTATGCAAATGGCCATATTCATATAGGGCATGCACTTAATAAGATTCTTAAAGACATAATTGTTAAATATCACTCAATGCTTGGTCATTACTGCCCTTTTATTCCAGGATGGGATTGTCATGGACTTCCAATTGAACTTCAGGTTGATAAATCCCTAGGCAAAGAAAAAGAACATGTTGATATATTTAAAAAAAGACAGCTCTGTCGAGAGTATGCTGAGAAATTTATAAATATTCAACGAGATGAGTTTATCCGGCTTGGTATTTTTGGATACTGGGATAATCCATACATCACAATGTCAAATGATTATGAAGCCACTATTGTAAAAGAATTTTTCAGCTTTGTAAAAAATGGATATATATACAGAGGTAAAAAGCCTGTTTACTGGTGTCCTTCCTGTGTCACAGCTCTGGCTGACGCTGAAGTGGAGTATGCTGATAAGGAATCTCCATCAATCTTTGTGGCATTTGAGGTAATAGAGAAAGAAAAACTATCAATTAAAGGTCTACCAGTTTACATTGTGATTTGGACAACAACTCCATGGACACTGCCTGCAAATCTTGCTTTGGCTGTTCATCCTGATTTTAATTATGTTGGAGTGAAAACTTCAAAGGGTGTGCTCATACTGGTTAAAGAAGCTATTAAAAATTTGAAAGATAAGATTGATATTGATGAAATTCCTTTATTTGAGATAAAAGGTTCAGAGCTTGAAGGTATGGCTGCAAGGCATCCTTTTATAGATAGGGTATCAAGAGTTGTTTTGGCTGACTTTATTGAAATTGGAGAAGGTACAGGTATTGTTCACATTGCACCCGGACACGGTGAGGAAGACTACGAGGTTGGATTAAAATACGGGCTTGACATTTATGCTCCAGTAGATGATAAAGGCAGATTTATTGAAGAAGTTCCTTATTTTAGCGGTGAAAATGTTTTTAAAGCAAATAAACTAATAATAGAGCATATGAGAGAAAATGGCTTGCTTATCTGGGAAGGAAATATAACTCATTCATATCCTCACTGCTGGAGATGCAAAAAACCTGTTATTTTTAGGGCAACTACTCAATGGTTTATTTCAATGAATCATCAAGATCTACGTCATCGTGCACTGCAAGAGATAGATAAAGTTAGATGGATTCCTTCATGGGGTAGGGAGAGAATATATTCAATGGTTGAGAAAAGACCTGACTGGTGTTTGTCAAGACAGAGAGCGTGGGGAGTCCCCATTACGTTATTTGTGTGTAAAAAGTGTGGATACATAATAAAAGATGAACAGCTTTTTAGTAAAATCGGAGAGCTTATTGAGAAAAAGGGCTCAGATGTATGGTTCAGGCTTAATCTTGATGATTTTCTTCCTGATTATTCATGTCCAGAATGCGGTTCAAAAGATTTTAATAAAGAAAAGGATATTCTTGATGTATGGTTTGACTCAGGTGTTAGTCATGCGGCAGTTCTTGAAAGAAATCCTATGATTGGCTGGCCTGCTGATATGTATCTTGAAGGAAGTGATCAGCACAGGGGTTGGTTTCAGAGTTCACTTATAACATCACTTGGTAATAAAGGAAGAGCTCCGTATAAAATTGTTCTTACACATGGATTTACAGTTGATGGACAGGGAAGAAAGATGTCGAAGTCTCTTGGCAATGTGATTGCTCCTCAGGAGATTATTAAGTCAAATGGTGCGGATATTGTCAGACTCTGGGTATCAGCTGAAGATTATAGAGATGATATAAAGCTTTCACAGGAGATTCTTTCAAGGCTTACAGAGGCTTACAGGAAAATCAGAAATACCCTTCGTTATCTTCTTGGAAACGTATATGACTATGATGGCAAAGACTACCAAGCTCATCTGTTAGAAATAGATAGATGGGCAATGATGAAGCTTCAGAAGTTGATAAAAAAAGTAAAAACAGCTTATGAAAATTTTGAATTCCATCAGGTTTTTCATGCAATTCATAATTTCTGTGTAACAGATATGAGTGCATTTTATCTTGATATTCTTAAAGATAGACTTTATACATTTAAGGCGGATTCTTTAGACAGAAGAGCAGCCCAGTGGGTTATATATAACATAGCGGATTCCCTTATTAAACTAATTGCGCCGATTCTTTCATTCACTGCAGAAGAGGCATGGCAATATCTGCCATTCAAAAAAACTGAAAGTGTATTTCTGGACAGGCTTCCAGAACTTGATGGGAGTTTTATAAATGATGAACTTGAAGCAAAGTGGGAGAAATTGATTGAACTGAGAGATAAGGTTAACAGATCTATTGAGTTAAAAAGACAGGAAAAGTTTATAGGAAACTCTCTTGAATCAAAAATTGTTCTTCAGGTAAATAAAAAATTAAAGAAATTTTTAAGTCCATATGTTGATTTTCTTCCATTTCTTTTTATAGTTTCTCAGGTAGAAATTAAAGACTTATCCGATCAATTGGATGAAGAGTTTATAATTAATGTTGAAAGAGCTGAGGGACAAAAATGTCAGCGATGCTGGAATTACTCGCCAATGGTGGGAAAACTTGAAATTCAAGACGTATGCCCAAGATGCTATCATGTCCTCAAGACTTAAAAAATCTCTCTCTTTAATTTTCATTATTATTTTAGTTGACCAGATTGCAAAATATGCTGCTCTTAAATTTTTATCTTCGTATGGAATAGTTAGAATACTTCCATTTTTTAATCTGGTTTATGTTGAAAATACAGGAACTGCTTTTGGAATGTTTAAATTCCTGGGTTCTGGATTTTTTATTTTTGTTGCTGTACTTGCAACATTATTTCTTGTTTATTTGTATTTAAAAGATTCTAAAAACTGGTTTGTTTATTCTTTAATAATAGCTGGAGCACTTGGAAATATTATAGATAGATTAATTTATGGATATGTTATAGATTTTGTTGATCTTCATATAGGCACAGTTCATTGGCCAGCATTCAACATTGCTGATACTGCAATAAGTATAGGGATTGTTTTGTTTCTCTACAAAAATTTTAAAAAATGAAAGTTTTTACATATTCAGAACAGGAAACCAAAACTTTTGGTAAGATGATAGGAACATACATTAAAAATTCAGGGATTAATGTTATAGCTCTTTATGGAGAAATGGGAGCAGGCAAAACTGTTTTGACAAAGGGTATTGCATCTGCTTTTGGTATTGAGGAGAAAGATATTGCAAGCTCTAGTTTTGTGATCGTATCTCAATATCCAGAAGCCGATTTCTATCATATTGATCTTTACAGAGTTGATAATGTTAAAGAAGAAGAACTTGATTTGTGGGAATATTTTGAACACAGTACATGTGTGGTAGAATGGGCAGAAAGGTTAAATGAGTTGCCTGAAAAAACATTAAAGATTACAATAAATTTAGTTGATGAAAAAATAAGAGTTCTGGAAATGGAGCTTTAAATGTTCAGGAAAGTTTCAATTCTCTATAAGGAAAATGATAATTTAGCTATTGAAACAGCTATGAAGGTTCAGGAATGGCTGAAAAATAAAAATGTTGAATGTGTGCTTTTTCATTCTGTGGGAGCATTTTCATCATTTAATCATTCAGAAATAATGGCAATTCAGAGTTCTGATGCGGTGATAGTTCTTGGTGGAGATGGTACGATGCTATCAGCATCAAGAATTATTAATGGAAGAAAAATTCCAATAATTGGAATAAATATGGGAACTCTTGGATTCATAACCGAGATTCAGAGAACTGATTTATGGAAGAGCTTAGAGTTGATATTTTCTGGTAGTTATGAGATTGAAGAAAGAAGCATGCTAAATGCTCAGGTATTTAGGAATGAAGAGATAATTAACGAATATCTTGGACTTAATGACCTTGTAATCGGTAAGGGTATTATGGCTAAAATTTCAGATTTTGAATTAATCATCAACAATATATATGTATCAACAATAAAGGCAGATGGTATAATAATATCCACTCCTACAGGTTCAACAGCCTATAATCTCTCAGCTGGAGGTCCGATTCTTTTCCCAACCCTTAAAGGTCTTGTATTTACACCAATATGTCCTCATACTTTAAGTGTAAGGCCTGTGGTTCTTCCTGACAATTTTATAATTGATCTGATTATATCTTCAAATGTTAAGGATATATTTTTAACCATAGACGGACAGATTGGATTTTCTCTTAAGATAAATGATAGAGTAAGATGCAGAGTTGCTGATGAAAAGACTTATTTAATTGCACCTGTTGGAAGAGACTATTTTAGAGTTTTAAGAGAAAAGCTTAGATGGGGAGAGAGATAACTAATATTGTCGAGATTCTAAATTTTTATCAAGCTCTTGGATTCAGGGAGTTACCTATTAATTTCTTTCAGTCTCTTCTTCCTTCGATGCAACATAGTTCAACTACTAATTTCATTTCAAATCAAAACGGAAGCGAAATTCTGAACGAGAAAAATAGATTTACTGACAAGGATTCTTTGACTGATGTAATGGATGAACTTAATAAGCAGATTAAAAATTGTATAAAATGCCCATTAAGCAATTCACGGACACATCCAGTATGCGGTGAAGGTGATTTAAATTCAGATATAATGTTTGTTGGTGAAGCACCAGGAGTTGAAGAGGATTTGCAGGGAAAACCTTTTGTTGGTGAAGCAGGGAAGCTTTTAACTAGTCTGATAGAGAAAATAGGATTTACAAGGAAAGATGTATATATAACAAATACTGTGAAATGTCATCCTCCAAAGAACAGAGAGCCATTTGAACGTGAGATATCAACCTGTTTCGACTATTTGAAAAAAGAGATAGAAATAGTTAAACCCAAGGTTATAATGACTCTTGGTAAGGTTGCTACATTTGCATTGATGGGAGCGAAAGGAAAAATCAGGGATATTCATATTTCTAAAATAAGAGGACAGATGTTTTATTACAATAATATTCCTGTTATTCCTACCTTTCATCCTGCTTATTTGCTCAGGAACAGAAAAGATAAGTGGCTTACATGGGATGATGCACAGCAGGCTCTAAGGAGGCTTAAATGAAAGTACTATGGGCACCATGGAGAATTGAATATATTTCTGGAGAGAAGGAAAAAGGATGCATATTCTGTGAAAAGCCGAATGACAGCAAGGACAGGGATAATTTGATTCTGTACAGGGGCAAACTTGCTTTTATAATTATGAATAAATATCCATATACATCAGGTCATCTCATGGTTGTTCCTTATAGGCATGTGCAGAGTCTAGAAGAACTCAATACAGATGAACTTACAGAATGTATGATTCTTACAGTTAAGTGTTTGAAGTGTCTTAAAAAAAAGCTTCATCCAGACGGCTTCAATGTGGGGTTAAACATTGGTGTTGTGGCATCAGCAAGCATTGATGAGCATCTTCACTGGCATATTGTTCCGAGATGGGCAGGAGATGTTGGCTTTATGACAATTCTTGAGGATATTCGTGTAGTTCCCGAGCATATCCTTGCAACTTATGACAAACTGTATCTGTGTTTTAAGGAGGAAGAATAATGGAGATAGACAACAAGATTAGAAAAGCATTTGAGGACTCAATAAGAGTAAAGGAGCAGTTTTTCAGAGAAAATATGTCTCTCATTAAAGAAGTGGCTGAATTGATAGCGAAAACACTTAATGAGGGAGGCAAAATTTTTATATTTGGAAATGGTGGAAGTGCTACAGATGCATCACATATTGCTGCAGAGTTTGTAAATCGATTTAAAAGGGAAAGACCAGGGCTTCCTGCTATTGCATTGAACACAGATATGGCTGTACTTACTGCAATAGCAAATGATTATGATTACTCTGAAGTATTTGCAAAGCAGATTAAGGCACTTGGACAGTCAGGTGATATTGCTATTGGAATCAGTACCTCAGGGGCATCAAGAAATGTTATAAAGGCGGTTGAAGTGGCCAGAAAAAGAGGGCTTAAAACAATAGCATTTACAAGCACAAAAGGCGAAAAACTGAGATCAAAAGTAGACCATGCATTTTCAGTTCCATCAGAAGAGACTCCCAGAATTCAGGAGACACATATTACACTTGCTCATATTTTATGCGAACTTGTTGAGGATATATTATTTGAAATACCGACAACCAAAAAGAAACTGAAACAATGACAGTTATAGGTATTGATCCTGGAAGCAGACATTTTGGATATGGATTGATTGAGTCACAATCAATGAAGTTGATTTATGGAGGAACTATTAATATTTCCCATAGTTTGAACCTTCCTGAACGATTGAAATCTATTTATGAAATTCTTACAGATATAGTTAAAACATATATGCCTGATGAAATGGCTGTTGAAAAAATATTTGCAGGTAAAAAGATTCCTTCTTCATTTATTCTTGGATATGCAAGAGCAATAGCTTTTTTAGTTGCGGCTCAAATGGAAATACCTGTTTATGAGTATAGTTCAACAGAGATAAAAAAAGCGCTGACAGGATATGGAAGGGCTCATAAGATTCAGGTTAAAAGCATGGTACATAACTTTTTAAATATAAATAATCGTATTTCCTATGACTGTGCTGATGCACTTGCTGTTGCAATATGTCACATAAACTCAAAGAATGTTGAGTATTTTTTTAAAAACAACATCAAAAGAAACTAATATTTTAAAAGTGTTAAAATATATAGATGCTTGATTTTATAAAAGGTAAGATTATTGCTGTTAAATTAGACAGGGTTATTGTTCAGACAGGCGGATTTGGTTATTCAATAAAAATACCGCTTAGAGTTTCCAGAGATATTAATACAGATGATGAAATTCTGCTTTATACTTCGCTGGTTTTAAAAGAAGAATCCATAAATATTTATGGTTTTTTAGAGACATCAGAAAGACATCTTTTTGAGGAATTAATAAAAATTTCTGGAATTGGTCCTGCAACAGCAATGAATATTCTTTCAGCCTATGACAGGGGAACTCTTTATAAGATAGTTGAAGAGGAAGATATAAAATCACTCAGTAAAATTCCAGGAATTGGGAAGAAGACGGCTCAAAGGATTTTTCTTGAACTAAAAGGTGTTTTGCCTTCTTTAGAGTATGAGAAAGACCTAAAATATGAAGATATCCTCTCTGCCCTTATTAATCTTGGTTACAAAAGAATGGATGCAAAGGAAGTTTTAGAAAAAATTTATCAAAAAGATAAAACTGAGGAAACAATAATCAGAGAGGCCTTGAGCATTCTTTCGGGTAAAGATGGAAAATAATGAAATTTTAGATATAACCCTAAGACCTAGAAGTTTAAGAGAATTTATAGGTCAGAAAAAAATTAAAGAGAATATTGAAGTTTTTATAAAAGCAGCACTTATCAGACAGGAACCTCTTGACCATGTTCTTTTCTGTGGGCCACCAGGGCTTGGAAAAACAACTCTTGCAACAGTTATCGCCAATGAATTAGGCGTTAATATAAAGAGTACATCAGGACCTGTTTTAGAAAGAGCAGGTGATGTTGCAGCAATTTTAACAAATCTCTCAGATAGAGATATTCTTTTTATTGATGAAATTCACAGACTTCCAAGAGTGGTTGAAGAGATTTTATATCCTGCAATGGAGGATTTTACACTTGACATAATAGTTGGGCAGGGACCTTCTGCTCGATCTATCAAGATTAACCTGCCGAGATTTACTCTTATTGGCGCTACAACAAGAACAGGTTTGATTACATCGCCTCTTAGAGATAGATTTGGAGTTGTGTTCAGACTGGAGTTTTACAATCCAGATGAACTCAAAGAAATAGTATCAAGATCATCAAAAATACTCGGGATTTCTATAAACGACGATGCAGCTATGGAGATTGCGAGAAAGTCTCGTGGTACACCAAGAATTGCAAACAGGTTGCTTAAAAGAATTAGAGATTTTGCTCAGGTAAAGGATAAAGATACAATAGACCTGATTACAGCCAGGGGAGCCTTATTTGCTATGGATGTTGATGATTATGGTCTTGATGAAATGGACAGAAAAATTCTTCTCACAATTATTGAAAAATTCAATGGTGGTCCTGCAGGTATTGACTCAATAGCAGCATCATTAAGGGAAGATAAAGATACAATTGAAGATGTCTATGAGCCATATCTTATGCAGGAGGGCTTTATTGAAAGAACAGCAAGAGGCAGGGTGGCAACACGACTTGCTTATGAGGTTTTAAAAAAGAAAAGCCCTGAGAGGTTGTTTTAGAATGCAAATACTGCTTCATGCCTGTTGCAGTAACTGTGCAATCTATCCAGTTGAAGTTCTTAAAAATAAAGGGTTTGAGATAATTCTCTTCTGGTATAATCCCAATATTCATCCATTTAGTGAATATAAATTGAGACTTGAGTCTCTGAAAAAGTTTCAGCAATTAGCGAATATCAACGCTATATATGACGAAAATTACAGAGAATTTTATAAATTTCTACGAATAGTTGTTGGAAGAGAAAAAGAAAGATGCTTGGTATGTTATAAAATGAGACTTGAAAAGACTGCTGAACAGGCAAAACAGCTCAGTATTGAGAGTTTTACGACCACTTTACTGGTAAGCCCTTATCAGAATTTTGATAAAATAGTAGAGATAGGTAGTGAGACTGGTAAATATTTCGGGATTAATTTCATTGTTGAGGACTTCAGAGAAGGCTTTAGAAAATCGATGTTCTTAGCTAAACAACTTAACCTTTACAGACAGAAATACTGCGGATGTATATATTCAGAAGCTGAAAGATATTTAAAAACAATAAATTATGAATGAAATTGGAAAAGTCTTAATTGTTATTGGAATAATTATAATTATTATGGGATTATTGATGATAGCTGCTGATAAATTTTCTTTTATTGGTAAACTTCCTGGGGATATTGTAATTAAAAAAAAGAACTTTGTTTTTTATTTTCCACTTGCAACATCAATACTGTTAAGTATTATACTTAGTTTTGTATTTTATTTCTTGAGTAAAAGATGAAACTAATAAGATTTATATTTGTAATAATTATCAGTTTATTTTTTTCCACACAAGTTTATCCTATGGATAATAATGAGAACTCTTTTATAAGAGTTCTCATAGGAGATAGAAGACCTACTTCAAATGAGCTTGAAAAAATAAAAAAAATATCAGCAAAGGCAATTGTCAATGGGTCAATTTATCAGGGCGAAATTGAGATTTGGAAAGGAAAAGACGGATATTTTTTAATAGATGTGGTTGAACTGGAAGATTATGTAAAGGGAGTAGTTGCATCAGAGGTTGGAATTCACTGGCCAGAAGAGGCATTAAAAGCTCAGGCTGTTTTAGCACGAACCTATGCTATTACTCATATTATTCGAAATAGAACCAGAAATTTTTATGATGTTACATCTTCTGTATTTCATCAGGTTTACAGAGGAGATGAGTCAACAGAGGAAACTGAGAAAGCTGTTAAAGAAACAAAAGGACAGATACTGAGTTATAATGGAGAACCTGTAATTGCTTTCTATCATGCTTGCAGCGTTGGTAGTACAGAAGATCCTGAAGAGGTTTTTGGAAGAGAAGTTCCCTATTTAAAACCTGTTAATGTCCCATCTACGCCTTCTCCATATACGCTTTGGGAAAAGAAAATCAGCTTTGAAATACTTGGGAAGGCTTTGTCAATGAAAAAAATTGAGGATATCAGAATACTAAGCTATACAAAAACAGGTAGAGTGAAGGAACTTGGATTCAGTGATGGTAAGAATGAAAAAATAGTGAAAGCAACTGAGTTAAGGAGGCTTTTGAACTGGTCAGTTTTGCCAAGTACAATGATAAAATCTATCAAAATTGAGAAGGATGGAGTGATTTTTGAAGGAAGTGGTTATGGTCATGGAGTTGGAATGTGTCAGTGGTGTGCTTTTCAGATGGCACAGGAGGGGAAGAGTTATAAAGAAATTTTACAGTATTTTTATCCGGGAACAGAAATAACAACTCTCAATGGAAATAACTAAGCTTGATTATTCATTACCATGCGATTTAATTGCCCAGCGTCCTTTGTCTAAAAGAGACAGGGCTCGCTTGCTTGTTTTACACAGAGATACAGGACAGATAGAGCATAGACTTTTTTTTGAAATTGTTGAATATTTTAATAAAGGCGATATGCTTGTGATTAACAATACAAAAGTCATTCCCGCGAAGCTTTTTGGCAAAAAAGCTTCTGGTGGTAAAATCGAAGTTTTATTAATTCGAGAAAAAAAATCTTCCCCAAAAGAGGTAGTCTGGGAAGTAATGACAAAGGGAAGTTATGAAGGTGATATTTTAATTGATGAATCTATTATTGAACTTAGAAAAAATTGTAATGGACGAGAACTTGTTTTCAAAAACATGTCTTATGAAGAAGTTAGGAATTTCATTAAAGCAAAAGGATCTATGCCATTGCCTCCATATATTAAAAGACAACCTGAACAGAGTGATAAAGAAAATTATCAGACAGTTTATGCAAAATTCAATGGTTCTATTGCAGCTCCTACTGCAGGGCTTCATTTTACAGAAGAGCTTCTTGAAAGGATTAAAGACAAAGGAGTTATATTAAGAGAAATTACTCTTCATGTTGGAGTTGGAACTTTCAAACCAATTAAAGTTAAAAATTTACAGGAACATGAAATGGATTTTGAGTATTTTGAAATAGATAAAAAAGTTCTCAACGAAACTTACGAAACCAGAAAAAAAGGTAAAAAAGTTTTTTCTGTTGGAACAACCACAACAAGAGCACTTGAAGGATATGCTTCAGGACAGTATGAAGACAATGGTTCTGATGAAAATAAAATTAAAGGAACAACTAATATTTTCATTTATCCTGGATATGAATTTAAAATGATAAATGCATTCATTACAAATTTTCACTTGCCAAAATCAACTCCTCTTGCTATGGTTTATGCTTTCTGCGATATTGATAAAGTACAAAAAGCTTATACAGAAGCCATAGAGAAACAATATAGATTTTTTTCCTATGGTGATGCTATGTTAATCATATGAAAAAGAACAGTGAGGAACTTTTAGTATTGCATAAGAAAACATTTTTTTTAATAATAGCAGCGATATCTATTTTAGGTATTTTAGCAGGCTATACACTTTGTTATATTACAACACCTGTAAAGGAAGTTTATGTTCAAAAAACCAGCGAGACTGAAAAAACAGTTTTACCTTCCACATCAGAATCTATAATTGCTAAAAAACCGGAAAATGTTGCTCAGGCAAACCAACCACAGATAAATACGCCAGAGAAGAAAGAGGACGTTAAGGTAGTTCAAGAAGTTGAAACAATAGAAAAAACTCAGAGTGAGAAGAAAATAGAGCATAAGAAAAAAGCTGAGACGAAGGTGTATACTTCAAAGAAAGCAACTTCTAAAAAAGCTGCATACACTATTCAATTGGGAGCTTTTTCAGATATAAGTAATGCAGAGGCTTTAGTTACAAAACTTAGAGATGCTGGATTTAATGCTACTCTGGTTAAAGAGAAGTTATACAAGGTCAGAGAAGGTTATTATAAAAGGTTTAAAGATGCAAAAAAAGCATCAGAAATTCTAAGGGCAAAGGGTTTTGACAATTTTATAACAAAGACAACTCAAAAGTTAAAAGGAGGATCTCCATCGCACGCATAATTGAACTTGACGAAGAAAGAGAATATCCTTTTATACATGGAGGGCTTGATAAGATATTTCAATTGATTGAAGATACTCTTAATGTTACTCTAACTATTAGAGGCAATAAACTTATCATTCACGGAGAGGATGACATAGACATAGAAAGAACAGAACAAATAATTGAAGAAATAAGAGCAGTTAATAGGGAAGGATATATAGTAAAACCCGAAGATATCATGCATTCTATTCAAGGGATTAAGGAAGGCAAACCTGTATCAGTGCTCGGGCTTTTTAAAGGAGGCATTCCTCTTCCTTCCAAAAAAAGAGTTATTATTCCCAAAACAGAAACTCAAAAGGAATATATGGAAGCAATGTTCAAGTATGACATAGTGTTTGGAATAGGTCCTGCTGGCACAGGCAAAACATATCTTGCAATGGCAATGGCAATTCATTTTTTGCTTACAAGGCAGGTTTCAAGAATTGTTCTTGTAAGGCCTGCTGTTGAAGCAGGAGAAAGACTGGGATTTCTTCCAGGAGCTATTGAAGAAAAGGTAAGCCCGTATTTGCGACCTTTGTATGATGCACTTTATGATATGTTAGACCTTGATAGGGCATCTAAACTCATTGAAAAAGGAGCAATTGAAATAGCGCCTCTTGCTTTTATGAGAGGTAGAACATTGAATGATGCCTTTATAATTCTTGATGAAGCACAGAATACCACCACTGAACAGATGAAGATGTATCTTACCAGACTTGGATTTGGCTCAAAAACAGTAATAACCGGAGACATTACTCAGATAGATCTTCCATCTCAAAAAGTTTCTGGATTGGTAGAAGCATTAAAAATTCTTAAAGACATAGAAGGGATAAAAACTATCTATTTCACTGACAGGGATGTTGTAAGACATAGACTTGTTCAGAAAATTATAAAGGCTTATGAAAAACATGAAAGACAATCCACAGCTTAAGCCTATCACTCCAGATAGATCTTATTTAAGAAAATTTATCGAAAACTTTAAAACTCCTCAAAATGGAAGAGAAAGAAGAGCATTTATTGAAAAAGAGATATTACTTCCTGTTGGTATTTTATCATTATTGAACTCTTGTTTGCTTTATGATTTTAAATCAGGGATTCAATCCCTGATAGGAAGTTTTGTTATTATTTTTCTATTTCATCTCTTTTTTTATAGAGATATTAAAAGATATAAGCCTTCTTATCTTAAAAAGAAAAAAATGATGGTTTTACTCTGCAGTCTGATGATTTTTACCCTTATTACAGCAAGGCTGTTTGAACATATATTTTTTGTATTTTCTAAAGGATTGGGGCTGGAAAGTGCAATTATACATACATTTGGAATACCGTTTGCTATCGGTCCTTTAATGGTTGCTATTCTATTTGATTTTCATACTGCCATAATATTTTCTTTAATCCTCAGTTTGATGACTGGTATATGGTTAAAAATTTCTCTGCTACCTATCTATGTTTTTATAGGATGTCTTATTGGTGCTTTCAGTCTTCTTAAATTTAAAAAAAGAAGTGATGTAATTAATGCTGGAATATCAGTAGCCATAGCAAATATAGTTTGTTCAATTGCTATTCTTTTAATAATAGATAAGTTCAGTTTTAACTCAGTTTATTTTTCAGTGATTTTTTCAATTATTAATGGATTCACTGTTTCAGCTCTTTGTTTTCTGATTCTTCCATCTCTGGAAAGATTATTTAATATCACTACATCAGTCAGTCTTATTGAACTGCTAGATATTGACCATCCATTGATGAAACAATTATCAATGGAAGCACCAGGTACGTATCATCACAGTATGATAGTGGGAAGTCTTGCAGAGGGAGCTGCAGAGGTTGTCGGTGTTAACCCGTTATTTGCAAAAGTAGCTTCCTATTACCACGACATAGGTAAAGTAAGAATGCCTGATTATTTTGTTGAAAATCAGAAAGATTATATAAGTAAACATGAAAAGTTGAGTCCTCATTTAAGTAGCATGATTATAATAGCTCATGTTAAAGATGGGGTTGAACTTGCAGAAGAGTTTCATTTGCCCGAAATAATTAGAGATGTGATTCAGCAGCATCACGGAACATCTCTTGTTACATACTTTTATCAGAAGGCTTTAAAAGAATCAGAAAATCCTCCTTCAGAACAGGATTACAGATACCCGGGACCAAAACCTCAGACAAAGCTTGCAGCTTTGATAATGCTTGCTGATGCTGTTGAAGCCTCATCAAGAACACTGGATGATCCAACACCAGCAAGAATTTCTGGCTTAATAGATAAGATAATTAAAAATATTTTTCTTGATGGTCAACTTGATGAATGTGAAATTACTTTAAAAGATTTAAGTGAAATAAAGAATAAATTTGAATATACTCTTACAGGAATATTTCATCGTAGAATTTCATACCCAGAAATTCAGAAAAAAGAAAAGATGGCATGAAACTCTATATAGAAGTCATTAACCGACAGAGAAAGATTAAAATTTCATTAAAAAGAGTGTCTGTAACGGTTAATAAGATTTTTAATTTTTTATATAATTTACAGGATAAAAACCTCATTAAAATTTTAAATAAAAAAAAATACTGTTTATCTCTATCTATTTCTGTAATATTTATTGGAAATAAAAAAATGAAAGAACTAAACTGCAAATACAGAGGTAAAAATGCGACAACTGATGTTCTGTCTTTTGTTTATTTTGAAAATGATTTTTCAGGTAATTTATTCCTTGGAGAAATTTTTATTAATCCTGAAAGAGTTAACTCTCAGGCTAAACAATACAATACATCATTCTGGCATGAGCTTACAAGAGTCTTGATTCATGGTTTCCTTCATATAATAGGATATGACCATGAAGGAAATCGCTATCAAACCAAGAAGATGCAAGATGTTGAGGAGAAAATTTTAAACTATTTACAATCCTAATTCTTCAGGCGTACCAATTCTTCCAAGAATTCCACTTGCTGCAGCAACTGCAGGACTGCTTAGATAAACTTCACTTTCTGGATGTCCCATTCTTCCAATAAAATTTCTGTTTGTTGTTGCTATTGCTTTTTCACCCCTGGCAAGAATTCCCATATGTCCGCCAAGACATGGGCCACATGTAGGAGTTGATACAGCAGCTTGAGCCTCAATAAATATTTCTATTAAGCCTTCTTTTAAAGCTTGCATATAAATTTTCTGAGTTGCAGGAATTATTATCATTCTTACCTCTGGATGAACCTTTTTCCCTTTAAGTATCATTGCGGCTTCTCTGAGGTCTTCAAGTCTTCCATTGGTGCATGAACCAATTACAACCTGGTCAATTTTTACATAACTCAATTCTCTGGCGGGTTTTACATTTGAAGGTAGATGTGGACAGGCAACCATTGGTGAAATTTTTGAACAATCATACTCTTTTATCTCTGTATAATATGCGTCTGGGTCTGATGTATAAAATTGATACACTCTCTTTGCGCGCGGTTTGACATATTCCTCTGTAATTTTATCTGGAATTATAATGCCGGTTTTTGCTCCTGCTTCAATTGCCATGTTACACATTGTCATTCTTCCGCTCATTGGAAGGCTTTCAATTGTTTCTCCAGAAAATTCCATTGCCATATATGATGCTCCATCAACTCCAATATCTCCAATGGTATAAAGAATTAAGTCTTTTCCGCTTACCCACTTTTTTAGCTTTCCATAATAGATGAACTTTATTGATTCTGGAACTTTAAACCAGCATTCTCCTGTGGCAAAAGCAATTGCAACATCTGTTGAGCCAACACCTGTTGCAAACGCACCAAGAGCGCCATAAGTGCATGTGTGGCTGTCTGCTCCGATGACAAGATCGCCTGGTAACACTATGCCTTCCTCTGGTAAAAGAGCATGTTCAATTCCAACTCTTCCAACTTCGTAGTAGTATTTGATTTTATATTTCAGTGCAAATTCCCTTAGTAATTTGCATTGTTCAGCTGCTTTTATATCTTTTTGAGGAGTGAAATGGTCAGGAATTAAAGCTATTTTTTCTTTATCAAAGACATCATTAACGCCGAGCTTTTCAAACTCTTTTATAGCAATGGGAGCTGTAATATCATTTGCCAGAACAATATCAAGTTTGGCATTTATTATTTCACCTGGTGTTACTTCTTTTTTGTTTGAATGTGCTGCGAGTATTTTTTCAGAAATTGTCATTCCCATAAACTTCTTCCTCCGAAAGTTAGTTTTATAAGAAATTATTATTGCATAAAAAAAAGCATTTAATCAAAAATAATAGAATGAATAATCTCAAAGAAATGCTTGAAAATCTCTATAGTGGTTTTAATTTTGAAGAGGCTGTCCAGAATGATCCGATTAAATTTCCTAAAAAATATACAGAAAAAGAGGACATAGAAGTTTCTGCATTCATCGCTTCTTCATTTGCTTACGGTAGTATCAAAGTTTTTTGTAGATTTCTTGAAACACTTTTTATGATAATGGGACAGGCTCCATTTGATTTTTTAATGAATTTCAATGCTGGAAGGTTTATGGAAAAGTTAGATAAAAAGTATCGTTTTAACTCAGTTCATGATATTGCAGCATTGCTGTTTATTATTAAGTCTCTTTTACAGCAAAGCAGTTTTGAATCTTACTTTATTTCAAATTCTATTGTGGATGGAATTTCGAATTTTGTAAGTCGAGCTTTAGCAATTGATTTAACTGCTATTTATGGAAGAGATATAAAAACAAGAGGCTTAATACATTTTTTCTCCCATCCTGCGAAGCTGAGTCCGTGCAAAAGAATTAATCTTTTTTTAAGATGGATGGTGAGAGACCAAGATGTGGATTTTGGTTTATGGAAAAATATAAAACCCTCAGATTTAATTATTCCCCTCGATGTTCATATATGGAAAGTTTCAAAAGAGCTTGGGCTTACTAAAAAAATCAATAAAAATTTAAAAACAGCAATTGAAATAACAGAGTTTCTTAAAAAGATAAATTCAGAGGATCCTCTTAAATATGATTTTGTTCTATGTCACTCACATATGAAAAATTAAAATCTAGGCTTTTTAAAAATTTTCAATTTATGGTAGTATTTTAAAAGTTCTTTTGGGAGAAATATAATGATTGCACAATTTAGTATTGTTCCTTTAGGGGCGGGAGCCAGTGTAAGTTCATATGTGGCAAAAGTTATCAAGATAGTAGATGAAAGTGGGCTTCCTTACAGATTTCATGCAATGGGGACTATTGTAGAGGGAGAGTGGGACCAGATAATGAATCTTATAAAAAAATGTAGAGATACATTAATGAATGAGGTAGAGCGGGTTATAATTGATATAAAAATTGATGATAGAAAAGGAACAACTGGAAGAATAGAGCAAAAAATTAAATCCATTGAAGAAAAACTAGGCAGGTCTTTAAAAAAATGATTACTTCAGAAAAAATTTTCGTTGCTGTTGATTTTAAACCATTTACGTATACAGTACTTTCCTATGCAGTCTGGCTTTCACGGGTTGTTGATTGTAGCAGTATCACTCTTTTTCATATTATGGAATATGCGATGACTCCTCCGGCCTATTTAATGCCTTATATTATCAAAGAAAAGAAGAAAGTTGAAACGAATTTAAAAGAACTGACAACAAAGCTGACAGAATTCCAACTCAATATTGATTTCAAGGTTGTATTTGGAAGGCTTATTGATGGCATCAGGGAAGTTATAGATGAAGAGAGAAGTTTTGCAGTAATAGGCTTTAAAACACATATTACAAGGCCTTCTACTTCTGAAAGAATTCTTAAAGGGATAAAAGTGCCGATACTTATTGTAAAAGGAGAGAGTTTTCAAGAAATTAATCCTGAATGGATTAAGATAAAAAATATTCTCTGCCCTGTTGATTTTTCAGAAAATTCATTAAGGGCTTTAGATTTGGCTAAGGAGATTTCAGAAAAATGCGATTCTAATCTTACAATTCTGTATGTGGTACCTGAACAAAAAATCAGGAATATTATTCAAGACGCTGAAGTAATAGATAAATATATTGATTATTTAAAAGAGGAAGCTGTTGAAAAATTTCAGAAAATAGATAAAAAAATGCATTATCAGGTGATTTCAGGAATCCCTTCGGATGAGATTCTTAAAAAAGCTGAAAATATGGATCTTATTATAATTGGTTCTCAAGGGAGAACTTACACAGAGGCATTAATAATTGGCAGTGTTAGTGAAGCAATTATAAAGAATTCCAATAAACCGATTTTATTTTTTCCTTAAATTTCTTAAAATACTACAAATAGTGTTTTTGAGAATCTTTGATAATTTTAATAAAACTCAGGCTTTAAAGTTCTGTTCATTAAATCCTGTGCTGCTTGCTTGGGATTTTTATTTTCATAAATAACCTGATATACTTCTGATGTAATTGGCATTTCTATATCAAGTTTTTTTGAAAGTTCCATAGCTGAAACACTGGTTTCAACTCCTTCTGCAATTGCCCGCATGCTTGTTGAAATTTCAGAGAAGCTCTCTCCTCTGCCAAGCCTGTATCCAACAGTGTAATTTCTTGAGAGAGTGGATGTGCATGTAAGAAAAAGATCTCCAAGCCCGCTTAATCCTGAAAAGGTTATTTCCTTGGCACCCATTTTTTTACCGAGTCTCATGATTTCATGAAGCCCTCGTGTAATTAAAGCAGCCCTTGCATTATTGCCGAGTTCAAGGGCATCACAGATTCCAGAAGCAATGGCAATGACATTTTTTATAGCTCCTCCAATTTCAGCACCGATTGGATCATCATGTTCATAAATTCTAAAATAAGATGTGCTGAAAAGTTCCTGTAAAAGTAATCTTTCTTTTTCTCCTTTGCCAGAAATAGTTACTGCAGTAGGTTTTTCCTGAGCAACCTCAAGAGCAAAAGTTGGTCCTGAAAGAACATACGCTTCTTTATCCAATAGTTCTTCAAGGATCATTGAAGGAGTTTTAAGAGTGCCTTTTTCTATTCCTTTTGATGCGCTTGCAATAATAGTTTCATAATTTAGTTTATCCTGTAAAGAAATAAAAACACTTCTAATATGCTGTGTTGGTACTACATTTACAATAAATCTAGCTTTTTTTGTCGCTTCAAATATATCATCCGTAGCAATCAAATCATCAGGCAATTTAATATTCGGTAAATACAAGGGATTCTCTTTTTTATTATTTATAGCATCTACAATTTCTTTTTCTCTTGCCCAGATTATTACATCAAATCTCTTTTTTGAAAGAAGACAGGCCAGAGTTGTTCCCCAGCTTCCAGCACCTATAATAGCTATATATGGCATATTATTGTAATTTCCCAAACTCTTTAAACTTAAGTTCTTTTCTTTTTATTTTACCACTTATTGTTTTTGGAAGTTCATCAACAAACTCTATTTTTCGTGGATATTTATAAGGAGCGGTCTCTTTTTTCACAAACTCTTGAATCTCTTTAACAAGTGAATCAGAAGGTTCATATTCTTGAGTCAAAACAATTAATGCTTTAACCACTTCACCTCTTACTTCGTCAGGGCTGGCAACAACGGCTGCTTCCTTAACAGCAGGATGCTTAATAAGAGCACTTTCAACTTCAAAAGGTCCAATTCGATATCCAGCACTTATTATGACATCATCTTCTCTACCAACAAACCAGAAATATCCATCTTCATCTTTATAACCACGGTCTCTGGTATAATACCATTCGCCCCTGAATACAGCAGACATCTCCAATTTATCTCCCACGTATTCTTTAAAAAGTCCAACAGGTTTTTGAGGATTTACTTTGATTGCTATGTTTCCTTCTGTATTTGGAGGAAGAGGATTTCCATCATCATCTACTATATCTATATTATATCCAGGTGTTGGTAAGCCAGCTGCACCAGCTTTAATGGGGAAAAATCTTAACATCGCAATTGTATTCACTGTTTCTGTTTGACCATATCCATTGTAAATATATTCTCCAGTTACTTCCTTCCAGATATTGATTATTTCAGCATTCAGTGGTTCTCCTGCTGCAACGAAGTGTCTGACTGTTTTAAATTTTAACTCACTTAATGGCAGTTCCTTAACAATCATCCTGTAAGCAGTTGGAGGACCACAGATAGTTGTAATTTCATATTTTTTCAATGTTTCCACAATTAAAGATGGTGAAAACTTACCTTTTCTGTACAGACTGAATATTGTTGCTCCCATATTCCATGGACCCAAAAAACTTGACCATGCAGCCTTTGCCCAACCAGTGTCAGACAGGTTCCAGTGGATATCTCCTGGCTTTAGGTCAAGCCAGAATTTGCCGGTTATTATATGACCAATTGGATAACTCACCTGAGTGTGAAGAACCATTTTGGGAAGACCTGTTGTTCCAGATGTGAAGAATATGAAAGCAGGATCATCTGCAAAAGTCCTTTCACCTATGAATGCGTCACTGTTAAGCAGGTCTTCATAGCTTTTCCATCCTGCACGTTTATCTAAATTTATTAAAAGCACATCTTTCCCTGAACTATTCACTGCATCTTCAATTTTCTGGGCGTTTTCAGAATCAGATATGACGGCTTTAATGTCTGCAGCTTTCAGTCTATATTCGATATCTTTTGCGGTTAAGAGAGTTGTTCCAGGAATTGCCACTGCATTGATTCTCATAATTGCAAGAAGAATTATCCACCATTCATATCTGTTAGGAAGCAATATTAAAACTCTGTCTCCTTTATTTATTCCAAGTCTTTTCAACCCACCTGCTAATTTGCTTGAAAGAATGGTTAATTCATTGAAACTGAATTTTTTTAAATCAATACCATCTGTCCAGATAAGTGCTGTAGAATTTCCCCATCTGTCAAAAACATCCAGAGGAAATGAAAACTTTTCTGGAACATTGAGTTTGAATTTTTGAATTTCTTCATAATATCTTTTCATGGCTTCTTGCATTAACTCCTCCTAACAATTGCATAATTTAAAATCATAAAATAAAAAACATATATTTATCAAGGTTTAACAATCGAATTAATTTAAACATATTGACTAGACTCTCACAGAAATTTTTAATGAATTTATCCATCAAAACAACGATACTCAAAATCCTGAAACGATTAATATACAAATGAAAATTAATAATTTGTAAAAAAATGATATAATGAACAACATGATTATACAGAATCATATTGATCCTATTTAAACAGGGGGTATAAATATGACAATTTCGAAACTTGTCAGGCTGGTCAGTATTATTACTCTGTGTACATTTGTATTGCTTTTTATTGTTTTTTATTTTACTGGAAAAACTTCCCAGAGTCATGTTCAAGAACTTGTTGATAAAGACCTTCAACTTCTTATTGGATTAAAAGATATTTACGGCCATGCTTCGCAAACATTGGCATCGATTAGAAATGTTCTGGCAACCAATGATGATGAATCAAAGAAAAATGCTGAGAAGTACTATAAAGAACTGATTACAACACTTGATAACGCAATGAAAATTGCTCCATCTAATATGCAGGGTGATCTTAATAAGCTAACAAAAATGTGGCAAGAAAACCATGTTTTAATAACTGAAATAATAAAACTTACTGAACAGGGCAAAAAAGAAGAAGCAATAAAAAAATCAGGAGAACTTACAGGTAGATTCAGACAGGCAAGAGAAATAACTTTCAATCTTACTGATGCGCAAAAACTCAAGTTTTCAAAGGCAAAAGAGAATATGTCAGAGGAAATGAAGGGAAACTTCACTTTTTTTGCTGGAATATTTCTTATTTCAGCAATTGCTATCAATGTATTTTTATATTTTATGAATAAGTCTATAAAGGTTATTCCATCTATGGCATGTCAACTTGAAGAAATTGCAAAAGGTGCAGACAGAGGTAATTTAGATATCGCAAAATTTTATAAAGAATATGAAAGCAGACAAGACGAAATAGGGCTTATTGCAAGAAGTATAATGAAGGTAGAAGAATTTACGCAGAGCGTTGTTAAGAATGTTAAAAATTCTCTGTTAACCATCCAATCTGTAATTGACTCTCTTGAGAGAAATACTGTAACACTTAAAACTAAGGCAGGTGAGCAAACTTCACAATCACACCAGATTGCGACTGCTTCAGAGGAGATGTCTCAGACAATTACGGATATTGCCAGAAATACTGCCAGTGCATCAGAAATAGCTACAGAAAGCATGAATATTGCTCAGGAAGGGGTAGTACTGTCAGATAAAGCGACAAACATAGTGCAATCTGCAAATCGTTCAACTGTTGAGCTTAAAAAAACAATAAACACACTTAATCAACGGGTTGAAGAAATTGGAGATATTGTAACAGTGATAAAAGACATAGCTGACCAAACAAATCTGCTTGCTTTAAATGCAGCAATAGAGGCGGCAAGGGCAGGAGAGCAGGGAAGAGGCTTTGCAGTTGTTGCTGATGAAGTGAGAAAACTTGCAGAAAAGACCATTAAGTCAACTGATGAAATAGCACAGAAAATATTAGCTGTTCAGGATGAATCCCGTGAGTCTTTAAAAAACATGGATGCAACTGCCCGTGAAGTTGCTGAAGCACTTAAAGCGCTAAATGAAGTGAAAAAAGCACTTAACAGAATTGCTGAACATTCTTTAAAAGTAAAAGACCAGATAACACAGATAGCAACTGCAACTGAGGAACAATCCTCTGCCAGTGATGAAGTTGCTCGTTCTGCAGAACATTCAAGCTCACTTGCACAGGATGTAAAGGTTACATCAGAGGAAGTTGCAAAGGAAGTTGAAAGCCTTCATGTAGTAATTAAAAGTCTTACAGAATCTATTAAAGGGGTTCAAGCTTAAGATATTTTTAATAAAAAATTAGCTTACTATTAAGGCGAGATATTCTCTTATGGCTTTTGATGAAAGAGAGAAATTACTAAATTTGGGCAAAAAGCTGTAGATATTGTAATAATTACTTCGTTTAAAATCTGTTGGATATGGCATAATTTCTATCCCTGTTTGTTTAAAAAGTTTAGCTGCTCTTTTCATATGATATGCTGAAGTGACAAGTATTATTTTTTTAAAAGCTTTTTCTTTGCATATATGAGAAACATAGAGAGCATTTTCAGAGGTATCTCTGCTTTTATTTTCTTCAATAAGATTGGATTCTTCAATGCCAAATTCATTTAGAATTTCTACCATTGCTTTACTGTCTGGAATTTTTCCTTCAAAAGCACCACCAGAAACAATAACAGGGAGTTTTGTTTTTTTATAAACCAAATAACCTGTAAGTAACCTGTTTGATGTGTCTTCTGTCATAGAGCCTGAACTGTAAACTCCGCCACCAAGTATGACAATAGCATCAGCATTTAATTTGTCAGAAATAGTATAACTTTTTTCCAGTGGATATAATATCAAATCTTTCACGGGTTCAATAGATATCAAATAGACAAATAAAGCTGAAAAAATAGATAAAAAGCAGATAAACTTTCTCTTTTTCTCTATCAATGCAATGAAAAGAAATATAATTATTAAAATCCCCGGTGGCAAAATCAGGGATGTAAGTAGTTTTTTTAGAAGAAACATGAAATTAAGTATATCAGAGTTATTTGGCCTGTGCAAATTCTATTTTTGTCAATAAACAATATGTTTTTTATTTCATTTTTTTATTTCAATAGAATTACATAAATGTTTTACAATATGTAAAATGTAACAATTATATAATAATTTTGAATTTGCCAAGAATTATAAAATATGTAGAGGACAGGAGACAAAATGGAAGTAATAAGAATTCCTAGCATAATGCGAGAAATAGCAAAGGATTTAATAATTAAAGGGAAATCCATAGGTTTTGTTCCAACCATGGGAGCACTTCATGAAGGGCATCTTTCTTTAATTAAAAGAGCAAGGGATGAGAATGATTATACAGTGGTTAGTATTTTTGTAAATCCCACTCAATTTGTACAGGGAGAAGATTATGACAGATATCCGCGAGATGTTGAAGGCGATAAAGAAAAAATAGAAAAAATAGGAATTGATTACATATTTTTGCCTGATGTAACTTCTTTATATCCTCATGGATACAGTACTTATGTCACAGTTGAAAGCTTAAGTGATAAACTATGTGGAAAATTCAGACCAGGTCATTTTCGTGGAGTGGCTACAATATTATGCAAATTTTTCAATATCATAAAACCAACTAGAGCCTATTTCGGACAGAAAGACTATCAACAGGCATTGATTGTTAAAAGAATGGTTGAGGATTTAAATTTCGGTATTGAAATTATTATCTGTCCTACTATAAGAGAAAATGATGGACTTGCAATAAGTTCAAGAAACTTATATCTTAGTGATGAAGAACGAAAAGCATCAATAATTATCTATCAAGCTTTAAAAAAGGGAGAACAACTTTTAAAGGAAGGTGTTAAGCCATCAGAGGTAAGCTTAAAAATGAAGGAAATTCTTGAAAACGAACCTCTTGTTAGTGAAATTCAATATACAGGAGTTTTTGACCCATTCAGCCTTGATGAGTTACGAGAAAAACAGGACAAGTATCTTCTTGCAATTGCAGTAAAGATTGGTGATACTCGATTAATTGATAATATTATTATTGAGTGAGTTTCAATCTTTTAATGTTTTTTTGATATTTATAAATGCTTCAAGATTATTTATGAAAATTTCAAATAATTCAGGATCAAAATGAATGTGTGAGATTTTTTTCATAATATTGATTGCCTGTTCTACTAAAAAGGCAGGTCTGTAAACTCTATCTGAAGTCATAGCATCAAAGACATCGCAGATGGCAACAATTCTTGCAAAAACGTGAATTTCTTCTTCTTTAAGTCCTTTAGGATATCCAGAACCATCCCATTTTTCATGATGCTGTTCTGCTATGATTTTTCCTGCTTTAAGTGTTTTGAACCTTGGATCAGATTCTAATATTTTCGATCCAATTGTTGTATGAAGTTTTATTATCTCGAATTCTTCTGGAGTCAATGAGCCAGGTTTTTTTAAAATTTTGTCTGGAATGCCTATTTTCCCGACATCATGGAGTGGAGCTGCATAAAAAATATAGTTCTGGTCCTGCTCTGATAAACCATATAGCCTGGCAAGTAATCTGGCATAATGACTGATTCTTCTGATATGCTGACCGGTTTCTTCATCTCTGAATTCAGAGATCATTCCTAGTTTTATAATCATTTCATACTCTGCTTCCTTTGAAAGCTCCAATGCTTCTCGCAATTCTTTTGTTTTTTGGGATACTTCTTTCTGTAAAATTTCATTTATATTTTTTATTAAATCGTTATATTTTTTAAGCTGTAAATTATTTATAACCCTGAGTTTTAATTCTTCCGTATCAAATGGTTTTGCTACGAAATCATTAGCTCCCATTTTTAAGGCATTTTTCCTTTCCTGTTCATCTCCTGACAGAACAACAACAGGAATATGTGCTGTTGAAGGATTGGATTTCAAGATATTTAAAACTTCTATCCCATTAATTCCGGGCATTCTGATATCGAGGACAATAAGGTCAATCGCATGATTTTTTAAAAGTTCAATTGCTTCAAAACCATTATCAGTTGTCAGAACTATTATGTTTGGAAACTCTGAAAAAATAGATGATATTAATTCCAGATTTAAAGTTTCATCATCAATTACTAAAAGCTGAGAGACTTCTTCAAACATAGTATGATATATTAACATAAATGATTGCGCTACTGCAGAAGGTAAGCCAGGCAGGAGTAAGCGTTAATGGCGAAAAAATCTCAGAAATTAAGAGAGGCCTTCTTGTTTTTCTTGGCGTGGAAAAACAGGATTCGGAAGAAGATATCGAATATTTGATAAATAAGATAGTCAACCTCAGAATTTTCGAAGATGATAACTCAAAGATGAATCTTTCAGTTAAGGATATAAAAGGCGAAATTATGATTGTCTCAGAGTTTACACTTACAGGTGATTGCAAAAAAGGACTTAGACCATCATTTGATAAAGCAATGCCACCAAATGAGGCTGAAAAGCTTTATAGTAAATTTGTAGAATTGATGAAAAAAACAGGAATTCCAACAAAAGAAGGTGCTTTCAGAAGTTTTATGCATGTTTTTCTTATTAATGAAGGTCCTGTAACATTTATACTCAATACGAGGTGAGTAATGTTTAATAGTTTAAGGGAGAATAAATATTTCAGAGAGATTGTAAGTTTTTTAAAACAGAAAAACCTTTATGAAAAATCATATCTTGTTGGAGGTAGCGTAAGGGATTTGCTTTTACAAAAACCATTAAAGGATATTGACTTTGCTATAAAGACTGATACAATAAAGCTTGCAAGAGAATTTGCAAGACAAACTAATGGTAGCTTTGTTCTTCTTGATGAATTTTTTTCAATTGGTAGAGTTGTAAAAGATGATATTACAATTGATTTTGCTGAGTTACGAGGTGGTAGTATTGAAGCCGATTTAAGAGAGAGAGATTTTACGATAAATTCAATGGCTGTTCCTTTATCTTTAGAAAAAATTATAGACCCCTTTGAAGGCATTAAAGACTTGAATAACAAACTCATAAAAATGGTAAATGAAGAAAATTTAAAAGCAGACCCTTTGAGAGTTTTAAGAGCATACAGATTTCATGCAACTTTAGATTTTATAATCGAAAATATGACCCATGAGGCGTTAAAAAGAAATGCTTATTTGATGAAACTTACTGCAAGGGAAAGATTAAAGGATGAACTCTGGAAAATACTGTCAGTGATTGATAGCCTGAAAACAGTAAGGCTTATGGTTGAAGATGAGATATTTAAAGCTATTTTTAAGCCATCGGAACATCTTCAAATAAGGTCTGATATAAAAGCGTTTGAACTCATGGAGATGATTTTGAAAGAACCTGAAAAGTTGTTTTCTGTTTCATTGGATAAAATTATTCAGAAACAATATATGTATATCTGTCTGAAATTTGCAGCAATTTTTGATTTCCAAGTTTCTGAAATGATCAAGCAACTTAAACCTTCAAAAAAAGAGCAGCGATTCGTTGAAAGCCTGATTGAATCTCATATCAGAATAAGAAATATAGAGACTTTGGTTGATAAAGTGAGATTTATAAGAGATTTTGAAAAAATACTATATCCTGCTCTTATATATGGAATCAGCAAAGACCCATTAGGATATGCAAGATCATGGTTTTACAGAAGGATTGAAGATTTTTACAGAAAAGTTTATTTAAAAAATAAGAAGAAACTACCGATTATTAAAGGAGATGAGATTCTGAAACTAGGGTTTGAGCCCTCTCCCATTGTTGGAGAGATTCTTGAAAGAATAGAGACCCTTGTTCTTGCAGGAAAAATATTTAATAAAGAACAGGCAATACAGGAAATTAAAAAGAGATATCTTTTAACCAGACAAGAGTAGTTATTAACTTTGTATATGTTACTTTTAAAAATTTTAAACAGAGCTAATTAATTCAAATATCTCAAAAAGTTTATAATATTCCTATAATAGACCAGTAAAACACAGAAAAAAGGGCAACTGGAATAGCAGTTATAGTTTGTACCAGTGCTACTTTTGTAAGTTGTTTAAGCGTAAACCCCTCACCCTTTGTCATACCATAAACTATCACAGCTGGTTGACACTGATATGGGAATATAAAATATCGAAACAATAACAAAAACAAAGCAACAAACAATGTTGGATTAACTCCGACATTATTGGAAAGTGACATGAGGGATGGTAATAAGACAGCAGTTAAAATATATGGATTTACAATAACTATTGCCAGTAAAAAAAATAATATTGTAACAACCAGGCTTAGAAGATAAAGGTTTCCGGTTACGGGGTGTATTATCGGAATCAGCATATCAGTTATCCATTTAGCAATTGTGTATTTACTCATTAAACTGGCTATGGTTAGAATGCTGCCCATCCAGATAATAGTTGGCCAATCAAGTTTTTTAATATCTGCTGAGCTTAAAATACCAATCCGGGGTGAAGCCATTAAAGATGCTACACAAATGCAACTCACCCACAGGGGAATTTTAGTCCAGCTTGATGTGGCCCAGAGCAAAATTGCAATTACTGCTAGAATTAAAATACGCTTTTCTTTTCCTGTTAAAGTTGGAGGTAAAGCTTTAAGTTCTTTAAGAATAACATCTTTTGAAATAACCTTATTTCTGGGTTTGAACATATGTATTATTATTTGCCATGTAATCAATGTTGCTAAGATTGATATTACCCCTAGTAGAATGAACCAGCCAGTATAAGAGGTATAGTAGTTGTATTGAGGCATTGATCTGGTTAGCACACCAAGTATTATTATGTTGGCAACTGAACCTGTTGGAAGCAGACCTGCTGTTGTCCATCCACCAAACATAGCACTTAATGTCAGGCCAGCTTTAGCTGGTCCATTTTTCTGTTTTTCCATCTCTTTTCCAATATTTAAAGCTATCGGTAATAAAATTACTGATTTAGCTACTGAAGAAGGAATTATAAAAGTAAGGACTAAACCAACAAGCAAAAATCCCAGGATAAGACTGCTGTAAGTTGCAGAGATATGTGAAAGCAATAACAGTGAAAGACGGTGCCCAATCCCGGATACCTGAATTGCGAGTCCAAACATAAAAATCCCTATCACAGCAACCCAGGTTGGACTACTGAATCCTCCGAGAATATCTGTAACAGGAACCCCGGCAAAGTACATAAAAGGAATTATTAACAACGTAGAGGCAAAAGGTGGAATAGGCTCAAAAATCCACATAACAACTGCAAATAAAATAATACCGAAAATACGAGCATCTAATTCGGGTAATCCAATAGGAATAAAGCAAAAAATAATCAGCACTGTTGTTGAAACTGTCCAGCCTATCAGATTTTTGTAATTACTTATTTTATTAATGCATTTTAAATTCATTTGCAAATTTTTTATATGTGAATAATAAATATTCGCCTTTTATTTTGTAATATAATTCTCTGACTTTTGCTATGTCCAATGTAGTATAAATTTGAGAGATTTAAAATTTTAAAATATTTCTAAATGAGCATATTAAGGACAATTAATAATTTAACTTGAGAACTGCTCAGGAGCTGTTGAGCCATATGGCTATGGAAATGATTATTTTACTTGGTGAAGGTAGGAGGGTCAAACTATTATTATAACTTATTGAATAATAATACGAGACTGTTTAAAGTTTTGTGTCAGTCTGGCAGTTATCAATAAAATTGTGTCTATTCTCATTTTTTACATTTAAATATGTAGTAACTGTAAGAATGACAGTTAGTTACTTTAAAAACTCTTTAGTTGGGATAATATGAGATATTATTTAATTGATGTTTTTTGATCTCTTCTAAAGGAATTACAGAATCATTTTTTTCTTTCTTTAATGATGCTGAGTTAATGAAAAAACCTGACAATCTATTTTCAAAGTTTACAAAAAGCAGTTTTTATCGTTTTTTGTGACATCTTCCTGTCTTTAAAAAGACGGGAGAATGTCACACTGAGCGAACTACCAGTTAAAAATAGTTCGATGTTAATAACTTAGTTTTGTTAAATTTGACAAAGGATTCTATATAAAGTAATCTTTAAATAGATAAACAAAAAAATATAAAGGGAGAAAAAATGACAACATACAACAATAAAGAGGGAGGTGTTCAGGTGAACAAAGAAAAACTTAAAGAAATCATTAATTACATAACATATTTATCCGGTAAAAATCCTGAAAGTGCACAAAATACTGTGGTTTTTTGAAGGAATAGTTTACTGGAAAACCGGTAAGAGGCCCATAAACGAAGAATTTGTAAAAAACAATTTCGGTCCAACATTAAAAAATCTTGATATTGTTTTAAAAGAACTCAAAGATGAAAATAAAGTTAAATCCGAAGTAGATTTATCTTCTTCTCACTATGGTTACTATCAATGGTTGATCAAAGCCGTTAACTGCCCCGAAATAAAATCTCTCTCTCTTCAGAAGGAAAAGACGTACTTGCATTTATTACTACAAGATTTCTGAATGTATCTGCAACAACTTTAAGCAGAGCAACTCACACTTTATACTTTGAAAGAAAAAAACAGGGAGAGAGGTTAAAGCCGCTATCTTTTCTTTCTAATTTTAAAAAAACTCAGACAGACGATATAGAGTAGGCGCAGAAAGAGATAGAGGCTAAAGCAAAAGAAGAAATTTCACCATCGCGTCTCAAATTAGAGAAAAGTTAGCTTCTTTATCAAAGGCATAATCCAATTTGTATTATTCAATTATTGAAGATCAGGGAATTACTATCTACGCTGAGCTTTGCATTAAATATTTAACAAAGATTTATTACAACCTGGCTTATGATTCAGCTCAGATATATATATACGATATAATTGAATTTTTGAAAGATGAAATTTTATCAAATCCCACTGGCGGAAAAAAGAAAGTTTATGGTAAGCAGATAGAACAGCATTAAAGATGATATGGCCTATTCAGGATTTGCATCATCAAAAAATGTTGTAGCATTCATAAACTTTAATTCTGATATAATCTTCAATCATGAAAAACTTAAAGATTTTTAAATAAGGTTAAAGAAATTTAGTGATTATTACGAAACTGCTGATAGCAATCATCTGCTATATTTGTTTTAAAACTTTTTATTATTCTTGATTTTTAAAGGTAAGTTGATGCCTTGCCTTTAAAGTACAGAATATAATATTATTTTTAATATGAATAACCTTGAAATATACGATACAACATTAAGAGATGGTTCACAGGCAGAAGATATAGCTTTTTCAGTAGATGATAAACTGAAAATTACTGAGAAACTTGATGAACTCGGTATTCATTATATAGAGGGTGGTTGGCCTGGTTCAAATCCAAAAGATGCTGAATATTTTAAAAAGGTTAAAAAGCTTCAGCTTGACAATGCAGTTATAGTTGCTTTTGGAAGCACACATAGGCCAAAAATAAAAGTTGAAAATGACCCGAATGTTAAATCTCTAATAGCATCTGAAACAAAAATTTTTACTATTTTTGGTAAAACATGGGACTTTCATGTAACAGAGGCACTGAAAGTATCGCTTGAAGAAAATCTTGAGTTGATTTTTAATACAATTACTTTTTTAAAAAAGTATTCTGAGAAAGTATTTTTTGATGCTGAACATTTTTTTGATGGATATAAAAACAATCCCGAGTATGCTTTGAGATGTTTAAAAAGTGCTGAAGATGCAAAAGCAGACCGTATTATTTTATGCGACACAAACGGAGGAACTCTTCCCAATGATGTTGAAAAAATCATAAGAGAGGTTAAAAATTTATTAAATGTTTCCATAGGTATTCATGCTCACAATGATTCTGACTGTGCTGTTGCTAATAGCATTGTTGCAGTTTTAAATGGAGCTACTCATGTACAGGGTACTGTAAATGGATTTGGTGAAAGATGTGGGAATGCCAATCTTTGTTCTGTGCTTCCGAATCTACAGTTTAAACTTGGATATAGATGCATTGATGGAGAGAATTTAAAAAAGCTTACAGAGGTTTCAAGATTTGTTTATGAAATAGCCAACCTTAATCCATTTAAAAGACAACCATTTGTTGGAGAAAGTGCTTTTGCTCATAAAGGTGGTGTTCATGTAAGTGCGGTAAGCAAAAGACCAGAGACTTATGAACATATTAAGCCAGAATTGGTTGGAAATCGCCAGAGAATACTGGTTTCTGATCTTGCCGGAAAAAGTAATATTCTTAAAAAAGCAGAAGAGTTCGGTATTCCTTTACAGATAATTTCTCCTGAAGTACAGGCAATTGTTAATGCTGTGAAAACATTGGAAAATGAAGGATATCAATTTGAAAGTGCTGAAGCATCGCTTGAACTATTGTTCAGGAAAACCCTTGGATTAAAAAGAAAATTTTTCGATTTGATAGGATTTAGAGTCATAGATGAAAAAAGAAGTAATAATTATTTTACTCCAAGTGAAGCAACAATAATGGTAAAGGTTGGTAGAAGAATTGAACATACCGCTGCTACAGGAAATGGGCCTGTTAATGCACTTGATAATGCGTTAAGAAAAGCCCTTGAGAAATTTTATCCAGAACTGAAAAAAGTAAAACTTAAAGATTACAAAGTAAGAGTAGTTAATTCAGGTAAAGGTACTGCTTCAAAAGTCAGAGTTCTTATAGAGTCAGGTGATGAAAAAAGTGTATGGAGCACTGTGGGAGTATCTGAAAACATAATTGAAGCATCATGGCAGGCTATTGTTGATAGCATTGAGTATAAACTTTGCAGAGAAAAATTAAAAAAAGGAGAAATATAATTGCTTCCAGATCTTAAATTTGACGACAAAGGCTTAATTCCTGTTGTAGTGCAGGAGATAGATACAAAAGAAGTCTTAATGGTTGCTTATATGGATGCGGTGGCTTTAAAAAAAACAGTTGAAACAGGCTATACTCATTTCTGGTCCCGTTCAAGGAAAACTTACTGGAAAAAAGGAGAAACATCAGGAAATGTTCAGGAAGTAAAAGAGATTTACTATGATTGTGATGCTGATACGCTTTTAATCATGGTCAAACAGCATGGGAGTGGAGCATGTCATACTGGAAACAGAACATGCTTTTATAGAAAAATTTCTATTAAAAAGGGTAATTAAAATGAATTGTGTATTCTGTAAGATTATAAATAAAGAGATTCCTTCCAGAATTGTCTATGAAGATGACAAAGTTCTGGCTTTTGAGGATATCAATCCACAGGCACCAACTCACATCCTTGTTATACCTAAAAAACACTTTTCTAATTTAGTTGATATGGATGATAAAGAACTTATAGGCCATATTTTTATGGTGATAAAAAAAATTGCCAAAGACAGAGGGGTAGATGAAAGAGGCTTCAGAGTTGTTATGAACTGTAATTCTGAAGCAGGGCAGACAGTCTATCATACTCATTTTCACCTTTTAGCTGGAAGGAAGATGCACTGGCCTCCTGGATGAGATCTAATTCAAATGAAAATTCTTAAAAAAGAAGTAGTCTGGCAGGGAAAATATTTAAGAGTTATATTGCTTTATTATCAGGATAGCAATGGCAGTATACGGCAGTGGGAAGCTGTTGAAAGAGTCAATTGCAAGGGCATTGTTGTTGTAATTCCTATAACAGAAAATAATGAAGTTATTTTTATCAGGCAATTCAGACCTGTTTTAGGCGGGTATGTTGTGGAATTTCCAGCCGGGCTGAATGATAGGCAGGAACAGTTAATAGATGTTGCAAAAAGAGAATTGATTGAAGAAACAGGATTGTTTTCTGATGAGATAATTTTTCTTGCTGAAGGTCCTGTGTCCTCCGGACTGTCAACAGAGGTTTTAACAGTATTTGTTGCAAAAAATGTTCAAGAAGCTTCTGAAAAATTAAAAAAATTTTATCCACCAGATGAAAGCGAAACTATAGAAGTTTTAAAGATTCCTATAAATAAAGCCTTGGATAACCTTAATGAACTAAAAAATCAGGGAAATTATTTAGATTTAAAAATTTTTGGTTTTTTAGAGCTTGCAAGAAAATTTATAAATTAAAATTTGAGGGTAGAGAATAATACTCCACCCTCAAATTTTTTTTACTCGAATCTGATAGCCTGAGATGGGCAGAGATCTGCAGCCTGCTGGCAATCACAGGTAGAACACTTATCAGGACCAATCACCCATGCTTTGTCATCTCTCAATTCAAAAACTTCAGGGCATACTTCAACGCAGCTTCCGCATCCTACGCAAAGATCGTAATCAACTACTGGTGTTGGCATAATATCTCCTCCTTGTTTAATTTTATTTTTATAGAATATAACAAAAAAAGTTAAAATATGCAATTAGAAATTTTTCAAAGGGGGTAAAAATGGAAATAAAACAATTAATTTTGAACAAAGCTAGAGAAGCTAAAGAGGCTTCCAGATTTATTGCAAAAGCATCAACAGATTTAAAAAATCAGATAATTATGAGAATGGCTGATTATCTGAAACAGAAAAAAGATGAGCTAATTGAAGCAAACAAAGTTGATGTTAGAAAGGCGATGCAAAAGGGAATTTCAAAGGCTCTTATTGATAGACTTACTTTAACAGAAAAAAGAATTGCTGAGATGATAAAAGGACTTGAGGAAGTTGTGGCTCTTTCTGATCCTGTTGGAGAAATAACAAAAATGTGGTTGAGACCGAATGGAATGCAAGTTGGAAAGATGAGAGTTCCTATTGGAGTAATTGGAGTAATTTATGAGGCAAGACCAAATGTTACTGTTGATGTAACAGGATTATGTCTTAAAGCTGGTAATGCGGTAGTTTTAAGAGGTGGTTCTGAAGCTATAAATTCAAATATTGCATTGGTAAAAATTTTAAAAAAGGCTTTGAAAGATGAAAAAATGCATGATGGCGTTGTAACATATATCGATATTCCACAAAGACAAGCTGTTCTTGAAATGATCAAGCTTGAGGGATTAATTGATTTAATTATTCCTCGAGGAGGCGAAGGGCTTATAAGAACAGTTACTGAAAATTCGAGAATTCCGGTATTAAAGCATTATAAAGGTGTTTGCCATATTTTTGTTGATAGAGAAGCTGATTTAGTAATGGCTGAAGAAGTTTGTTTTAATGCCAAAGTTCAGAGACCTGCAACCTGTAATGCCATGGAAACAATGCTTGTTGATGAGTATATAGCAAAAAAGTTTCTGCCAAAAATGTTAAAAAGATTTGAAGACACAGGAGTTGAAATTAGAGGTTGTTCTAAAACTAAAAAAATATATCCTAATGTTAAAGATGTAACTGAGGAGGATTATTATCGAGAATATCTTGATTTGATACTTAATATTAGAGTTGTAAAAGATATCGATGAAGCAATAGGACACATAACAAAATATGGTTCTGCTCATTCAGATGCCATTATTACAGAAAATTATAATAAGGCTTTGAGATTTTTAAGAGAAGTGGATTCATCAGCTGTTTTTGTTAATGCGTCAACAAGACTTAACGATGGTTATCAATTTGGTCTTGGTGCTGAAATAGGAATTTCTACAGACAAAATACATGCCCGTGGTCCTATGGGTCTTGAAGAGCTTACATGCACTAAATTTATAGTTTTAGGTAATGGACAGATCAGACAATGAAAATAGGACTTTTTGGGGGTACTTTTAATCCAGTTCATCTTGGACATCTAAGAGCAGTCGAAGAAGTGAGGGAATATTTTTTACTTAATAAAATTGTTTTTATCCCTGCGGGAGTTCCACCTTTAAAAAAATACGATTTAACAGAAGCTACGCATAGATTAAATATGACAAAACTCGCAGTACAGGATAATCCCTATTTTGAAGTTTCAGACTTTGAGGTTAAACAAAACAAACCTTCTTATACAGTGAATACTGTTGCATATTTTAAGAAAGTTTACGAAAAAGATATGCTTTTTTTTATAATGGGTATTGATGCTTTTTTGGAATTAAAATTATGGTATAGATATAGAGACTTATTAAGGATGGTTGATTTTATTGTTATGTCGAGACCTGGATTTAACAGTATAGAAAATTCTGAGTTTATTGAATACAGAGAATCGAAGAATTGTTTTAAATTTAAAAATTCAGATAAAAAACTATTTTATTTAGCAGTTTCACCTTATTGGATATCCTCCAGGGTTTTAAGAGAAATGATTCATGAGGGAAGAAGTGTTCGCTATCTGGTGACCGAAGAAATTCGTAAATATATTGATGAAAACAAACTTTACAGGGAGTAGAGTTATGAATCCTGGTATCTTAGAAATGAAACATAGCAATGTAACAGCATCGTCATTTGCCAAAGTATACAAGAGTAATGTAATGAGAACCATTCTAGAAAACATAAAAAATAGTTTTTTTGAGAATTCAATACTTTTTATCTATGGCGAACATGGAACAGAAAAAGATTATTTGATTGATATAATTCTTAGATATATAAATCAACCAACCATTGTAGAGGTATCTAAAAATTTAAATAAAAAAATAATTTTATCAAAGAAACAAAATTTAGTTTATATTGTGAAATATCTTGAAGATTTTAATGCCTCATTCCTTTTTGACTCTGAAGAATATTTTAAATGCGCTATATTTGTATCTGATGTTGATTATGAGGAACTTTACAGAAATGGTGCTATAGGTTTTGAATTATACGAGATTTTACTAAAGTCGCGGAAGTTTTATATTCCACCACTCAGAGAGAGAAAACAGGATATTATTCCTCTTGCAATGTTTTTCCTTCAGGAGATTTCAGAATTTTTAAAACTGTCTGAAAAAAAATTATCAAAAGATGCTCAGGATGCTCTTTTAGATTTTTCCTGGACAGGGAATACTTATCAGCTAAAAAGATGTTTAACGAAAGCTTACATTTTGACAAGACATCAAAGAATTACAGCAAAAGATTTATTCGGTGAATACAATGATCAGCTGTCGATAAAAAATTTTCTTGAATTAAAAATCGGTAATCTTTTAAAAGATTTTGGAAATATTGAAAATTCCAATTTATATGAAACAGTTATTCAGGAAGTTGAAAAAGCCTTATTTATGCTTGCTATTAATGAAACCGGTGGCAATCAGGTAAAAGCTGCAAAAATTCTGGGAATAAATAGGAATACTTTAAATAAAAAATTAAAACATTATAATTTGATTTAAAAATAATAAATGTGGTATAAAAATAGGTGTAACTTTTGTTTACTCCATGCTCTTTCCTTGAGGGTAAGGGCTGTAAAATCCATGTGGAGGTTTATGTTATGAACAATTTTTATGAACAATTGGTGCTTCTTCTACCAACGCTCTCAGAAGACGAAGTACAGGATGCAGTTAAAAAGATTTCATCTTTTATTGTTGAAAATGGAGGAGAAATCTTAAAAGTTGATAACTGGGGCAAACGAAAACTTGCCTATAAGCTTAATAGACAGACTATGGGATATTATGTGTTGTTTGTTTTTAAAGCTCCTTCTTCTGTAATAAAAAAAATAGAAGAGTTTTATAAAGTTTATGACCCTATTTTTAAATTCATGGTTATCAAACTTACGAAGCATCAAATTGCCAGTTTACCGCCTGAAATAAAAGGAATCCCCGTAGAACCTTCAGAGTTAGTATCTCAGGTGTAAGATGTTTAATAAAATAATACTCATAGGAAACCTTACCAGAGACCCTGAAATAAGATACACTCCAGGAGGAGTCGCAGTTGCTACAGTTCCTATTGCAGTTAATTCAAGATATAAGCAGGGCGAGGAACTAAAAGAAGAGACCTTATTTATCGATGCCGTAGTCTTTGGTAAACAGGCAGAAACTTGCACTCAATATCTTAATAAAGGAAGAACTGTCTTGGTTGAAGGCCGATTACGGGAAAGAAGGTGGGAATATGAAGGACAAAAAAAGAATAAATTCGAAGTAATTGCTAATAATATAAGATTTTTTCCAAAGAGAGAGCCTGTACAATCAGATGATACAAAACAGGTTCCTCCAGAAGAATATACAGATTTAGAGCCATTTTAAAGGAGGATATAATATGCAACAGTCTACACAAAGAAGATTCTTTAGGAAAAAATATTGTAAATTCTGTGCTGAAAAAATTGAGTTTATTGATTACAAAAATTCTAAATTTCTAAGAGGATTTATGACAGAGAGAGGAAAAATACTCTCCAGAAAACTAACAGGAACATGTTCAAAGCATCAAAGACAATTAACTGTAGCAATAAAAAGAGCAAGATCCGTTGCTTTACTGCCCTATATTGAGCTTTAAAAGAATATGAGGATACCAAAAAACTGGATACCATATATTGCAAATAATATTATTGAAAATTTATTGAAAAAAGACATGATTGAGCTTGTGGTATCTAAAGAACAGCTTCTTGAAGAAGCTGAAAAATTAATACTCGATGAACTGATGGTTGAAGATAAACTTAATGAAGAAATAAGAGAACTTCTTAAAAAATATGAAACTGAAATAGAAAAAAGTAAGGTTGATTATAGGAAACTTTTTGAAATGACAAAACAGAAGCTTGTTAAGCAGAGGAATTTGGTCTTATGATGCTTTCAGATGAAAAAATCACTCATACCTCGCATATTTTATTCAATGGATTGATAAATAAAGGTTTAATTAAACTCAAAACTGAAGAACAGGAAGTAAGGAGAGAAATAAAAAGAAGTTTTATACAGGCATTAAAGATTGGAGAGTCAATTGATGAGGTAGTGAGAAGAAAGCTTCAATCTTTTTCGAAAAAAGTGGTTGAAGGCAGCTCTGAATGGAATATTCTGTATAAGAAATTTTTTGAAGAAGAAGAAAAAAAGCGGTTTGGCTCTTAATGGAAAAATTTATTTCTTATGTAAGTAACGAGGAAATTAAAATACAAAAACAGAAAGCTAGAATTCTTCGAAATACTGCATGGTGGCGCAGAAAAATTTCCAGAAGGAAATGTTATTACTGTGGTAAAGAAGTTCCTGAAAAAGAGTTAACAATGGATCATGTTATACCTCTTATAAGAGGCGGTAAATCAGTAAAAAGCAATATAGTGCCTGCATGTAAAGAATGCAATAACAAAAAGAAATATATGCTTCCAATTGAATGGGAGCATTATTTGCGATCCATAAATTCTTTTGACTCTGAGAACATTGTTTAATTTTTCTTTTTAAAAGGTTCAATATGAACCATCACATCTATTACATCAGGAAATTCATCTTTGATAATTTTTTCAACTTTTTCAGCAATATCATGAGCTTCAGATACAGAAATTGAAGGAGTTACAAAAATTTTTAAATCGACGAAGATCTGCCCATTTGTTCCCCTTGTTCTTATGTCTTTGTAGGCTTTGATACCATTGCATGTTTTAAGAATACTGGCTATTTTCTCCTCGCCTATAACAGTCCTGTCTGCAAGAACATTTGCTGATTCTTTTATAATCTTAATTGCTTCTTTGGCAATAAAAATAGCTACAATTAAGCCTCCTATTGGATCCACAAGTGGATATCCAAGCTTTGTTATTATTACACTTATTATTACCCCTGTTGTTATGTAAATATCTGTCTTTGTATGGGCAGAATCTGCAATGAGGAATTCACTCTTTAATTCTTTACCTTTTTTTCGTTCATATCTAACAACAAAAATGTTAACCATAAGAGTAATAAAGAGGATAAAGAAAGCTTTTTCATCTATCTCAGGCTGTTTTAGTTTAATTAAAGCTTCGTAAGCATTTCTGATTACTTCTAAAGCCACAAGACACATTGAAACACCTATGAAAATTGTAAAGACTGTTTCAAACTTTCTGTGACCGTAAGGATGTTCTTTATCTGGTGGATGACTTGCTATACAAATGGCTATTAATCCGCCGATATTTGATATACCATCAAAAAGTGAATGAAATCCATCCGAATAAATTGCTACAGAATTTGTTAACCATCCATATATTATTTTTGCAATGGAAACAGAAATATTAAGAAAAAGTGTAATAAGCAGAACTTTTTGTATTGACCTTTTTCTATCAGCATGCTCTATCATTATATTTCCTATGCTCTAAAAATCATAATACCTTCTTTGTTTTTTGTATATTCAAAAAAATCTTCATCTGTTACCATTCCTTTTATACTAGAGGCATGTCTGAGTTTTATATCATATTTATCAATAATTATAATGCCAACATGCATAACATCTAACCCTTCTTTAGATGTATAAAATCCACAATAATCCCCTGTTTTGAATTCAGAACTAATTTTTCTTATATAGTCTGAGGGAATATAATTTATAATTCTTTTTTTAACCTGTACCCCTTCTATCCAAAAATGTTGTCCATTTTTATTAAGTTCTTTCACAACAGTTTTGGTAAAACTGTCACCAAATGTGACTGTGATATCGTTCACTGTTTTTAACTCATTCCAGTCTGTGAAGAAATGTCTTCTTTTTTTAAAATCTATAATTCCATCAAAATATCGAACATATTTCAAATTTTCAAGAAAAGAATGAAAATCTCTAGATAACCTCAATGCTTCAACATATTCAAGAAAAGTCATGCAGTCAACTCCTTCAAAATCTATAACCAGTGTTTCTTTCTCTAACGCATTGCCAATGAGCGAATTTTTTTTATAAGGAATTCCAAGAAAATTTTTTGATATCTCAGCAATTTGTATTCCAGGAGAAAAACGTTGAATATTGCTTAGCAGGCTATCTATATTGATTTTCCCTTGTTTAAATAGCATATGTTATGATAAAACATGTCTTTAATTGATATCCACTTTCACGGGACAGAAAAAATAGATAGTAGAGAAGTAGATAATCCTGAAGATATTCTGTTAATTGCTAATGAGTATGGCTTAAGTGGTATTGATGGATTTTTACTTACTCTCTATCCCTCTGAAATTAGTTATATGAAAAAAACTCTTTTGCATATCAAAAAAGCCATGAGCATTCAAACTGATGGAGCTAAGATAGTAGGTGTGCATCTTGAAGGGCCTTTTTTGAATTCTAAAAAAGCAGGTGCGCTGAATTCTCAATATTTTATTAATCCGCAGATTGACGTATTACATCACTTGATTGAAGGAGTAGAAGATATTGTTAAAGTAATAACTGTTGCACCTGAAATGCCCGAAGCATTAAAACTTATTGAAAAATGTAGAGAATCTGGCATAGTTGTAAGCATGGGACATTCAGATGCTACCTATAAAGAAGCTTTTGAAGGATTCAGGGCAGGAGCTTCACTTATAACCCATTTATTTAATGCAATGCGAGGAATTCATCATAGGGAACCAGGTATAGCAGGCTTTGGACTGATTAATCAGGAGATTTATGTTGAACTAATTGCAGATGGTAGGCATCTGAGTGATGAACTTTTAAAATGGGTATTTCAGATTAAAAATTCTGAAAGAATTATTCTGGTTTCAGATATGGTTAAGGAAAAGAAAGAGATTAATATACTTCAAGGTGGTTCAATGAGCCTGAGTGCTATAATACACAGACTTAAAAAATTAAATATTGATGAAGCCAAACTTAAACTTGCAGTAGAGCAAAATCCTCATAGAGTACTTGGAATCAGGTTTCCTTGAGCTTTTCTGTTTCTTCCTGTTCAGTTTTGCAATCAATACACAGATCTGTAACAGGCCTTGCCTCAAGTCTTTCAATTGGGATTTCTGCTCCACAGGATGAACATATTCCATAAGTACCATTGTCTATTTTTTCTATTGCCTTATCAATTTTTTTAAGAAGTTTCCTTTCTCGATCTCTAAGTCTCAGAAGAAAGCTTCTATCAATTTCCTGAGAGGCTATATCTCCAATCTCAGACAAATTATTTTCTGATGGAAGATTTGAAATCATTACACCGGCATCCATAAGAATCTGTTGTTTTTGTTGTAAAAGTTTCTTTTTAATCGCTAAAATTCTTTTTTGTCTTGATTCATTTTTCTTCATAGTGTTAAATTTTAACACTTTAGAATATCAGAAAATGCATTAAGCAGTCAAATTTTTTACATCATGAGGAGTGTCAAGATTTGTGTGTAAATTCATAAGTAGTTCTTCAATATGTTCTATTTGCATAGATATATCAAGATAAAATAATTTTTTATTGAAATAACTTTGCTTTAGTTTTATGAAATCTTTTTTTGTTGTTATCAGTAGCTCTGCATACTTTGATGCTTTTAGAATTTTTTTAATACTACATTTATTATATTGTTTATGGTCAATAAATTGTTGATATCCTGTAATTTTTAAATCAAGACTGGTAAGAAGCTCTAAAAAACTCTGAAAATTTCCAATTCCTGCAAATGCAAAAACTTTCTGTCCTAAAGGTTTTATTTCTTCTCCATCTCCATCTTTAATGCATTTTACTTTCAAGTCAGCAAAATATATGTTTTTAATTCCTGAGGCAGTAAGTTTTTTATAGAGTTCTTCATTTTTTCTTTTTGTGATAAAAACTATATCCGCCTCAATAACTTCGTCAATAGGAGACCTGAGCGGACCAAAAGGAATGAATCTACCATTTCCAAAGCCTCTGATTCCATCAACTAAAACTATGTTCAGATCTCTGTATAACTTCCAGTGCTGAAATCCGTCATCTATAATAAATATGACTTTATCTGATTGATTAAACCCGAATTCGTTAATGGCGAATAATCCACCATGATATCTATCAATGCTTTTTATCACTCTGAACCCTTCAAGAGCCATCATTAATGGTTCATCACCAACTTCATCAGCAGTATGCTGTTTTGTAACAATCACAGGTTTTTTAATTTTCCCTCTATATCCACGAGTTAAAATTACAGGTTCGTAGCCCTTTTTTTTTAATTCATTTGTCAGGGATATTGTGAAAGGTGTTTTACCTGTTCCTCCTACTGTTAGATTGCCAACACTTATTACAGGAAAAGGAAGCTTTTTTTGATTTTTTAAAGCTTTTTCTTTTTTTCTCAAATAGCAAAATAAATAAATCTTTTCAAAAAGATTCATCTGCCCAGAAAACTCCATTTATTAGTTTCACAACAGGGACATCTTCATAAAACTCAACTATATTTACACATGCAAAATCCTGTTCAATGCGAAATATGTTTTCAAGAGGAATACCAAGAATGTTACATAAAATAACTCTGTTTATACCTCCATGGGCTACTATGAATACCTGATTTTTATCATGATTTTTTAAGATTTCTTTTATGGTTTTTTGAGATCTTTTACTTACATCAATTGTGCTTTCACCTTCAGGAGGTGAAAATATAGCTGGATTCATTCTCCATTTTTCAAAATCTTCTGGATAAAGAGATAATATTTCATTAATACTCAACCCTTCCCATTTCCCAAAACTCCGTTCTTTGAGATCATCAGTAGATTTAATTCTTAAAGAAAGCTCTTTGTTCAGTATCTCTGCCGTTGTAATGGCTCTTTTTAAGGGTGAAGAATAAATAATTTCACGTTTAAAGTTGCATTTATCTGAATATTTTTTTAAAAAACGGGCAACTTTTTCAACTTGTCTTTCACCTTCTTTACTTAATGGAACATCAATATGTCCTTTATAAACTTTTTTATGTCCTTCTGTTTCACCGTGTCTGAGAAGATAAATTATTAATGATGGTATCATCAGTACTCAATTCCCTTTCTTGCATGGATACCTCTATCAAAATAATGTTTCACATTTTTCATCTCTGTAACCAGATCTGCTTTATCAATAAGCCAGTCAGGAGCATCTCTCCCTGTAATAATCAGTTCTGTATTTTCTGGTGTAAGATTAATAAGTCTTTCAACTGATTGTTGCGAAATGAGCCCTTTTTTTATTGCCACTGAAAGTTCATCAAAAATAATCATATCATAATGCTTTGTTTTAAGCTTTTCCTCGATGTCTTTAATAGCCAGTTTCACCAATTGTATCTGAGTTTCATCAGGACTTCCTTGAATAAAACCAGTACTGCATCTGTAAATTTCAACAAGCTCTGGAAATTTTTTCAATATTTCTAGTTCACCAGTAGAGGCACTTTTTATAAATTGAACAAATAAAACTTTCAATCCACTACCGATTGCTCTTACAGTGAGTCCAATTGCTGATGTTGTTTTACCTTTCCCTTCACCAGTATAGACATGAATAAATCCTGGCATTTAACTTACTCCTAAAATTTTTATCAGTCCTCTTTTGATAAGGCTTATAGCAATTGCGCTTAAAAGAAGAGCCATGACTTTAGCAAAGGCTTTTATTCCATAAATACCCATTATTTTTATCACAAAGTCAGCTTTGTCGAGTATGATCCAGGCAATCAAGAGATTCAAAAAAAGTGAAAAAATTACAATAGGATATCCATGTGTCCCTGAAAGAATAATCACAGTTGTAAGCGTTGCAGGACCTGCTAATAAAGGAGTACCAATTGGAACAACTCCAAGAGTATCACTCATTTCTATTTCTCTTTCTTTTACTCTCAAAATATCTGATATTGAAAGAATCAAAAGAAGAATTCCTCCAGCAATCATAAAGTCTTCAAGATTTATTCCAAGCAGATAAAATATAAAATTTCCTAGAAGAAGAAACGAAATAGCAACTAGGAATGCTGTTATTACTGACTGCCTGGCAATATGTTTTCTCTCGGTATGTGGTATCCCTTCAATAAAGGAAATATAAAGAGGTAAAATTCCCGGAGCATCAATTGCAACAAAAAGAGGAATAAATGTAAGTAAAAATGTTTTTAATATATCCATTCAACTCTTTTTTTCGTCATTTTGTTGTTTTTCTTCATTATTCTGAATTTTTACTGTGACATCTTTCACAAAATCAGGGCATTTTTGTCCTGCTTTAAGTGAAAACTGTTTCTGACATGTTGATCTCCATGCGCAGATAATGCACATTGGCTGTTGTCCTGTCATTTTGTCCTCCTGATTGCTTATGAAATTTTTGCTACCTCATATAATTATCCAAATATACTTATTGCTCGTTTAATTATAACTTAAAATACTTTGAATGTGTTTTTTTATAAATTCTTCCAGCTCTCTGAAAAGCTGAGGTGCTATTTTGACTCTTGATAGATATTTCAACTGCCATCCATTTATATCATTAAGAAGCTTGGCAGCTCCCTGAGATAGAATAAGTTTTGAATGAGATGAAATGCATTTTTTACATAAAATAAAACCATCAGAATAAAAAAATTCTTCATTTAGTTTATCTTTGCATTTTCCGCAATGCTTAAAATCAGGAAGATATCCCAGAATTCTCAAACTCTTTATCTTTAATGAAAGGAGAGCATTTGCTGTTTTCTTCTCTGTTTCTATGAATTCAAGGCTACTAATAAAAAGAGAAAATAACTCTTCATGTGGTTCTTTTCTGGGTAGAATCATTAATAAAAATCGCAATACTTCTCCTACAGCCATAAAAATATGATAGTTTTCTCTTACGGGATGAAAAGAATGAATTATATCAGACTGAATTACCTTCTGAAGCTTTTCATTGTTTCCAACGAAGGCTATTTTAGCATAAGTCAACGGTTCAAAAGAACTACCGAATCTGCTTTTGATTTTTCTCGGACTCTTTGCAAAAAGATTGAGTAGACCGTAATCTTTAGTAAAATATGTGACTATTAAGTCTGCTTCACCATACGGGTTGCTTTTGAGGACAACAGCTTCAGTGGAGTAAATCATTAATTACATGATATTGCCAAAGTCTTCAGGTTTGAGATTTTTAAGCCATTCCTCAAGTTCATCAGCTTTTCTTAGTTCAAAAATTCCTTCTTCAACAAATATTGGTGCCTGAACTCTTAAAGCAATGGCAACCGCATCAGAAGGCCGTGAATCAATTGTTCTTTCTTTTATTCCATCGTGAGTGTAAATTAAAGCATAGTAAGTATTGTCAATTAAATCAGTAATAACAACTTTTGTTATATGTACTTCAAGTTCTTCAAGTATATTTTTTATCAGATCATGAGTTAAAGGTCTTGGAGTAAGCACTTTCCCAAGTGCAAGAGCTATTGAATCTGCCTCTGGTTTACCAATCCATATAGGAAGTGTTTCATCTCCGTCAACTTGCTGAAGAAGTAAAATATACATTCCACTTCTTGGATCGAAAAGTAGTCCTTCAACTTTCATCTCAATTAACATTTTAGTACCCTAATGCCTTTAATAACATATCCTTTTGTCTCCATTTTTTTCTCACTTTTACCCACACTTCAAGAAAGACCTTTGTTCCTAAGAATTTTTCAATCTCAAGCCTTGCCTCAGTGGCTATTTTTTTGAGACGTTCGCCTTTTTTACCTATTATAATAATTTTTTGACCTTCTCTTTCAACATAAATATTTGCTGATATTTTAATCAACTTTTTAGTCTCTTCCCATCTTTCAATCTGAACAGCAACAGAGTATGGAATTTCATCCATGGTGTATTTCATGATTTTTTCCCTGATGAACTCACTGACCATAAAACGTTCCATCTGGTCAGTAAGCATATCTTCAGGATAAAGTTTTTGACCTTCTGGAAGATATGATATGATGATTTCAAGCAAATTCTGAATTCCGTCAGACTTGAGCGCGGAAATTGGAATAATTTCTTTGAATGGGTACCAATCTTTATAGATATCAATTAATGGAAGAAGATTCTGTTTTGCAATTGTGTCAATTTTATTGATTACTAAAATAACAGGTTTATTGAATTTTTTAAGTTTTTCAATAATCAACAGTTCAGCTTCTTTCAAAAGTTCAGGTTCTACCATGAAAACAATTATGTCAACAATATCCATTGCTTCGTACGATTGTTTAACCATAAATTGACCAAGTTTATGTTTTGGTCTGTGAATTCCTGGTGTATCAATAAAAATAATCTGAGCATCAGGAAAATTTTTTATCCCTATTATTTTATTACGTGTTGTTTGCGGTTTTTCCGTTACAATTGAAACTTTTTCACCAAGAATTGTATTAAGAAGTGTTGATTTTCCCACGTTTGGTCTACCAATTATTGCAACATATCCACATTTCATATAAGTTGTTCCAGAGCTTTACTAATTCTATCAATTCCTTTAGATAAATTCTCCATGCTTGTTGCATAGGATATTCTTATATAACCTTCTGCGCCAAAAGCAGAACCAGGAACAAGTGCAACAAGGGCTTTTTCAAGCAGGTAAATGCTTAAATCCATTGAAGAATTTATAATGTTTTTATCTATCTTGTTGCCGAAAATATTACTTATATTTGGAAAAACATAAAAAGCACCTTTTGGCATCTTACATGATACTCCAGGAATCCTGTTTAGTTCTTGTACAAGAAAATTTCTTCTTTTTTCAAACTCTTTTCGCATTTCAGAAACACAATTCTGATTACCACGTAAAGCTGCTACTGCTGCTTTCTGGGCTATAGATGTTGGATTTGATGTGGACTGGCTCTGTATTGTTGTCATTGTTTTTATGATTTCAGTATGTCCTGCTGCATAACCAATTCTCCAGCCTGTCATTGCATAGGCTTTACTTAATCCATTTACAACAATGGTTTTTTCTTTTATTTCTTCACTCAGACAAGCAATACTTATATGTTTTTCATTATCATAAATAAGTTTTTCATATATTTCATCAGAAATAATATAAAGATTGTGTTTGAGTGCTATCTCTGCAATCTCTTTAAGAGCATTTTCAGTATATATAAATCCTGTTGGATTGGATGGGGAGTTTAAAATAAGTGCCTTTGAACGTGATGTAATCTTTTCTTTTAAAACCTCTGGACGGAGCATGAACTCATCTTCTTCATAAGTATTTACAATAACCGGTATGGCGTCGTTGAGCAATACCTGATCTGGATATGAAACCCAGTATGGAGAAGGGATAATAACCTCATCACCTGGTCCGAATAAGGCCTGAGCAATATTATATAGAGAATGCTTTGCCCCGCATGATACAACAATGTTTTCTTTGTTGTATGTTAACTTGTTGTCTTTTTCGAGTTTTTCAATGATTGCTTCTTTTAGTTCATCAATTCCTCCAACTGGTGTATATTTTGTAAATCCATCCTTGATTGCTTTTATCGCAGCCTCTTTAATATGTTCAGGAGTGTCAAAATCTGGCTCTCCAACTCCAAAGTTTACAACATCCATACCTTTTGCTTTGAGTTGTTTTGCTTTTGAGTCCACAGCAAGTGTTGGTGATGGCTTAACTTTTGTTGCTCTTTCAGCTATCATTGTTTGTTCTCCTTTATGTCGTTAATGTATTTTCTTCTTGCTCTACTTCCAAATGAAGTGAGTATCTCATAAGGTATTGTTTCCGCCCATGTTGCTATATCCCATGCTGTAATTTTTTCTTTACCTGAACTTCCAAGCAGAATAACTTCATCATCAATCTTTGCATCAGGAATATCTGTAAGGTCTAACATGGTCAGATCCATACAGATTGTTCCAACCACAGGGACTTTTTTACCTCTAACAATTATCCATGCTTTATTACTTAATTTTCTGAAATATCCATCAGCATATCCAACAGGAATAACTCCTATCAGACTATCTTTTTTTGTTATAAATGTTCTCCCATAGCTGATAGGTGTTCCTTTTTGTATCTTTCTTATATCAATAAGCTTTGTCTTAACAGTCATGCAGGGTTTTAAGTGATGCTCATTTTCTTGACAGCTATATCCATAAAGCATGAGTCCAGGCCTAACAGCTTCAAATAAAGCCTGCGGATAGAAAAGTCCTGTCGAACTTGCTATATGGAACATGCAGTTAAGTCCCTCCTTATTCAGGCAGTTTTTAATCTTGATGAATCTTTTTATTTGCTCATTTGTCCATTCAGAATCTTCAGCCTGAGAAAGATGGCTCATAACTCCTTCGATTTTTAAGTTTGGTAGGCTTGCAATTTTTTTTATGGTCTCACATGAATTTTCATATATCCCAAGTCTTCCCATACCTGTTTCAACTTTTATATGAACTGGAAGAGTTTTTCTTCTTTTGCTGGCTTCCTTGGACAGGGTTTCAGCCTGTTTAAAATCAAACACAACAGGAGTAAGATTATATCGAAACAATCCTTCAACTTCTCTATCAAAAAGAACAAGAATTCTGGATTTTACACCTGCTTCCCTTAATATGGCAGCTTCTTCAAAAAATGCAACACCAAGATATTCAACATTATTTATTTCAAGAACACGAGCAACCTCTACTGCTCCATGTCCGTATGCATCTGCTTTTATAATTGCAATTATCTTGTGATTTAAACTATTAAAGTTCAGAAGAGCTTTAATAGTTAAAAAATTATGAATTAGCGCATTTAAGTTAATTTCTGCCTGTAAAAATCTGCTCACATCTACTTCTTTTCTTCAGTGTTATCCTTTTTTGGCGTTACATCAATTCCATCTTTTTCACTTGTTGCTTTTTTGAAATTTTTTATAGCCTCTCCAATGCCTTTACCAATCTGGGGAAGTCTTGTTGCCCCAAAAAGAATAACGACTATTATGAGAATAATCATTAATTCCTGTGTTCCTAATCCAAACATGTTTTTCCTCCGTTTTTAAAAATTTTTAAATCTTCTTCTGTATTGATATTAATAAAAGATAATCCTTCTTTATCTAAATTTGCAACATCAATAATTTGAGCATTTATATCATCAAGAAATGTCTTTATGCTCACTTTATCCTCAATCAATAGTCTTTGCAGTTCATTTATGAGTTTTTTTGAGTAAATTCCAGGCAGAGGATAGATTTTGTTGTTCAATGAAGCGACAGTAGCAGCACTGGTGCCAGTAATATGTTTTTCACTGAGAACTTGTATAATTTCTTTTTTTACACAGGGCATATCACAGGCAAATGCAAATATATCATATTCAGAATTTTTTAAAGCAGCATGAATGCCTGCCATTGGACCCTTAAAAGGGTATATATCTCCAATAAGAGGTATGCCATTATAAAAATAAAGCTCTGGAAAGTTTGTAACAATAAAAATTTCGTCAAATATCTTTTTAACATTTGATATAAGAATCTCAATGAGTCTTTTATTCTCGAGCGCAATCAAACATTTAGGCATCTTCATTCTGGAAGATTTTCCACCAGCAAGTATAGCTGCTGAAATAGGCAATTTAGATGATAATGGCACCAAGATATCCCACTACTTTATCATAGTCTCTACTTACTTCAGCTGAGGTAGCGTATTGTATGAGTTGAACTTCTTTTGCTCCAAGAAACTTTGTTGCATAAAGCGTTATAACAGTAGGAATAAAACCGCACATTGATATTTTATTTTCTAAAACTGTATTGTATAGTCCTTCTGGATTAAACTTTCTGATTTTTTCAATTGCAAGAGAATCAACCCTCCTTGCCATATCATCAGGTAAATAATGGCTCATATCAGTGCTTGCAATTATGATTGTATTGTTTGACAATTCAAGTTCTTCTATAGCAGAGGCAATACCTTGAGCCAGAATCAGACATTCTTTAAGGGAAAGTATTTTTAATGTTAAAGGTACAATTGTAGCCTGAGGATTGAGCTTATAAATAAAGGGAAGTTGAACTTCCAGCGAATGTTCATAAATATGAGCCTGAATATCATCTGAAACAAAAGGAACTTTTTCAATAATTTTTTGAGCAAGCTTTTCATTTATTCTAATATTGCCAAGAGGAATTTCCCACTCTCCTTCTGTCATCATAGAAACATTAGAGCCATAACCGGTATGATTCGGACCAATCAGAATGAATACATCTTTTGGTTTAAGCTTTGAATATACATCTCCAGCAACATGTCCAGAATAAACATAGCCTGCATGAGGACATATTGCTCCGTACGCATTTATTGCAGGTCCTACAGGCATATACTCTTCTAATTCCTGAAGTAATTCCTTTGAATTTGATGGATAAAAATATCCTGCAACTACCGCGCGTCTTTTAATCATTTTATATTTCTTCTTCTATTTCAGTTCCCATATACTTATCAGTATAATCAAGAAATCTCGTATAGTCACTGAGAAATGTAAGATATACTGTATCCGTTGGGCCATTTCTCTGCTTTGCTACAATGACCTCTGCTTTTCCCTTATTTGCTGGATTTTTCTTGTTGTATACTTCATCTCTGTAAAGGAAAATTATTACATCAGCATCTTGTTCAATAGCTCCTGATTCTCTCAGGTTTGCAAGAGTAGGTTTTCTATCAGATGTTTTTTCTACAGAACGATTTAATTGGCTTAATGCAATAACAGGAACTTTTAATTCCTTAGCCATAGCTTTAAGTGAGCGTGATATTTCAGCGATTTCCTGTTCTCTTATGTCATAATTGGTTCTGCCACGCATAAGCTGGAGATAGTCAATAATAATCAAACTGAGCTTACCTTTTTCCATTTTAAGTCTTCTAGCCTTGGCTCTTATTTCAAGAACACTCATTTGAGAGGAATCATCAATATAAATTGGAGCTTCGCTTAATTTTACTGCAGCATCTGTAATGCGTTCCCAATCCCTTTTACCGATGAATCCCTTTCTCAAAGCTGCAGAATTAACCATGGCAATACTGCTTAAAAGTCGCATAGCAATTTGTTCTCTTGACATTTCAAGGCTGAAAAAGGCAACCGGCTCTCCGAGTTCTACGCCAACATGTTGAGCAATATTTAAAGAAAAAGCGGTTTTGCCCATTCCAGGTCTTCCACCTATAATTATTAAATCTCCAGGCTGAAATCCTGAAGTCAGCTCATCAAGATCCTTAAATCCTGAAGAAATGCCAGTTATTACAGCCTTTTTTTCATACATGCTTTCTATTATTTTGAAAGCATGTTTAACAACATCTTTCATTTGATAAAAACTTGTATTTGTTCTCTGTTCTGAGATGTCAAAAATCAATCTTTCTGCATAATCAATCATTTCCTCTGGATCTTCAGGTTCTTCATAAACCTTTGTAATTATTTTTGTGCAGGAACTAAGAAGTGATCTTAGTAATGCTTTCTCTCTGATTAACTTAGCATGATATTTTATATTTGCAGCTGTGGGAACTGCTGTGGCAAGATTACTTAAGTAACTTAATCCTCCAACTTCATCAAGTTCTCCGTTATCCTTTAAATGTTCTGTCAATGTAATAAGGTCAATTGGCTCATTTTTATCAAAAAGCGATAACATTGCCTGATAAATTTTTCTATGTGATTCCTTATAAAAATCTTGAGGTGTAATGAGTTCAATTGCTTTTGCTATTGATTCTCCATCAAGAATAATTGCTCCAAGTACAGCCTGTTCAGCTTCCAGGCTTTGAGGTGGAACTTTGTCTATAGAAGTATCTATGTCTCGTAAATAAGCCATTATGCAGGAACTACGTTAACTTTTAGTCTTGCCACCACATTTGAATGCAGTTTCACTTCAACTTCATATTCACCTGTTCTTTTGATTGGCTCAGAGATGTGAATATGTTTTTTATCAATTGCAAAACCTTCTTTTTCTAGAGCTTCAGCTATATCCTTTGATGTAATTGAACCAAACAGTTTCTGATCTTCGCCTGCATTTGCTTTAATGGTAAGTTCAAGTTGACCGAGTCTTTCTGCGATGGATTCTGCATCCTGACGTTTTTTCTTTGCTTCTTCCTCGAATTTTTTCTTCTGATATTCAAGCAGTTTTAAGTTCCTTTCATCTGCCAACAAAGCAAGTCCTCTTGGTAAAAGATAGTTCCTTGCGTATCCATCTTTAACATTGATGATCTGTCCTGCCTTTCCCAAACCCTGGATATCTTCTTTGAGAATTAGTTTCATTCTACCTCCTCAGAAAAAATTTTTTTCATTTAATATATCATACCATAAGTGGATTGCAATGGTAATCCTGTCTAAAACCTGTTGATTTGTACATTAGAACTCTCTTTTATTCTTGAACTCAAACCGATTTTAAGAAACGTTGACGGAAAATTTCATAAAGAAATACTGTGGCACTCATTGCCACGTTAAGACTTTCAGTTTTTCCCTTATGAGGTATTTTACAGCTTGCATGTTTTATTGCTCTTAATTGTTGACTTACTCCTTGAGCTTCATTGCCAAATATCAAAGCAAGAGGTTTTGTAAAATCCATCTCAAATGAAAAAATTTTTGCATAAGGGTCTGCTATTACAAGATTAAGTTTGTTATTTAAAATGAAGGTTTCAATGTTTTTTATTTTAACTTTAATGACAGGAATAAAAAATATACTTCCTGTAGAGGCTCTCAGAACTTTGGTTGAATATGGATTACATGTTCCTGATGTAAGCAGTACAGCATCTGCTCCAAGAGCTTCACCTGCACGTATAATTGTTCCAAGATTACCGGGGTCCTGGATTCTGTCAGCGATTATAATAAGAGTCGGATTTTTAATATCTAAGCTATCTATTGTTTGCATTTTAAAGTTTGCCACAGCAAAAATCCCTTGTGGAGTGACTGTATCAGAGATATTCTTTGCTATTACTTCTGATATCTTAATCATAGGGAATTTTTTACTCTGAAGTAGTTGAAATAAGTTGTTGTTTTTTTCTATAAATTGCTCTGTAACAAAGACTCTTTCAACCTGAACATGATTTGAATCCAGAGCGGATTTAATAAGATTAACTCCTTCAAAAAAAATTTTACCCTCTTGCTGTGTCTTGATTTTTTTTATTTCTTTGATCAAAGGATTATCTAGACTTTGAATCCATTTCATTTCGAAAGTTCAATAAATGCTTCGGGTAGGCTTTCAATTATATCTCCTGCTATCATTCCATGAAAACCTTTAACTCTGGCTGCTATGTCTCCAGCCAGACCATGAATGTAGACTCCAAGCAAAGACGCATCTAATGTAGAAAGCCCCTGTCCTGTAAGTGAAGCAATTATGCCTGTAAGAACATCACCTGAACCTCCTGTTGCCATCCCAGGGTTTCCTGTTGGGTTTAAATAAACTTCTTCTTTAGGATTTGCCACTACTGTTGGAACTCCTTTAAGAACTAATACAACATTGAGATCTCTGGCAATTTTCTGAACAATATCAATTCTTTGTTTTTCGATATCTTTGGCTGATACATTTATCAGTCGGCTTAATTCTCTTGGATGCGGGGTAAGGATAATATCTGTTTTTGATTCTTTAAGTGTGTCTTTGATTCCTGCAAGCACTGTTATGCCGTCAGCATCAATGACCATAGGGCATTTACAGTTTAATATGAGCTCTTTTAAAATTATTGCTATATCTTCATTAACTCCAACACCCGGTCCAAAAGCTACAGAAGTTGCTCTTTCATTCAAAAAATCCATAATTTGAGGCAAAGCTTTTCTTGATAATGTCCGGTCAGTGCATGGCACTGGAAGTATCATCTCCTCCAAAATCTTACTCTGGAATACATCTTTAAGTAGTTCAGGAATGGATATAGTTACAAGGCCTGAACCTGCTCTTAAAGCACTTTTTGCTGTCATCAATGCTGCGCCTGTTTTTCCTGTTGATCCAGCAATTACAAGAACATGCCCGTATCTTCCTTTGTGAGAATATGCAGGTCTTGGTGGAACAAGTGAACAGGCAAAATTTTTTTCGATGATTGTAGTTTTTATTGAGTCTGATTTTATAAGCTCCTCAGGAAATCCAATATCTTCAATAAATAGTTTGCCTGTGTAGTCTTTACCAGGATAAAGCATGTGTCCCTTTTTTGGAAGACCGAATGTTACGGTTATATCTGATTTAACCGCAACTCCAAGCAACTGTCCCGTATCTGAACAGATTCCAGATGCGATATCAACAGCCACGATTATTTTTTTAAAAGTATTGAGTTTTTCAATAAATTGAGCAAGCTTACCGTCAATTGCTCTTTTAAGCCCTGTTCCAAAAAAAGCATCAATAATTACATCTGCATGGACTATTTCTTTTTTCTGTGGATAATCTCTGATGATTGGAATATTAAATTTTTGAGCTATTTCAAGCTGTGTTTTGCAATCCTGAGAAAGTTTATCTTCAGAAAAAGGTTGAAAAATAGTTAGTTTTTTAACTTTATTTTTGAGAATTCTTCCTGCGGCTATTCCATCTCCTCCATTATTTCCAGGTCCTGCAAGAATTATTAAATTTTTTGCTGACATTTTAACTATATGCTTTACAACTGATAAAGCTGCTCTTTCCATTAGAACCAGAGATGGAATTTTATATTCTTCAATAGTTAATCTGTCTATTGTTGTTATTTCCTGGGATGTGACGATTTTCATAAAATAATTATAGCACAAAGTTTTTTTTAAAAAATTTTCACTCTGTGCTAAAATTGAAAATAAAAACTGCTGGAGGTTTAGCATGAAAAAAGTTCTTGTTATCTATTGCTCAAGAACAGGTAATACAGAAAAAATGGCAAAAATGATTGCTGAAGGACTCGTTCAAAAAGGAATTGTTGTTGATTTGAAAAATGTGAATGAGGTTGATATTGACAGTCTTCCTGATTATGATGGTTATATAATTGGTTCCCCTAACTATTTTGGAACAATGGTGGCAGAGATAAAGAAGTTTATTGATGAAAGCGTTAAATACTACAGAAAAATTGATGGAAAACTTGTTGCAGCCTTTAGTTCCACTGGAATGATTGGTGGAGGAGGAGAGACAGTCTGCCTTGATATTCTGAAGTCATTTTTAGTTCATGGTTGTCTTTGTCTGGGATTTGCAAGACTCGGACATTATGGACCTGTTGCAATTGGTAAACCAGATGAGAGGATAGAAAGAGAAATAAATGAAATGGTTAATAAATATTCAGAAATTTTAAACAAAATATAGTATGTTTGATAGAAAAAAACAATTGAAATGGGCATCGTTAAAGGTCGGTATTGTTATAACATCGACCTTAATTATTATCTTTTGTGTAATAATTTTTTCAGGTGGTATTCAATCGTTTTTTACAAAGAGAGATTCTTTTAATGTTTATATAACTGATGTTCAGGGATTAAGAAAGGGAGCTCCTGTAAGAATTGCAGGAGTTGATGTTGGAACAGTTCAGGATATAAAATTAAGCAAAGAATACGGAACTATAGTAACAGTTTCCATTAATAGAAATGTCTTAAGCTATTTAAAGTCAGATGCCAGAGCAACTGTACAGACAATTGGCTTACTCGGAGATAAATATATTGAAATATTCCCTGGTGAGTCTCAACACGCTTTTGATGCCGCAAAAGGTATGTATGGATATCCGCGTCAGGACATAAGAGAAATCATAGGAGTTACTGCTTCTATGATGAAGCAAATGGAAACATTGCTTGTGAAAATGGATTCACTGGTCGCTAAGGTGGATCAATCTGAAGGTACTATTTCAAAATTACTGAATGATCCTTATTTATATGATAATTTGAATGTAACCATTTTAGAGCTTAAAAACATACTGGAAGATATAAGAAATGGTAGTTTAGGCATGCTTGCACGTGATAAAGAATTTTATCAAAAGCTTTCCAATACTTTAAAGAATATAGAAAAATCTTCAAACAAAATAGCTTCTTCAGAAGGCACTTTAGGTAAAATGATAAATGATCCTACTCTGTATGACAGCCTACTTGAATCTTCTAAAAAGCTTGACAATCTTCTTCAGGAAATTGAGAAATCTGAAGGGACATTGGGAATGCTTCTCAAAGATAAAAATACAGCTGAGGATTTAAAACAGAGTATAAGCGAACTAAAAGAACTGATTGAAGAAATCAAAAAGAATCCAAAGAAATTTTTCAAATTCAGTATATTTTAGGTTATAATTTTTTATGGCAGTCCTTGAAATAAGAAAATATCCTGATGAAATTTTAAAGAAGAAAGCTGAAGCTATTACTGATATCAATGAGGATTTACGCCGACTTATTGATGATATGGTTGAAACAATGTATAAAGCCAATGGAGTTGGACTGGCTGCACCACAGGTGGGTGTTTCAAAGAGGCTTATAGTTGTTGATACAAGCCCCAGAGAGGCGAATCAATCTCTAATTGTTTTAATTAATCCAGAAATATCAGATTCAGAAGGAGAAATTCTTTCTGAAGAAGGATGTCTCAGTCTTCCTGGATTTATAACGAGGCTCAAAAGGAAAGAAAAAATTCTTGTCAAAGGATTAGACAGAAAGGGCAAGGAAATAGAGGTTCAAGCCACGGGGCTTTTAGCAAGGGCATTGCAGCATGAGCTAGACCATCTTGAAGGAATTCTTCTTGTTGACAGAATAAGCCCTCTTAAAAGAGAACTTTTCAGAAGAAAATATCTTAAAGCAAAGAAGTAGGCTTTTCAATATGCCATCTAAAAGAGAAGGAATAATCTTCTTTGGTACTCCAGCATTTGCAGTTCCAACTCTTAATGCATTGATTTCAGATAAAGAAAAAATATTACTTGTTGTGACCCAGCCTGATAAACCAAAAGGAAGAGGTAAGATCATACAACCTGCAGAAGTAAAAAAAATTGCTTTAGAACACAGATTGCCACTGATTCAACCGGATAGAGTAAGAGATGAAAATTTTATCAAAATGTTAAAAGAGCTCAATCCAGAGTTTATAGTGGTTGTTGCATATGGTAAGATAATTCCAGGAGAGATTCTTAAAATTCCAGAGTATGGTTGCATAAATTTACATGCTTCTCTTTTGCCAAAATACAGAGGAGCAGCACCAATTCAATGGGCATTGATAAAAGGTGAAAAAATCACAGGTGTTACAACAATGCTCATTGATGAAGGACTTGATACAGGCCCGATACTTCTACAAAAAGAAGTTTTGATTGAAGATGAAGACAATGCCCAGAGTCTTTCTGAAACACTTTCAAGAATTGGTGCGGATTTAATTGTAGAGACGCTTGATAAAATGCGTAAAGGGGTTATCACACCTATTCCTCAGAGCGGAGAATCAAGCTATGCTCCTCAATTAAAAAAAGAAGATGGCAAAATTAACTGGAGTGTTTCTGCAATTGAGATTTTCAATCTTATACGAGGTACATATCCATGGCCATGTGCATACAGTTTTTTCAAAAATGAAAGAGTAAAAATCATTAAAGCTCAGGTTATGGAAGGAGAATCTGAACCTGGCATGATAGTTAAAGCAAAAAATGAACTGATAGTTGCAACAGGCAGGGGATTTCTTAAAATTCTACTTATTCAGCCTGAGGGTAAAAAAATAATGACAGCAAAGGAATTCATATCTGGAAGAAAAATAAATGAAGGCGTGGACTCATTTTTTTAGGGGAGTAATACTTAAATTTGCCTATCCTCTTTTAATGTTTTTAGGAACATTCTTGAAAACAAAAAAGACTGATTTTCAGGCTTATATAGTCACACTTAATAATCTTATTGTTATGCGTGACAATATTAATGTAAATAAGATATTGGTTTTACTTCCCCATTGCATTCAGAATTCAAAATGTGATGTAAGACTTACATTTGACGTGTTTAAGTGCCGCAGATGTGGTCAATGTAAGATAAAAGATTTAATAGAACTTGCTGAGAAATATGGAGTTTCAATCGCTATTGCCACAGGAGGAACAATTGCAAGAAAGGTTGTTAAAGAGGTAAAACCTGATGCCATTGTAGCGGTTGCATGTGAGAGAGATCTATCAAGTGGAATTGTTGATACATATCCAATTCCAGTTCTTGGTATTTTAAATGAAAGACCATTCGGTCCATGTATTGATACAACAGTGAGTCTCCAGAAAGTTGAGGAAGCACTTATATGGTTTATAAATCACCAAGACAGAAAGCATTAGAGATTTTGACTGCTGTTCTGGATAAAAAGAAATCCTTAAAATCAGTGCTCACAGATAGCGTTTTTTCAGAATTTAACAAATCTGATAGAGCTTTTTTGATAGAACTTGTCTATGGTGTTCTGAGGAATTTATATTTTATTGATTATTTACTTGAAGAGTTTTTTCAGAAAAAGGGAGGATTATCTTCTTATACAGTTAATAATTTAAGATGTGCATTATATCAACTAATTTTTATGCATATACCAGAATATGCAGCAACCAGTGAAGCAGTAAATGCTGAGAAACTGTTCAATGGAAAGCCAGGAGTGGTAAATGCTATACTGAGAAATTTTTTAAGAAAATATTCGAATAAAACATTTGATAACCTTCTTAAGTCAGATAACTTTAACGATAAAGCTCATTATCTTTCAGTTAAATACTCTCATCCACAATGGCTTGTCAGACGATGGTTAAATAGATTCTCACCAGAAGATGTAGAGGCATTTCTTAAAGCGAATAATGAAAAAGCTCCTTTCACAATTGCTGTAAAACCAGAAGAAAGACAGGAAATAGCAGACTATTTAAATAAAAAGGGATTTAAAACAGAGTTTACAAAAACTGTTCCTTCATGCCTGATAGTAGAAGGACAGAGGCATGAAATAATAAAAAACCTTAAGGAGGCTTCTTTTTTCTGGATTATTCAGGATGAGGCTTCTCAGCTTGTGTGTTTTTTTGTTGATGCAGGTGAAGGACTTAATGTGCTTGATGCGTGTTCGGCTCCTGGAGGGAAAACACTGCTTATTGCGGCATTAATGAAAGAGGGTAGAATTGTCTGCACTGAACATAATCAAGAAAGATTTAAAATGCTAACTGAAAACATAGAACGAGTTAAAAAATTTTTCCCGGATGTGAAAATCGAACCAAAACTTGCAGATATTTATAGTTTGGGAGTAAATAACCTGGATAATACCAATTTTGACAGAATTCTGCTTGATGCTCCATGCTCATCAACTGGAGTTATCAGAAGAAATCCTGATGTCAGATATAGAGTAAGTGAGCAGGAGATTGAACGACTCTCCAAGAATCAGGAAAACTTGCTTGAAAAAGTTTCATCTTTTTTAGCACAAAATGGAATTCTTGTATATTCAGTATGTTCAACAGAACCAGAAGAGGGGGAAATAATTATAGATAATTTTTTACAGAAACATAATGAATTTAGTAGGATAAAAATATTACGGACTTATCCGCATAAGGATGGTACAGATGCTTTTTTTATTGCAAAACTGTTGAAAAACAGAGTAGTTCAAACTCTATAAAAATTTTGTTTTTATTTTTATATTTCATCTTGTTGGGAGGTTAAAGGGGAGAGTATCCCGTTAGAATTTAAATGAAAAAATTTTTATATACAGTTGGAGTAATAATCGCTGGTTTTATTGCTGGTTATATGTTTCTAACTCTTCTAGTTTCTGGAGGTACAGTAGAAGTTCCTGATTTAAGTGGGAAAGATATTGTTCAGGCAAATCAGATACTTAAAGAAAAAGGACTTTACATAAGAATTGATGGAGAGGAATATTCTGATGCTCCTACTGGGACAGTTTCAAGACAGACTCCACCTGCTGGAACCAGTATAAAAAAGGGAAGAGAAATTGGAATAGTTGTAAGCAAAGGCTTAAGGTTTACAGTTTTGCCGGATGTAAGAGAACTGTCTTATGAAGAGGCTGAAAAAGTTTTAAATGAAAAATCTATTCCAATAGAGAAGGTTATCAAGATTCATTCAGAAAAATATCCTGGAAATATAGTTATTGCTCAAAGACCTGAACCACAGGAAGGTGGGAAGTCTATAAAATTGATTATAAGTCTTGGAAAAAAGGAGGAATAAGTTGACACTTATAGCACCATCAATACTTTCTGCTGATTTTGGAAGACTTACTGAAGAGGTAAAACTTGCCGAACAAGCAGGTGCAGACCTGATTCATATTGATGTTATGGATGGAAGTTTTGTTCCAAATATAACAATAGGACCTCTAATAGTAGAAGCAGTGAAAAAAGCAACTGATTTACCACTTGATGTTCATTTAATGATTGCAAATCCTGAAAAATATATCGATGCTTTTGTTAAAGCAGGAGCAGACATTGTTACTGTCCATGTTGAAGCTTCCCAACATCTGCACAGAACAGTGTGGCAGATAAAAGAATATGGTGTTAAATCAGGCGTATCTTTAAATCCTGCGACTCCGTTCTGTTCAGTTGAAGAAATCATTAAAGATGTTGACTTGATTTTGATTATGTCTGTTAATCCAGGGTTTGGAGGGCAGAAGTTTATTCCTTCTTCAATTGATAAGCTTAGCAGGGCAAAAACAATGATTCTCTCATGTGGTTCATCCGCAGTTATAGAAGTTGATGGAGGAGTTAAGCTTGAAAATGCAAAAGAAATTGTTAATGCAGGAGCAGATATTCTGGTTATGGGTTCGGCATTTTTTGATCAAAAAGATTATAAAATATTCATGAAAAAATTGAGAGAACAATTAGATGAAAATTGAACAGGTAATACAAAAAGCTGAAAGATTACGATTAGACGGTTATTTTAAGGAATCTCTTAGGTTATGGACAAGAGTATATAAGAGGGCAATTAAGAATAACTTTATTGAGATTACTCTTGATTCTTTGATAGTTCTTGGAGACCTAAGCAGAATAATTGGTAACTTCAAAAATGCTGAACTTTATTACAATGAAGCAATAGAGCTTTCAGATATTTTACAGAATCAGCTTGCTAAGGCAGATGCTTTAACAGGACTTTGTCTTTCAAAAAAGGCAACTGGTAGCTGGAGAGATGCTTTGCAATTGATAAGACATGCAAGAAGAATTTATAAAAATAATAAAGACAAAAAAGGCATTGCTTTTAGCTACTGGGCAGAAGGAACTATATGGAGATTTGGTGGAAGAATAAAGAAGTCATTAGAGTGTTTTTATATAGCTCAGACAGAGTTTAAAAAGCTTAAAGATAAAAAGGCTCTGGCATATGCTTACTGTGGAATTGGTGGAAGTTCAAGAGTTTATGGCAGTTACGAAGATTCAATGAAATATTATAAAATGGCTAATCAAATATTCAAAGAACTTGGAGACAGATTCGGAATAGCTTACTCTTTTTGTGGTATTGGAAATGCTTTCAGAATGTTTAATGATTTTAATAAAGCTGAAAAAAATTTTAGAGAAGCATTAAACCTTTATGCTAAAATTGGTGATATTGTAAGTTCATCCTATACTTTATGGAGCATGGCAATGCTGAATATTTTAAAGAAAAAATATACCATAGCTCTCCACTACATAGAAAAAGCTGAAAAAAATTTTAAAAAATGTGAAGATTCAAGAGGTTTGATTTATTGTAAACTCCTCAGAGGCATTATTATTTATCTTAAAAGAAAAAAGAAAATTGCTATAAAATATTTTTCAGAGGCATTAAAAAAAGCGATGGAATACGATTTTGCTCTTGAAAAAAAATATGCACAGGGTTTCCTGAATGGTAAATATTCTATTCCTTACAATATTCCATAAATTATTGATTTATGATAATGAATGACAAAATAATAACCATTCCAAATATTTTGACTTTTGTGCGCATATTCCTTGTTCCATTTTTTGTTATAGCTATGAACTCAAAGGATTATTCGCTTGCGCTTAAAATTGTAATCATTGCAGGATTAACAGATAGCTTTGATGGATTTATAGCAAGAAATTTTCGTCAGGCTTCAAAACTGGGAATTTTCCTTGATCCACTGGCAGACAAGCTTCTTCTTATAAGTATCATGATAACTTTTTATATTAATAAACTTGCGCCTGGATGGTTTATTTCTGTAGTTTTTATAAGGGATGTTTGTGTGGCAATTGGATGGATGGAGTCGTATTTAAGGAAAAAGAAGATGCTAAAACCCACAATTCTTGGTAAAACAAGTAATGCTGCACAGGTTATTATATTCGGTTATATTCTTCTTTCAACAAACTTTGATATTCCAACATTATCAGAGTTCTGGTATTTCTTGGTAAGTTTTTTATCCATTGCTTCATTAGTTCAATATATTTTTATAAGATTCAGAGATGATAAAGTCATATCCTAAGATTGAATATATAGTTCCTCAAAGCCCTGCACATAGAGCAGGAATTCAATCTGGTGATAAAATATTATCAATAAACAGAAATCCAATTAAAGATGCTTTGGATTTAATGTTCTTCGGCGATGAAGAATTTCTTAAAATTATAATAGAAAGAAATGGTAGTAAAATGAGTTTTATTGTCCAGAAAAATGAAGAGCCACTGGGAATTCAGGTAGAACCGTTTAGAATAAAAAGATGCAGGAATAGATGTTTGTTTTGCTTTGTTGATCAGCTTCCAAAAGGATTGAGAAAATCTTTATATATTAAAGATGAGGACTATAGAGCAAGTTTTCTTTACGGCAACTATATAACCCTTACAAATCTTACAAAAAATGATTACGAGAGAATAAAAAAATTAAGACTCAGTCCCCTATATATTTCTGTACATGCCACAGACCCTGAGATACGAAACAGTCTTATCGGAAATTTTGATGCTTTGCCTGTTATGGTAGAGCTTAAAAAATTGGCAAAAATGAAAATCAGAATGCACACTCAGGTGGTATTGTGTCCAGGAATAAATGATGGAAGCGTGCTTGAACGGACTATCACAGACCTTTATAAGCTTTACCCGTACATATCTTCAATAGCCATTGTTCCTGTAGGACTTACAAAATATCATAAAAATGGACTACTACCTGTAACTAAAGAAAAAGCAGAAGAAATTATAAAAATTGTTGAGACATTTCAAAAAAGATTTCACAGAAAACATGGAGTTAGTTTTGTTTATCTTGCTGATGAGTTTTATATTAAGGCAGCACAAAACTTTCCTGCATTACATATTTACGATGACTTCCCTCAGATTGAAAACGGGGTTGGAATGGTTCCTCTATTTATGGATAAAGCCATGACATTGCAGATTCCTTCAATGAAGTTTAAAAAAAGATTTGTTAGCTTTACAGGCATTTCGTTTTATTCTTATTTATCTCAATTTATTGAAAAGCTCAAGAAAAAAAATATTGCTTTTGATGTTTACCCTTTAAAAAATAACTTATTTGGTGAGACAGTAACAGTAACTGGACTTTTAACCGGTGAAGATATCATTAAAGGACTGGTTTCCTATGTGGAAACAGGTGATGTGCTTCTTATCCCTGATGTTACAATGAAGGATTCAGAGAATATGTTTATTGACAGTTTAAAAATGCAGGATGTTGAAAAGGTTTTACAGATTAAAACAATAAAAATAGGTTCAGAACCAGAAGATATAATAAAAGCAATTGAATATAATAAGTAAACTTTACAAAACTCATTTTTCTCACATACTGAAACATTCTGCTTTTTAGTTTTTTTAGATGTTTCTATTAGAAGTGATTAAGAAAGAAAATGAATTGACATAATCCAGTGTGAGTATAGATAATAACTTATATGCCATACAGTGATTTAAGAGATTTCTTGCAACTTCTTGAGAAAAAGGGATTACTTCATAAAATTAAAGTTGATGTTGACCCTATTTTAGAGATTTCTGAGATTACTGATAGGATGAGCAAATCTCTAAATGGAGGGAACGCACTTTATTTTGAAAAGGTTAAAGGTTCATCAATTCCAGTTGTTACAAATATTTTCGGTTCATTTGACAGAATGTGCCTTGCTCTTGAAGTTGAACGTCTTGATGATGTGGGGAAAAGAATTGAGAAGCTGTTTAATCAGTCACCACCAAAGAGTTTTAAGGAAAAAATAAAGACATTTTTTGAATTTATTGAGATATCTAAATATCTGCCCAAAAAAGTTAAAGATGCACCATGTCAGGAAGTTATAGACAACAAACCAGATTTAAGCAAGCTTCCGATTTTAAAGACATGGCCTCTTGATGGAGGAAGATTTATAACACTTCCAATGGTTTTTACCCGCGACCCTGAAACTGGAAAGCAAAACTGCGGAATGTACAGGATGCATGTATATGACGAAAAAACTACTGGAATGCACTGGCATATTCATAAAGACAGTGCAATGCATTACAGGAAATATAAAGAACTTGGTAAAATAATGCCTGTTTCAGTGGCAATTGGTTCAGATCCTGCAGTTATTTATTCTGCTACTGCCCCTCTTCCTTATGGAGTTGATGAGATGATTTTTGCGGGTTTTTTAAGAAAAAACTCTGTTGAAATGGTTAAATGTGTTACATCTGATATAGAAGTGCCTGCAAATGCTGAAATAGTCCTGGAAGGATATATTGATCCTCAGGAATTAAGAGATGAAGGTCCTTTTGGTGATCATACAGGTTTTTATTCCCCAGTTGATAAATTCCCGGTTTTTCATGTTGTTTGCATAACTCACAGAAAAAATCCTGTGTATCCAGCAACAGTTGTTGGCAAACCTCCTATGGAGGATTGCTATATGGGAAAAGCAACTGAGAGAATTTTTTTGCCACTTCTCAGGATGCAGTTTCCAGAAATAATTGATATGAATCTTCCTATGGAAGGTGTTTTTCATAATGCTGCGATTATTTCAATAAGAAAGCAGTATCCAGGACATGGGAAAAAAATAATTCATGGACTCTGGGGAATGGGACAGATGATGTTTTCAAAGCTTATTATTGTTGTTGATGAAGATATTGATGTTCAGGATTTATCCACCACTGCATGGAAGGTTTTAAATAATGTTGATTGGCGCAGAGATGTAATTATAGCTGAAGGTCCAGTTGATGAACTTGATCATTCTTCAAGCATGCCGAGATTTGGCGGGAAAATGGGCATTGACGCTACAAGGAAAACCCGTGAAGAAGGGATGATGAGGGACTGGCCTGAGGAGATTAAGCAGGATGAAAACATAAAAGAACTTGTTACAAAGAGATGGCATGAGTATGGATTCTGAGTTTTCGCTTGGCATAGATGTAGGTAGTGAGACAGCAAAAATAGCAATTCTTGGTAGAGATGACAGGCTTCTTGAAAAACTCTATCTGAAACATTTTGGAAAGCCAGCAGAGATTGCTTCTGAGATTTTAAATAATGTTATATCGAAATACAGACAGTTAACAATATGCTTTACAGGAGTTAGTGGAAGATTTATTGCAAAAACCATTGACGCTCTTTATGTGAATGAAATAGTCTCGCAGGCAACAGCAACTTCCTTCTTTTATCCTCAGGTAAAAACAATTATAGAAATAGGAGGAGAGGATTCAAAGCTTATATTTCTTGATAAAAGTGGAAGGATAAAAGATTTTTCTTTAAACAGCATGTGTGCTGCTGGAACAGGATCTTTTCTCGAACAACAGGCTGAACGTTTAGGACTTACAATTGAGGATTTCAGCGAGTTTGCAATAAAGTCAGATAAACCTTCAAAAATTGCCGGCAGATGCAGTGTTTTTGCAAAGTCAGATATGATTCATCTTCAGCAGATTGCTACGCCAATAGAAGATATTATTGCAGGACTATGCTTTGCTCTTGCAAGAAATTTTAAAGCAACAATGTTTAAAGGAAGAATTATTGAACCAGTTATTGCCTTTCAGGGTGGAGTTGCAGCAAATAAAGGAATGATAAAAGCATTTAAGAATGTTCTTGGAGTAGATGAAATTTTAATCCCTGATAATTTTGAAGTTACTGGAGCTATTGGTGCAGCATTGAAGTCAAAAACTGAAAATGTTTATCTAAGTGAGGAGATGATTGAAAAACTTGCTAATATAAAGGCAGAAATTGAGTATGGTTTACCACCCTTAAAAAATGAAGAAGAGATTTTTGATAATAAAATTTCATTTATGACCTTGTCTCATTCCAATGGCATCTGTCCAGTTAATGCCTATCTGGGGATAGATGTTGGTTCTGTTAGCACAAATATTGTTCTAATCGATGAAGAAGGCAATCTTATAATAAAAAAATATCTTCCAACATTGGGGAAACCTATTGATGCAGTTAAGAGAGGGCTTGATGAGATAAATAAAGAAATTTTAGAGATTCAGATAAAAGGAGTAGGAGTTACAGGTTCAGGAAGATATATGATTGCTGATTTTGTCGGAGCTGATATTGTTAAAAACGAAATTACTGCCCATGCCTACGGAGCAATCAATTATGATCAGAGTGTTGATACGATTTTTGAAATTGGAGGACAGGATTCGAAATATATACGTATTAAGGATGGCGAAATAATCGATTTTGAGATGAATAAAGCATGTGCAGCAGGAACTGGTTCTTTTATTGAAGAGCAGGCTGATAAACTCGGAATAACTCTTGATGAATTTCAGACACTTGCTTTCAGGTCTCTTAAACCATGCAGGCTTGGTGAAAGATGTACTGTATTTATGGAGAACTCTCTTGTAATAAATCTTCACAAAGGTGCTAAAAAGGAAGATATTGTTGCAGGACTCTGTTACAGCATAGTTGAAAACTATATAAACAGGGTTGTTGCGGGAAAATCTATAGGAAAAAAGATATTCTTTCAGGGAGGGGTTGCTTTCAATAAGGCTGTTATTACAGCATTTAAAAATTTTTTAATTTCAAGAATCGGACATAATTTTGAATTCATAGTTCCTCCAAATCATGAGGTTATGGGGGCCATCGGAGCAGCTTTGATTGCCAGAGATGTGATGAAGGACGGAAAAATAACGAAATTCAAAGGGTTTGAAATAAAAAAGAGAGCGTACAGTATATCATCTTTTGAATGCAGGGGTTGTGCAAATTACTGTGAGATAAATAGAGTGAAAGTTGATGGAGAGGAAAATCATCTTTTTTATGGTGGTAGATGCGAGAAATATGAAAAAAAGGATATAAAAGCAACCCTTTCAGATCCTGTAAGGGCTAGAGAAAAGCTTCTCTGGAACGCTCATATGGAGTATGAGGAAAAATACAGAGACAGAAAAGCGCCAATAATTGGAATTCCATATATATTTTTTTTCCATGACCAGCTTCCTTTCTGGAGTACTCTTCTGTGGGAACTTGGGTTTAATGTAGTAGTGTCGGGTAAAACCAATAAGGAAATAATCAGTAAGGGAGTTGAAAAAGTTCTCTCCGAAGCATGCTTTCCTCTTAAAGTAGCTTATGGGCATATAGCTCATTTAATTGAGCAAAATGTTGATTTAATATGCATACCGAGCTTTATAAATCTTAATCTTTATGATGAGTATAAAAGAGGTCTTGCGTGTCCTATTGTTCAGACAATTCCTTATGTAAGCAGAGAATTGTTTAAAAATGTCCAAATTGTTGAACCAAGAATTGATTTTTCAAGAGGAATGAAATATTTAAAAGAGGAACTTTCCAGAGTTTTTAAAGGGATTGTTAAACTAAAAGATATCGAGAGTAAAATAGCTATTGCCAGAGAAAAACAACAGGAATTTGTTGCTCAGCTACAGAAAGAAGGGCTAAAGCTTCTTGAGACTGTAAAGAATAAAAAATTAGGTCAGTCAGCAACAGTTGTCCTGCTTGGTAGATCATATAACTCATTTGATCAGGCAGTAAGCCTTGATATTTCGGGCAAACTCACAAAATTGAATGTTTTGCCTATTCCAATGGATATGCTTCCACTTGATAATATAAAAATAAAAGAAGACTGGAATAACTTATACTGGCGTTCAGGACAGAGGATAATAAAAGCTTCAAGACTGATATATAAATTAGGTCAAATTTATCCTGTTTTCATTACAAATTTCTCCTGCGGACCAGATTCATTCATAATAAATTATTTCAAGGAAGAAATGTCGAACTATCCTTCTCTTATTCTTGAGATTGATGAACACAGTGCAGATGCAGGAATTATTACGAGACTTGAAGCATTCATTGATAGTCTTGAAAGCAGACAGAAAAAAGAGGACAAAAACAGAAAAGCATTTCTTCCTTTAATTATGAAACGTTCTGTTACTTCAGCGTTATCTAACAGAACAGTATACATTCCAAGAATGACTGACCATGCTTTTGCTTTAAAAGCTGCATTCAATTACTGCGGAATTGATGCAGAGGTAATGCCACATTCGGATAAAAGATCCATTGAACTGGGGAAAAAGCATATATCTGGAGGGGAATGTTTCCCCTATGTTGTAACACTTGGAGACATGTTGAAAGTTGTATATTCATCAGATTTTATTCCTGAAAAGGCAGCATTTTTTATGCCTTCTGGGTCAGGTCCATGCAGATTTGGTCAGTATAATATATCTCATAGAATGATCCTGAAAAAATTGGGCTTTGAAAATGTTCCTGTTTATTCGCCTCAGCAGGATACACAGTTTTATAAAGACTTAAATATTGCAGGCGGAGATTTTTCTCTTAAAGCGTGGCAGGGACTGGTTGCTTTTGATTTGCTAGGTAAATTATTGCTTCAGATAAGACCGTATGAAAAAAATACAGGTGAAACAGAGGAGCTATATGAACATTATCTTGTAAAAATTTATGAAGCTTTAAAAAGTAGAAATGGAACTATGGGGATTTTATTGAAAAATATGCGAAGAGATTTTGAAAATATACCAAAATACGGAGATAGAAAACCACTTATTGGAATTGTTGGTGAAATATTTGTCAGATCTCATGCTTTTTCAAATGAAAACCTGATAAAAAGGCTTGAAGCACTTGGTGCGGAGGTGTATCTTCCTCCAATTGAGGAGTGGATACACTATATAAACAGAATCGCACTAAGAAAAGCCTTGATAAAAAAGGATAAATCTGCTATTATAAAAATTCTTGTTAATAGATTTTTCCAGTGGAGGGTAGAGAAAACTTTCTTTTCAGAGTTCAGAGAAGTAATTAAGTTTTTAAGAGAGCCTTCTACAGAGGAATTATTTAAGCTTGCTTCATCATATGTTCCTGATACTTTTGAAGGGGAAACTATTTTGAGTGTTGGAAAAACTATGGATTTAATAAAAAGAGGTGCCAGGGGTATTATAAATACCATGCCTTTTGGATGCATGCCTGGTGCTATTGTTACTGCATTTTTAAGATTTATTCAGAGGGACTATAATATACCTGTGATCTCGCTTGCCTATGACGGAGCAAATTCCACAGTAAATGAACTCTGGATAGAAGCTTTTATAGAAACCATAAAATCTCAAAGGAGGTGACACGAGTGGGAAATGTTCTTAAATGGAGAAAGAAAAAGATAAAAAAACACAAATACAGCAAACTCCGCAAAAAAATGAGAGCTCAAAGAAGAAACAAATAAGAGGGAAAACCGATGAAAGATTTAATAAGTTTAAAAGAAAAGATTGCTCTGATAGAATCTGAAATTAAAATAATTTCAGAAAAGTTTGATGAGATGAACAAAAAGATAGATAAAATTGGTGAACTCAATCTTGAAATTAAAGCAATTAAATTATATTTAAAAAGAGTTTTCCCTGATTTTACAAAAGACTTTCCTGATATATTAAAAAAACTCAGCTCAAGGGAGTAATCATGTCCTTTGAACCATTCAGCACCACAGGAATAGGTAGCATGCCTCATACTGAGCCTTTCGCTGCCTGTGAATTCATTTTTAAACATTTTGATATTCCTTTCTGGCCTCAGATGCCGAAGTATTCTCGGAATGAGCAAATGATTGCTCAGTTTTCTGAGGGCTTGCCAGGGATAGTTAATGAATCAGGAAGAGTTTTTTTGAAAAAAGATGAAGAACAGATTAATGAATGGTTAAGCACATACTCTGATGGAGTTGTCTCGCCTGTTAGTGTTGAGTATGCTGCTGGGCTTTACAGCATGGAAAAACTGTTAAATGGTAAAAAATTGAAGTTTTTTAAAGGACAGATTACAGGTCCCATGACATTTACACTTACTCTCAAAGACGAAGAGGGCAAACTTATTTATTTTGACGAGACTCTTCGTGAAGTTTCATTAATGCATTTAAAATCCAAAACTAAATGGCAGATTGAATTTTTAAGAAAATTTGCTGAAAAAATAATTATTTTCATTGATGAACCAATACTTCAGGCTGTTGGTACTTCTGCTTATATTTCTGTTGAGCAGTCTGAATCAATGAGATTGATTGGAGAACTTGTTTCATTTATTAAATCTCTTGGAGTTACAGTTGGACTACATTGTTGTGGAAGAACTGACTGGAAAGACATATTATCACTTGGGATAGATATTTTAAGCTTTGATGCTTTTTTCTTTTTTGATTTTTTGAAGATTTATAAAGAACAGCTTTCTGATTTTCTTAAAATGGGTGGTTTTGTTGCGTGGGGATTTATTCCTACAACAGATGATTTAAATTCTTTGAGTGATGAAGAGATAATAAAACAGGCATTAACAAAAATTGAAGAAATTTCAAGAGGAATTCCCATAATTCTTAAAAACTCACTCATTACTCCATCCTGTGGAATGGGTTCTCTTGACATTTCAAGCTCTGAAAGAGTTTGCAGGCTTCTTAAAATTTTAAAAAATGAATTGATAAATGGATAAAGGTATATTTATAACCTTCGAAGGCATAGAAGGTTCAGGTAAAACTACACAGATAAAACTACTTGGAGAAAGACTTAAAAAACAAGGATTGAAAGTTTTAACAACCTATGAGCCAGGAGATACAGAAGTTGGTCAGAAAATTAGAAACATTCTTCTTGAACCAGAAATTAATATAAATCCTTTATGTGAACTTATTCTTTATTTTGCAGACAGAGTTCAACATGTTAATGAAAAAATAAAACCTTATCTTGAAACCGGTTTTATTGTAATTTGTGATAGATTTACGGATTCAACTGTTGCGTATCAGGGTTATGCAAGAGGTGTCTCAATTGATATAATTAAAGAACTAAATAGAATCCTTCTTAATGAATTCAAGCCAGATTTGACAATTCTATTAGATTTACCTGTAATTATAGGACTTAAAAGGAATCAGCAAGTTAATAAGACAGACAGATTTGAGCTGGAAGACTTAGCTTTTCATGACAGGGTAAGAGAAGGTTATTTAAAACTTGCAGAAATTGAGCCTGAAAGATTTTTTGTTCTGGATGCTACTAAATCTCAAATAGAATTAGCAGAGGAAATATATAAAACAATTAAATTAAAATATCACTTGTAATATGAGTTTCCGTAGAATTGAATCGCAGGACAAAGCGATAAAACTACTTAAAGGAACATTAATAACAAAAAAAATTCCTAATGCTTTCATTTTTATAGGTGATCCATATATTGGCAAAACTTCAACTGCTATTGCTTATGCTAAATCTCTTAACTGCTTAAATCCTGAAAATGACTATGACTCCTGTGGTATATGCCTATCCTGTATTAAAATAGAGTCTGGATTGCATCCAGATGTTAAGGTTTTAGCTCCCGAGAAAGATATAATTACTGTAAACAATATAAGAGAAATCGAAGAATTTGTGTCTTTCCAGCCACTTGAGGGTAAATATAAAGTTGTCATCATGAAACAGGCTAACAAAATGAATCAGGCTGCGGCAAATGCATTTTTAAAAACTGTTGAAGAACCGCCATTAAATACTATAATTATTCTTATATGTGAGAACATACACACTTTACCAGAACCATTGGTTTCAAGATGTTTTAAAGTTTATTTTAAACCTCTTTCAATTGATACTATAAAAAAGTTTATACCTGATAATCCTGATAAGGAGAATCTAATCAGGATTGTAATGGGAAGACCCGGACTTTTAATATCAAAGGACATATTAAAAGATATACAATGGTTTGCTGCTACATTAAAAAATGTGGAAGAAAAAAATAAGAAGTCTGTATGGAAAGATAATGAAGAGATAAAGTGGTGGATTGATTTTTTATGCATTTTTCTCAGAGATTCGCTGGTTAAAATTTTAAAGAATGTTGAACCATTAAAGCAGATTGATTCAGATTGTTGCCCTATTTTACCTTTAGATTTTAAACTAAAGAAGAACATTACAGCAGAAGAAATTCTTGAATTATATGAGGAGTTACAGAGTATCAGAAAAAATATAGATTTAAATTTAAATAAATCAATACTGTGGAATTATCTGGTTAGTCGAATTCATAGTTTAATTGCGAGTTCTTCTTTAAATAAGCAGAAGCTATGAAATTAAATCAGTAAGGGAGATTATCAAAGGTGAATAACATAGCATATGTAAGGATTCGTCCATTTGGTAAAGTTTATTGTTATTTGAACAACCTTGGAGAAGAACTAAAAAAAGGGGATACTGTTGTTGTAGAAGGTGATTTTTGTGTAACTTTGGGGCATGTGTTAAAGACTGCAACTTCTGATGAAAACTCATCTAAACTAGTGATCAGGAAGGCAACTCAGGAAGATATTGAAGCATTTGAGAAAAATCTTTCTTTAGAAAAAGAAGCTTGGGACTTCTGTCTTGAAAGAATTAGAGAAAGACATTTACCAATGAAGCTTCTGGTGGTTGAGGCTGCTCTTGATAGAAAAAGAATTATTTTTTATTTTACATCAGAGGGCAGAATTGATTTCAGAGAGCTTGTTAAAGACCTTGCTTCCAGATTTAAAACAAGAATAGAGATGCGACAGATAGGCGTTCGTGATGAGGCAAAATTTCTGGGTGGAATTGGCATATGTGGATTGGAAATATGCTGTAAAAAATTCTTAAGTTTTTTCAAACCTATATCTTTAAAAATGGCTAAAGATCAGGAAATTGTGCTAAATGTCTCTAAACTCTCCGGTGTTTGTGGAAGATTGAAATGTTGTCTCAGACATGAATATTCTGGTGAGGTAGAGGATATCGTTCAGGATGAAGAAATTATTACGCAAGAAGAGAAAGAGCCTGAAGTAAAGAAATTATCTTTTATTATTAAACAAACAGATGATGAAGTCGGGGATGAATCTTCCGGAGGAAAGGAGAAAGATGAATCAAAAAAATAAAGGATTTTATATTACAACGCCAATTTACTATGTTAATGATATTCCACATATAGGACATGCCTATACAACAATTGCCGCAGACATACTTGCACGCTATAAGAGACTAAAAGGAGAATATGTGTTTTTTCTAACAGGAACAGATGAGCACGGACAAAAGGTAGAAAGGGCTGCTAAACAGTTCGGAAGGTCTCCAAAAGAGCATGCAGATATTATGGTTGAAAACTTTAGAGAATTATGGCGAGCATTGAATGTAAAAAATGACGCTTTTATCAGAACCACTGATGAACACCATAAAAAAACAGTTCAGGAAATCCTGCAAAAACTTTATGATAAAGGAAAGATTGAAAAAAGAACATATTCAGGAATGTATTGCACGCCATGTGAAAGATTCTGGACTGACAAGGATTTAATAGAAGGCAAATGTCCTGACTGCGGCAGGGATGTTGAGCGCATTGAAGAAGAAAACTATTTTTTCTTAATGTCAGGATATCAGGATAAATTAATCGAATATCTTGAAAAAAACCCAGATTACATATCACCTGAAACAAGAAAGAATGAAGTTTTATCATTCCTTAAAAATAAACCTCTTGGTGATCTCTGTATCTCCCGTCCTGCTCAAAGGCTTTCATGGGGAATTCCTCTCCCATTCGATAGAAACTACACAACCTATGTATGGTTTGATGCGCTTGTTAACTACTATTCAGCTTTAAAGTATCTTGCTCCATCTAATATTCAATGGTGGCCTCCTGACCATCATTTAATTGGCAAGGACATTTTGATAACTCATGCGGTTTACTGGTCAACGATGCTTATGGCTTTAAATTTGTCTCTTCCTCGAAATATCTTTGCTCATGGATGGTGGACTGTTCAGGGAGCAAAGATGTCAAAATCTTTTGGTAATGTGGTGAATCCATTTGAAATAATAAAAAAATATGGAGTAGATGCTTTTAGATATTTTCTCTTTCGCGAGGTTTCTTTTGGAGTTGATGGAGATTTTTCTGAAGAAGCCTTAATACGAAGAATAAATAATGATCTTGCAAATGATTTAGGTAATCTGGTTAATCGCTTTCTCGTGATGAATGAAAAATACCTTGACGGTAAGCTTCAACCTCAATGGATGGAAGAAGATTTTACAATGAAAGCTAGTCAACTAATAGAGGAGATCAACGATGAAAAATTATGGGATGAGTTCAGGTTCAATATTTTGCTTGAAAAAATCTGGGAAATGATTGCTCTTACTAACAACTATATTGCACAGACAGAACCATGGAAATTAGCTAAAACTACACCAGACAAGCTTCAGAATGTACTTTTTAATATCTGGAACTCCTTAAGAGTTATAACAGTTTATTTATATCCATTCATGCCAGATACATCACATAAAATCTGGAATGCGTTAGGATTAAACTTATATAAATTTGACAATAATATTCTTAAGTGGTATTTTCAATGTAAAGATATAAAAACAAAAAAAGTTGAACAGATTTTTCCAAGAATAGAAACAAAAGAAAATCGAGGCATTGATGTTAAAATCAAAGCTACGGAGGACAAAGTGGAAGAACTTATTGGCATTGAAGATTTTATGAAAATAAAGCTAAAAGTTGGGAAGGTACTCTCAGCAGAAAGAGTGAAAGGTTCAGAAAAACTAATTAAACTTATTGTTGATATAGGTGAAGAAAGACAGATTGTTGCAGGAATCGGGAAGTTATATGATCCTGAAGAGCTTGTTGGCAGGTTCATAGTTGTTTTAAGCAATCTAAAACCAGCAAAACTCATGGGAGTAGAGTCTCAGGGAATGCTTCTTGCAGCAACAGGTATAGATGGAACAATCTCCATCCTTACTCTTGATAGAGAGGTTAATCCAGGAGCTCCTATTAAATGAAGTCTTTGAAAGAATGGCCAGAAACTGAAAGACCGAGAGAGAGACTTCTCAAAGAGGGTGCTCAAAATCTCTCTGATGCTCAGTTGCTGGCTATAATATTAAGAACAGGCTCAAATGGTAAAACTGTTATTGACACAGCAGTAGAACTTCTTAATAAATTTGGTGGTTTAAAAGGCATTGAAGAGGCATCAATGAAAGAGCTTCAATCTTTTAAAGGAGTTGGTAAAGCAAAGATTGCTCAGATTAAAGCATCTTTTGAACTTGGACGGAGAGTGCTATCTCAAACAGTAGAGGAAAAGACCTTCAACTCAGCTCGGATAATTTATGATTACTTTTTCCCTAAACTTCATGGATTAAAAAAAGAAGTGTTTATAACGCTTTTGTTAAATACAAAACTTAAACTGATAAGAGAAATAAAAATTGCTGAAGGTATTCTGACACAGGCAGTGGTTCATCCAAGAGAAATTTTTAAAGATGCTGTAAAAGAGTCTGCCTATGCTCTTGTGGTTATTCATAATCATCCTAGTGGAGATCCTTCTCCAAGTGAACAGGATATAGAAATAACAAGAAAACTGAAAAAAGCATCTGACATACTTGAAATTGTTCTTTTAGACCATGTAATCATAGGAAATGGAAGATATTTTAGTATGAAAGAACAAAAACTAATATAGTTTTTAGGTGTTCATGCTTTTTGGGGATTTTAGATTCTCAAAAAGTAAAAAATTTTTATAATCGTAAAGAAATTATAGGAGGAGATTAAAATGAACAGTTCCTTAACTCCACCCATTTTAAGGGTATGTGAACTTGCTGCAATTGAATCAGCAAGACTTATGGGAAAAGGAAACAGAAAAGAAGCTGATCAGGCTGCTGTAACAGCAATGCGCAATGCATTGAATGATGTGCCAATTAGAGGACGGATAGTCATAGGAGAGGGTGAAAGAGATGAAGCTCCTATGCTTTATATTGGTGAAGAAGTTGGGAATGGAACAGGTCCTGAGGTTGATATAGCAGTTGACCCTCTTGAGGGAACTAATTTATGTGCAACAGGTATGCCTAATGCTCTTACTGTTATGGCAGTGACAGAAAAAAATGGGCTTCTTTACTGCCCTGACACTTATATGGAAAAGCTCGTTGTAAGACCTCAGGCAAAAGGTATGGTAGATATCCGTAGACCTGTAAAAGAAAATCTAGAAGCTCTTGCTAAAGCACTTGGGCGAGATATAGATGATCTTGTAGTGGTAGTCCTTGACAGACCACGGCATGAAAATTTAATAAAAGAAATCCGCACAGCGGGTGCAAGAATAAAATTAATATCAGATGGAGATATTACACCCTCAATTGCAGCAACAGTGGAAGGAACCGGTATACATGCTCTTATGGGAATTGGCGGAGCTCCGGAAGGTGTTCTTGCTGCAGCAGCGGTTAAATGTCTTGGTGGAGAAATGCAGGCAAGAATTAGATGGAGAAATGAAGAAGAGAAAAAAAGAGCTATAAAATATGGTATGGATATAAGTGAGGATAAAGTTTATACTCTAGATGACCTTGTTTCAAGTGATGATATAATTTTTGTTGCAACAGGAGTGACAAAGGGAGACTTACTCAATGGTGTAAGGTTTTTTGGTGGAGGTGCCAGAACTCATTCACTTGTTATAGAATCTTATCAGAGGATTGTGAGATTTGTTGATACAATTCATATTCTTGATAAGATTATAAAAATAACACTATAAAAGGAGCATACAGCAAAATATATTTTTTTGATGGCAAAACGTTATTAATGTCGGGGATTTTTTTTCCTCCATTCTGAAGGTTTTTCTTCAAGTCCGTCTTTCTTCCATATTCCTTTCTTTTCCTGTCTTGCGAGTTTTTGGGCTTCTATAAACCATTCAATGTATTTGACATTTGGTGGTATTGTATAGATTAAAGCAAAACCATCTCTTACCATCATGTAATTAATCATCCTTCCTTGTTTGTCCCATAGATACGCAAGAGTCCTTCCATATTTATCCCTGTGTTGAATATCGAGCTCAACTTTTACATGCCAATCGCTTTCTTCAATCAATTTTTTTAGATGATCTTTTGCTTTTCTTCCCCATGGTTTCTGTCCGAGTTCAGGCGCATCAATTCCAATAAGACGGATTCGTTCAGTTTTAGCAAAAATTCCAAAAAAAGAATTTGTAACAATGGTTACAGTATCTCCATCGTGTATTTCGATGACCTTGTAATAATCTTTTTCCTTTTGTGCACATGTTACTGAACAAAACAGAAGTGACATGATTGAGAGCAGTGAAATAATGAAGTTGATTTTGAACCGTTTATTTTGATGTTTCATTATAAGTATAATAATTTTAACATGGCTAAGATAAAAAACATTATCCTTATAGGCTTTATGGGCACAGGTAAAACATCCGTAGGTCAGATTCTGGCAAAAAAGCTTAATTTTATCTTTGTGGATATTGATGAATTAATAGAAAAAATTTTAGGAATGAAAATATCTGAAATTTTTACAAGATTTGGAGAGTCTAGATTCAGAGATATTGAAACAGAGATCATCAAACTAATAACTAAGAGAAAAAGGCAGGTAATTGCCACAGGAGGTGGTGCAGTTTTAAGAGAAGAAAATATGGCACAGCTTAAGGCAAGCGGAGTAGTTTTTTGCCTGACTGCTCCAGAAAATGTTATCTTTAAGAGAGTGAGACAGTGCAAGAAAAGACCTCTTCTTCAGGTTGAAAATCCAGAACAAAGGATAAGAGCACTTATAAAAAAGCGAATGCCTTTTTATGAAAAAGCTGATTTTTCTATTAATACAGATGGATTAACTCCAGAAGAGGTGGCAGATAAAATAATTAAAGAATACGAGAGGTTAATTAATGGAAAAGCTCAGAGTAGAGCTACGTGAACGTAGTTACGAGATTCTGATTAATAGAGACAATCTACATCTTATTGGTGAAAGATTGCTCAGATTTTCTACAAGCAGTAAGATAGGGATAATAAGCAATCCAACTGTTTCAGAACTTTACGGGAATAAACTCGTTTCATCTCTGAAAAATGAAGGCTTTGATCCTTATTTAATTTTGATTCCGGATGGAGAAACATATAAGGACTACTTCTGGGCTTATCATATTCTTACTCAACTTCTTGAACTCGGGTTTGATAGGCGTTCCTGTCTTATTGCACTTGGAGGAGGAGTGATTGGAGATATCACAGGTTTTGTTGCTTCTGTTTATATGAGAGGTATTTCTTATATTCAAATTCCTACTACACTGCTCGCTCAGGTTGACAGTTCTGTAGGAGGTAAAACAGGAGTTAATCATCCTCTTGGTAAAAATTTGATAGGAACATTCTGGCAACCATCTCTGGTCTGGATTGATGTGGATACACTTCGCAGTCTTCCTGAAAGAGAGTTTATATCAGGAGTTGCTGAGATTATAAAATATGGAATTATATGGGATAGAGATTTTTTTGAATTTATTAAGACGAATAACGAAAACATATTGAAAAAAGATGAAAATATACTCACAGCAATAATTAAAAGGTCCTGTGAAATAAAGGCAGAGGTTGTATCAAAGGATGAACGAGAAAGCTCGCTCAGGGCAATTCTTAACTATGGACACACAGTGGGGCATGCTATAGAGACTCTTATAGGTTACGGGTCTTATCTGCATGGAGAAGCAATATCAATAGGAATGATTTATGAGGCAAGGCTTTCAAATTTGCTTGGTTTTTTAAGCAAGGAAAATTATCAGAGCATAAAAGATACAATAAAAAATTTTGGATTACCTGTTGATATGCCTTCTATTGTTGATATATCAGCAATGATAAAAACAATTTTGATTGACAAAAAGAATATTGAAGGAAAAATTCGAATGGTTATTCCAGAAGATATTGGAAAAATGAAGATAAATTTTGAAGTTAATATTGAAGACATTAAAAAATTGTTTTATGAATAAAAAAATTTTGGTTGTTGAAGACGAAAACGAGATTGCCCAGCTTATTGCCTATAGTCTAAAAAAAGAAAATTATGATGTTGTAATAGCTCTTGATGGTGAAGAAGCTTTAAAGAAGCTTAAAGAGAGTTTTTATGATCTTGTGATTCTTGATCTGATGTTGCCCAAAATTCATGGAATGGAGATTTGTAAGATTATAAAAAATGATTCAAAATTTATAAGTACTGGAATTATAATTGTGACAGCAAAGGGAGAGGAGACTGATAAGATTTCAGGACTTGAGATGGGAGCGGATGACTATATTACAAAGCCATTCAGCCCTAGGGAACTTATCGCAAGAGTTAAAGCTGTTATGAGACGAACTAAATCTGAGACATCTAATAAGCAGATTATAAAAATAAAAAATTTAATAATTGACAAAGAAAAATATTTAGTAACAGTAAATGATCAACCCAAAAGACTTTCTGCAACTGAATTCAAACTTCTTTTGTATCTTGCTGAGAGACCTAACAAGATTTTTAATAGAGACCATTTGCTTGATGCTGTTTGGGGACAGGATATATATGTAGATTCCAGGACTGTAGATGTTCATATAAGAAGATTAAGATTAAAAATAGAAAATGATCCGGATAATCCAGAGTATATAAAAACACTTCGAGGCGTTGGTTATTTTATAGAGGCTCAATATTAAATGGAACTTTTCATTTTTGTTATAGTTCTCTTAATTCTTATCATTTTCATACTGACTGGTAAAATTAGAACGCTTTCTTCAAAATTAGAAAATTTAAAACAAGAAGAGCAATTATATGACTTTTCAACAGTAAAATCATCCCAGAGTTTTGAGACAATTCTAAAATCCATAACAGAGGGGCTTCTTATTATTGATCCTAAGGGATATATAATGCTTGCTAATCAAAGCGTTAAGGATATTTTAAAAATAGATGAATCTCCTGAAGGTAAACAGGTAATTGAAATTGTTAGAAACATAGACTTGATTAATCTTATAAGTTTATCAATGAGTAAAAAAGAAGATTTGACAGCAGAAATTACAGTTAAAAAAGGAGGAAAAGATATTTATCTTCTCGCTAAAGCAATGCCTGTGGTTAATTCAGAAGATAAGATTTTGTTTTTAATAATTCTGCTTCATGATATAACCCGTCTTAAACAACTGGAAAATGTGAGAAGAGATTTTGTTGCCAATGTTTCTCATGAACTTAAAACTCCTGTTACTGCTATAAAAGGCTATGCGGAGACACTTCTTGATGGAGCAATTGATGACAGGGAGAATTCTAAAAAATTTATTGAAATCATAAAAAATCAGGCGGACAGATTAACTGCTCTTGTGGAAGACCTTTTAACGCTTTCCAGGATTGAGTTTGGAGATATAAAAATTGAAAAGAAGGAGATTTTACTTGATGAGATTGTAAATTCTGTATTCCAAATATTAGGAGATAAGGCTGATAAAAAAGATATTCACCTTCAAAAAGATATTCCACCAAGAACAATAATTCAAGCTGACAAGCATAGATTGATGCAGATAATGATAAATCTTGTAGATAATGGAATAAAGTTCACCGAAAAGGGATTTGTAAAAGTAGTATTTTTTACGAAAAACAGTAAAGGCATTATTTCTGTTGAAGATACAGGAATTGGAATTTCAAAAGAACATCTTCAAAGGATAGGAGAGAGGTTTTACAGAGTTGACCAGGCTCGATCAAGACAGCTTGGCGGAACAGGTCTTGGGCTGGCTATAGTGAAGCATCTTGTTTTAGCTCATGGATGGCAGCTTGACATGAAAAGCGAGGTTGGAGAGGGAACAACAATACAGATTGTTATCCCTGAGCAGGATATTATTCAATTTTAAAGGTATTAGATTGTTTTTTCTGGAAATAAAGTTATCCACTGCCAATCAATTTTTATATGTCGTTAACTACCCTATTGTGATTTGATTGCTGGGAGAAAATCACAATATTGAGGATGAATATGCTAACATATTATATCTTTAATCTTTATTTTGCAAAAATTTAATTGCATTAATAAAAATTTTTGGAGTAACATATGCTTGCAAAAAGGATCATACCATGCCTTGATGTAAAAGATGGAAGAGTTGTAAAGGGAGTAAACTTTCTTAACCTAAGGGATGCTGGAGATCCTGTAGAAAATGCAATTTTTTACGATCAGGAAGAAGCTGATGAGCTTGTATTTCTTGATGTAACAGCCTCTCATGAAAAAAGAAAGATAATAATAGATGTGGTGGAGAAAACTGCTTCTGTTGTATTTATGCCATTAACAGTAGGTGGAGGGATAAAAAGCATTGATGACATAAGAAATCTTCTTAATGCTGGAGCTGATAAGGTATCCATAAACACTTCTGCAGTAAAAGACCCTTACTTTATTAAGAAAGCATCAAGTCGATTTGGTTCTCAGTGTATTGTTGTTGCAGTTGATGCAAAAAGAATTGATAAGACTTTCAATCCAAAGGCATATCCTCAAGAAGCATGGTTTGATGATGTTGATTTGCAAGATGTTTTATACACTCACCAGTCAGAGTTTGTGCTGTCCACTCATGGAGGAAGACTTATGCGTCCAATAGATGCAATAGCATGGGCAAAAAAAATGGAAGTTTTTGGTGCAGGAGAGATTCTTCTTACAAGTATGGATAGAGATGGCACAAAAGAAGGTTACGACATACAGCTTACAAAGGCAATATCAGAAGCAGTTAACATTCCCGTGATAGCTTCAGGTGGAGCAGGCACACTTGATCATCTTTACGAGGCTTTTGCATATGGTAAAGCTGATGCTACTCTGGCAGCATCAATATTTCATTTCAGGGAGTACTCAGTAAGAGAGACTAAAGAATTTCTGCATCAGAAAGGAATTCCTGTAAGGATTTAAAATCAAAACTTTTTAATATTTTTATTGAGATATGTTTTTCACTTCTTCTTTGGGCATTGGTTTATAAAAAAGAAATCCCTGCACCATATCACATCCAATAGATTTCAAGATTTCATAGTGATTTTTATTTTCGACTCCCTCTGCCAGAGTAATTTTATCAAGTCTTTTTGCCAGATCTATAATTGTCTGGACAATGGCAAGACTTTTCCTGTCTTTTATCATATCTCTGATGAATGCTATATCTATTTTAATTATATCAATGGGCAAATCTTTAAGATATGCAAGAGATGAATATCCTGTTCCAAAATCATCCATTGCAATTTTTGGAGGATTAGTTAATTTTTTAATACTTGAGATTAATTCTATTGCAAAATATGGATCATCAATAAATATTCTTTCTGTGATCTCAAGTGTAAGCTTATCTCTAAATTCAACAGGAATATCTAAGATTTTTTTTATAAAATTTGCATTGTTAAAAGTTTTACCAGAAATATTAATTGAAATGTTTGTCTTCCATTCTTTTATCTTTTCAATAGCTTCTTGAATTGTCCGATTTTCTAACATCGTTAAGTATTGACTGTTTTCTATGTAGTCAATGAAAAAATCTGGATAATAAATTGTTCCATCTCTGTCAATAATTCTAATTAGTGCTTCAAATCCAGCAATTTGCAGACTGTTAGTGTAAAGATAAGGCTGATAATGGAAAACAAACAGGTTTTCGTCAACAGCTTTTTTTACAATGGTAATAACATTCCATAATTTATCTGTTTCTTTTTCTATTTCAGGATCAAAAAATTTAATAGTTCCTGCACCTTCTTTTTTTGCCTGTGATAGTGTTATATCTGCCCTTTCATAAAGAGTTGTGAATGATCGTCCATCTTTTGGGAATAAAGATATAGAAGCATTTATATTGAAAGAAATTGATTTCGTGCCTATTTGAATAATCGTGTTGTTTAACTCATATAGTTTAGAATAAACGTTATATATTTCATCTGAAGTATCAATTGTTAAACAGATTCCAAAACTATCAGATCCGATTCTTGAAATTATATTTGTCTGTCCAAAAATATTTATTAGTCTTTGTGCAAAACTTCTCAAAAGTTCATCTCCTGCAGAAATTCCATGAATTTTATTAATATAAGTCATATTATATATATCAATTAATATAAATAAAATCATCCCAGAGGCTTCTTTTAATTTTAATGAAACAGTTGTAGCGAAGCCATTAAGATTTAAAAGCCCTGTAAGAGCATCATAATTTTGAAGTGTTTTTATTCTTTCAGAAAGCACTATTTTTTCGGTAATATCACTTGCCACAGCAACAAATCTTAAAATATTACCAGGAAGTCTTACAGGAATAATTTTAAGGTCAACATGGAAAATTTCTCCATTCTTGTTCCTGTTAGGTGTTATTGCATTAAAAATTTTACCTGAAAGAATATTATTCCACATTTCTGTATAAAACTCTGGAGGATTGAGTCCTGATTTAAATATTCTGGGGTTTTTACCAATTAATTCCGCTTTTTTATATCCACTTATTTTTTCAACGGATTCGTTTACATAAACAATATTTCCATTTTCATCTGTAACAAGTAGCCAGATATCAGAATTTTTAATGGCCTCAGAGATAATAATGTCCTGCCTTATTTTTTCAACTTTTTCCAGTGCAAAAGATAAATCTTTTTGAATTTCTTTAAGTGAATCAACTATGGATTCGGAGAAAAAATCAGGAAACTCAGAGTATATATTAAGCAGCGCAACAATTTCCCCGTTTTTTGAAAGCGGTATTGTACATGATGAAATTAAACCTTTTTTAATCAATTCAGTTCTATAGAAACTCTGTCTTGAATAAGTTCTTATATCAGGATTAATAACTATCTGACCTGTTTTTAGAGTTTCAATTTCTTTTTTGTAATATTGGATGTCTATTGCTTTAAAAAAAACAGAAACATCTCCATAGTGAAATTTAGGAATTATTTTATTCTCATCTATAAGACTTACCCATGCGAGTTTAAATCCCAGATTTTCAACTAGGGCTTTACATATATTATGATAAATATCTTCCTCTGTAAAAGATTCAATAATAATTTTATTTGATTGTTTAAGAATCTCACGAATATTTTCTGCATGTTTTTTTGAGGTAATATCATAAAAAACTATAAGCCCTGAATATATTCCTTTAAAAAATATTGTATTTGTTAAACATTGTACATAAATAACAGACCCTTGTTTTTTTATATAACGAATTTCGTAAGTCTGAGAGAATTTTTTTCCTCTGAGTCTTTTTTTATAGTTTTCAAAAACTTTTTTTCTGTCTTCATGATAAACCAAATCAAGACTGTTCATTTTATAAAGCTCTTCTTCGGTATAACCAAGCAGATTTATCGCATAGTTATTTGCATATATAACTTTTTCCTGATATATTATGATTCCCATATTGGGAGAATTGATAAATGCATTGGCTATATCGTGATATGCCCAGTTTTGGAGCATCTGTTCTAGTTGTTTATATAGATTTCTCAGATTTTCCATCTCTTCATCTGTTGATTTTTCAATATCTTCAATTGACAATATTATATCTTTAAACTTTTTCATAGATGGATGGGCAAGAATATAATGAGGAATTGGAAAACAGAAATCTTCTGAAAAATTTATGTTTGTATGGTTTTTTAACTCATCCAATTTTTCTGAATATATAAATCCTATATCTGCAGAACCTTTTTCTACAAGATGTAAGACTTCCTTATAAGTATCAGCAAAAATCAGATGAAACTTCTCAAATTCTTTTTTATGAAATAAAAGAGGAAATAAGAAATATTTTTTGTTGATTAATGCTACATTAATTACATCTTTTTCAGAAAAATATTGTTTTGATGTTATACTGCAGAGAGCACTTTGTTCATTTTTAAATTTTCCTAAGATAAAATAACCTTTATCTAAAAGTTTTAAAGTAGAATCCGGATCAGTATAGAAAAAATGGTATTCTTTTTGCTCAAGAGCACTTTCTTCTTCTGCAAAATTTTTAAATGTTACCAATTTTATTTCTTTTTTAAGACAGCAAGCAATTGAATATATTACTTTTTGCAACTTACTGATATCTTTTTCAAAACAATTAGGACATAAAGCAAAAGATAAAATATTTTCGGACATAGATTAAAATTTAGTTATCTTTGAGATTTCGTCATTTACTTTTACAACCGTTGAAAAAACTTTGTATGTTTCAGTAAGCATGGATGCTGTATTTGTGACTCTCTTTGAAACATCTGTCAAAACCTGGCTCTGTTCTTCAATGGCTGTTGAAAGAGTATTAACAGCATCACCAACTGTATCAGACATGGTTTTTGTTCCTTCGAATGCTTTTCTTATATTTTTCATATCGTTTTCAATGTTAGAGAATAGTTCTTTTATTTTTTCTACTTCTCCAACAGCATATGTAACCCTGGTACTCAGATCCCCAAGTATTTTGCTTATATCCTTAGTTAATGTTTCTGTTTTCTGAGAGAGTTTTCTAATTTCATCCGCAACAACTGCAAAACCTCTTCCTGCTTCTCCAACCCTTGCTGCTTCAATTGATGCATTTAGAGCAAGAAGATTTGTTTGATCTGCGACATCAGAGATAGATGTTACGATATTACCTATGTTTTCAGTAGCGTGTCCTAGGTCTTTTATATTTGTAACAACCTCTATTATTTTTTCATTATGTGCTTCAATGTCTTTTACTCTCTTTTCAAGCTCTTTATCCATTGTTTCATTGTGTTTAACCATTTCCTGAACTTCTTCATTTATTGAAGCCACACTTTGTGACATGTCCCTTATCGTTGTGTCAATCTCTTCCATAGCAGTGGCTATGGAAGAGACATCGTCTTTTATTCGTGAAAAATTGGAGTCTATTAATCCCATAGTATTTGAAATTGTAGAACCTACAATATTTGATTTAATAAGACCTGAAGACAATATTTTAATAAGGGAAAGATTTGTATCTACATTTTTTTTTGTTAATATAGGTTTTTTATTTTTTTTAAAAAACATATTTTCCCTCCTATCCGTATAACTCATCAGAGATGTCAACACCACATCTTAAATTACCAAGCCAGTTAAAAAATCTCTCTATATGCTCTTTTTTGTAGATAATTGCTCCATGCTGTGGAGCAATTATCTGGATATCAAGGCTGCTTATTCTGTCAAGATATTTTTTTATAACAGTGTTTGAAGCAAGATATCGTTTGTGAAAGCCCTCCATGAGTTTTAAATGGTTGTCAAAGTCTTCAACATAGGTATATCTTTGTCCTTTTGGGAAGATTGCTGCTCCTATGTCTCCAGTAAAGAGTGTTTTAGAGCGAGAATCATATACATTAAAGTTTGCAATTGAATGCAGAAAATGTGCTGGTATTATTTCAAGAAAATCTCCAGAAGGTAACTGAATTCTACCACCTTTATCCTGTAATTTAACGACTCTACTGACATCAAATATTCCATAATGCGGAAGGAATCTGACCCACCACTCTGAAATATAAACTTTTGCTGGCGTGACACTGAGCCACAAGGCTACACCAGATGATACGTCAGGATCCTGATGAGAGAAAAAAAGATGTTGAATTTTTTCAAGATCAAGATATCTAGAAACGTTGGCAACTACTCTTGGAAAAACATGAATACCACCTGGGTCCAGTATTACTCCGATTCCTTTGTTCTCAATCAAATACTGATTGACCTGGACAAGTCCTTCTTCTTCATGTTCTTCCCAGCCAAGCCAGATAAATTTATGCATACCATCATCATAAATAACATCTCCTCTTACAATATCAACCTCTTTGTTTGGTACTGCCATAATAATTCCTCCAATAATGATTTATATCTAAAATTTTACCAGAAAAAGCTATTCTTTGTAATTTTTTATTAGTTAATAGTTATTTAAAAGTGCCTTGTTTCTGAAGGCTCTGATCATATTTGCGTGATGCATGGGCGTATTCATTTTAATTTTATGGCATACTTCGCATTTAACCTCTCCTCCAATTGGCAAAGGCATTCCCTGATACTGCATTGCCTGAATGTTGTCTCTGTTTGTTCCATATGGGTTGAATGCAGGATATATTGCATGGGTGGAGCTGTGGCAGGCAATACAGGGAATTCTATTTATGTTTTCTTTTTTTGTTTTAAAAAGCATATTAATGTTAGCTGTCCACTTATTAAATCCATTTGATGAGTTTAAAGGTTTTTGAAATCCTGTATGACATCCAAGACAGTCTGGCTCATTTATCCATGGTTTGCGAGCATTTATTTCATAAAGCGGAGTTTCTGGATTGAGGTTTTTTATTAAAATGTTAGCTGATCTTGAGTTTTTCTGGTCCAGCAGAAGAGCTGTGGCATGTTCATGAAGACTTCCATGGCATTGAGTGCATTGAATGCCAAGTCTGGAATGAATATCACGATTGCATCTTGTATTTCCCTGAGGATCATTGGGATGACATAGATTGCAAGCTCTTACGTCTCTGTATGGAATATAGTTTGCGTGCCAAGCATGTATGGAAACTGAAAAGCTATTGTGTCCTTTAATTCCTTTTGAACCAACAGCTACATCTTCATGACAACTCTGACAGAGGATCGGCTTACCTCTTAATGCTGATTGATAAAGTCTTGTTTTATTATGTCTGTCATGTGTTTTAAGTATATTTATTGCTGTTTCATCTGATATGCCTGAGATTCCATTCCACCGCCATCCACCTTCATGACATATCATGCATCTCAATTCAGTTGAAACCGGAGCAACAACTTTTGTTTTTTGCAATATTATCCCTCTATTTTTGTCTATTGCCTGTATATCAAAAACAGGATATGGATTATATGTTCCATTATCATTGTATGGTACAACAGGCAAAGCCTTGGCAATAAAAACCCCATTTTGTTCATCAAGGTCAAATAAACCATGAAGTCCTTTTTCTGTTATTCCCACATTTTCTGGAAAATTTTTACCGAAATAAAACTCAGAATAATTCCAAAATTTCACATGTTTTGATGGATTTTCAAAACCCTTTTCAATCTGATATCTAATTTGAACTCCTGTAGTTATTATCTCTGGTTTTGCACCGCGCTTAATCAATAATGCCTCGAGATTATTTGCAGGAGGTAAGAATATGAACCATCTGTCAGAATCACTAAGGCAGTGCATTCCAAGATCATTCCACACAAGAAGAATGTATTCGTCCTTTGATGCATTAAATGAAGGAATCTCTACTTTTTTCTCTTTAATTTTGTAACTCATTAAAGGCAAAGTTGCATCTTTATGATGCAATCCCTTAACAATAAAAGTTGCCAAAGCTTCTATCTCCTTTTCAGTTCCGATGAATTTTGGCATATAATCAAGGACTTTTCCCTGCCCATAAAGTTGTGTAAGAACTCCAAAATACGTAAATCCTCTGGTTTTCTCAATGATGTCATTTTTAACTCCTCCCACTGTATGGCAGCTAAGACATTGAAGATTAAAAATCTCTCTGCCAGTCTCAAGTTTATTTTCTTCTGTCATTTCCTTGATTTTTGACCATTTCGCATATTTTAATAATCCTTCTTTATTGAGTTTTTCCTCGTCAGACACCATGATTGATGAAGAATACATATATTCATAAATAACATAGGGTTTTCTTGCATATTCCCGCATATATTCAAATCCACCAATCCATGCAAGTCCGATCATCAGTAGAATAAATACGGTAATTTGCTGAAGTTTTCTTGAAGTTTTGAAAATAAACAATATGGCAAGTAAATATAGTAAAACTGTAGATATGATAAATACAGTAACTGTATTACTTGTCTGTCTGTTTAACCAGAAGTTTGTTATTCTTGCATTCTCAGGAATAGCATAAAAATACCAGAAACCTGAAAGAATAAGAAATGGTAATGGAATATAAAGCCATTTTGCACAATATTTAAGAAGTTGTGTTTTGAAGCTGCTTTCAGGCAAAAATACAGCTGTAACAAAACCAAAAAGTCCTGCAAACATCACGCAGATTCCTGTTCTGAAGAACAGAGCTGGTAAATTTGTGGGATTAAAAAACCCATCCCAGAAGCTGAAAGTTTTTAACCAATCTCCTGGTGTAAGCATAAATGTAATTATTCCATTAATTACAAAAAGACTTAACCATGCTGATACTGCATAGATAAAAGCTACTCTGAGCCTGAATCTCTCTGAAAGCATTTCAAATTTATAGTGATAGATTAAAAGAGATATAATTTCAATCATGAAAAATACCCACTCAATAGCCCATGCAAACACAAAGTTATGTATGAGAATTGATGTTGCCCAAGGGTTTGACAGGGCAATTATAAACCAAATACCAACTCCAGATACTCCTCCGAAAACCATTGTAAGTAAGAGGAAAAACCAGATATGTTTTCTGACATAGTCCCTGAGTTCGGGATTCTTTTCTTTCACACTTTTTAAATCGGTGAGCCATAAAAATATCCCGCCACCCACTGCAAAATGAGATATAAAAACATGAAGAACTGCGATTATAGCAATTAATGTTCCAGAGTTAAGATAATAAAGCTCCCAGACCGGATAGTTCATTTTGTCATACTCTTTGAAAAAGCTGTTTTAAGCAGACAGGCTGTTACAGTTAAACCGATAATAAGGACGATCACAAAAATAATAAACACATCCCACTGTGGCGTCATCATTAACCAGGAAAGGTTAAAATTATCTCCAAGTTGAAAAATTCTTAGATTATATCGATTAATTACCATTGAAGTAATGGTGGCCAGTGTAAAAACTGTGGTAGCAGTTACATTTTCTCTGAGTCCGCAAATAAAGCTAATTATGGCAAAGATTATACCAGAAACAAATACTGTAGTTGCAATTGGATCATCTCCCATGAACTTGAGCATAATACTTTTTGGGAGACTTAAAAGAAAAAATATGCCAACCATAATTTGTAGCAATGTCGAATACCTGAAAATTTTCAAACCTTCTTTGATTTTTGATGTTTTCACTGCGTCATCAAGATTTCTTGTGAATTTGTAATAAATAGCATAAAAAAGCCCACCAATAGCAAAGGATGCAACAAGAAAATGAAGATATCTTGCAAAGATAGTTAATTCATCGAGGATTATAATTGTTCCTGACCTGTTTGTAAAATATCTGTTCCATTTTTGAGGCAATTCCATGAGAGATATGTTGTTAACAAAAATAAAAGAGATGTAAAAAATAGTCAGAACAACCAACAATAGAGCTATTTTGGCAAACTTTGAAGTTTCAAACTTTCTGTAGTGAAAATACGCAGCATAATAGGCAAGAATCAGCAGAGGTATGATCGAAATCCAGAATGTTCCTATTAGTATTGAACTTGTATAGAAAAGATTTCCAAAAACAACCTGAATAAATAAGAGTGCTGGTATTGCCATGTTTATCGCAATAGCAAAAAGAATGGGAATTTTTTGTGCAAGGGGTTTGTTTAAATCAATAAAATCAGTCTCTTTCTCGGTTTTAATCCATTTATAAAAAAGAACGATACTTATCCCCAAAATTGAATTTATCAGTAAGATATGAATGAAGAAAAAAAACTGTTCTAAAACAATTAAAATCCAGGCAGGTGCTGGAAGTGTTTCAGGGTAGGGTATCAGAGGATTTATATTCATGTTATTGAATTATATCAAACAAGATTTTGAATTTCAACTGAGAAATTAAGAGATTTAAAAGTAAGATTACTATTTTAGTATAGAATCCAATTCCAGTGCTGGATGATTAACTCTTGCAAGAAAATCTACAAGACATTCAACATCTTCGCAAACTGTTTCATCTGCAATTTTTTCAAAAAGGTCAGGAATTTCTTCTTCCTGAGCTCGTTTTTGGAAGCTTTCCCTTATTCTTTCTTTAAGTTCCTTTGGCATCCAGACAATTCTTTTTATCCCGCCATCTCCTTTAAGGAACTTTCTTGATGTAATGTAATTAACTCCGACTCCCATAAAACCTGGAACCTGAACTCCTCCTCCAATCATTCCAGCAATTGTTGAAAACTTCATACCAATTGGCGTCATTCCATTGTATCCACGATTTACAATCATCACTCCATTTGCTTCAGGTGTAACAGCTATAATACATTCAAAACATCCACAGGATGTCATTGGATTTTCCATAATTGAGTAAAGATTTATTGTCTCAATTTCTCCACCTGAATGTTTTTTAACATAAGAATCAACTCCACTGTATCTTCCATAAATTGGGTCAATTAGCTCCCCCTTTTCAACAGGCTGATTTCCTCCAGTTGGCTCAATCTCATAAGCTGCACGAGCATCAAGCCATGTAAATGCTCCGCAGAGACCAGGGCGTTCAGGAGTTATGACACATACATGCTTTGGTGCAAAACTCTGACATAAAAGACAGGAGTAAAACGTATCAACATCTTCATCTGTAAGCTTTGCAAGTCTTTGATCCCTTTCTTTATATTCCTTTCTTGCTTCGTCCATTAGCGTTAAAACATCTTTTTCATCCACATATAGATAAACTTCTACTTTATCAACGATGCTTTTAAATCTTGCCTTAACCATGCTTGCAAGAATAACTCCAAGATGCTCAAGGCTTATTCCAGCTTCTTTTGCCATTTTGCTGATTCTTATCCAGTTGATGTCTCTCTGTCCAATGTGCCATAGTCCTTCAGCTTCATTAATAAATGAATGAATCTGTCTTTCAATTACAGGCTCAAAGTCTTTATGCATTTTTTTGCCTGCAACATTCACAACTATTCCAAGAGGCATCTGGCCACCTTTTTCATAACGACTTTTCCACTCAGCCCCAATTATTTCAGTTTTCCCGTCCTCTATTTCTGAGATGTTTTTCATTCTTACCCATTCGAATGAAGGAGTCCTCTGTCCTCCAAATTCAATAAATGTGTCCTCTTTCCTTATGCGTTCACCCTCAAATGCGGGGCCATAAGATGCAGGAATGGGTGGTTTTTCAACAACTATTTTCAAACCTCGTGTTTCCAAAGCTTTTTTGACAGTTTTTTCATAGTTCTTTTCTGATGTGAGCAGAGGGTAATCAGCTATTTCAGAAATTTTAAGTTCTGGTAAATCCTGGTCAGAAATAACAGGAATACCAAAGTATATTGCACTTAAGGCAGTGGCAACTGCTGATTCATTAATCTTTCCAAACACACAGGCAAAAGCATTAACTCTATTTCTTACATATTCTAAAATTGCATCTTTTTGACCTGGAATCTGGCCTCCGAAAATCAGGGATGACCTGACTGCCCAGTCAATAACATATACAGTTTGCTCTATCTTTGTTCCAACAGGAACAACATAAACTTCAAAGCCTGTTTTATCTGAATTTGTTACAAAATCCTCTGAAATACTGCCTATTAAAAAGGTGAGAATCTTCTTTTCTTGAAGCTCTTTTACAATTTTTGAGATATTGTCATAGTTAGCCTTTCCTATTAGCACTGCTACTGCGGGAATCCTTCCATCAACAAGTTGCACTCCAAGTGTTCTTTGAACTGTGTCTCCGAGAAAACCATAGTATTGACCTTTATTGTGTTTCTCGGGTTCTTCTCCTCTGATATATTGAAGAGTTAGATATATTTCAGCTAAATAAAGATATGATAGAGTCTGGGAATCCAACTGCTGAATCTTATTCATGAAATCTTTAATTTCTTCAACTGTTGTTATCTTTATTCCTTCAAGAGCATAGATTAAAGGAATTCCATAGGCAGTATCAGGAAGCTCAAAAGACGATGTTCCATGCTGGGATATTATTTTAGATAATAACGAGGATGTTTTATCAAAAAGATGATTTATAGCACCTTGAGCTATTGATATCAATTTATCTATCATCTTCTGTGCCTCATATAGTTTCTCAAAAATGCAGGAAGTGCACTTGCTTCTTTTGGTCCTATAACAACTTTCCATTGAGGTAATTTATCTTCAATAGCACCCTTGAGCATGGCAACATATCCTGGAATTATGAGCTCTTTATTTTTGAGTTTTTCCTCCATACCACTTTCTTTTATAAATTGAGCAATTTTGCCAGCTGAAAACTTTCCAGCTGCCCATGCTGTAAGAACACTTAATCCGTCACAATCCATTATGCCAAGCCATGTTGGAATCTTGCTGTTTTCTATTTCCCCTTTAACGAGGAAATAAGTAAGTGCAAAATTAGTTGTAATAATGATAGGACTCATATCGTCTGCTTCACCAACTCTGTATATATCCTGTTTTACCTGCATCGGAACCTGAGGATCGGAATAAATGTTTTGTTTTAATGTGAAAAGAATCAGATTTTTCCATTTTGGAGTGCTGTTTAAAACAATAATTGATGAGTATTTAAGAATTGCCAGTGATGCAGTTACAGTTTCATAAAATTCTGAATCACGCATGGCAAATGTTATTATTGGATATCCGGCTGATTTAACCTTTTTTTTCAAAGCTGCCCGTCTTATTAATGTGTTATCTCTCATAAGTTCACCTGCTGTCTTGGGTTGAGTATCAATTAATAAATCTTCAATCCCCTGAGCGGATGCCTTATCAATTAAAGAGATAACCTTTTCTATTCCTTTGGCTGTGATTACCAGTGGAATATTGTACTGTTTTGCTATCTGAGTCATCTGAGCAATGTTCTCTTCATTTGCAGCAAAGAGAATGGGACGGTTTTTTGTTAATATTTCATTATTTTTTAAGAGATTAAGAGCTGACTTTGCAGCATCAGGATTGAATGTTCCAAGAATAACAGGTATTTCTGCTTTGTTGATTATTTTTTGTAATGCTGTTGTGAATTTCTCAACATCTGAGGATTTATTTTCAAGAAATATTGCATCGATTTTAAGAAATTCTCCAACTCTTTCAATTTGAGAATTCAAAACGTCCTCAACGAGCTCCTCTATATTTTCATCGATGTCCTTTATTCTGCGAGTTAACACTGGAGGATTAAAAAACTTTTTTTCATGTCTGAACAAACACCGTTCTTCTCCGATTTTTATCGGTTTATTTTTTAAACCAAAAATTATTCCGCGAATTGCCGGAGATGATGCTTCTTTAAGCTTTGCTTTTACTTCATCAGATGCTTCAGGGCATTGTTCAATATTTGCCTGTCCCTGTGCGACCTTCATTGCAAAAGCAAGACATGTTGGAAATCCGCATTTTTTACAGTTTATCTTGGGGAGAAGCTTGAAAATTTCTATTCCTGTAAGTGCCATCTATTTCCCCTTTATTGAAAAAAGTTCTTCAATAAATGTCTGTGTAATTTTTACTGCCTCTGGATGTCTCATTATTAACAGGTCTGCTCCAGAAATCAGAAATGAACATGCTGTTACTGCTTCCCACATTAAAGCCCTTTCATGAAGACTGCCCCAATCAGGAATTTCTACTTCAGATGCCTGCGTTTCCTTTGTTTTCCATACATAAAAACCCACATCTGCAACCATTGGCTGACATAACATAGTATCTCCCTGAATCAGTCCCGCAATTCTTATCCTCTCCATAACTGAGTATGTATATTCAAAACCATAGCCTAATGCTGAACACATTGGATCTATAATTATTTTATCTTTTGGAAAACCTGTCTGGGTAATAAGGATATCTAACTGCTTTGCAAGGTTTACATCGAGCTCAGACATTGCAATAAGATAATGCCCACCTGCCACTGAAGCTGCAGCAATTGTCTTGTAATTACTTTCCTGTGCTTTTCCGATGATGCAGTTATAACCTCTTGCAGCATCTGCAACAACAGGAAGAACCTCGGCATCTTTTTCAGTATGGTTACTTCCAAGAATTATAAGAGGAAGATTTATTTCATCAAGTAGTTTTTTAACCTTATCAGCTGCTTGTTCAGAAGAACTATCCTTACTGTCTGGATGAGTGCTTGCAAGTCTTAGGGCTATTGCTTCTGCACCGATAGATTCACAGAATTTTGCCCATCTAATACTGTCATCCCATACTGAAGAGTAAACCTTTGCAATTTCCTCTGGATAATCCTCTGGTGTGACATCCTGAATTTCAAACGCAATCAAGGGCTTATGTGGAAATTCACCTTCAAAGAAATGAAAGGGTAATGCTGATGCTCCTCCAAAAGATGCTTTTTTATCCCTTCCAAATACAATTTCTGGGATTTTCCCATTATATGTTTCTTTCACTATTTGAAGGCTCATGTTACACCTTATATTTCAAGATAAGAATGGGCATAAAGAGTTTTGCCTGTAATAACATTTATTGTTTTAACCACTTCGATTACTTCTGCGGGATTTACAATTGCTGCTGATAGTCCTTCATACATCAACAGAGCGAAAAAGTATTTATTCAATACGGGTCTTAAATGTTTTGGGCATCCATTTGAAAGATTGCTGAGCCCGACGATTGTTTTCATTGGAGGGTCATTGAGTTCATGAAAAAGTCTCACTGCTTTTAAAACTTCTTTTGCCTGATTCTGAGAGCCAGATATCTGTAATACCAGTGGATCGAGATATATATCTTCAAGTGAAATTCCATACTCTACAGATTTTTCCATTAGCTGAACAGCTATTTCAACTCTTTCTTCAGCATCTCTTGGAAGTCCTCCTTTCCCAACTGTAAGAGCAATTATCGGAACGCTGTATTTTGCTGCGAGTTCAAACATAATAAACCTCTCAGGATCAAGAGAAGTAGAATTGATCAAAGGCTTGCCCCATTGATTATTATGAATTTTAAGCCCTGCTTCCATTGCTGCTGGATTGGTTGTATCAAGTGATACTGGAAGAGGAACTGACTCCTGGATTGTTGTTACTATCCATTCCATTAGCTCTTCCCCTCTATTTTCAGCAGGTCCTATATTTGCCTCAATCATTTGTGCACCGAAGTTCCATTGCTCAATTGCTATCTGTTTTATTGGCTCTTTATCCTTTTTTATTAATGCTTCACGAACTTTTTTTGAGATAATACTCAGTCTTTCGCCAATAATAAGCATCTATGTCCTCCATGAAGTTTCATAGAAAATTTTAACATAAATTCATAATTCTATCTTGATCTTCGATATTTTTTGATTTCAATATCAAAACATAAATCTAGCTTGAGTTTTTATTTTTTCTTCGATTCAATCAAGTTAATTGCTTCTTTTAGGTTCACTGTTCCATGATAGAGAGCTTTACCAATTATCACTCCCCAGAGACTTTCAATTTCTGAGAGTCTAATTATATCGTCAATTGACGACACTCCTCCCGAAGCAATAACAGGAACTTTTACAGCTTCAACAACAGCTTTTGTAGCTTCAATATTCGGACCTGATAGCATCCCATCCCTCGATATATCAGTATAAATTATTCCCCAAATACCATAGTCTTGCATCTTTATAGCAAACTCTGTTGCTTTAATATCTGTAACTTCAAGCCATCCTTTAACAGCCACAAATCCATTTTTTGCATCTATTCCAGCTATAATTTTGTCCGGGAATCTTTTGCATACATATTTTGTAAAATCAGGATTTTCAACCGTCACTGTTCCGAGAATAACCCTGTCAACTCCTGCCATAGACAGAAGCTCGATATCTTCTAATTTTCTAATACCTCCACCAACCTCAATGGTTCCATGAAATGTTTCCCTGATTTTTTTTATGGCTGGAAAGTTCTGAATCTTGCCTGATTTTGCTCCATCAAGATCAACAACATGAAGTACTTTTGCTCCTTCGTTCTGCCACTTTAACGCAGCTTCCTCAGGATTATTGTAATAAACAGTAATATCATGAAATTTGCCCTGACGAAGTCTTACACATTTGCCATCTTTTAGGTCAATTGCTGGAATTATATGCATTTTGTAGTATAACATAACCTTCCGGTACTGAATGGATAAGCCTGTTAATGTGTTAAAGATCATCTTTGCATTAAATTATAATAAGATGAGGAAATTATAACATCTTCAAATTTTTTTAAACAGTTTTTATCAAATCGCACCTTAAGGATTTTTTATGGTATATTTAAACAGAGATGAAAAAAATTGTATTAATTTTGGCAGGCTTGATAAGTGTAGGTATCTTACTTTTAGTCATTGATTATATGGATAAGGAGTCCCCAATAAAGGTAAAAATCTCAATGGAAGGTTCAGTTTTTAAAAACGCTGAATTTATTCAGAAGAAAGATGGTCAGTTAAAGCTAAAGCTTGCATCTGATGAAGCCTTTATGAGTGATGATGGGAAATTTATGGATTTGAAAAATCTTACAATGTTTTTTCCTGATAAAGAGTTTACAGTAAAAGCTCAGCGAGGCTTTTACTATCCTGAAACCGGTAATCTTACCCTGAGCGGAGGCATTGAAGGATTTTCAAAGAATTACACAGTTTATGGTACAGAAGCATACTGGAGTCCAAAAGAAGGAACTCTTTATTCAGAGAAACCACTTAAGATTGAAACTAAAAAATTTTCTGTCAATGGTAATTCTGGAAAAGCTAATGCTGATTTAGTAGAACTAAATAAAGGGGTGGTGGCAATTGTATACGCTAATAAGAAGTAGCCTGATATTTTTAGCTTTTTTTGTTCTGATTATCAATCCAATTTTTGCTGAGGAGAAAAAAGAAACATCAGAGCCCATTATAATAACTTCGAAGACTCTTATTAATGACAGTAAGGCAAAAACAGCAACTTTTGAAGATAATGTTGTTGCTAAAAGAGGCGAGGTTACTTTATATGCAAAGAAAATGATTGTTTATTATGAGGATGAACAGAAAGATGGAAGTATCAAAATGATTGAAGCAATTGGAGATGTAAAGCTTATAAAAGGTGATAGAGTTATAACTTCCCGTAAGGCAACTTATTATCCTGAACCAGAAGAAAGAGTAATCTTTACAGGAGAACCGAGAGCAACAGAAGGGAAAAATCTTGTTACAGGAGAAACAATTACGTATTTTATGAAAGATGACAGATCACTGGTGGAAAAAAGTAAGGCTTATTTAAAAGAGAAAAAAACCGAAAAATGAGTAACACTTTAAAAGTAGAAGAATTAAAAAAGAGTTTTGGTAAAAAGGAAGCTGTTAAAGGCGTTAGCTTCAGTGTGCATAGTGGTGAGGTTGTTGGACTATTAGGCCCAAATGGTGCTGGTAAGACAACCACTTTCTATATGATGATTGGAATAATAAATCCTGATAGTGGGAATATTTTTCTTGATGACAAAAATATCACATCAATGCCCATTTATGAGAGAGCGAGGCTTGGTATAGGATATCTTCCTCAGGAACCTTCTATATTCAGAAAATTAACAGTCAGGAATAACTTGAAGGCTGTTCTTGAGATTAAATATGATGGTAATAAAGAAGCAATGCAGAGGATTGATGATGAGGTTAATCAACTTCTTGAGGAGTTTAATCTTACCGAGTTTGCCGATAGAGAAGGTTATAAACTTTCAGGCGGAGAACGAAGAAGGGCTGAAATTGCAAGGGCAATTGCATTGAGACCTATTTTTATGCTTTTTGATGAACCTTTTGCCGGCATAGACCCTCTGGCTGTGGTTGAATTAACCAAGACCATAAAACAGCTTAAAAACAGGGGAATAGGCGTAATAATAACTGACCATAATGTTCGAGAGACTCTTGCTATAACTGACAGAGCGTTTATAATACACAGCGGCAAACTCCTTGCTGAAGGCTCTCCTGATACGCTTGTTAACGATCCTGTTGTAAGAGAAGCATATCTTGGAGAGGAGTTCAGATTATAATGGCACTTGAACAGCGAGCAGATTTAAGACTAACTCAAAAACTTGCACTTACACCTCAGCTTCAACTTCAGCTAAAACTTCTTCAGTTGCCACAGCTTGAGTTAAGTCAGTATATTCAGCTTGAATTAATGGAAAATCCAATGCTGGAACTCGATGAGGATCTTGAAAATATTCAGGAAAAAGAGCAGACAGTAGAGGAATCCGATGAACCATTGGCTGTTGATAAATTAGAAAAAATAATGATAGATGACTATTTCACTGAAAGAGCAGATGATGGAAGAGACCTTGGATATTTTAATCTTGGCATAGAAGAAAAACCATCGTTTGAACTTTTTTATTCAACAACAGATGATTTATGGCAACATTTGTTGTGGCAGTTAAGATTGAGTAAAGCTCCGGATAAAATAAGAGTGGTTGCAGAGATGGTTATAGGAAATATTGATGAGGACGGGTATCTTAAGGCAACAGAAGAAGAAATAGCAAAAATGTCTGAAACAGATATTGAATCTGTAAAAAAAGCTATTGAAGTTGTTCAGGGATTTGATCCAGCCGGAGTAGGTGCCAGAAATCTTAAAGAATGTTTAATTTTACAGATAAGAGCACTTGAATTGGAAAATACAATCATTAAATCTGTGATTGAAGAATATCTTGATGATATAAAAAAGAAAAAGTATGAGCATATTGCCAGAAAATTAGCTATTTCAATTGATGAAGTTATAAAGGCTGTTAAAATTATAGAAAAGCTTGAACCTAGACCCGGTAGAAACTTTTCTAAAACAATGGTAAATGTTCCAGTCCCGGATGTTTATGTAAACAAAGTTGAAGGTCAATATCAGATCATATTGAACGATGAAGGAATTCCAAAATTACGATTGAATAAACTTTACAGACAGCTTTTTACAGAAAAACAACTTCAGACTCAGGAAAGAAAATATCTAAAAGAAAAGTTTAAAAATGCAGTTGAGTTTTTAAAAAGTTTAGAGCAGAGAAATAAGACAATTTACAGAGTAACAGAGAGTTTACTCAAATTTCAAAAAGATTTTTTTGATAAAGGAGTAAGTTATTTGAGGCCTCTTAATTTAAGAGATGTTGCAGGTGAGCTTGGACTTCATGAAAGCACTATAAGCAGAGTAACCTCAAACAAGTATCTTGCATGTGAGCACGGTATATTTAATTTTAAATTTTTCTTCAGTAATGCTTTATCTTCAAATCAAGGGAATGTCTCTACTACCCTTGTAAAAGAATTGATTCAAAACATTATCAACGAAGAAAAAGCAGAAAATCCTCTTTCTGATAAAGAAATTGCAGAGATACTTCAGAAACGGGGGATAGATATTGCCCGTAGAACTGTTGCAAAATATAGAGAAGAACTTAAGATACCACCAAAGCCTTTAAGAAAACTAAAAAAATATTAGGGAGGAAAATGATGAAAATAACCATTAGAGGCAAGAATATCGATGTTACAGAAGCATTGAGGCAGTATATTGAAAAGAGAATAAGCAAATTTGACAAATTTTTAAATGACCAGTCAGAAGCGGTGGTAACAATAAGTACCGAGAAGTTTACACATAAAATAGATGTTCTTTTAAAAGTAGATGGACATTTAATTCAGGCTGAAGGGAAAACTGAAGATTTATACTCAGCAGTTGACCAGGTTGTAGAAAAACTTGAAAAACAGATTTTAAAGTATAAAGAAAAGATTCAGGACAAAAATAAAAAAGAAACTATAAAATATCCATCCACATCTCAAGGGAAACCCGAGTCTCCCAAAGGAATTGTCAAATATAAAAAATTTGATTTAAGACCGATGTCTCCTGAAGAAGCAGTTGATCAGATGGAACTTTTAGATAAAGATTTTTTTATGTTTATCAATTCCTTCACAGGAGATGTTAACGTGGTATACAGAAGAAAAGACGGCAACTACGGATTAATTGAACCTGCCAGATAGGTTGGAATATTGCTTTGCCCCTTGAAAAATTTATAATAATAGTAACAGGGCTTTCCGGAGGGGGGAAAACTGTTACTATTAGAACGCTTGAGGATATAGGTTTTTTCTGCGTTGATAATTTGCCACCTCCTGTTATTCTTGAATTCCTGGGAATGTTGAATGAATTCAGCAGTTTTAGAAATATTGCAATTGGAATTGATATCAGGGCTCAGCAATTTCTTGAAAAAGCGACTGAAGTTCTTAAAAAGATAAAAAATCTTTATAAAACCGAAGTTCTATTCATGGAAGCTGACGATGAAACGATTCTTTTACGGTATAAAGAAACAAGAAGGCCACACCCTCTTTCAGGGTTGTATAACGATTTGCTTAAGGCAATCAAGCAGGAAAGAGTTTTACTTTATCCTATTCGAAGTTGTTCAGACCGGATTATTGATACATCCAACTTTAATCCTCATGCATTGAAGTTTTTAATCCGCTCACTATATGGAGCAGAAGAGATATCTCCTTCAGTAACTGTTATGTCCTTTGGTTATAAAAAAGGAATTCCTGCAAATGCAGACCTGGTGTTTGACGCAAGATTCCTGCCAAATCCTTATTTTGTTCCTTTTTTAACAGATTTGAATGGAACAGATGAGGAAGTAAAAAACTTTGTATTAAAGCAGAATGAAACAGTAGAATTTTTAAAATATATAAAAAATTTTTTGAATTATGCACTTTCAGGGTATAAAAAAGAAGGTAGACCTTATATAACAATAGCAATTGGATGCACAGGAGGAAAGCACAGGTCAGTGGTTATAGCAGAAGAGATAGCAAGATATTTGAGAAGCCTTTTTGTAAATTCTGTGGTGATTCACAGAGATTTATAAGTAAATTTTAAGAAGACCATAAAAATTTAAAATCTTAAAATTTCTTGACAAAATAAACTCTGTATGGTATGCTTTTTTGCAGTTGTTTTTCAAGGTCAAAAAAATCTAACAGAAAGAAGGTGGGGTATGTTAGAATTCAACAATTGGTTTTTTGTGTTAATGGTTCAATTCTTTATTCTAATGTTTATTCTTAATGCTATCCTATTTAAACCCATGATGGAACTTTTCAGACAGAGAGAGCAAAAAGTTAAAAGTGCTCTTGAAGAAGCTCAACTGATGAATGAGAAAAAAGAAAAAGCAATTGCTCAGATGAATGCAGATTTAGCTCAGGCAAAAGCTCAGGCAAAGCAGATTATTGATGCTCTGAGGGAAGAGGGGCTTGCTTATCAGAGAGACGTTGTTTCTAATGCTGAGAAGGAGGCTGTTCAACTGATTGAAAAAGCAAGAGCAGAGATTAAAGCTGAAACAGAAAAGGTAAGAACTATGCTCAGGCAGGAGATTGTGAGACTTTCTGAAGAGATTGTCAATAAACTGGTAAAGGTTTAAATGGAGGCAATATGAGAAAATTGATTGTTTTAATATCCATAATGATAGTAATGATTGCATCTTCAGCAATTGCTGCTGAGTCAGAACATGCTGGAGGTAGTTTAAAAAGCTGGATTTATCAGATTATTAACTTTGCTGTGCTGGTATTTATTCTGGTTAAATTTTTAGGTAAACCAATGAAAAATTACTTTGCCCAGCGGAAAGAATTAATAGAAAAGAGCATCAGTGAATCTCAACAGGCTAAAGAACTTGCTCAAAAAGCACTTCAGGAAGTAGAAGAGAAACTTAAATTAAAAGATAAAGAAGTTCAGGATATTCTTGATACTGCTAAAAAAATTGGTGAGCAGGAGAAAGCGCAGATTATTCAAGACAGTGAAAAATTAAAAGAAAAAATTCTTGAGCAGGCAAAGACGAATATAGAATTTGAGGTGAAAATGGCTAAGGATGCTTTAAGGCTCGAAGCTGCGGAGCTTGCAATCCAATTGAGTGAACAAAAACTAAAAGAGAAAATCACACCTGAAGAGCAAGAAAAGCTTCTTCAGGAATCAATAAAAATAATTGAGGAGCGGAAAAATTGAGAAAGGTCAGAGGTGCAAAGGCAAAAAAATATGCAAAACAATTTTTAAACTTGGTATCTCTCGATCAGGTTCCTGAGATTGTTGACAAGTTAAATTTAGTAGCAACTTTAATGAAAAAGGATAAAAATTTTAGAAACATGCTTGCATCTCCTTCATTTAATGACGAAGAGAGATCAAATGTGATTGGTTATTTATGTGAAAAATTATCTCTTTCAGAGGAAGTGAAAAAATTTCTAACTTTTCTCAGTAAAACAGGGGTTTTAATAGGACTGAATGAAATCATCAGATATATTAATACGCTTTATATGGAGCTGAAAAAGAAAGTAAAGGGCATTGTTATTTCTGCTGTTGAACTTCCTGAAAGCTATAAGCAAAAAATAATTGAATCCCTTAAAGCCGTTACTGACAGAGAAGTCGAACTTCAGTATGAGATAGATCCTTCATTAATCGGTGGAGTGAGAATCAAGGTGGGAAGTACAATGTATGATTTGAGCATAAAAGGCCAGTTGGGTCTTTTAAGAGATAAGCTTATAAAGGGGTGAGAAACTATGGAACTTAAGATGGAAGAAATTAGCGAGTACCTTAAAAAGCAGATTGCTGATTTTGAGAAAAAAGCTGATGTCAGCGAAGTTGGAATTGTTACCTCCATTGGTGATGGAGTTGCAAGAATTTATGGACTGGATAACTGCATGGCTTCCGAGATGCTTGAACTTCCAAATGGTGTTTATGGAATGGCTCTGAATCTTGAAGAGGATAACGTAGGTGCTATCCTTTTCGGTGAAGATAAACTTGTTAAAGAAGGTGATCTTGTAAAAAGGACAGGGAGAGTTATGGAAACCCCTGTTGGTGAGGAACTTATCGGAAGAGTAGTTAACGCAATCGGTATTCCAATTGATGGTAAAGGTCCAATTAATGCAAAGAACTTCAGAAAGGTTGATGTTATTGCTCCTGGTATTATTAAACGTCAACCAGTTAAAGAGCCACTTCAGACAGGTCTTAAGGCAATAGATGCGATGATTCCTATAGGTAGGGGACAGAGAGAGCTTGTTATTGGTGACAGACAGACTGGGAAAACAGCTATTTTGCTTGATACCATTATCAATCAGAAAGGTCAGAATTGTATATGTATATATGTTGCCTGTGGACAGAGGCGACAGAGTGTAGTGCAGGTCGTTGAAACATTGAAGAGATACGGTGCTATGGAGCATACAATAATTGTGGCAGCAACCGCATCCGAACCAGCATCCATGCAGTATCTGGCTCCATATGTTGGCTGTGCAATAGGTGAGTATTTTAGAGACAAGGGAATGCATGCATTGGTTTGTTATGATGACCTTACAAAACAGGCATATGCTTATAGACAGGTTTCATTGATTCTTAGAAGACCTCCAGGAAGAGAGGCATATCCTGGAGACGTATTCTATCTTCATTCAAGATTACTTGAGAGAGCAGCCAAGCTTTCGGATGCAGAAGGTGGTGGTTCACTTACAGCGCTTCCTGTAATTGAGACCCAGGCAGGTGATGTTTCTGGATATGTTCCAACAAATGTTATTTCCATCACTGATGGTCAGATATATCTTGAGCCAGAACTTTTTTATGCTGGTGTTCGTCCTGCAATTAACGTAGGTCTTTCTGTTTCACGTGTTGGCGGTGCTGCTCAGATTAAAGCGATGAAGCAGGTTGCTGGAATGTTACGTTTAGATCTTGCTCAGTATAGAGAACTTGCCTCATTTGCTCAGTTTGCAGCAGACCTTGATAAAACAACAAGGGGACTTCTTGAAAGAGGTCAGAGAATGGTGGAGCTTCTCAAACAGGATCAATACGTACCAATGCCTGTTGAAGATCAGATTATATTGATTTTTGCAGGAACACAGGGTCATCTTGATGATTTACCTGTTTCAGCAATTAAATCTTTTGAGCAGGGATTCTTAAGTTTTATAAGAAGCCAGAAGGAAGACCTCAGGAAGGAAATTAGAGAAAAGAAAGAGCTCGATGATACTCTTAGACAGAGAATTACCGATACTATCTTAGAGTTTAAAAAGACTTTTCAGGCTTAAATAAAATCTGAAGTTAGGAGCTGTTAAATGCCAACATTAAGAGATATCAGAAAACAAATAAAAGCAATACAGGGAACAAAAAAGATTACCTCTGCCATGAAGATGGTGGCAGCAGCCAAGCTTCGTAAAGTACAGGATAGCATGCTCAGATACAGACCATATTCTACGAAGATGCAGCAGATTTTAGCAGATCTTTCTGGAGCAGTTGAGACAAGAGGTGATCTTCCGCCATTGCTTTTAAGAAGGCCTATAAAAAATGTGGAAGTTATGGTTATTACGTCTGATAAAGGACTCTGCGGAGCTTTTAATACAAATATATTGAGATATACAACAAAAGAAATAGATCGACTGAAAAAAGAAGGATTTAATGTTACAATTTCAGTTGTTGGTAGAAAAGCGAGGGATTATTTTAAAAGAAGAGAAGTTCCTCTTAAAAATATATGGACGGGGATTTCGGGAAAACTTCAATATACTCACGCACAGATGATAGCTCAGGAGATGATTAATTCATATATTGATGAGATGATTGATGAGGTTTTGGTTATATATAATGAGTTTAAATCTGTAATCTCTCAACGAGTTGTAATTAATAGAATTTTACCTGTTGGTAAAATCTCTTCTGAATCATCTGAACAGCAGGGGTTTTTCCCATTTACATATGAGCCTGCTGCGCCAGAATTATTTGCAATGCTTCTACCCATTTATATAGAAATTCAGATTTATCGTGCTCTTTTGGAATCTCAGGCAGCAGAAGAAGCTGCAAGAATGACAGCAATGGATAACGCAACGAAGAACTGTGATGAGTTGATAAGAAAGACAACTCTTCTTGCTAACAAAGTAAGACAGGCATCTATTACAACAGAACTTATGGACATAGTAGGTGGTGTTGAAGCTTTAAAACAAGGTGAATAAAATTAAGAGAATAAAAGGAGGTTTAAAAGTATGAATGTAGGTAAAGTAGTACAAGTTATAGGAACTGTTGTTGATTGCGAGTTTGAAGGTCAGGTCCCAGAAGTTCTAAATGCTCTAAAGATAGATGAACCTGGTGATCCATCTAAAGGTATGCCAGATATTCATCTTACTCTTGAAGTTGCAATGCATCTTGGTGATAACAGAATTAGAACAATCGCCATGGGTTCAACAGATGGACTTGTTAGAGGGATGAAAGTTGTTGATACCGGTGCACCAATTACTGTTCCAGTTGGCAAGCCTGTTCTTGGAAGAATTATGAATGTTATTGGTGAGGCTGTTGATGAAATGGGTCCAATTCAGGCAGAAGATAATTATCCAATTCATATTTCAGCTCCTGAATTCACTGAACAGTCACCAACCACACAGCAGTTTGAAACCGGCGTTAAAGTTTTTGATCTTCTTGTTCCTTTTGTTAGAGGTGGTAAAATGGGAATGTTTGGTGGTGCCGGAGTTGGTAAGACAGTTATTATTATGGAAATGATTCATAACATAGCAATGAAACATGGTGGTGTTTCAGTTTTTGCAGGTGTTGGAGAGAGAACTCGTGAAGGAAACGATCTCTATCTTGAAATGAAACATTCTGGAGTTTTACCGCAGGTTGCCCTTGTTTATGGGCAGATGAATGAACCTCCTGGTGTTAGAGCTAGAATTGCTTTAACAGCCCTAACAGTGGCCGAATATTTCAGGGATCAGGGTCAGGATGTTCTGATATTTATAGATAATATTTTTAGATACACTCTTGCAGGTTCTGAAGTTTCAGCTCTTCTTGGAAGAATGCCATCTGCAGTTGGTTATCAGCCAACTCTTTCTACTGAGATGGGTGCATTACAGGAAAGAATTACAACTACAGCAAAAGGTTCTATTACATCAATGCAGGCAATATATGTTCCTGCTGATGACCTGACAGACCCTGCAGTTGCCGCAGTTTTTGCGCATCTTGATGGCACAGTTGTTTTGTCAAGACAGATTGCAGAGCTTGGAATTTATCCTGCTGTTGACCCTCTTGATTCTACAAGCCGAATTCTTGACCCGAGAATTATTGGAGAGGAGCATTATCAGGTTGCAAGAGGTGTTCAAGCAGTACTGCAGAGATATAAAGAATTGCAGGATATTATAGCAATTCTTGGAATTGAAGAACTGTCAGAAGATGATAAATTAACAGTTGCAAGAGCGAGGAAGCTACAAAGATTTCTCAGTCAACCATTTGCTGTTGCAGAAACATTCACTGGAACACCAGGGAAATATGTAAAACTTGATGAAACAATAAAAGGCTTCAAGGCCATTCTTGATGGACATTATGATGATTTGCCTGAACAGGCATTTTATATGGTTGGTCCAATTGAAGAAGTTGAAGAGAAAGCGAAGAAGATGGGATATACAAGACAGGTTTAATTAAAAGGAGTGTATGGAATGGAAAACAAATTGAAGTTGGAAGTTATAACTCCTTATGGGGAATTAATAAACGAAGATGTTGATGAAGTCTATACCACAGGAGCCGAAGGTGACTTTGGAGTTTTGCCTGGACATTGTCCTTTCTTAACTGCCATAAGAATTGGTTCACTTTCATACAAAAAGGAAGGACAGACTTATTATCTTTTTGTTAATCGAGGATATTGTGAAGTACTAAATGACAGGGTTCTTGTACTGGTCGGCAGTGCGGAGAGAGTAGAAGAAATTGATGTGGAAAGAGCAAAAGCAGCACTGGCACGTGCCGAGGAAAAAATTCGTAAGGCTCAAGCTGGCGAAGCAGATATTGACCTTGCAAGAGCTCAGGCAGCACTTGAAAGAGCAACAATAAGGGTTCAATTGGCAACTAAGCTGATTCCAAAATAATAAAAAAGTGGGGAGATTTATTGCTCCCCACTTTTTTACAATGATAAGAATTATATTCCTTTTTATTTTTCCAGTTTGTTTATTTTATGGCTATATTTAGTCATAGTCTTAAAATTTTTTGACTTTTTAAGTCAAAGTATAATTGAAATAATCACAATTAGTAGTAATCCCGTTTTTATTTAAAAATTTAAAATAAAAAGATTCTTGATATTAACCGAAATGTTTTGTTAATTTACTATTATAGAGATACAAATCTAACCTAGCTTCAAGAAAATCATATCAAAATATAATCTAAAAAAGATGCGGAGGTGTTATCATGGTAAAAGAAAGTGAAGTAATTGAGGTCAATATTGAAGCGAGAGTCCAGAAATTATTTTTAAATGCAATTGAATTGCTGGGGGGTCTAAAGCAATTATGTGACTACAGATCTCTGACATGGTTACCTGCACTTGCAAGGGCAGCTTATGCAGTGGTATTGAAAGAAGAATATAATAAAACAGATGATGAAATAGCTCAAGAAGTTGGACTTTCAAAACAGTCTGTCAGAAATATACTGCAATCCAATCCTGAATTAGTAAAAGAAAAGATAAAAAAAATAAAAGATTTTATGGAAGAAGAAGGAAAAGAGTTGAGAGGACATATCGCAGGAGCTATCGTTAAACTTGCTTATAATCTAAGCAAAGAAGACAGTTAATAGTTTAATTGAGAATGATCGAGAGCTAGCTTCGGAGGTGGACAGTGGAAAGAATGGACTTTGAGAAACCACAGGTCATTGAAGAGAGCATAATAAAAAGCGGAGAAGCATTAAAAAAATCTCCTGAATTAAAAGGACTTCCAACTGGAATTGAAGGACTTGATGACCTTTTCTTTATTACGGAAATAAAAGATAAAAAAATTATCAAAAAACCACTTGGTGGAATACCCTCTTTAAGTGTGATAAACATTACAGGATCTTCTGATACAGGTAAGACTCTGTTAGTTGAACAATTTACAATCAAACAGGCAGAACTTGGTAGCAATGTAGCATTTATAACTGTAGAAACACCATCAGCTTTTGTTGCAACATCTCTTAATGAGAGAGCAAGTGCAATGGGAATTAAATTTTCAGATATAGAAGACCGTATTATATTAATAGATGCTGCTTCTCATACTATGTTGCGTGAAAATACTCCTAATCTTTTAGCAACTCTGGCATATGTGATAAAAAAATACAACACAACTATTACTGTTATTGATTCAGTAACTGGATTTTATGAACACAGGGAAATGCTCGCGAGAACAATAATAAGACAAATTTATAATTTTTTAAAAAAATGGTATCAGACTGCTCTTATTGTCTCACAAAAACGATCTGGACATGAAGAGCTCACTGCTGAGGCAGCAGGTGGTTATGCTGTGGGGCATATTGTTGATGGTACAATGGTGCTTGCAAAAGAGCTCATAATGTCTCAATATAGTGCGAAGATTTTTGGTAAACCTCTGGGAGAGATAGTAAGGCTTTTTCGAATAGATGGTTGCAGGCTTTGCGGGCATGATACCAGAACACATTTTCTTGAAATCAGTGATACAGGTCTTATAAAAGTAGGTCCTCCTTTAGTGAATAAATTTTAAAAATATTATCACTGTTTCATTCTATCTATATCAATTTTCGTAAAATCGAGATATTAAAGAGTGGTAAACTGAAAAAATTCTGGTTATATATTTAATATTAAAACATTTCATAACCTTGATCAGTTTTTAGTTGTTAAAATTAATATTTATTTTAATAAAATTTATTGCATGAATTGACTTTGAGCATGTGAGAAGAGTATTATTTTTTATGAATAAACATGTTGCTTTTATATACGACGATATTTTTTTGAAACACGAAACTCCGGAAGGGCATCCTGAAGCAAAGGAAAGACTGATTGCGATTGTCAATCATCTTAAAAGTGAAGGAATATGGGACAAATTAATACATGTAAAACCAAGAAAAGCAACAGAAGACAACCTTCTTCTGGTTCATGAATTCGACTATATTGAAAAAATAAAAAACTTACCTCCTGGATATATAGATCCAGATACTTATATATGTGAACATACTTATGAAGTAGCTTGTTATGCGGTTGGTGCTGTTTTAGAGGCTGTTGATGGTGTAATTAATAAAAAATTTGATAGAGCTTTTTGTGCTGTAAGACCGCCAGGGCATCATGCAGAGATTGATAGTGCAATGGGTTTTTGTATTTTTAACAATATTTCAGTTGGTGCGGCTTATGCTAAAAAAAAGGGATTTAGAAAAATTTTTATTGCTGATATAGATGCGCATCATGGTAATGGAACACAGCATATTTTTGAAGATGACTGTTCTGTTTTTTATTTCAGTTCTCATCAATTTCCTTTTTATCCAGGAACAGGAAGAGAACTTGAAAGAGGAAAAGATGCAGGAGAAGGTTGTACCTATAATATTCAGTTAAGAGCTGGTTCCGGGACAAAAGAGTATTTAATGGTGTTTCAGGATATTCTTCCTCAGAAAATAAGAGAAGTTAAACCAGACTTAATCCTTGTCTCTGCTGGATATGATATGCATCAGGATGATCCGCAGAGCTATATAAATGTTACAACAGAAGGTGTGAGAAGTGTGATAAGAAGTATTTTATTGGCTTCATATGTTCCAAAAATATTTGTTCTGGAGGGTGGTTATAACCCTCCAGTTTTAGCAGAGTGTGTCAAGATAACTCTTGAGGAAATGTTAGATTAATCTTTCCATAGAAATAATCCTGTATCACTATCAAATCCTCTCTCAAAACTAATTCCTTCAAATTCAATTATTTCGAATTCAAAAGCAAAAATTTTAGCTTCAGAAAGATGTCCACCAATACATGTAAAATCATCTTTTGACAGGACAATATGAAGATGCATAAATGGTTCGTTATCTTTTATTGAAATATTGCCTTTGAGGGATAAAATTTCCATGGCTTCATTAAACTCTTTGGCTATATATTTTCGTTCAGTCTGGTTATAATAGCCAATTTTGGCAAAGCTCACAGCACCAATTCCGGTTATAATACCTGAAGTTATCGAGTTATCTTTTAAAAAACTGCTAAGTCCGGATATTATTTCATCACCTTTACATAGCCTGCCCTGTATAATTCTTTTTACATTAAAATTTTTAATCATTTTTTACTCCTTTAAAATCTTTATACTTTCATAATGAATAGATTAAGTTTATTCCTCTTAAAAAATTAGAATTTTATTTTTCATTGTTCGATTGAAGTCTCTCTACAAGTATATCTAATGAGTGTTTGACCTGAATGTCCAGTCCCTCCTTATCAACTCCTCCTCTTATCTGCATTACACAGCCTGGACAGTCAGTGCACACAAGTTTTACTCCTGTTTTTTTAATATTTTCAAGTTTTCTTTTCAAAATGATTCCTGATATTTCTGGAAATTTTAATGAATAAGAACCTCCCATGCCACAGCATGTATCTGATTCAAACATCTCTATCAGTTTAAGCCCTGAGGATTGTAGACTCTCTCGTGGTTCCATATAAATGTTTAGACTTCTTATTAAATGACACGGATCATGATATGTAAATGTTTGTTCATTTGATTTTTTAAAGTTGATTTTACCTTCTTTTATCAGTTTATTTATTAGCGCTGATGCATCAATAGCTTTTGTAGAGACTTCCTGTGCTTTTTTGATTACATCCTCTTTATAATCCTGATCTATTAGATCTTTTATAAACTGTTTTTTCAGGGCAACAGTACAGGTTGGACAGGCAGAAACAATATATTCAGCGTTAAGACTTAACAGTGCTTCAACATTTTGTTTTGAATTGTTTGCCGCAACGTCCATAACTCCAGAATACCTTGCTGGAGCACCACAGCAGGTCTGTTCTTCTGGGAATAAAACTTCGATACCAGCAGTATTTAAAAGCTTTACCAGAGCTTCACCTATTTCAGGATAGGCAAAGTCGATAAGACAGCCTGCATAGAATAAAGCTTTTCTATCTGATTTTGGTTGTTTGATATTTTTAAATCTATCTCTGAATGCAACATCAGCAATAGCAGGAAGACTTCTCTGTTCTGTAAGTTCTGAAAGAAAGAATGGCAGATGCCTGATAAATCCCTGTTTTTCAAAGGGTTTCTGAAGTTTTGATGCAGTCCTGAGTATAGTATGAAAAAGTTTTCTGTTATTAACAACTGAATATATTGCTTTTGTTTTGAAGTTTAATCCTTCTTCTTTTGCAAGTTTTTTCCTGAGTTCCAGAATCAAATCAGGAATGTTTATTTTGCCTGGACAGACCTTTACACAATTTCCACATTGAATACAGAGCCCCTGAATATCTTTAGAAGCTTTCAGACCTTCTGTCCATGCAGTAAGGATTGTTCCTATTCCACCAGTATAAACCCTTCCAAATACATGTCCTCCTATTATTCTGAAAACAGGGCATACATTAAGGCATGAAGCACAGCGTATACATTGAAATGTCTGTTTAAAAAGCGGGTCTTTTGCTAACTTGCTGCGATTATTATCAAAAAGAATTATATGGAGCTCTTTTTTTGAACCATCTGTATGTTCGGTCTGTGCATTGACAAAGGATACATAACTGGTTATTATCTGAACAGTTGCGCTTCTTGCCAATGTTCTTAAAATTGGGAAAGTATCTTCGATCTTTGCAACCAGTTTTTCAACCCCAACAACAGCAACATGAATTTTAGGTAAGGCCATTGTAAGACGGGCATTTCCTTCATTTGTACATACAACAAGTGTTCCTGTTTCAGCAATGGCAATGTTCGCACCTGTAATTCCCATATCTGCTGTCATAAATTTTCTGCGCAGATGCTTTCTTGCAAATTTAACCATTCTGGAGATGTCAGGCTCAATTGGTTCAACCTTTTTTGTGAATATGTCTGAAACATCATGTCTTGTTAAATGAATAGCTGGTAAAACCATATGCGAAGGTCGTTGTCCTGCAAGTTGAATTATCCATTCTCCAAGGTCTGTTTCATTAACTTCAATGCCTGCTTCTTGTAAATATTTATTTAAATGAATCTCTTCAGTTGCCATTGATTTTGATTTAACAACGCTTTTTACATTGTTCTTCTTTGCAAGTTCAATTATGTAATTTCTTACTTCATCAGGATTTTGTGTAAAGAAAACCTTTGCTCCATTGTCAGTAGCTGATTTAATAAACTGATTAACTAATTCATCAAGATGGTCGGCTGTATAGGATTTGCTTGATACAATTTGCTCTCGTAATGCTTCAAAATCAAGTCCCTCGTAAATCTTTTTTCTGCTTATAACATAAGCTTCTGAAAAGCGCGTTAATGCTCCAGAAAGATTGGCATTTGTTAAAGCCTTCTGTATTTCTTCTTTTATCATAATATATAGTTTCCTCCTAAAAGTTTTCTACACAAAGAATAATTACTCTCTCAGGCCCGTGCACTCCTATGGTGAGCACTCTTTCTATATCTGCTGTTCTGCTAGGACCACTAATTACAGTCATATATGGAATAGCGTTAATGTCAATTTTTTTCATCAGTGATTCCATATCAGGTAAAATGTTATTACATGGAAGAATAGCGATGTGAATTTCAGTCAAACTTGAACAGAGTCTTTTTGCAAGAGTATCAGATATCTCAACTATACTGCCTGTTTCCGCAATTCCAAAATTGACCTGATTTATTCCAATTTTAGCTGAGTTGGCAGAATTGGCACTAATATCAAACTCAATTTGAGGGAGTTCCTTTTTCAGAGAATCTAAATCTATGCCTTCAAGAAATTCGGAATAACACCATACAACAGATTTGGAAACTTCATCAGATATGTTCTGTTTTATAAAATCTTTTATAAAATTAAGCACATCTGTCTTATTGTTAAATGAGTAGACTTCAGCATTTACTACTTCTGCCTTTTGTTTAAAAAGCTCAAACATTTTCTTTCTCCTCAGATTTGTATGATTGTGCTAATAAATTGACTGTATGTAAAACCTTACAGCTATTATCCCATCTGTGGATGCTTTCAAAAAGTTGCATCATACAGGCAGGACATCCAGTACATACAACATCTGCCTGTGTCTGTTTTATGTCTTCAGCTTTTGATTGAGCAATTTTTAATGCTGTATCTGGATGAGTAAGATGGTAACTGCCTCCGCTTCCACAGCACATATCAGGTTTTTTCATTTCAATCAGAGTTATTCCGGGAATCATTTTTAGAAGTTGCCTTGGTTCATTAAATACTGTCATTGATTTTTTTAGATGACATGAATCATGATAAGTGACTTTGAGGTGAATCTCACCTTTTGGTGGTTCGAATTTAATAATTTTCAAAAGAAATGTTGATATATCATAAACGTTATCAGCCCATTTTTTCGCTTTTTCTTCGTAAGTGGTATCACCTTCCAGAATAATGGGATATTCATGTTTTAATGCACTTCCACAGGATCCACAGACTGTGATTATATAGCCTGCATTAACTTTTTCAAAGATATCAATATTTTTTTTAGCCAGTTCTCTGGCTGTATCTATATCTCCATGAACCATCACAGGCATTCCACAGCAGTTTTGCTTCCTGGGAGTGATTACTCGTACTTTATTTTTTTTAAGAACATAGATGAGGTCATTTCCAACTTCAGGATAAAAGTAGTTTACAGAGCAGCCTGTAAAGAATATTGCTGTTGCTTGTGCATCTTCAACATCTTCCAGTTCCTGCACGGTGTCTCTAAAGCTTTCTTTTGAAATTTCAGGAAGTAAAAACTCTTCATCAAATCTTTTCCCGAACTGTCTAAGTAATCCTCTCGGAGTTCTCACTTTTTGTTCTTCATGTTTCAGAAACAATCCCTGCATTGTAGCAAAAGCTTTCATGCCTTTATCAAATAATTCTGGATTTTTAAGCAATCCAAAGAGAACTTTTTTAATGAATGGCAGGCCCTTTTTCTTTGCAATCGCAGCTCTCAAGCCAAGAATAATCCTGTCATATCTGACACCTGAAGGGCATGCCAGCATACAGGATTTACAAACAAGGCAGTTAAATATCAACTTAACAAGAGTTTCATCATCTATATCTATTTTATCGTCAAGAATGGCTTCTCCAAGAGCTATCTTTCCTCTTGCAACAGAAGATTCTTTCTGCTCAACTCCGTATACTGGACATACAGACATGCAGTTGCCACATTTCATGCAACGTATTAACTCTTTTTTCAGAGTCTCAACATCATCAAAGACTGTTTTGGCTGTCACTTTAATCCTCCACTGGTACAAGCTTGGCAGGATTTAAAATGTTATCGGGATCAAGTGCTTGCTTAATCCGCCTCATAGTTTTAATGCCTGATTTTCCAATTTCATTTTTAAGATATTTAAGTTTGGCTACTCCAATGCCATGCTCACCAGAAAGTGTTCCTCCAAAAGATAGAGCAACTTCAAATATTTCATCAATAGCCTTATTAACACGCTCAAGTTCATCTTTGTTTAAAGGATCAATAAGTAGTGTTGGATGAAGATTTCCATCACCCGCATGCCCGAATGTGCCTATCATGATGTTGTATTTCTTGGAAATATTTGAAATTGCAGCGAGCATTTCAACAATTTTTGTTCTTGGAACAGTGGCATCTTCAAGGATTGTTGCTGGTTTTACCTGGGCAAGAGCAGGAAGAGCTGCTCTACGAGCTGTCCATATTGAGTCTCTTTCCTGAGCTGTTTGGGCAACTTTAGCTTTGCCATTGTTTTCTTTGATAATTTCAAGACATTTTTCTGCTTCCCAATCAACAGAATCTTTGCCCATGCCATCCACTTCAATTAAAAGCAAAGCTTCAGCATCGACAGGAAGTCCTACTTTTGCGTAGTTTTCTACTGTTTGAATGGTAACTTTGTCCATTATTTCAAGAGTTGCTGGTATAACATGTGCACGAATAATATCTGTAACAGTTTTCCCAGCATCCTCAATCCTGTCAAAAAATGCAATCATGGATTTATAGTATTTTGGTGCCGGAATCAGTTTACATATTATCTCTGTTATGATTCCAAGAGTGCCTTCTGAACCAACAAAAAGACTTGTAAAATCATATGCTGTAACATTTTTTACTGTTTTCCCGCCATATCTGAATATTTCACCGGTTGGAAGCACAACTTCCATTCCCATAATATAATGTTTGGTAACACCGTATTTGAGTCCTCTTAGTCCACCTGAGTTTTCAGCAACTGAACCACCAACCGTAGCAGTTGCCATAGAACCAGGGTCTGGTGGATATATTAATCCATATTTAGAAACCGCGCTATTTAAATCTGAAATAATCACTCCAGGCTGAACAGTTGCTGTAAGATTATCAGCGTCAATCTCGATGATTTTATTCATTCGCTGAAAAGAAATCACAACACCTTTACTTAATGGCACAGGTCCTCCACTTAAGCAGGTTCCTGCACCTCTAGGATATATAGGTGTTTTTGTCTGCCTTGCAAAAGATATGAGTTCTTGAATCTGTTTTGTATTTTGAGGAAAAACAACCACCCCGGGAATCTCGCTTGGAATCCCGGGAGTGGCGTCATAACTGTAGGTTATTAGTTCAGCTTTATCAGTAAGAACATTTTCAGGACCAAAGATGTCTTTACACTTTTTTATGAAACCATCATCAATCATTTTACTTCTCCCTTTCCGATGATTCTTGATAAAATTACTATAAATATTGAAATGACGAATGTCCCAATTAGATAGTTAACTCCTGCTTGAGACATACCAGTTTGAGCAACTGACTTAGTAGCTGCAACTGCTGTCTGAACCACCTGTTCCCAGTGAGGAACCATCCATGTAAATACGTATGCCTGAAGCATTGCTAAAACTCCCAATAAGAACGTAAGAACTAGAGAATGTTTCAAGGTGAATCTAAAAATGTTACCTTCCTCACCCACAGATCCTGTAGCTGCTGTTGCAACAGCTATTGATTGTGGTGAAATCATTTTTCCGAAGACTCCACCAGAGGAGTTTGATGCTACTGTAACAACAGGATCTATTCCAATCTGACGTGCTGTAACTTCCTGGAGTTTTCCAAAAAGAGCATTCGATGATGTATCTGATCCAGTCATAAAAACTCCTAACCAGCCAAGAAATGCTGCAAAGAATGGGAAGATAGAACCTGTTGAAGCAAATGCATAACCGAGTGTAATAGCCATCCCAGAGAAGTTATAAAGATAGGCAAATCCAAGAATTGTGCCTATTGTAACAATAGGCCATTTAAGCTGATTAAGGGTTTTTCCGGCAACTTTAAGTGCTGTGCCAATTGATGCTCCCATGACAGGAATTGATAAAAGTCCTGCAAAAAGAATTGCAGTTCCAGCAGCTGAAAGTAAATTAAATGCATAAACTGCAGCTTTTGGTTTGCCGATATGGTCTATGACTTCTTTATCAAGCCCTGGAATTGAAAATTTAAATGTTGCAAGCTGGTCAAGAACTTCTTTAATTGGTTTTACACCCCATGCAGCAACAAATATTGAAAGAAGGATAAACGGTGCCCATGCTCTGAATACTTGGCCTCCTGTATATTCAAGTTTTGCTTTTCCTGTAGCAGCAGCTTCATGTTCAAAGGTCCATGATTCTTTCGGATGCCATATTTTGGCAAATATTACTGTTGCTATGATTGAGACAATTGCTGAAAGAATATCTGGTAGATATGGTCCAATATAGTTGGACACAAAGAATTGAGTTAATGCAAAGGAACCACCACTTACAAGAAGTATTGGCCAGATTTCAACTGCTTTTTTCCATCCAGCCATAACAACAGCCATGTAAAATGGTACAATTATGCTGAAAAACGGAAGCTGTCTTCCAACCATTTTGCTTATTGCCATCAGATCAACACCAGAAACCCCAGAGGCTACCACTATTGGAATTCCTATAGCACCGAATGCAACAGGAGCAGTATTTGCAATAAGACAGATACCTGCAGCATAAACAGGATTAAACCCTAACCCCGCTAACATGGCTGCTGAGATTGCCACTGGAGTTCCAAATCCTGCTGCTCCTTCAAGAAATGCACCGAAAGAGTAGGCAATGATTACAGCCTGAACTCTTCTGTCATCAGAGATTGAAGCAAGAGAGTTTTTTATAATTTCAAACTGTCTTGTTTCAACAGAAAGGTTGTAGATATAGACTGCTGTTACAACAATCCAGCACACTGGCCACAATCCAAATAGAAAACCATTAAAGATTGAAAGGACAGAAAGATTTACAGGCATTCCATAGGAAACTATGGAGATTAACATCGCAATACAGACTGCTAAAATAGCTGCCCAATGTCCTTTCATTCTCTTATAGGCAAGAGCCCAGAAAAGAAAAAGGATTGGTATCGCAGCAACGAAAGCACTTAATGCAAGGCTACCCAAAGGGTTAATGTCCATTTTCCATGGCATGGTTAAACCTCCGTAACGTAAATTTTAATAAATTATGCATATTTTTAGAATAACTGTAAATCAGAATATTCCTACACTTTTGTAGGAATATTCCTACAAAGCGAGTAAAAACTCGAGAATTGCTTTTTCGGTGTGAAGTCTATTTTCAGCCTGATCCAGAACAACGCTTTGAGGTCCATCAATAATTTCATCAGTTATTTCCTCTCCTCTGCGTGCAGGAAGACAGTGCATAACAATGACATCTAATTTTGCCTGTTTGAGGAGCTTAACATTGACCTGAAAATTTTTAAATTTTTCTTTTTTTTCAATATGTTCTTCTTCTCCCATGCTGAGCCAGACATCTGTGTAAACAACATCAGCATTTTCTACAGCAATTACCGGATCATGAAACAGTTTTATTTCTGTAAAACTTTTTGCTTTTTCAATAACTTCTGCAGAAGGTTCGCATCCTTGCGGCGTGGCAATATGCATTTTTACACCTGTAAGTGCAGAAGCTTCAATTAAAGAGTGTGCTACATTGTTTCCATCTCCAATGTAGGCTATTTTTATACCTTCAAGTTTTCCCTTTTTTTCAAAAATTGTCATCATGTCAGCCATTGCCTGACATGGATGATGTTCATCACTTAATGCATTTATTACAGGCACAGTTGACCATTTTGCAAATTCTTTAATTGTTTTGTGATAGAAGCTTCTTATTAAAATGCAGTTTAGATAGCGGGATAGAACTAAAGCTGTGTCTTTTATTGCCTCTCCTCTGCAGAGCTGAATTTCTTTAGAACTCAGATAAACAGGATGTGCTCCAAGCTGATAAATAGCAACTTCAAATGAAACTCTTGTTCTGGTGGAAGGTTTTTCAAAAATCATACCAATGCTTTTCCCTGAAAGAGGAGTTTCATGAAGATCCTTATTTGCTTTGAACTCAAGGGCTCTGTTTATTAAATAAGTAAACTCATTTTGATTTAAATCAAATACTCTTAAAAAATCTTTTTTCATTGTATATCCGACAATACAGAATTTAGAATGTATATGGCTTTATCCACATCCTCTTTTTCAATTATCAGCGGAGGGGTAAATCTTAGTACTGAACCATCTCCTGCTGTTCCAATGAGCAATCCTTTTTCTATACATTTTTTTACTATTGAAGCACCATTTATTGAAAGTTCTACTCCAATCAACAATCCAACACCTCGAATTTCTTTAATTTTTTCTTGATGTTTTTCTTTAAGAGAATTGAGTTTTTTTACTATATATTTAGACATTCTTTGTGCGTAATCGAGAAGATAACCATCTTCAAGAATCGTCTCAATAGTTGCAACAGCAGCAGCACAGGCAACAGGATTCCCACCGAATGTTGATGCGTGAGTTTTTGGCCCCATTGCCTGAGCAATTTCTTCTGTTGTTAGAATTGCTCCGATCGGGATTCCACTTCCGAGTCCTTTTGCAAGACTCATTATATCTGGTTTGATGCCAAAATGTTCATAAGCAAAAAGTTTACCTGTTCTGCCAATTCCTGTTTGAACTTCGTCAAGAATTAAGAGAATGTTATATTTGTCACAGAGTTCTCTTACTTTTTTAAAATAGTTTTTTGATGGAATGTTTATCCCACCTTCTGCCTGAACTGGTTCGAGAATTATAGCGGCTGTTTTGTCGGTTATTGTTTTCTCCATTGCTGTTACATCATTAAATGGAACAAATTTTATACCTTGAAGTAGTGGTTCAAAGCCATGATGATACTTTGCCTGCCCTGTTACTGAGAGACTGCCAAAGCTTCTACCATGAAATGAATTCTCGGCTGCGATAAACTCAAAGCGTTCCTGTCCGAATTTATTTTTCATATATATTCTTGCCAGCTTGAGGGCTCCTTCATTTGCCTCTGTCCCTGAATTACAGAAGAACACTCTGTCTGCAAATGAATTTTCAATAAGAAGTTTTGCCAGATTTAGCTGTGGTTCTGTATAGTATAGATTTGAAACATGTATTAATCTCTGGACCTGTTTTTGGAGTGCCATCACGACTTTTCTATGACAGTGTCCAAGAACATTTACTGCAATCCCTGCAAGAAAATCGAGGTATTCTTTACCATCCACATCCCAGACTTTTACTCCTCTGCCTTTTCTGAGCACAATGGGAAATCTTGTGTAGGTAGGAATTAACAATTTGTTGGAAAGTTCTATAATTGACCTGGATTCCATAAAATTTAATAATACCACAAAACGCTTATTTAATGGTATAATTTAAAATGAGTTTATAAGTCCATGGCAATTTTTTGTTTTTTATAAACAGGGTTTTTCTATTAAAAATGCAATTTTAATTTACAGAGCTAGAAATCTGGTAAATGACAAAACAAGAAATCAGAAGTAGAATGCTTGAGAGAAGAAAAAATATTGATGAACAAATTAAAAAACAGAAGAATTTAAAAATTGCTTCTTCTTTCATTCATTTTTTAGAAACAAACAGTATTAAATCAATACTTCTTTATGCATCTTTTGGAAGCGAGGTTGATACATGGATGATTTTTCAATATTGCATAAACAAATCAATTAAAACTGCTTTCCCTAAAGTTAACAAAAAATCAAACAGGCTTGAGCTTTTCTGGGTTGATAAAATTGAGGAATTAACTCCAGGATATAAATTAATTCTTGAACCATCAACCAGTAAAAGAGCATTAATAGAAAACATTGATGTAATAGCTGTTCCAGGCGTTGCTTTTGATAAACAGTGTTTTAGAATTGGTTATGGCGGAGGATTTTATGATAGACTCCTTTTACATAAAAAAGGCTTTGCTATTGGACTGGCTTATGAAGAACAGATAGTTGATAAATTACCAGTCCTGGCACATGATAAAAGAGTTGATTTAATAATTACTGATGAGAGGGTGATAAGCTGTGTTTGATAGGAAAAAAATTGAAGAAGGTGTAAGACTTATTCTTGAAGGAATTGGAGAAAATCCCGACAGATATGGTATAAGAGAAACACCATCACGCATTGCGAGAATGTGTGAAGAAATTTTCAGAGGACTTTTACCTCCAGAAGAAGATTTGCTTAAATATATTGACGGAGAAACGCATGATGAGATGGTTCTTATTAAAGAGATTCCATTTTATTCAGTTTGTGAGCATCATCTCTTGCCTTTTTTTGGGTATGTGCATATTGCTTATATTCCGGCTGGACGAATCGTTGGTTTAAGTGAGCTTCCAAAGGCGGTGGATTATTTATCAAAAAGACCACAGGTTCAGGAAAGACTTACAAAGGAGCTTGCAGATTTGCTTATGAATAAATTAAAACCAGAGGGATGTATAGTTGTTATTGAAGCAGAGCATCTCTGTATGAGCATGAGAGGGATAAAAAAAATCGGGACGAAAACACTTACTTCAGCAGTGAGAGGAATATTCAGAAGAAATCAGACCACAAGACAGGAAGCACTTGAATTGATGGGTAAGAGGAGTGAATGAAATGACTGAGATTCTTGATGGAAAGTTATTGTCTTTTAAAATAAGGGAAAACATAAAGAAAGATGTGGAAGTTTTAAAAAATAGAGGTATTAGTCCATGTCTTGCTGTTATAGTTGTCGGTTATAATAAAGCATCGCTAAAGTATGTTTCTTTCAAGGAAAAGGCTTGTAAAGAACTTGGAATTGAGAGCATGATTTTTAAACTGCCTGAAAATACAGAAGAAATAAATCTTATCAAACTAATTGAAGAATTAAATAATAACCAGAGAATTAATGGAATTCTTATTCAGCTTCCTCTTCCATCTCATTTAGATCAGAATGCGATTCTTGAAAAAATCAGTCCGTTTAAAGATGTAGATGGTTTTACACCATATTGTCTAGGGAGACTTTTAACTGACAATCCTCTTTTTATACCATGTACCCCTAAGGGTGTTTTAAAAATGTTTGATGAATATAAGATTGCTTTAGAAGGTAAGCATGCAGTTGTTGTAGGAAGAAGTATTATAGTTGGTAAACCGCTTTCTTTACTTCTTTTAAGAAAAAATGCAACTGTTAGCATCTGTCACAGCAGAACCAGAAATCTTACAGAGATAACCAAAAAAGCTGATATACTCTGTGTTGCAATTGGCAAAGAGAGATTTATCAGTGCGGATATGATAAAAGAAGGTGCAGTTGTTATAGATATTGGAATAAATGTAACAGATACAGGAAGGGTTGTTGGAGATATTGATTTTGATGAAGTTAAAAAGAAGGCTTCATACATAACTCCGGTTCCCGGAGGAGTTGGTCCAATGACAATAGCAATGCTCATGGAAAATACAGTTATTGCAGCAAAACTCCAGAAAGAGTTATCAGGATGATTGTAACCAAACATAAACAATATAAGGATCTTGAAAAATATATTCAGAATTGTAAAACTTTTTTTCTGATAGGTTGTTCTGAATGCGCAACTCTTTGTGGAACAGGTGATGAAGAAGCTATTTTAAATCTTAAAATTTGGCTTGAAACTCAGAATAAAACAGTGACTGGATGGATGATTGCCAAAACAGGATGTCAGATATTGGGAACAAAAAGAGAGCTTTTTAAATATAAAGAAGCACTGCAGAATGCTGATTGTATTATGGTTTTATCATGCGGCTCTGGTACTCAGAGCATTACTGATTTATTTGAAGATAAGCCTGTTATTCCTGTTAATGATACGCTTTTTATTGGCAATATGAGCAGGTTTAAAGAATTTGAAGAAAGATGTCGAGCCTGTGGGGAGTGTTTTTTGGCATTAACAGGAGTTTGCGTTGTTACACTCTGTCCTAAGTCAATGCTTAATGGACCCTGCGGAGGATATAAGGATGGTAAATGTGAGGTTAATCCGCAAAGGAAGTGTGCTTGGGTGATTGCTTATAGTATTCTTGAAAAAAGAGGCTTTCTTGACAGATTTTATCAGGAAATTTTAGGTCCTAAAGATTGGGCAAAATCAAATACACCAAGATACTTTGGCAAAAGGGAGTCAATCATTGACAAAGCTTAAAGAAAAGCTTCAGGGTGGAAAATTTGTAATCACTGCTGAACTGACACCTCCCAAAGGACCTGAAACTTCTAAAATAATTCAAAAACTTGAGGAATTGAAAAACTTAGTGGATGCTGTTAATTTTACTGATAATCCCTCTGCTACAATGACAATGTCATCAACAGCTGCTTGCAAATTGTCTCTTGATCTTGGTTTAGAACCTGTTTTACAGATGACCTGTAGAGACCGTAACAGAATTTCAATTCAATCTGATTTGCTCGGAGCTTATGCATTGGGAATACGAAATCTTCTTGTAATGACAGGAGACCATACAATCCATGGTGACCATAAACAAGCAAAGCCTGTGTATGATATAGACTCTTCAATACTGATAAAACTGGTTGATAACCTTAATAGAGGATTGGATATTAATGGAAATAAATTAAACGGTAAAACTAATTTTTTTTATGGTGGTGTGGTAAATCCCAATGCAGAACCTTTAATGCCTCAACTAAAAAGGTTCGAGCAGAAGTGGAGAATGGGAGCAGAGTTTTTTCAAACTCAGATGATTTTTGATATTAAAAGACTTGAGAAATTTATGGAATATGCAGCAAAGTTTGAAACATTAGTAATTGCAGGTATTGTTATTATAAGAAGTAAAAAAATGTTAAACTACCTTGTCAGTAATATTCCTGGGGTTGTTGTACCACAGTGGTTAATAGATAGAACAGAAGGATTAAAAGATGAAGATGTGAAAAAATTTGGAATTGAGTTTGCAAGTTCCACAATTTTAAGTATATTAGAGCGAAAACTCTGTAATGGTATCCATATAATGGCATTTTCTAGGGTGGAAGAAGTGAAAAATTTACTAGATTTTATTAGAATATAAAATGGCACTTGTCGGAGCTACCTCTTTAGGTCAGTATTTAGTTAAAAAGGGAGTTATATCAGAAGGACAACTCCTTAATGCTTTAAAATTACAAAAATCTGAAGGAATCCAGATTGGCGCTGCTCTTATCAAATTAAAGTATTTAACCGAGGACCAGCTTGTTCACACCCTGAGTGAAATATATGGTTATCGTCTAATTAATTTATTACATACAGAAATTGATATAAATGCATTTAAATTAATTCCTGAGGAAGTTATCAAAAAGTATAAAGTTGTACCATTTGCCAGAACAGGCAATACTATAAAAGTAGCGATATGCAATCCATCAGATATTGTAGTTGACCATCTGAAATTTCTTCTAACAGGGTTTAATTTAGAAATCTATCTAACAAAAGAATCTGAAATAATGAAGATATTTGAGAAGTTTATGCTCTCTGCAAATGATACAAAAAAAACTGAAACAGTTGCTGATCTTGTAGAAAGTGCGCTTGGCGATGCGGTGTCATCAGAGGAATTTGAGTTTAGAGAAGAGGATGTTAAAGTCGAAGCTCCTATTATTAAACTGGCCAATAAAATAATAGTAGATGCTTTAAAAATGAGAGCCAGTGATATTCATATCGAACCATATGACAAAGGCGTTTCTGTAAGATACAGAATCGATGGCGTTCTTCATAAAAGTTTGAATCTTCCACTTCAGATAAAAAGTTCATTGATTACAAGATTTAAAATTATGGCGCATCTTGATATTTCTGAAAAAAGACTGCCACAGGATGGACGAATCAAGTTAAAGATTTCAAACAGGGAAGTTGACTTTAGAGTCTCAACTTTACCGATTATTCATGGAGAAAAGATTGTTTTAAGAATTCTTGAAAAGGGAAGTCTGCAACTTGATCTAACAAAATTGGGATTTGAAAAAAACTCATTAGATTTTTTTCTTGAAGCGTTGCAAAAGCCATATGGAATGATACTTGTTACAGGACCTACTGGTTCAGGTAAAACAACAACTCTTTATTCAGCACTGATGACTCTTAATAAACCTGACGTGAATATAATGACAGTTGAAGATCCTGTGGAGTACAGTTTTCCGGGAATAAATCAGGTTCAGGTAAAAGAAGAAATCGGGCTTACATTTGCATCTGCTCTGAGGTCTTTTCTAAGACAGGATCCTGATATCATAATGGTTGGTGAAATAAGAGATTTTGAAACTGCGGAAATAGCTGTAAAATCAGCTTTAACAGGACATCTTGTTTTAAGTACCCTTCATACAAATGATGCTGCAAGCACCGTAACAAGGCTTGTAAATATGGGGATTGAACCTTTCCTCATATCTTCTTCAGTGATTTTAATTATGGCTCAAAGACTTGTAAGAAAGCTTTGTCAGAATTGTAAAAAAGAAGAAAAATATTCAAAAGAAACTCTTTTAAAAATAGGATTTTCTGCAGATAAGATAGACCACCTTAAAACTTATCGAGCCAATGGCTGTTCTGAATGTAACAATACAGGATACTTAGGAAGAGTTGCTTTGTATGAAGTTATGCCAATAAAAGATGAAATGAGAGAGCTAATTTTAACAGGTGCCCCTGCTACCGAGATAAAAAGAGAAGCTATCAATATTGGGATGACTACTCTAAGGCAGAGTGGAATAAATAAAGTTATACAGGGAATTACTTCGGTAGAAGAAGTTCTTAGAATAACTTTCGAGGATTAATTTTGCACATCTCAGAGACAATTCATACTGACTATCTCATTATTGGAAGCGGTGTTGCAGGATTAAGAGCATCAATTGAGCTTTGCAGTAAAGGAAATGTGCTTGTAGCGACAAAGGATTTACCAACTGAAAGTTCTACTGAATATGCACAGGGGGGTGTAGCAGTTGCTTTAAGTGATGAAGATGAAATAGGCATACATTTTGAAGACACAATCAAGGCAGGAGATGGACTCTGTAATGAAGAAGCTGTAAAAATCCTTGTAAGCGAAGGACCTGAAAGAATAATAGAACTTATTAACTGGGGAGCTGAATTTGACAAGGAAGGTCTAAAGCTTTCATTTACTCTTGAAGCAGCACATTCAAGAAAAAGAATTCTTCATGCTCATGGAGATTCCACTGGCAGGGAAATAGAGAGAGTTTTGATTAAAAAAGTTTCTACAATGAGAAAGATAAAAAAAGCTTCTTTTGCAATGGCAGTTGATTTGATAGTTGAAGAGGGAAGATGCATTGGAGCATTACTTTTAAGAGGTAAAGAAATTATCAAATGTTTTTCAAAAGCAACAATACTGGCCACAGGTGGTGCTGGACAGGTTTATTCAAGAACAACAAATCCAAGAGTAATAACTGGTGATGGTATGGCAATGGCCTTTAGGGCTGGTGGATATCTTAAAGATATGGAATTTGTTCAATTTCATCCAACAGCTCTTTATGCTCCAGGTATTCCAGCATTTCTTTTAAGTGAGGCAATGAGAGGTGAAGGAGCAATTCTCAGAAATATAAATGGTGAGACATTTATGAAAAATTATCATCCTCTTGGAGAGCTTGCTCCCAGAGATGTTGTTTCAAGAGCGATAGTATCTGAAATGATTAAAACACAATCAACTCATGTTTATCTTGATTTGACTCATCTTGATGAACATTTTTTAAAACAGAGATTCCCTACAATATATTCAACCTGTTTGAAATTCAATTTTGATATAACAAAACAGTGGATTCCTGTTTCGCCAGCAGCTCATTTTATTATGGGAGGAATAGAAACAGATACAGATGGAAGAACAAATATTGAAGGATTATTTGCAGCAGGCGAAGTAGCATGCACAGGAGTTCATGGAGGAAATAGACTTGCAAGCAATAGTTTACTTGAGGGGCTTGTATATGGATATAGAGCTGCTCATGGAGCAATTAATTATGTTGAGGACAAACAACCGCCATCTTTAAATGATAAAGAAGTGATATCAGGAGAGATTCTTTATATGGATTCAGATGAAATAATGAATGTTAGGAAAGAATTGAGACAGACAATGTGGGAAAGAGTAGGTGTTATACGATGTGGAGAATCTCTAAGTATGGCTAAAAACAGAATAACTCCTGTTTATGATAAACTTTCAAAAGTAATTTTTCTTGATCCACTGGCACTGGAGCTGAAAAATATGATTACAGTAGATTTATTAATCACAGAATCGGCATTAGCCAGAAAAAATAGCGTGGGAGCACATTACAGAACTGATTATAAAGAAAAATTCCCTGGATGGGAAAAACATTTAAAGATTAGAAAGAGAGACAGATATATTGAAATCTTTTAATTTTAGACAAAATAAGAGAAAAGCAAAGATTGTCTGTACAATAGGCCCCGCGTCAGAAAGCAGAGAAATAATCCATCAGATGATAGAAAGCGGGATGGATGTTGCAAGGCTTAATTTTTCTCATGGTAATTATGAATGGTTTGAAAAGATGGTAAAAATAATCCGTGAAGAAGCTAGAATCCTGCATAAATCAGTTTCAATTTTACAGGATCTTCAGGGTGTCAAAATCAGAATAAGTGATGTTGAAGATGACGAAATCCAGTTATACGAAGGAGAAATAATTGACATTTTTCCTGGTAATAAACTTACAACTGCTAACAAAATATTTATTTCTTATATGCCTCTATTGGAAGATGTAGAACCAGGAGAAGATATTTTAATAGATGATGGACTTTTGAAAATTAAGATAATAGATAAACTTCAGAATAGATTAAAAGGAAAAGTCATTGAAGGAGGTATTCTCAAATCAAGAAAGGGTGTCAATCTTCCATTTACAAGAACCTCCATAAGTTCTTTTACTGAAAAAGACAAATCAGATCTCAATTTTGGAATTAAACTTGATGTTGACTACGTTGCAGTTTCATTTGTGAGATCTGCTTATGATATTGAGTTAATAAAAAAATGGGCACAGGAAAAGAATATTACTCTGCCACATTTGATTGCCAAGATCGAAAAAAGAGAAGCGCTTAAAAATATTCATGAAATTCTTAATACTACAGATGGAATTATGGTTGCAAGGGGAGATCTTGGAGTTGAATTGCCTCCTGAGGAAGTTCCTTATTATCAGAAAATGCTTATAGATGTTGCCAATCAAAGCAAAAAGATTGTTATCACAGCAACTCAGATGCTTGAATCAATGAGAGAACATTCAAGACCAACAAGAGCAGAGGCAAGTGATGTTGCCAATGCTGTGCTTGATGGGACAGATGCTCTGATGCTTTCAGCAGAGACAGCCAGCGGAAAATATCCTGTAGAGTCAATTATAACTATGGATTCAATTATAAGTTTTACAGAACAAAAACTTGCAGATAAAATTAACACTATTTTTAAAGTAAGTAAATATTTCCCTGAAGCAATAGCTTCTGGAGCAGTTAGAGTAGCACAGGACATAGAGGCAAAAGCAATTGTGGTTTTCACACATTCAGGATTTTCAGCATTACTTATTTCCAAACTGAGACCTTTAATGCCGATAGTAGCTTTTACCCCAGAAGAAAAGGTCTACAGAAGACTTCCTCTTTTATGGGCTGTTGTTCCAAAACATATACCTAAAAAAATTGATATGATAGATAACTTATTTCTCAAAGAAACTGAAGCAGAACTAAAAGATTTAAGTCTTGTAAAAGATGGTGATGCTGTTGTATTTGTAGCCAGCTCACCCTTTTTGGGCAATAAAAATGTGATTAGACTTCATAGAGTTGGAGATCCTTTATAAAAGCAGATCTGAGTAAGGATAATTTTTAAGATATGCTATAAATTCTTCAACAGCTGGAGAAAGAATTGTGTTTTTAGGTAAAACAATATAAAAATCTCGGGTTATTTTCCCCTCTTTTAGTTTAAGCACTCTCAAATTTCCACATGATATTTCTTTGCGAATAGCCCATTTGGACACTATAGATAATCCAGTACCTCTTTCGACTGCTTCTTTTATGGAACCAGTACTTCCAAGAATCAATGATATATGAAGATCAGAAACGCTGAGCCCATTTTCTGCAAGAAATTTTTCAATTATAACCCTTGTGCTGGAACCTTCTTCTCTTATTACAAAAGGCTCTTTTATCACATCATAAATTGATACAGATTTCTGATGAGTTAGAGGATGTTCTGAAGAGCATATTACACACAATTCGTCAGAAATTATTGATTCAATAGAAAATTTGTTTTTCCCTGGCATTTCCGATATAATTCCAAAATCTATCATGCTTGAATTAAGCATTTCTAGAATTTTTCTTGCATTCCCGATTGAAATACTCACTCTTATTTTTGGATGTCTTTTTTTGAAATCCACTGCAACTGCTGGAAGTATATAATTGCCAACTGTTGTACCTGCTCCTATTTTTACACAACCTTTTATTAAGCCTGTTATTTTACTTATTTCTTTTGCGGCTTCAGCATAGAGAGTTAAAATTTGTTTTGCATATTTGTAAAGTATTTCACCTGCTGGAGTGAGATTTATACTGCCTGATGATCTATCAAATAGTTTGGTTTCATATAATTCTTCAAGAGCCTGAATTTGTAAACTGACAGCAGGCTGAGTAAGATGGATAATTTCTGAAGTCTTGGAAAAACTTTTAGTCTCAGCGACTGTGCAAAAAACCTTTAATTTGTGGTCTTCCATAAACAATTAATTTTACCATAAAAATTTTTAATATGCAACTAAAATTGTACCCTAAGGATTTGACAATTAAAATATCTTTTTATTAGGTTTATATAAACGGGGGAGGGGGATGCTAGTGATGATAAAAAAGGTTCTTTTGAGCAGATCGAAAAAAAATATGGGAAAAGTCATAAAAACTTATATTTCTTCAATGTGGGAGGTGATTTATGCCTTTATATGAGTACAGATGTAAAAATTGTAATACAACTTTTCAGCTACTTAAGTCGATAAACAGAAGGGATGATATGGAAAGGTGTCCTAAATGTGGAAGTATTGAGACTGAACGAATTATTTCTCAATTTATGAGCAATATTAAATCATGTAGTTCACATAATTATTCAGGTGGTTGAAGAATTAGATAAAACGGTAGGTTACCGTTAAACATGATATGATAAAATTGTTTTTTTGAATATACAAATCAAAAATAAGGAAGATTAATTGCACCAATTTTAGGCAAATAAAAAATTTTTCTGTTTTTATCAAGACTTTGTAATAAGATTAACATAGTTTTTAACAAAATTTGTTTAAAACATGAAAGGTTATGAAATTTTAAGGAATTTTTCTCTGATAATTTCTCTGAGTTCTTCATCAGAAAGATCTGGTTCAGATAAAAAAAGTTCAATTAATCTTACAGAATTATTGGAAAGACAGTTTGGGCATATAGTATTAAGATGAATGGTGAAGCAGTCCATACAAAAAAAGGCTAATTTCAATGGAATAATGCACTTCCCAAATTTTTGTCTGATTGTGCATTTTTCTTCTATTTCAAATATTTTAGTTTTTTCCATCTGAAAATATTATATCAATTTTTACTGGTAATTTATGTCTATGGTTTAAAATTTTTAACATTAATATCTGTTCTGGTATAATAAAAATTTATTAAATCTGCAAGCTGGAGGATAAATGCTTCGGGATAAATATTGTGCTGAGGTTAAAGAAGATGAAATTGGTAAAGAACTCAGGCTCTGTGGGTGGGTTTTTCGTAGAAGAGACCACGGAGGATTAATATTTATTGATTTGCGTGATAGAACAGGTATTGTTCAGATTGTTTTCAACCCTGAGTTTTCAATTGAAACCCACGAGAAAGCTCACAATTTAAGAAGTGAATATGTGATAGCAGTAAAAGGTATTCTTCGCAGAAGACCTGAAGGAACCGAAAATCCGGAATTGATGACTGGCAATGTAGAATTGTGGGCGCAGGAACTTGAAATACTAAGCAATTCAAAAGTTTTACCGTTTCAACTTGCTGAAGCTGAAGAAACAAGTGAGCTTTTGAGGTTGAAATATCGTTATCTTGATCTACGCAAAGCTGAAATGCAACGAAACTTTTTTATAAGGCATAGATTAACCATGACAGTTAGAAATTTTCTTGACAGTAAAGGTTTTATTGAAATAGAAACACCTATGCTTACTAAATCCACTCCTGAAGGGGCAAGAGATTTCCTTGTTCCAAGCAGGCTTAATCCGGGCACTTTTTATGCTCTGCCTCAATCCCCTCAGCTTTTTAAACAGATTCTTATGATGTCAGGCTTTGATAAATATTTCCAGATTGTCCGATGTTTTAGAGATGAAGATTTAAGGGCAGACCGTCAACCAGAGTTTACACAGATTGATATGGAGATGTCTTTTGTAGAAATTAAAGATATTATTGAAATTACAGAAGAGATGTTAGCGGAAAACTTTAAAAATATACTTGGAGTTGAAGTTCTCCGACCATTTAAACAGCTTACTTACGATGAGGCGATGAACAGATATGGCTCGGATAAACCAGATCTGAGATTTGGACTTGAAATTCATGATGTAAGTCAGATAGTACAACACTCTTCCTTTAAGGTATTTCTTGATACACTTGAAAGAGGTGGAGTTGTGAAAGCAATTAGAGGGCAAGGGCTGGCAACACTTTCACGAAGTGAGATAGATAAATTAACCGAGAAAGTTCAATCATTTGGTGCAAAAGGACTTGCATGGATAAAGCTTAAAAATGGCTTTGAATCGCCTATTGTAAAGTTCTTCCCAGAGCAGATTCTTAAAGAACTGGCTGAAAAGATAGGTGCGCAACAGGGCGATATGTTACTGTTTATTGCTGATAAAAAATCCATAACCAATGAAGTTATGGGCAGGCTCAGGCTTGAAATTGCTGAGATGTCTCGGATAAAGAGAGAAGGATTTGCATTTGCATGGATATTAGATTTTCCTTTATTTGAGTGGAATGAAGATGAGAGACGATTTGTAAGTATGCATCATCCATTTACATCTCCAGAGGATAAACAGATTGAACAACTTCTCAATGTTTCAGATGAAGCCTTTAAAGATCCTCAGAGTACATTGAAAGATATAAAAGCAAAGGCATATGATATTGTGCTTAATGGTTATGAGCTCGGTGGCGGAAGTATTAGAATTCACAGGGCAGATATTCAAGATCGGATATTTAGAGTTCTTGGCATTCCAGAGGAAGAAGTAAAGAGAAGATTTGGTTTTTTTGTTGAAGCTCTTAAATATGGAGCACCTCCTCATGGTGGAATAGCTCTAGGATTAGACAGACTTGTTATGGTTATGACAGGTGCAGATTCTTTAAGAGATGTTATAGCCTTCCCAAAAACTCAAAGAGCTTTTTGCCCTATCAGTGAAGCACCTACCAACGTTGATTTAAAACAGTTAAGAGAGTTACATATAAAAATTGATGTTTAGTGTATAATTTTATAAATCATGATAAAAATTCCAATTGATAAAGCAAAACCCGGAATCAAGATTGTCAAAGATATTGTAAATGAATCAGGTATGATTGTTGTTCCTGCTGGTAAAGAGCTTACAGAATCTTTAATAGATAAGCTTTCGATGATGAATATAGATTTTATATATGTTGAGGGGAAGAAAGAACTACCGCCTAAGGATGAAGTTCTTAATGAGATAGAGAAAAGATTTAAGAAAATAAATGATGAACCTACATTATTGATTAAAAGAGCATTAGAAGCACATATTGAGGATTTGTATAATGAACGTTAAGGAAGTAATAGCACGAGTTGAAAGAATTGAAAGTCTGCCAACAATTCCACCCATTTTAAAAAAGATTTTATCAATTATTGAAGACCCTAATATATCGCTGAATAAAATAACAGAGTTTGTTTCAACAGATCCAACGCTCACTGCAAGAATTCTTAAAATGGTTAACTCCCCTGTTTATGGTTTTCCAGGAAGAATTTCCTCCATAAGTCATGCGATGGTAATACTTGGATTGAATGCTGTAAAGGGACTTCTTTTAGGGGTGTCAGTTTTTGAAATAATGCAAAAAAACATGATAGGACTGTGGGAACATTCTCTTTCTACAGCTATATTTGCACGGATTATTGCAACCAAAAAAGAGCTTCAGTCTCCTGAGGAGATCTCTATTGCCGGACTACTGCATGATATAGGTAAGGTTATATTTATAATTGCATTCAAAGATGAATACTTAAAATTACTTGAATCTGCACGGATAAAGAAACAATATATATATGAAGTTGAGAGAGATTACTTTGGAATCACTCATGCAGAAATCGGAGGGATTATAGCTCAAAAATGGCATTTTCCTTCAAAGTTAATTGAACCAATAATGTATCATCATAGACCGCAGGTTAGTGAGAAATTCAAATTAGAAACTGCAATAGTTCATTTATCCAATACCCTTGCAATTGCAAGGGGAATCGGTTACTCAGGAGAAATTTTTGTTCCTTCCGTTCATGTCTATACATGGGAATTATTAAACTTCAGAGAAGAAGAAATTGTAGAGATATTTAAAGAAGCCGAAGAGCCATTATATGCCACAGGAGAGAATTTTCTCTCTGATGAATAAAAAAATTATTGTTATTGTAGTAAATGAAAAGATTAAACAAATTATAAAAAAAGATCTTTCTAAATATCCATGTGAATTATATTTTTTTGAGAATACTAACGAAGCTCTACAACTGATATACGATGCTATACCTGATTTAGTCCTTGTAGAAGCAATCAATTATCCTTTATTTGATGTTTCTATGTTAAATGATCTAAAAAGTGATCCTATATTCTTATCAATGAATGTTGTTGCAATAGTTTCTTCAGATTTTTATATAGAAAACTGGCGTAACTTTTTAGTAGATGATTATATCAGGGTTAATACTTTAGAACTGGATTTACCTATGAGAATTAGTATATGTTTTGAAAGAGCTGAACGAATTATTGCAACCAATCCCCTAACAAAGCTGCCCGGTAATCTTGCTATTCAGAAAGAACTTCAGAAACGACTTGATAGAGGAGATGTTTTTGCTCTTGCATATGCAGATCTGGATAATTTTAAACCTTTTAATGATAAATATGGATTTTCAAGAGGTGATGAAGTAATAAAGATGCTCGGAAGATTGATTTTTAATATTGTCAGAGCAGACCAGCCATCTGGAAGTTTTATAGGACACATAGGAGGTGATGATTTTGTCTATATGATGATCCCTGAAAAAATTGAGAAAACAACTGAAAAAATAATAAATTTTTTTAATAATCTCATTCTGAACTTTTACGATGCGGAAGACATAAAAAAAGGTTATATAGAATCAATCAATAGAGAGGATAAAACACAGATTTTTCCAATTATGACTGTTTCTGTTGGGATAACATCGAATCAATACAGAATTTTTAACCATTTCAGTGAGATGGCTGAGGTTGCCTCCACAATGAAATCAGTGGCGAAAAAACAGAAAGATAAAAGATACGCCATTGATAGAAGAAGGGATATTCGTTAATCAAGAAGCAAAAGTAATTCGTTTGTTTTTTCTTCAAGTTTTTTTAGCTCATGTTTTGTGATTTCACACTCTTTTTTTGTTTCATAAAGTTCATCAGCTATATAAAAACAGGTAAGAATGGCTGCCCTCAAAGGAGGTATTGCAGAGTTTTGTTCATAAACTTTTCTTAATTTTTCATCAACATAGGCAGCCAGTTTCTGTATTTCTTCAGGAGTTCTTTCTCCTTTTATAGTATATTTCTGACCGAGTATATAAACTTCAGTTTTATGCATTTGTCTCCATATCGAGTTCTTTCAGAAGTTCTTCTATCTGTTTTTTAACTGCATCTCGTTCAGATAACAAATTTTCAATTTCCTGATTTTTTGTTTTTACAACCTCTTCTAATGTATTTACTTTTTTCTGCAACTCTTCTTTTTCCTGTTTTAGCATTTTGATTCTTTCAACGGCTGACATAATTTTTTCTTCAATCATGGATTTCCTCCTCTTATTTTTATTATTTTTGAAATATGTTCCTGTGTTAATTTTTTGTTAGTCCTGAGATATTCAAAATATGAAGTAAGAACTCTTTGTACATAGGCTTTTGTTTCGGCATAAGGAATGTCTTCCAGTAGTTCATCCATATCAGTATAAGAATTATTTTTAATCCATGATAATACAGCTTTTTCTCCAGCATTATATGCTGCAACAGCTAGTGCTATATTTTGAAAGTCTTCAATTAGATTTTTTAAATAAAAACTTCCAATTAATATATTTGTTTCTGGTTCAAGTATTTCATGGTCTTCTTTAAGCAGTATTCCTAATTTTTTACCTTCTCTTTTAGCTGTATAAGGCATTAATTGCATTAATCCCAGTGCTCCAGCAGGAGATAGAACCTGTCTATTAAATTTCGACTCTTCTCTCATAACAGCAAGAATAAGGTAAGGGTTAATATTAAAATTTCTAGAAGCTTTTAAAACAATATCCATGTAGGGTTCAGGATATAAAAGATCGTGATAGTTGAATCTGCCAGGAATTTTTGATATGAGTCGTATGGAAGTTGGATAATCACCAGCATCATAAACAATTTTGCTGAATAAAGGAATATTTTCGATATTTCTATTATTTTTTAATGAACTTTTTATCTCTTTTAGCACTTCTTCTTTAAATCCTGTCTGAATAAGTATATCGACTCTTTTGGGAAGTTTTAGTTTGTAATTGATTGATGATACAGGTTCAGGAATATATGAAATCTTACCTTTCATATACAGTAAGTATGAGTAAATATCTCCAGGGCGAAATGAAACAGAGTAATGTTTAGTTGTCACAACCCCCTTTAATTCATTAATTCTTTCAAGCCAGTAAAGATATTTAAGTTTGCTATATGAGGAATATAATTCTTGAAAAATCTTTTTTGCTTCTTCATATTCTTGCTGGAGGTAGTAGTTCCAGCCTAAAGACCACAGCCCATTTTCCCTTGCAGAGTTATATCTGTTAACCACCATTTTCAATATTTTTATTGCTTCATCAGGCTCACCAGTTCTTCTTTTAATATTTGCATAGTTTATAAGAATTTCTGATATTCTCTGGTCTCCAGTTTTTATATAATCTGGCAATTCTGTTTCAAATGTTTCATAGTCTTTTGCTCTTAAAAGAGCTCTTGCTCTCCAGTAATAGTCTTTACACTCTTTGAAAATTTCTGCAGCCTCAGAATATCTTTTTTGCATAAAAAGAGAATAACCCAGTATTGATAGAATTTCTGTTTTTTGAGAATTATCGGTATCAACTAGAGCCATTTTTATATATTTTTCAGCTTTTTTAAATAAATACGCATTGTTTAATGCTTTAGATTTTTTTATTAAATCATTTATTGTTATATCTTTTTTAGACAATTCTTTTTCTGCCTTATCAGCAAAAGATGTAGCGGTTATAAAAATATCTTTAAATATTATTTTTGCTTTTTCAATTTCTCCTTTTTCTTTGAGATGTTGAGCATACTCAAACTTAGTTTTAACTTCTTCAGGATATTCATTAATGAATGATTCATAGATTTCATCAAGTTCAGGTAAATTGAGTTTTTTTGCTATCTCAATTTCTTCCTTAGCAGCTTCCTTAATAATCGGTGATGATGGATAGTTTTTCTTCAGTTCATTCAGGTCTTGTAAAGCTTTTTCATATTTATTCATTCCAGTGTAAGCCCTAGCACGCCAGAATAAAATATAATCTCCAATTTCCTGAAACTCTAGAAGTGCTTTTGTAAAATATTCTTCAGCGTTTGAAAAATCTTCTGATTTCAGTGATTGTTTGCCTTCAATTAGATAGTCTATTGATGAAAATTGAGAAAAACTATCACATGGAAGCAAAATAAACAATGATAGTATAATTAACAAGCCCGCGATTTTCATATTTTTTCTATCTGTTTTTTAAATGAATTAAAATTACTATTTATTTCCTGCAAGCTATCACCGCCAAATTTTTCTAAAAAAGCATCTGCAATATGCCATGCTAAAACAGCTTCACCGATCACGCTTGCAGCAGGTACAGCACATATATCAGAACGTTCATAAGAAGCCTCAGAGGCTTCTTTTGTAAAAACATCCACAGATTTAAGAGGTTTTCTCAGTGTAGGTATAGGCTTCATTGTGGCTCTTATAACCACAGGCATCCCATTTGACATTCCTCCTTCAATTCCGCCCATATGATTGGATATTCTGTAAAAAAATTTATCTAAAAAAATTTCATCCATAGCCTCTGAACCATATTTTTTACCGAGTATCACTCCATCACCAATTTCAACTGCCTTTATTGCCTGAATGCTCATAATTCCCATAGCAATGCGTGCATCAAGTTTTCTGTCCCAGTGAACATAACTTCCAAGCCCTGCTGGAAGACCTGTAGCAAACACTATAAAAGATCCTCCAACACTATCACCGGTTTTTATCGCATGGTCAATAGTATTTATGAAGTCTTCTTCTATTTGCTTCCAGGGACATCTGATCCGAGATGATTCAGCTTTATCAGAGAATTCTAGGAGTTCCTGTTCGCTTAAATAGGCTGTTTCGATATCTTTCTTTACAGAACCGATGTTAATTACAAAACTTCCAATTTTTATGTTGAAATGTTTTAAAAGCTGTTTCGCAACTGCTCCGATAGCAACTCTCATTGCTGTTTCTCTTGCAGATGAACGTTCAAGCACATTACGGATATCAGTATGTTGATATTTAAGCAATCCTGGTAAATCTGCATGACCTGGCCTTGGGCGTGTAACCGCTTCACTGCAGCCTTCTGATGATGATTCAGAGTTCATTGTCTGTTCCCAGTTTTTCCAGTCACGATTTTTAATAAAAAGTGCAATTGGACTGCCAAGTGTTTTGCCCCATCTTACTCCAGATATAATCTCAACTTCATCAGACTCTATTTTCATTCTTCCACCTCTACCATAGCCCCGTTGCCTTCGCTTTAGTTCTTTATCAATATCTTCCTTTGAAATACTCACACCTGCAGGCATCCCTTCGATTATGCCTGCAAGTGCCTTACCATGAGACTCACCTGCAGTAAGAAATCTAAGCATAGGCATATTTTAAAAAATATGAGCGTATTTTTTCATCTTTTACTGTAATTGTAAAAATTATTGAATTTTTTACATAATAGAAAAACTCAATTTTTAAGCTGGAGGGCAGATAATGCTTATTGTACAAAAATATGGTGGTACCTCAGTATCCAATATTGAAAGAATAAAAGCAGTTGCAGAAAGAGTATCAAACACTGTAAAAGCGGGTAATAAAGTAGTAGTTGTTGTATCTGCCATGGCAGGAGAGACAGATAAATTGATAGGACTTGCCCATCAGATATGCCCTGACCCTCCAGAAAGGGAAATGGATTTACTTCTTTCATCTGGAGAAAGGGTTACTGCTTCTCTTACTACAATGGCTTTACATCAACTGGGTCATAAAGCAATTGCACTAACAGGAAGACAGATGGGGATAATCACAGATACAGTGCATACAAAGGCAAAGATAGAAAAAATTATTGCAACAAGGGCAGTTAAAGCTCTTGAACAGGATTATATTGTTGTGGTGGCTGGATTTCAAGGAGTTACAGAAGATGAAGATGTAACCACTCTTGGAAGAGGGGGTTCAGATCTCACAGCAGTTGCAATAGCTGCAGCTTTAGGAGCTGATTTATGCGAAATTTACACTGATGTGGATGGTGTTTACACGGCAGATCCCAATATTGTTCCTGAGGCAAAGAAACTTGATAAAATTTCCTATGAAGAGATGCTTGAACTTGCTTCATTGGGAGCGAAGGTCTTACAAACTCGTTCTGTAGAGTTTGCAATGAAATACAGTGTTCCAGTAGTTGTTCGCTCAAGCTTTAATGATAATCCTGGAACATTGGTTACAAAGGAGGATAAAGAGATGGAAAAAGTTGTAGTTTCAGGCATAGCTCACGATAAAAATCAGGCTAAGATTACAATTCTTAAAGTGCCAGACAGACCTGGAATAGCAGCAAAACTTTTCAAAACAATTGCAGATACGAATATTGTTGTTGATATGATTGTGCAAAACATAAGCAGTGATGGAAAGGCAACTGATATATCATTTACGGTCCCAAAAACTGATGCAAGAAAAGCTCTTGAAATTACTGAAAAACTCTCAAAGGAACTTGGAGCAGAGGGAGTACTTCTTAATGAAGATATTGCAAAGATATCCATTGTAGGAGTTGGTATGAGAACTCACTCTGGAGTCGCTGCTCAGATGTTTGAGGTTCTGGCAAATCATGGTATAAATATTATGGCAATCAGCACCTCTGAGATAAAAATTTCCTGTCTTATAGATTCAAAATATACAGAGCTGGCAGTCAGAGTTCTTCATGATATCTTTAAATTAGGTGAACAATAATGGAACTTCCATCCCCGAAAGGATTTCTCTATTCTGTAGCAAGGGCCAATATTAAATATCCTGATCGTTATGATATGGCATTAATTTATTCTAAAAAGCCTGCTCAGGCTGCTGGTGTTTTTACAACAAACCAGATTAAAGCAGCACCTGTAAAAATATGTATAAAAAGAATAAAAAGTGGCATTGCTCAGGCATTGATTTTAAATAGTGGAAATGCCAATGCATGCACAGGTCAAAAGGGCATTGAAGATGCAATGCTTATTACAGAAAAGGTGGCAGAAAAAATTAATACTAATAAAGAATATGTTTTTCCGTTATCAACAGGTGTGATTGGCTTGTCAATGCCTATGGACAGAATTTTGCCCGCACTTGATGAACTTGTCAGTAACATCGGAAAAGTGAATCCATCTGATGTTGCCAGTGCTATTATGACAACTGATACCTTTCCAAAATTAACATTCAGACAGATTGAAGCAGACCATAAAATAGTTACAATTCTGGGAATCTGTAAAGGTGCTGGAATGATCTGTCCAAATATGGCAACAATGCTGTGCACCATTCTTACAGATGCCAGTATTGAATCAGAGTTGATAAAAGAGTCTCTGCAAGATGCTGTGCGGGACAGCTTTAACTCAATTACTGTTGATGGAGATATGTCAACAAATGATACTGTATTAATGCTTGCAAATGGAGAAGCAGGTTCTAAAAAAATAGTTAAAAATTCTTCTGTATGGAAACTGTTTAGACGATCTCTCAATGAATTATGCCTTGACCTTGCTCAGATGATAGTTAAAGATGCGGAAGGTGGAACTAAATTTGTAACTATAACTGTTACCGGTGCTAGAACTTCTTCTGATGCAAAAAGAGTTGCGAAGTCTGTGGCAAATTCTTTACTTGTCAAGACAGCACTTTATGGAGGAGATCCTAACTGGGGAAGAATTATTGCCGCAGCTGGATACTCAGACGTTCCTGTAAAAGAAGAGAAAATTGAAATTTTCATAAATGGAATCTGCCTTTTTGAAAAAGGGCTACCCACTATGAAGGAAGAAGAACTTAAAAGTGCTATCAAACAAAGAGAGATTGATATTTTAATAAATCTTAATGTTGGTAAAAGCTCAGCAAAAGTTTTTACAAATGACCTCTCTGAAGAGTATGTGCGAATAAACTCAGCTTACCGAACATAATTATCACACTTGAAAATATAGCAAAACTTTATTCAATCATTGAGCTGATTTTAATATTTTAGGTATTATAAAAATATGGATGAAAAAATTTTCTCTGAAGAAAAGGAAGAAGTCTTATTTGATAGCCCTGAGTTGTATAGAGTGTATCTTTTAAATGACGATTACACAACAATGGATTTTGTTGTTTATGTTTTGATGACAATTTTTGATAAACCAAAAATAGAAGCAACATCCATTATGCTTCATGTGCACAGAAACGGACGAGGTCTTGCTGGAGTTTATTTAAAGGAGATTGCTGAAACAAAGGCAGCACAAGTAGAAAGCCTGGCAAGAGCTCATGGATTTCCATTAAAATGTGCGATACAAGAAGATGATTAACAAAGATTTGCAGATTATTATAACAGCTACAGTGGAAGATGCCATTGAGAGAGGGCATCAATATCTTACAGTAGAGCATCTTGTATATGCCATACTTCATGACGACTATGGTGTGGAGATAATAAAAAACTGTGGAGGAGATCCCGAACAGATAAAGAGAAATCTTGAAAGGTTTCTTGAAGAGCAAATTCCAAAGAAGAAAGGGAAAGGACAGGCTCATCCCACTATCAGTTTTCAAAGGGTGATGGAAAGAACTTTAAATCATGTTGGAAGTGCAGAGAAAAAAGAGGCTGATGCAGGAGATTTTCTTGCTTCGATCTTTCTTGAAGAAGACACATATGCTGTAAGTCTTTTTAAATCATACGGTATAACAAGGATTGATATCCTCAACTATATTTCTCATGGAATTCCAAAAACTGGCTATGAAGAAACTGTTAATAAGGAAGAAAAAAAGGCTGATCCACTTAAACTTTTCACAGTAGAGCTTACAGAAAAAGCAAAAAAGGGCGAAATTGATTCAATCATTGGAAGACAGAATGAGCTTGACAGAGTGATACAAGTTTTAAGCAGAAGAAGGAAAAACAATGTAATACTTGTAGGAGAACCAGGAGTTGGAAAAACAGCAATTGTGGAAGGACTGGCTTTAAAGATTGCAAAGGGTGAAGTTCCATCGCATCTTAAGAATTTCAAAATATTTGCTCTTGATATGGGAGCCCTTCTTGCAGGCACAAAATACAGAGGTGATTTTGAGGCAAGAATGAAGGCATTAATAAACTCACTTTATAAAATTAAAGATTGCATACTTTTTATTGATGAAATTCACACTATTGTTGGAGCTGGCTCTGCAAGTGGAAGTACTGTTGATGCATCAAATCTTCTTAAGCCTTTATTAATCGAGGGGAAAATTCGATGTATTGGTGCTACAACCTATGAAGAATACCGAAATTATGTTGAAAAAGATAGAGCTTTATCCCGCAGATTTCAGAAAATTGATGTAGTTGAGCCCACTGAAGAGGAAACATTTGAAATTCTTAAAGGTCTTAAATCTTACTATGAAGAATATCATGGAGTTAATTATACTCAGGAAGCTCTAAAAACTGCGGTAAATCTCTCAGCAAAATATATTATTGAAAGATTTTTACCTGACAAAGCAATAGATATCATTGATGAAGCTGGTGCTATTGTAAGACTTTATCAGAGTGAAAATCCTGTTGTTGATGAAAAAATTATCGAGAAAACAATAGCAAAAATAGCAAGAATTCCGTCCCAGGAAATAACCTTAAATGAATCTGAGAGATTAAAGACTCTGGCGTCAGATTTAAAATCTGTAATCTTTGGGCAAGATGAAGCTGTGGAGGCTGTCAGTAGAGTGATCAAGCTTGCAAAGGCTGGACTAAAAGAACCTCAGAGACCAATAGGGAGTTTTCTTTTTACTGGTCCGACAGGAGTTGGAAAAACAGAGCTTGCAAAACAGCTTGCCCAAAAATTGGGTATTGCTTTTTTGAGATTTGATATGAGCGAATATATGGAAAAGCATTCTGTAGCAAAACTTATAGGCGCGCCACCTGGTTATATCGGATTTGAACAGGGAGGACTTCTCACAGAACAGATAAGAAAAAATCCACATTGTGTGCTTTTACTTGATGAGATTGAAAAGGCTCATGAAGAAATATTTAATGTACTGCTTCAGGTTATGGATTATGGAACCCTTACGGACAACACAGGGAGGAAAGCTGATATGAGAAATGTGATACTTATCATGACATCTAATATCGGTGCAAGAGAAATGGAAAAACCTACAGTTGGATTTGGTGATCGCAGTAAAGATCAGATTGGAAAAGCAGAAGAATCAGTACAGAGACTTTTTAGCCCTGAATTTCGTAATAGACTGGATGCTGTTGTAAGATTTAATCCATTACCCGAGGAAATTGTGCTTAAAATAGTTGATAAATTTATAAAAGAACTCAATGAACAGCTTATGGCAAAAAATATAACAGTTGAAATCACAGAAAAAATGAGGAGATGGCTGGCCAAAAAAGGATTTGATCCAAAATTTGGAGCAAGACCTCTTCAAAGAATTATTCAAAAAGAAATTAAATCTCCTCTTGTTGAAGAAATTCTCTTTGGTAAACTCTCAAACGGTGGTAGAGTTATAGCAGATGTTTTTGATGATTCTGTCAACTTTGAAATAGATGACAGTATTTTTGCTTCGTGAAACTATAGAATTCCCTCCTGCTGATCTTGCTGAGTCTGATGGTTTGCTCGCCATTGGAGGAGATCTCAGTGTTGAAAGATTAATTCTTGCTTATAGATCAGGAATATTTCCATGGTATAATCATGAACCAATACTGTGGTGGTCACCCTCTCTGAGACCTGTAATATTTCCGAGACTTTTCAGTATGTCAAGGAGTCTTTATCAGACTTTGAAAAAAGAGATTTACAGAGTGAGCTTTGATAGAGACTTTTATAGTGTAATTAAAGGTTGTGCTGCTGCTCCAAGAAAAGATTCTTCAGGAACATGGATTACAACAGAGATGATGGAGGCTTATAGTGTACTTCATAATCTTGGATTTGCTCATTCAGTTGAAATATGGTTTAATGATAAAATTATTGGTGGACTTTATGGAGTGGCTATTGGTAATGCATTTTTTGGAGAGTCAATGTTCACATTAATGAAGGATGCTTCGAAAGTTGCACTTGCCTGCCTTGTTAAGTTTCTTATTGAACAGGATTTTTATTTCATAGACTGTCAGATTACAAATCCTCATCTTTTAAAAATGGGTGCAGTTGAACTTCCTCGCTCAGTTTTTTTAAAAATATTAGATGAGGCATTAAAAAGGAGCTTAATACTTGGAAAATGGTCAGGCTTTGAATGCTCTACGAAAGAGGTAGCCTCTTTTCTTAAAAAGAAACTAATACCGAGGAGATTAAAGAATGAAGATAATACTTTTTGATATAGATGGTACTTTGATAAGTGCTGGTGGTGCAGGTACAAGAGCCTTAAACAAAGCCTTTGAACAGATTCTTGGAATTAAGGATGCATTTAAGAATTTTGAGATGGCAGGTAAAACAGATGTTCAGATAATTAAGGAAGGGCTTATAGCTTCAGGAGTCAAACTTTCTAATGTTTTAGTTAGTGAGTTAATTGAAAGCTATCTTGAAAATTTAAGCATAGAGATAAATAATAACTCAAAACATCTGAAGCCAGGTGTGAAAGAGTTTATAGAGCTTATTTATCACGAATTGAAATATCCCATGGGACTTCTTACTGGTAACCTTGAAAAAGGAGCCAGAATTAAACTTGAACCATTTGGATTGAATACATTTTTCCCATTTGGAGCATTTGGAAGTGATCATGAGGATAGAAATTATCTTTTACCTGTAGCAATTGAGAGATTTTCAAGAACATTCAACTATAATATTGATTTCCAACAGTGCATTGTTGTCGGCGATACTCCGAGAGATGTAGCCTGTGCAAAACCTTATGGTGCTACAGTAATAGCAGTGGCTACGGGTCCTTACAGTGTGGAAAAACTAAAAACAACAGGTGCAGATGTCGTAATTGAAAACCTGTCGGAAATCAGCAAAATTCTAACACTACTTTCCTGAGATGGGGAAATTTCCAGTAACTGAGAAGAAAGAAAAGGAGCTTTTAGCTGAAATGGAAAAATTCGGTATCAAAGAATCTGAACTGGAAGAAAAATTTATCAGATGCTCAGGACATGGAGGCCAGAGGTTGAATAAAACATCAACAGGTGTTTACCTCAAGCATTTGCCAACTGGAGTGGAAGTGAAATGCACAAAGGAGAGATTTCAGGGATTAAATCGTTTTTTTGCTAGAAGAATGCTTGTAGAGAAAATAAAAGAATCTATGGGAATTCCTACGAGAAAACAGAAAGAAATTGAAAAGATAAGGAAAAAGAAAAGAAAAAAATCAGTAAATTCCAATTCTTCATAATAATAACTTAAATTAATATTTGCATTTTTATTACTAGATTGGTTAGATTATTTCTTGTAAATATTCAATAATTGCAGATTAAAAAAGAAGTATAGTAAATATTCTGCAACGGCAAGTTAGAATAATATCTAATTGCTTGACATAGTTTTAATTTTTTGATAAACTAAAAAGTCTTGTCTAGAAATGTTAAACTTTTGTTACGTTAAAGTAACTATAATTTTTATGAGGTGAAAAGGTGCCGACGATTTCACAATTAGTAAAAAAAGGCAGGGAGAAAGTTGAAAAGAAAACTAAATCACCTGCTTTACAATCATGTCCTCAGAGAAGGGGTGTATGTGTGAGAGTATATACAACGACTCCTAAAAAACCTAACTCTGCTTTGAGGAAAGTAGCAAAAGTAAGGTTGACAAATGGAGTTGAGGTGATAGCTTATATACCAGGAGAAGGCCATAATTTGCAAGAACATTCAATAGTTCTTGTAAGAGGAGGCAGGGTGAAGGATTTGCCAGGTGTTAGATATCATATTGTCAGGGGAACACTGGACTGTGCAGGTGTTAATAACAGGAGAAAGAGTCGTTCAAAATACGGCACTAAAAGACCAAAATAAGTAGGAGTATAAGATGCCACGAAGAGGTTATGTTCCAAAAAGAGAAGTTTTACCTGATCCAAAATATCAGAGTAAGCTTGTATCAAAATTAATAAATGTTATTATGGAAGACGGTGAAAAGGCTATTAGTGAAAAAATATGTTATGGTGCTTTTGAAATAATTAAAGAAAAAACAGGGAATGATCCTCTGAAAGTTTTTAAGCAAGCAATTGAAAATATCAAACCAATTCTCGAAGTAAGGCCTAGAAGGGTTGGAGGAGCAACATATCAGGTCCCCATGGAGGTGAGGCCTAATAGAAGATTGAGTCTTGCTTTAAGATGGCTTACCACATATGCAAGGCAGCGTAAAGAAAAAACTATGAAAGAAAGACTTGCAGGTGAAATTTTAGATGCCTACAATAATGTAGGTTCTTCAATAAAAAAGAGAGAAGAAACCCACAAAATGGCAGAAGCCAATAAAGCATTTGCTCATTACAGGTGGTAATTTAGAGGAGTATATGGAAAGATTCCCATTGGAAAAAACTAGAAATATTGGTATTATGGCACATATTGATGCTGGTAAGACAACCACTACAGAAAGAATTCTGTATTATACTGGCGTAACATACAAAATTGGAGAAGTCCATGACGGAGCTGCTGTAATGGACTGGATGCCTCAGGAGCAGGAGCGTGGAATAACAATAACCTCAGCATCTACAACCTGCATGTGGAAAGACCATAAAATAAACATAATAGATACACCTGGTCATGTTGACTTTACTATCGAAGTTGAAAGGTCTCTTAGAGTGCTTGATGGTGCTATTGCTGTTTTTGATGCATCAGCTGGCGTTGAGCCTCAGAGCGAAACAGTGTGGAGACAGGCTGATAAGTATAGAGTTCCCAGGGTTGCTTTTATGAATAAAATGGATAAACTGGGTGCAGATTTCTTTATGGCAGTCGATAGTATGGTAGAAAAGCTTGGTGCAAATCCAGTTGCTGTTCAAATTCCAATAGGAACAGAAGAAAAATTCAGAGGTCCTATAGATCTTGTTGAAATGAAGGCTTACTACTTTGATGATGAGACACTAGGAGCAAAATTTGTAGAAGATGAGATTCCTGCAGAGTATATTGAAGAAGCCAAAAAATATAGAGATAAAATGATAGAGACTTTATGTGATGTAGATGATAGAATCATGGAAAAATATCTTTCAGGCCAGGAGATATCTGCTCAGGAGATAAGGGATGCTATTAGAAAAGGTACAATAGAATTGAAGATTACTCCTGTACTTTGTGGTTCTTCTTTTAAAAATAAGGGCGTTCAGATACTTCTTGATGCTATTGTTTATTATCTGCCTTCTCCTCTTGATGTTCCTCCTGTTAAAGGATTGAATCCACTTGATGGTACTGAAATAGAAAGAAAGCCTTCTTTAGATGAACCATTGACAGCATTGGCATTCAAGATTATGGCTGATCCATATATGGGAAGTCTTACTTATGTGAGAGTTTATTCTGGAGTTTTAGCATCAGGAAGTTATGTATATAATTCAACTCGAAATACAAAAGAGAGAGTTGCCAGAATTTTCAGAATGCATTCAAATCGTAGAGAAGAGATAAAAGAAATATGTGCGGGTGATATTGGTGCTATTGTTGGATTAAAGAGCACCCTTACAGGAGATACTCTTTGTGATGAGAGTAATCCAATAGTACTTGAATCTATAGAATTTCCTGAACCTGTTATTTCTGTTGCTATAGAGCCTAAAACAAAGGCAGATCAGGAAAAGTTATCACTTTCTTTGCAAAAAATATCTCAGGAAGACCCATCTTTCAGAGTTAGTTTCAATGAAGAAACAGGACAGACAATAATCTCTGGCATGGGGGAATTACATCTCGAAATTATTGTTGATAGACTTACAAGAGAGTTTAAAGTTGGAGCCAATGTGGGTAAACCACAGGTTGCATATAAAGAGACAATTAAATTACCTGCCAAATCAGAAGGTAAGTTTATAAGGCAGACAGGTGGACGTGGTCAATATGGACATGTCTGGCTTGACGTAGAACCGATGGAGCGAGGCAAGGGATTTGAGTTTGTAAATAAAATCGTTGGTGGGACAATTCCCAGAGAATACATACCGGCTATTGAGAAAGGTGTTATAGAGGCAATGGAAGGAGGAGTTCTTGCTGGTTATCCTGTTGTTGATGTCAGAGTAACACTTTTTGATGGTTCGTATCATGAAGTTGATTCTTCAGAAATGGCTTTTAAAATTGCAGCGTCAATGGCATTTAAGGATGCATGTAAAAAAGCTGATATTGTTTTGTTAGAACCAATTATGGATGTGGAAGTTGTGGTCCCTGAAGATTATATGGGAGAAGTAATAGGAGATTTAAATTCAAGACGTGGCAAAATCCAGTCTATGGAAAAACGAGGGAAAGCGCAGGTAATAAGAGCAATGGTTCCACTTGCAGAAATGTTTGGATATGCCACTGATTTGAGGTCGAAAACTCAGGGCAGGGGAACATACACAATGCAGTTTTCACATTATGATGAAGTTCCTAAAAATCTTACAGAGCAAATAATTGCCAAGATAAAGGGTAATAATAAATAGTGTTTAACGAGATTGAAAAGATTTAATAAGGAGGGAAGGAAATGGGAAAGGCAAAA